>Ga0207643_10000057_pt1 | contig 73664 bp, 83 predicted proteins | sample KBSMisM62_FD_184313 | JGI IMG/M metagenome (GOLD analysis project Ga0207643, IMG submission 184313) | Miscanthus rhizosphere microbial communities from Kellogg Biological Station, Michigan, USA - KBS Miscanthus M6-2 (SPAdes) (version 2) | ecosystem: Host-associated > Plants > Roots >... | reverse complement strand
GACGTCGACGGATTCGAGATCGAGGTGCTGGAAGGGGCGAAGGGCCTGCTCCGGCGCAGCGAGGGCGCGGCGCTATTCGTGAAGTGGAGTCCCGCCGCCCTCGCGGCGGCCGGTCACGATGCGGCCGACCTGCCGGACCGCCTGGAGGACCTGGGGTTCTGGCGGCTGCGGGTGCTCGACGACGGGGCCGGGCAGGAGCGCGAGCTCGGAGACGTTCTGGCGGAGGTCCGGTCCCGGCGGCAGCCGGCCTCCTGGTCCGCCACGCTGTGGGCCAGCCAGGAGTAGCCTCGCCGACCGCGTGGAGACCCTCTTCGTCGGCGACGTCCAGGGCTGCGCGCTCGAGCTCCAGGATCTCCTCGAGGTGGTTCGCTTCGACGAGACCCGTCATCGGCTCGCCCTCTGCGGAGACCTCGTCAACCGGGGCCCCGACAGCGCGGGCGTGCTCGCGCTCGCCCGCCGGCTCCCCGCGCTGACCGTCATCGGCAACCACGAGGTCGCGCTGCTCGCGGGGAAGCGGACGCCCTCGCTCGACACGGTGCGGGCGCAGCTCGGCGACTCGCTGCCGGGCTGGCTCCGCTGGCTCGAAGCGCGACCCCTGTTCGTGCGGGAGGATGGCTTCATCCTGGTCCACGCGGGCATCGCCCCCGGCAAGCGCCCGGAGCAGTGCACGCGCGAGGAGCTCACCGAGATCCGCACCGTGGACGGCCGGCCGTGGTTCGATTCCTGGCCGGGACCGGAGACCGTCATCTTCGGCCACTGGGCCCAGCGCGGGAAGGTGGATCTGCCGCTGTGCAAGGGCCTCGACACCGGCTGCGTCTACGGAGGGCGGCTGACCGGCCTCTGGTGGCCGCGACTCGAGTGGGTCTCGGTTCCGGCCCGCCGCCGGTGGTTCACCAGGGCAGAGCCGGCGCGCGAGTAGGGGAGGTCAGGCGGAGCGGGTCTTGCGATCGGCCATGCCCGCGGAGAGCGCCCGCCACACGAGATCGGAGAGCGCGAGCGCGGTGGGCTTGACGCCGGCCGTGCGGACGATCGTGAACGTCCGACGCGACACCGACCGCATGGGCGGCTTCCGCTTGCCGGATCGCGTCGTGGCACGGGCCATCGCTCGCGTAGTCTAGACGTCACGTCCCCGTCATGTCCAGCCTCGTGGGCAGGGTCGCGGCGAGGGCCCGCGCGCTAGATCCCGGGATCCGAGATCGAGGTGCAAGTACGCGTCACCACGGCTATAGTCGGCGGCAGAGGCACTCCATGGACCTGTTCATCTTCGCGCGATTCCACGCGCGGCCGGGGCAGGAAGGCGCGGCGGCCGAGGCGCTGCTCGAGGTGCTGGCACCCACCCGGGAAGAGCCGGGCTGCCGGAGCATCCACGCGTTCCGCTCGGGCCGCGACCCGCAGCTCTTCTACATCCACTCCCGCTGGCAGGACGAGGCCGCGTTCGACCGACACGCGAGCCTACCGCACACGGCCCGCTTCGTCGCCCGGATGGAGCCGCTGATCGATCACCCGTTCGACGTGGCCCGGACGAGCCAGCTCGGATAGGCGGCCGCGCTGGCGCGCGGGCCGGCGCCCGGCTAGGGCGCAGCCGGCCCCAGATCGCGCTCCGCCTCGGCGATCAGGCGCTCGAAGTCGGCCGGCAACGGGACCGGGCGGCCCACCACGCCGGGGCTATAGCCCTGGAGCCAGTAGCTGTTGGTGGGATGGCCGCCGCCCGCGACCACGATCAGGAAGTTGTCCGGCTGGGCGGTGATCGGCCACGGGTCGACCGCGAGGCTCTCGCGGGCCACCTTGCTGGTGTCGATCTCGATCCACGCCGGGCCGCCCGCGCGCCGCAGATCGGCCAGGGGAATCCGCGAGTGCTCCCAGAAGAACTCGCGCATCGAGGCCTTGGTCCAGCCGAGGCCGGCCATGGTCTGCGCCACCACGCCCGGGATCATCACGATGCCGGGAGTGCCGTGCTCGTAGCCGGCGAGCCCGGCCATGTTGGGCACGCGCATGAAGTCGGCCATGCGGTGCATGCCCTGCAGCGCGTCCTCCTCCGGCGTCTCCTTCTTCGCGCCGCGGCGCCGGATGTTGGTGGCCCCGTTGGCGAAGGCGAGCGAGATCGAGCTGGTGCCCGGCGCGAAGCCGTGCCGCTCGGTACCGTGCGGGGCCCAGCCGGCGGGCAGGCTCGCCTCGTCCTCCGCGAAGACCAGGTTGGTGTGGCGCAGGCCCCCGTAGTTGGCCATGGTGCCGATGCCGGGCAGCGCGCCGCCCAGGTTCTGCTGGAGCAGACGGAGCGCACGGCCGATGCTGGCGCCGGCCGGCCGCTGCGGATCCGGACCCAGGCAGCCGAAGCCCGCGTTGAGCCGGATGCGCGCCCCGATCGGCCCGTTGACGATCACCACCGGGAACGCGCTGCCGGAGGCGGCCTGGAGCGCCTCGCTGCCCGACTCCGGATCGAGAAAGGCCTCCACCGCGGCCACCAGCACCGGCAGGTACTCCGGTCGGCCGCCCGCCATGGCCAGCGCGATCGCGCAGGACTCCACCGTGGTCACGCCTCCGCGGGGCGGGAACGCGCCGAGCGTCCGCGCGCGCGGCTGCGCGGCCCCGCGCAGGATCCAGTCCACGCGCTCCCGCGTGGGCGGCCAGAGGGGCAGGCCGTCGCCCCAGCGGTTGGCGAGCATCTGGTGATTGAAGCGCGCGAGGGCATCCTCCCCGCTCGCGCCCTCGACCCGCAGCATCGGCGCTTCGCCGTCGCCTCCGCGATCGAATGCGGAGCGCCACCGGGTCAGCCCGTCGTAGAACTCCTGCCGGCGCGCGTCCAGCGGGCTGATGTCACTGCCGGGGAGGAACATCTCGATGGGGAAGGTGACCATCGCCGCGTCCGGGGCCAGACCGAGGCCCGCCACCGCATTGGTCATGACGCCGACGAAGTCGGAGCGAGTCAGCGTGACGGTCGGGATCCCCTGTGCCTCGAGCCTGGCGGCCGCCCGGCCGCACGCGGTGGCGCAGGAGCCTCAGGCCGCGTTGCCGATGATGACCGCGTCGACCCCGCTCGCCTTGACCAGGGCCGCGGTCTCCTCGGAGCCGATCACCCCGTTGCCCTGGGGAAAGGCGTCGATCGGGAGCACCTCGATGCCCGGAAAGTCCGCCTCCAGGAGCGTCTTCAGGCGCGGCAGCATGCGGTAGGCCTGCCACTGCTCGTTGCTGACGAAGCCGACGCGCTTGCCGCCGAGAGCGGTGACGCGGGCCGCGTGCGGCTGCTTCACCTCGATGGCGCCGGACGGGTCGTGGAACTCCAGGCTGATCATGCGATGCTCTCCTCGAGGGACGTCGTGGTCGGGGTGGCCGGCGGGGCGCGCCCTGGCGGTAGGTTCGGCCATGGTCGACCGCGAGTCAAGCGAGGAAGCCTGGACCCATGCGGACGCTCTACGTCGCGCTCATCGGCGCGCTGCTGATGGTCTCCGGGGCGCCGGCCGCGGAGGAGCCGTGGGAGCTGTGGGAGGAGCGCATGGTCGGGCAGCAGCCGCTCAAGATGGTCTTCGTGGCGCGCCTGCCCTCGTCGGAGGCCTGCCAGTCCAGGGCCGCCGAGCTCTGGAACAGCCCGGTGCCCACCGGCGTGACCCGGCTCGGCTACACGTGCATGCCCGCGAGCCCGCCGCCCGGGCCTCGCAGCGAGTCCACCCCGCCGGCCCGCTGAGCCGGCTCCGCTAGCGCCAGGCTTCCTGGACCGGCCGCCCGGGCTGGCGTAGCAGCCCGACCGCGATGCCGATGTTCAGCAGGTTCCACAGGATGCCGTTCACGAAAGCGGCCTGGTAGGAGCCGGTCAGGTCGAAGATCATGCCGGTCATCCAGCCACCCAGGGCCATGCCGAACACGGTGGCGGTGAGCACGGTGCTGACCCGCAGCCCCGCCTCGCTGGGCGGGAAGAACTCGCGGATGATCACCGCGTAGGACGGCACGATCCCGCCCTGGAAGAGCCCGAACAGCGCCGAGACCACGTAGAGCGAGGCGAGCCCGTCGAAGGGGAGGAACAGGACGAGGGCGAGGGCCTGCAGGCTCGAGCCGAGCAGCAGCGTGCGCCGCCCCCCGATGCGGTCGCAGACCCAGCCCGACACGAGGCGGCTCACGATGCCGCCGGCGAGCATCAGCGACAGCATCTGCGCGCCGCGGGCCGCGCCGTGGCCCAGGTCCGCGCTGTAGGCCACGATGTGCACCTGCGGCATCGACATCGCCACGCAGCAGCTGAGGCCCGCGATGACCAGCACCGTCTGTAGCGCGGCGGGCGACATGCCGAGCGGGCGCAACGGCCACGATCCGGCTCCGGTCGATGCGCTCGCGGTCACCGTCCCGGTCAGCGGCGAGCGGCGCCGCAGCACCAGCGACAGCGGCAGCATGGTGACCACGCAGAAGATCGCGATGCCCACGTAGGTGCGCCGCCAGCCCTGGGCCTGGATGAAGTACTGCACCACCGGCGGCCAGATCGTGCCCGCGAGGTAGCTGCCGCTCGCGATGATCGCCACCGCGATGCCCCGCCGCCGCGTGAACCAGAGCGAGGTGTCGGCCACCAGCGGCGCGAACGTCACCGAGCCCGCCACGCCGACGATCAGGCCTTGCGTCAAGATGAACTGCCAGAGGGTCGTGGCCTGGCTCGCGAGCGCGTAACCCACGCCGAGCGACACGGCTCCGGCCACCACCGGCCGCATGATGCCCACCCGATCCGAGAGGCGCCCGGTGAGGATCGCCCCGAGCCCGAAGCAGATCATGGTCGCGGTGTAGGGAAGCGTGGCCGCGGAGCGCGCCACCCCGAACTCGGCCTGCACCGCGGGCAGCGCCACGATCACCGACCACATGCCGACCCCGCCGGTGGCGGAGAGAGTCAGCGCCACGAACAGCCGCGTCCACGCGTAGGCGGACTCGGGCTCGGCGCGCGAGGCAGAGGCCGCGAGGTCTCCGGTGGCCGGGCGAGGGACGGACATGAGGACCCGACCAGTATCCCCGCTCGGCGCCCGTTTGTACTCGGCCAATTCGGCCCGGGAGCGGCGGGCCATCGCCCGCTTCCGGCGCCCGCCGAGCGGGCCGGGCCACGGTCAGTCGGTGACGACCATCGCGATCGCCGCCAGCGACATCACCGCCGCGGTGAGCCAACCGAGCCAGCGCAGCAGCGGGGGATTCACCCAGTCGCCCATCACCGAGCGGTCGCTGGTGAGCAGCACCACCAGCACGATCAGCGGGGCGGCCAGCACCCCGTTGATCACCGCGGACCAGAACAGCATGGTGACCGCGTCGAAGCCGAAGTAGTTCAGGAGCAGGCCGATCAGCAGCGACACCGCCACCACCGCGTAGAAGCGCCGGGCCAGCCGGGGCCGGTCGTCCAGCGAGCCGCGCCAGCCCTCCGCCTCCGCCACCGCATAGGCGCTGGAGCCGGCCAGGACCGGCACCCCGAGCATGCCGGTGCCGATGAGCCCCAGCGCGAAGAGCCAGTAGGCCCCGTCGCCGGCCAGCGGCCGGAGCGCCTCGGCCGCCTCGCGGGCGGTCGCGATCGAGGTCTGGCCATGCGCGTGCAGCGTGGAGGCGGTCGTGAGGACGATGAAGAACATGACGAAGTTCGAGAAGAACATGCCGGTCATCACGTCGGTGCGGGCGCGGGCCAGCTCGAACGCGGTCGCGCCCCGCCGCTGCCGCAGCGTGCGGCGACCGGCCGCGCGGTCCTCCTCCACCTCCTGGGCGGCCTGCCAGAAGAACAGATACGGCGAGATGGTGGTGCCCAGGATGCCGACCAGGACCGCGAAGTAGTCGTTGGACCACTCGATCCGAGGCAGCAGGGTGGCCCGCAGCACCGCCGACCAGTCGGGGCGAGCCAGGAAGGCGGTGAGGACGTAGGCGAACAGCACCAGGGTGAGCCACTTGAAGGTGCGCGCGATCTGCCGGTACGAGGACCAGAACAGCAGGGAGACGATGAGGGCCGCGTAGAACGGCGTCCACACCGCGGAGGGTACCCCGGTCACCATCGCGCTCGCCGCCGCCATCCCGCCCAGGTCGGCCCCGATGTTGATGACGTTGGCCACGATCAGGAGCGTGCAGGCCGCCCACAGCACGCCGCGCGAGTAGCGGTGGCGGATCACGCCCGCCAGACCCCGGCCGCTGACCATCCCGAGCCGCGCGCACATGAGCTGCACCGCGGTCATGAGCGGGAAGGAGAACAGCGCGGTCCAGAGTGGCGCGTACCCGAAGGAGGCGCCCGCCACCGAGTAGGTCGAGATGCCGGAGGGATCGTCGTCGGCCGCCCCGGTGATGAGCCCCGGGCCGAGCTCGGCGAAGAATCGCCGCACCCGTCCTGGCCGCTTGCCCGGCTCGGATCCGGGCACGTCGCGAGGAGAAGCGGTCGGCGGTTTCCGAGGAGGCATCGCGGGCCGTTCCCGAGTCTACCTCAGATAGAATGACGCCCATGACGCTGCCATCGACGGAACGCCGCGCGTTCATCGCCGCGCTGGCGGGCGGCCTCCTGGGCGCGCCACGGGCCGGGTGGGCGCAGGCCGCGAAGGCGACGCGCGTGGTCGGTCACCTCGCGGCCAGCTCGCCCTCTCCGGAGAACACTCGGCTCCTCGGCGCCTTCCACGCGGGCCTGCGCGAGCGCGGCTGGATCGAGGGGCAGACCGTGTCCCCGGAGCAGACCGCCAAGCTGGTGGAGCTGCTGGCCGAGATCCCGGGCGTCTCCCGGATGGGGGTGATCCTGAGCACCAGCTACCCCGGCGTCGACCGCTACCGGAGCCCGCTGGAGCGCGTCGCCGCCTCCCGGCAGCACGCGATCCGCTTCGTCGAGGTGCGCGCCCCGGAGAACCTGGACGGCGCGCTGGCGACGCTGCGCCGGCTCGGCGTCGACGGTCTCGTGGTGATGACCGACCAGGTCATGCAGGTCCGGGGCGACGAGGTGCTCGAGTAGCGGGCGAGGTCGAGGCCGAGCACGAGACCCACGATCTTGCCCGGCGCGTCACACCGGGCGGCAGGAGGGAACGATGGACCGACAGTTCGATCTGGTCGTGGTGGGCACCGGCGTCACGTCCTCGGTCGCCTCGCGCTGCCGGGAGGCGGGATGGACCGTGGCGGTGATCGACTCGCGGCCCTTCGGCGGCACCTGCGCGCTGCGGGGCTGCGTGCCCAAGAAGATCCTGGTCGGCGCGGCGGAGGCGGTGCACGCCGCCCGCGACCTGGCCGACCACGGCGTGCCCGCCGCCACGCTCACCCTCGACTGGCCGGCCCTGATGGCCTTCAAGCGGTCGCTGATCGGACCCACGACCGAGCGCACCGAGCAGGCGTGGGCGCAGATGGGCGTCGTCCAGGTCCACGGCCGCGCCCGCTTCGTGGGCCGGAGCGCGCTGGCCGTCGGCGACGACCGCCTGAGCGCCCGCCACGTGGTGATCGCGGCGGGGGCGGTCCCGGCCCCGCTCGGGGTGCCGGGCGAGGAGCGGCTCATCACCAGCGACGCCTTCCTCGAGCTGGACCGCCTCCCGCGCGAGATGGTCTTCGTCGGCGGCGGCTACATCGCCTTCGAGTTCGCCCACGTGGTGGCGCGCGCGGGCGTGGCCGCCACCATCGTGCACCGTGGCGCGCGACCGCTGGAGGGGTTCGACCCGGATCTGGTGGAGGCCCTGCTCGCGCGCACGCGCGCGCTCGGCATCCGCGTCGAGCTCGAGACCGAGGTGCGGGGAGTGGAGGAGACGGCGGGAGGACGCCTGGTGGTGCGGGGGAGCCGGCGGGGCGAGGAGCGGCGGTTCGAGACCGACGTGGCGGTGCACAGCGCGGGGCGGATCCCGGACCTCGACGACCTCGACCTCGACGCGGCCGGCGTGAAGCGGGAGCGCCACGGCATCCTGGTGAGCGAGCACCTGCAGAGCGTGTCCAATCCCGCGATCTACGCGGGCGGCGACGCGGCGGCCCTCGGCCCCAAGCTCACCCCGAAGGCGGACCACGACGCGGCGGTGCTCGCCGAGAACCTGCTCCACGGCAACCGCCGCCGGGCCGACTACACGGGCTTCGCCTCCGCGGTCTTCACGCTGCCCCCGCTGGCCTCGGTGGGCCTCACCGAGGCCGCGGCGCGGGCGGCGGGCCGCCGCGTCCGGATCACGCATCAGGACACCGCGGGCTGGTTCCACGCGCGCCGCGTGGGGGAGACCGCGTCCGGCTTCAAGGTTCTGATCGACGAGGACACCGGCCTGATCGTGGGCGCGCACCTGCTGGGGCCGCACGCCGACGAGGTGATCAACCTCTTCGCGCTCGCGATGCGCGCCCGGATCCCCGCCGACGAGCTCCGGCAGGTCCTCTACGCATATCCGACGTACGGCTCCGACGTGCGCTTCATGCTCTGACCGACGCGGCGCATCGCGGGGAGGCGTCCCGATCCGGTACACCTCCGGTGTCGGAACGGACGCGGCGGGCGCGCACGCGCGCCGATCTTTCGATGCCCGGAGGCGCCTGTTCCGTGCCTGCGCGCCCGAACGGGCGTGGCACAGGGGATGCACCCTCCCCGGAGCGGTCACATCATGCGCGCCTCGACCCTCCGACACCTGCTGCTCTGCGCGATCCTCCTGGCCGCGCTGGGACCGGCAAATATTGCCGAGGCGGGCGCCCCCACGGAAATGCTGCGCGGTGTCTTCGCGGACGCCAATCGGGTGCTGACCGACCCGGCCACCGAGCAGCGGCCGCTGGAGCGGCTCGTCGCGATCCGCGGCCTCTTCAGCCGCGTGTTCGACTTCCGCGACGCGGCGGAGCGCTCCCTGGGCCGCCAGTGGCAGGCCCGGACCGCGGCCGAGCAGCAGGAGTTCACGCGCGCCTTCGCCGACTTCGTGCAGCGCGGCTTCGTCTACTGGCTCGCGTCGGTGGCGGAGGTGGACGGCCGCGCGGGCGGCGCCACCGTGCAGTTCGTGAGCGAGTCGGTGGACCGCGACACCGCCACGGTGCAGGTGGCGATCCTGGCCCGGGGCGGGCGCATGATCCCCCTCACGCACCACCTGATCTACCGCAACCGGCGCTGGGTGGTGCGCGACGTCAACATCGAGGGCATCAGCCTCGTGTCGAGCTATCGCTCCCAGTTCGATCGGATCATCCGCGGCTCGTCCTACCCGCAGCTGCTCCAGCTGATCCGGGCTCGCGTCGCCAGCGAGTATCCGTTCCCGGAGCCTCCGGGCAAGGCCGAGGCCGTCGCCGCTCCCCTCATCCGCGAGATCCCGTTCGAGACCCGCTGACCCGCGCTCCCGCCGCGAGCCGAATCGTGCTACGGTGCGATCCGGTCCCGGCCCCATGGAGCGCGACTTCGTCGGCTACGCCAACACCCCGCCGGTCGTGCCCTGGCCGGACGGCGCCCGCCTCGCGGTCCAGGTCTCGGTCTCCTACGAGGAGGGTGCCGAGTACTCGCTGCTCGACGGGCCCCGCCGCGAGACCATGGGCGAGGTGCCGTCTCCCGTTCCGCCGGATCGTCGCGATCTTTTCAACGAGTCGTTCTTCGAGTACGGCAGCCGAGTCGGGGTCTGGCGCATCCTGGAGACGTGCCAGCGGGCCGGGGTGCCCGCCTCCTGGTGGGCCTGCGCCCGCGCGCTCGAGCGCAACCCGCGGGTGGCCCGCGCCCTCGTCGAGGCCGATCACGAGGTCTGCGGACACGGCTACGGCTGGGAGGAGTTCCACGGCTCGAGCCGGGACGACGAGCGCGAGAACATCCGCCGCACGGTCGCCTCGCTGGTTCAGACCACCGGGCAGCGGCCGGTGGGCTGGTTCACCCGCTACGCGTGCAGCCCGGACACGCGGGAGCTGCTCGCCGAGGAGGGCGGCTTCCTCTACGACAGCCTCGGACTGAACGACGATCTGCCCTACTACGTGCCGGTGCGGGGAAAGCCCTGGCTGGTGGTGCCCTACACCTTCGAGGTCAACGACGCGCGCTTCTGGCGGGGCGGGCTCACCAGCGTCGGCGCGTTCACCGAGTACATGCGATCGGCCTTCGACTGCCTCTACGCGGAGGCCCAGCGGGTGCCCCGCATGATGTCGATCGGGCTCCACTGCCGCATCGCGGGCACCCCCGCCCGCTCGCGCGCCTTCGTGGAGTTCCTCGACTACGTCCGCCGCTTCCCCGGGGTGTGGTTCGCGCGGCGGGTGGACATCGCGCGCTGGTGGCTGGCCCAGCGGCCCCCGCCCCCGATCTGACGATCGGATGTGATCTCTCAGAGCCCGGCCATCGCCGGGATCACGCTCTTGCCCATCAGCTCGATCGATCTCATGGTGGTGGCGTGGTCCATGCGCGACTCCTGGGCCTCGAGCAGCAGGTGCCCGATGCCCAGCTCCCGATGGACGTGCACGAAACGCTCCGCCACCCGATCGGGCGTGTCGGCCACGATGTAGTGGCTCTCCACCAGCTCTTCATAGCTCATCTTCGACAGCGACACCGAGCGGGCCCGGAGAGCGAACCGGCTCGCGGCCCGCGAGCGCATCCCGACCGGAGCGAAGTACTCGACGGGGCCGCGCAGGGTCGGGCCCATGCGCCAGACGAAGTGGCGCCCGGCCTCGAGCGCGCGCGCCTTCGTGTCCGCGGTCACCGCGCAGATGAGGAAGCCGAGCTTGTCCGGGGTCACGGTACGCCCCGCCTCCGCCGCGCCCTGGCGGTAGAAGTCGAAGAGCTCGCGCGCCACCTCGAAGGACACCAGGAACGGCACGTAGGTGTAGCCCATGCGCCCGGCCCACACCGCGGTCTCCGGGCTGGCGGTCCCGGGCACCCAGATCGGCGGGTGCGGCTTCTGCAGCGGCAGACACCACGGGTTGACGTGGCGGAAGTGGTAGTGGCGGCCCTCCCAGCGGAAGGGCCCCGGGCTGGTCCAGCACTTGAGGATGAGGTCGTGGCACTCCTCGAAGCGCTCCCGGTTGTGGACCGGGTTGCTGTTCGCCCACCAGCTCTCGACGCCGACCCCGCGCACGAAGCCGCTCAGCACGCGCCCGCCCGAGATGAGGTCGGCCATCGCGATCTGTTCCGCCATCTGCACCGGGTTGTCCTGGATGGGGAGGATGTTGCCCAGGATCAGGAGCTTGGCGCGCCGGGTGGTCCGGGCCAGGATCCCCGCAGTCATGTTGGCCGAGACGTTCACGCACGACGGCGTCGAGTGATGCTCGTTGATCATGAGCCCGTCGAAGCCGGCCTGGTCCGCCGCGTCGTACTCGTCGAGGTAACGCTGGTAGTTGCGACGGGCGATCTCGGGCGAGAAGAACGTGTTGGGAAAGGCCAGCCGCAGCGACGGATACTTGTCGCCCTCCGCGTCCGGGTACTCGTGGTGCGGCATCTCGCTGAAGTAGTAGAGCTTCACGCCGAGGGGCTCCCCAGGAAGTCGGTCACGAGTGCCGCGAACTCGTCCGGCCGCTCGATGAGCGGCAGGTGGCCGCAGCGCTCCAGCACCGCGAGGGTGGCGTGGGGGAGCAGTCGGCGGTACTGCTCCCCGCACTCCACCGGCACGATGCCGTCCTCGCGCCCCCACACCACCAGCGTGGGCGCGGTCACCCGGGGCAGGAAGTGGGGCAGGCGCGGGTTGAACATGTAGGGCTTCCAGGTGAGGCGCGCGGTGGTCTCCCGGTTGCGCAGCGCGATCTCCGCCTCCTCCGGGGTGGGGGGCCGGCCGAACAGGGTCTCGCGCTCCGGGATCGTGGCCGGATCGAGGACGGTGTGCCGGAAGAGCTCGTCGGGCGGGTAGAAGAAGATGTCGAGGATCTCCCCGCGCTCGGGCCTGAGGCCGGTGGGCGCGACCAGCACCAGCCGGTCGATGGCGCGGGGGCACATGGTGGCCATCTCGGCCGCGGTCCAGCCGCCGATGGAGTGGCCGAGCAGGTGCACCCGGTCGAGGTTCATCACGTCGAGGAACCACAGGTAGAAGCGCGCGAGGTCGTCGATGCCCTCCATCCAGTCGGCCGCGTCGGAGCGGCCGAAGCCGGGATGGGTCGGGGCGTAGACGGTGTGGCGCTCGGCGACCTTCGCCATCCAGCGCAGCCACCCGCGATTGCCGCCCGCGCCGTGCAGCACGAGGAGGGGGTCGCCCTGGCCGCCGATGAGGACCTGCACCCGGGTCGGGCCGACCGCGATCGTCTCCTCGCGAGGCGTCACCGGCCGAGCATAGCAAACATTGTCTGCTCCGAGGGGGTGCGCGCCGTACACTGTCCCCACCGGAAGCCAGCTCACGGAAAGGATGATCACGTGAACGACCTGCACGGGCAGCTCTTGGCGATCGCCCACGAGGTGAAGGATCTCCGGGACCGGGTGGCGGGCATCGATCAGCTCCAGGCCGACCTCGTGCGCCTGCGCGCGGAGCGCGACGAGCTGCACGAGGTGCTGAGCCGCATCGGGGCGCTCGCCGAGCGCGCCCGTCTGCACACGGTGTAGCCCGACCCGCGCCCGCGATCCGCGGTGAGCCGGTCCGACCCGCTCGCCGACTATCTGGACCGGCCGGTGGAGGACGCGTCGTACGCGCACCCGGTGCTCGCGCCGACCCTGCGCGAGGTCCTGCACTTCTTCGCGCCGGACGGCCCTTCCTAGCCCGCCGCCCCGCGACCCGTCGCGCGCGCCAGCACCTCGCGGTAGCCCCGCGCGCGCTCCATGCGCGGCCCGTAGCCCTTTGCCACCAGCAGCCGGTGCGCGGCGGGCAGCCGCCAGCACGGCACGAACACGAGCAGGTGGTGCTCGAGGTGGTAGTTCACGCGGTACGGCGCCAGCAGCGCCCGCGCCAGCGGGCCCGCCCCGATGCTGCGCGCGCTCCGCATGGGGTCCTCCGCTCCCGGGACCAGCCCGTGCTCGGCGATGTCCCGCAGGCGCGTGAGGGCCTGGTACCAGGTGGCCCGCGGCAGGACCCAGGCGAGCAGGTAGAGCGCCGGACCGCCCACCGCGGTGAGCGACGCGGCCAGCACGAGGTTGGCCACGAGCGGCGCGCGCACGCGGCGCCACGTCGCCGCGAGCCCGTCCGGGCTCGGCCGCCACGCCAGCGCCCGGCCAAGCGCGGTGACCCCGATCAGGTCGACCATCAGCGCGGCCGCGAGGCGCCGCCGTGAGAGCGGCAGGCCGGCCGAGAGCGCCAGGTCCGGATCCTCCGGCAGCTGGGTGAGCCGGTGGTGGAGGTGATGCCGGCGCCGGTACGCTCGGAGATCCTGGCCCATCGGGGCCGCACAGAGCCACGTGCCGACCCACGTGTTCCGCCGGAGGCCGGGGAAGAGCAGCCAGTGCGCGGTCTCGTGCATCAGCACGACCAGGCCGAGCTGCCGGGAGCCGACCACGACCACCATGAGGGCGAGCGTGACCGCCGAGGGCCAGAGCACGTGCAGCGCGATCGCGCCCGCGATCGTGGCCCACGCGTGCAGCACCAGGGCCGCGCCGCGCGGGGCGGAGGTCCGGCGCAGACGCGTCAGCTCCTCCAGCGTGAGGAGGTCGCCGGCGGTCACCGGCGCGGGCGAGGGCGAGGGCTCGGGCATGCGCCGATGATACCCGGGGGCACGACGAGAGACGAGCGCGGCGCGCGGGTCAGCGGTAGCGCGGATGCCACTCCGGACCGGTCCAGGTGGTCCACGTGACCGGCTCCAGGCGGACCAGCACGCGCGGGCGGTCGATCGTCCGCTGCGCGTAGCGCGGGCCCTCGGGCCCGAGGTAGCGGCGGGAGAGGCGGTAGGTCAGCTCGAGCAGGCCCGGGCTGGCGCTCGGCGCGATCGGCCCTTCCAGGACGACCGCGGTGGCCTGCACCTGGACTCGGGTGTGCGCCCGATGGACGTCGTCGGCCACGTGGAAGGCCACGCGCGGGTTGGTCCGGATGTGGGCGAGCCAGCGCGCGCGCTCGCGTCCGACGATGAGGAACGCGGTCCCGTCGAACTCGTACCAGACCGGCGCCACGTAGGGCCAGCCGTCGGGGGCGACGGTGGCGAGGCGACCGTTCCAGGCCTCGGCCAGGAACGCGGCCACCTCCGCGTCGGTCAGCGCGCCGATCTTCTCGCCGGGCTGGTAGGCCACGTCAGCCCGCCGCCCGGCGCGATTCGGCGCGGAGCCGCACCAGCAGGTAGAGCACGATGGCGAGGTTGAGCACGATGATCAGCACGCGGCTCGCTCCCGGCCGCTGGGTCGCCTCGTACACCTCGAGGGGCAGGAAGGACGCGGTGGCCACCACCGCCATGTACTCGGCCCAGTGGCGCCCGAGCAGGAGCCCGACGCCCTCGGTGGTGAAGATGGCCGCGTAGACGAACGTGCCGAGCCCGACCGCTCGGAGGGTGCGCGGGTTCACCGCGAGCAGGGTGGCGAGCGGCTGGACGATCCAGCGGTTGCCCGGGTGCAGGGGCAGGCCGCCGATCCACAGGCTGAACGTGTCCATCGCCCCGTCGCGGCTCAGGTACACCGCGCCCACTCCGGCGGCCAGCAGGATCACGCCCTTGACGAGCTTGAACAGGCCGATCAGCCGCAGCAGCGGGTCGCGATGCGGCCTCAGGCCCTCAGCCCTTGAGCGTGAACTTCTGGAAGGTGTGGCACCCCGCGGGCACGCGACCACGGCTCTCCGCGAACGTCCACGTGACCTCCGCGACGTAGATGTCCCCGCGCGAGTCGACCGCGATGCCGTGCGGCGCCGCGAAGCTGCCGGGTGCGGTCGCCTCGGGCGTGCCCCAGCGGGTGAGCAGGCGGCCGTCCTTGTCGAACACGCTGACCCGCCCGTAGAGCGGCTGGTCGGTGGTGCGGCCCTGCCGCGGCCGCTTGTCGCCCTTGTGCCACCAGAGCTCCGAGACGTAGGCGCGCCCCTGGGGGTCGAAGACCAGGTGGGTGGGCCGCTGGGTGTCGGTCCACTCCGTGAGGTACTCGCCGTCGGGGCTGAAGATCTGGATGCGGTCGTTCTCGCGGTCGCAGACGAAGACGCGGCCGTCGGTGGCCACCGAGATGCCGTGGGGCAGGTAGAACTGGCCGGGGCCGGTGCCGGGCACGCCCCAGGAGCGCTTGCGCTCGCCGTTGGGCCCGAACTGGTGCACGCGGCAGTTGCCGTAGCCGTCGGAGACGTAGAGATCGCCCTTCGGCCCCACCGCGAGGTTGGTGGGTCGGTTGAAGCCGTCGGACGGCTTCGTGATCGTCATGTAGTCCTTGCCGTCGTAGCCGGTGTCGGCGGCCTGGTCCATCGTGCCGAGAGTCATCAGGAGCTTGCCCTTCGGAGTGAACTTCCGCACCGTGTGGTTGCCGTCGTCGGTGCAGTAGAGCATCTCGTCGGGGCCGACCGTGATGCCGTGGGTGCGATAGGTGAACTGCCCCTCGCCCCAGGAGCCGAGGAACTTGCCCTTCTGGTCGTAGGCGATGATGGGATGATCGCCGCGGCAGATCAGGTAGACGCGGTCCTCGCCGTCGACCGCCACCCCCGCCACGTCGCGGTGCGCGTAGCCCGCGGGCAGCTGCTCCCAGCCCTCGACGACCTCGTACTTCAGCGTGCTCGCTCCCGCCATTGGCGCTCTCCTCCCGTCGCAGGTGCCGGCGATCGGCCGGTCGAACTCAGCGGGCGATCGCGCTCTTCCGCGCGCCCGTTGCATGGAGGGAGCCTAGCGGATCACCCCTGCGACGGCAAGCCGGAAGGCGTCCGGCCGACCGCGCGATTCCGTCGCGACTCCTCCTGCCAGGCGATGAAGCAGGGGAAGTGGCAGCCGATCGATCGCCGCTCTTCATCCTCGACCTCGTACTGGACTTCCGAGCTCTTCACCGCCTTGCCGCACACGCAGCACGTCCCTCCCGACCCGTGGCCGGCCCAGGTCACGTCGCCCCGGATCGGAGCCAGGTTCCCGCCGGCGAGGAGCGCTCGCGCGATCTCGTTCAGGCCCGGGTCGGCCTCGCCCGGGACACCGGAGAAGGGGTTCACCTCCGGCTCGCCGCGATGCGGCGACGCGCTTGGGCCAGGAGCGTGCGATTCGCGGGCGAGGGTGCCGAGCTCGGGGGGTGTGTCCCCATGGGACTCTCCGGGAGGTCGAGCAATCAACGCCCCGAGCCGAGGCCGCGACGCCCGTCGCGTCAACCCGACAGGCCACGGTGGAGCGCCGTCTACCTTCGCACCAATCGCGTCGGCCGTCAATCGCGCGATCTTGCTTGCTCGAACCCGCGCATGTGTATGATCGGAGCATGCTCATCGCCCAGATCACCGACACCCACGTCAGCACGCCCGAGAGTGTCAACGACCGCTGGTTCGACACCCCGGAGCACCTCGCGCGCACGGTGGATCACCTCAACCGGCTCAACCCGCGGCCGGACGTGACGCTGGTCACCGGCGACCTGGTCGAGCGCGGGGAGCCCGCGGAGTACGCGCGCCTGCACACGATCCTGGATCGGCTCGCCATGCCGGCCTACGTGGTGCCCGGCAACCACGACGGGCGCGAGGCGCTTCGGGCGGCCTTCGCGCACCGCGGCTACCTGCCGGCGGGCGGCTTCCTCCACTACACGATCGAGGAGTGGCCGGTGCGCCTGATCGGCCTCGACACGCACGTGCCCGGATCGCCCGGCGGTGAGCTGTGCGGGGAGCGCCTCGACTGGCTCGACGCGCGACTCGGCGAGGCCCCGGAGCGCCCCACGCTGCTGTTCATGCACCACCCGCCGTTCGTGACCGGCCTCGAGGCGATGGACGCGATGGGCCTCGCGGGCGCCGCCGGGCTGGCCGACGTCGTGCGTCGTCATCCGCAGGTGGAGCGCATCGCGTGCGGCCATGTCCACCGCGCGATGACCCGACGGTTCGCGGGCACGGTGGCGACCACGAGCCCGGCCACCGCGCACCAGCTCGCGCTCGCCCTCACTCCCGCGCGGCACCTGGCGGTGGTGATGGAGCCGCCCGCGTGCTCGCTGCATCTCTGGATGGGGCCCGGGAGCGGTCTCGTCACCCATCTGAGCCTGATCGAGGAGCGGCCCGCCTTCACGCTCTACGACGGCGAGCGCTGGCTGCGCGACGCCACCCCGCCGCCCGCCTTCCGCACGCCCTGAGCCCGGGCGCGCGGTGAGCGGCGGCGCCGGTCCGCCGGTGAGCGCGGCGCGAGCCACGCTGGCCGGCCTGAGCGGGTCGCTGGTGGGTATCGGGCTCGCTCGCTTCGCCTACACTCCGCTACTGCCCGCGCTGATCACCGCGGGGTGGTTCCCGTCCTCGCAGGCCGCGTACCTGGAGGCGGCGAACCTCGCCGGCTACCTCGCGGGCGCGCTCGGTGCCCGCGCGCTCGCGCGGCGCGCCGCCGCGGCCACCGTGCTGCGCGCGATGATGGTCCTGGTCACCGTCGCCTTCTTCGCGGTGTTCCTGGTGGACTTCGTGGCGCGCGCTCGTCCTCGACGTGGCCGCCCGGCTTGCGGCTCCCCGGGCGATTTGATAGCGTCCCCGCCATGACCGCCACCGCGATCGCCCTCGCCGTTGCATGGACCACCGAAGAGATCAAGGTCGCCGGCTCCTCCGTACGACTACGTAGCGCCGGACGCGGGGCGCCGCTCCTGGTGCTGCATCACGACATCGGCACCCCCGAGCAGCTGCCGCTCTACGAGTCGCTGGCCCGGCGCTTCACGGTGCTGCTGCCGTCCCACCCGGGCTACGACGGCTCCGAGCGGCCGGCGTGGATGCGCGGCGTGCGCGACGTGGCCGTCACCTACCAGGCCCTCCTCGCGGCGCGCGGGGTCGCGGAGGCTTCCATCCTCGGCCTGGGATTCGGGGGCTGGATCGCCGCGGAGATGGCGACCATGGCCCCGCGGGGCTTTCGACGGATCGTCCTCGTCGGCGCGATGGGCCTCAAGCCCTCGACGGGCGAGATCCTGGACCAGGCGCTCGTGAGCTACATCGAGTACGTGCGCGCCGGCTTCGCGGACCAGTCGGCCTTCGAGCGCCAGTTCGGCGCCGACCCCTCGACCCCGCAGCTCGAGCAGTGGGACCTCAACCGCGAGATGACCTTCCGCATCGCCTGGAAGCCGTACATGTACAACCCGAGGCTGCCCCACCTCCTCGCCGGGGTGCCGACGCCGACTCTGGTGGTGTGGGGGCGGGAGGATCGCATCGTGCCGCCCGGCTGCGCCGAGCAGTACGCGCGGGCTCTGCCCGCCGCGCGGGTGGTGCAGCTCGACGGCGCCGGGCACTTCGTGGACATGGAGCAGCCGGATACGCTCGCCAAGCTGGTCGCGCAGTTCGTGACCGAGTCCTGATCGGGGGCCCCTCATGCACCTCATGTACTTCACCGAGCAGCCGATGTCGGCGTACCCTGAGGACGAGGGCCGCAAGCGCGGGGCCACCGCCCTGATGTTCTCCAACCGCCACTTCGATCCGGTGGCGGGCAGCCGCCTCTACAACGAGTACATCGAGCACTATCGCCTCGCGGAGGAGGTCGGCTTCGACGGCATCATGCTGAACGAGCACCACAACGCCCCCTTCTGCATGCAGGCCAAGTGCAACGTGTTCGCCTCGATCCTCGCCGCCATCACCAGGCGCGTGAAGATCGTGCTGCTCGGCAACCCGCTCCCGCTCGCCGACAACCCGGTGCGCCTGGCCGAGGAGCTGGCCATGATCGACATGGTCTCGCGCGGCCGGCTCGTCTCGGGCTTCGTGCGCGGGGGCGGGCAGGAGCAGCTCGCCACCGGGGTGAACCCCGCGTTCAACCGCGAGCGCTTCGAGGAGGCGCACGAGCTGATCGTGCGCGCGTGGACCCAGCAGGGGCCGTTCCGCTTCGAGGGCACTCACTACCAGCACCGGGTGGTGAACCCCTGGGCGGTGCCGCTGCAGAAGCCCCACCCCCGCGTCTGGATCCCGGGCGTGCTGAGCAAGGAGACCATCATCTGGGCCGCGCGCCAGCGTTACCCCTACATCGCGCTCAGCACCGCGATCGACGCCACCAAGAAGATCTGGGAGCTCTACGACTCGGTGGCGGCCGAGGCCGGCTACACCGGCGGCCCGGAAAACCGGGGGTACCTCCAGCGCTGCCACGTGGCCGAGACCGAGGAGAAGGCGCTCGCCAACGCGCGCCAGTTCATGTGGATGCAGGGCGAGTTCACCGGCCTCGCGCATCCGGTGTGGTCGAGCCCGTCCGGCTACTTCTCGCCGTCCTATCGCAAGGCCTTCGTGGAGTACGCGGTGGGCCGGGGCTCGAACCCCCGCGCCGCCTCCTTCGAGGACCAGATCCGTGACCAGCAGATCATCGCGGGCACGCCGAAGACGGTGCTGCCGAAATTCCGGCGCCTGCTCGAGGAGACGCGCCCGTCCATCCTCGGCCTGTGGGCCAGCGACGGGTTCGTGTCCAACCAGGACGCCACCACGTGCATCCGGCTCCTCGGCCAGGAGGTGCTGCCCGCGGTGCGCGAGATGGGCAAGGAGCTCGGGCTCTGGAGCCCGTTCGAGGCCAACTCGCCGGTGAGCATCACCCAGCCGGCCCCGGCCGTGCACCGCAACGGGGCCTGAGCGGGGTAGGGACGCCGGCTAGCCGACCGCGGTCCGGGAGGTTCGCTTCGGGTCGGTCTTGTCGGGCAGACAGCTGAAGTCGATGCGGACCTTGCCCTGCCGGACCAGCCTGAGCGCCGAGTAGTCGGCCAGCGCAGCGTGGCACTGCTGGCGCGTCTCGAACGAGTCCACCGCGGTGTAGCCCCGATCCACCACCTGCTCGCCCACCATTCCCATCTCGTGCGCCCACAGCACCCACAGCAGGCTCAGGACGAATCGCTTCATGGGACCTCCTTGAGGTACGGGGAGAAAAATAGCAATCCACGGACCATCCATGAAGCGCCAATCTTTCAGCCTGTTGTGACGGGTATGCTCAGGTTGCGTAGAAAGGCTGGTGCGGGGGTGGGCAGCCGCCTTCCCAGCCTGGATGCGCGTCGACCCGCGTAAGCGGGCCGCCCGCACGGACCACCCGGCGCTCGGCCGGGCGAAGCCGTATACTGGCGCGCGTGACACCGCCGCAGACACCCTCGGCCGCCCAGACCCCCCAGCCCAAGGAGGCTCCCGTGCCCACCAAGATCGTCGTGTCCCCCAGGTTTCCCCCCGCGATGCTCGACATCGCCCGGAGCTTCGTGCCCGCCGGCTTCGAGCTCGTCGTGGTGGACGCGGGCACTCCCGAGTTCGCCGCCGCGCTGCCGGACGCCGCCTACTACGTGGGCTTCCCCCGGCCCGAGCTCAACAGCGAGTTCTTCAAGACCGCCTCGAAACTCAAGCTGGTCCAGCTGATCAGCGCGGGCTACGACCGCCTGGACCTCGGGGCGGCCAAGCGGGCGGGAGTGCCGGTGGCCAACAACGGCGGCTCCAACTCGGTGGCGGTGGCCGAGCACACCCTGATGCTGATGCTCGCGGTCTACCGCAAGCTCTCCTGGCACCACGGCAACGTGATCACCGGCAAGTGGCGGGTGGGGGACTTCGCGAGCAACCGCACCTACGAGCTGGAGGGCAAGACCCTCGGCATCGTGGGCCTCGGCACCATCGGCAAGAAGGTGGCGCGCCGGGCCGCCGCCTTCGACATGAAGATCGTGTACTACGACATCGCGCGCCTGACCGAGGACGCGGAGGACGCCCTCGGCGTCCGCTTCATGCTGCTGCCGGAGCTGCTGCGCACCGCCGACATCGTGTCGCTGCACGTGCCGCTGAACCCGGTCACTCGCGGGATGTTCGGCGCCCGCGAGATGGGGATGATGCGGCCGTCCGCGGTGCTGATCAACACGTGCCGCGGCCCGGTGGTGGACGAGCAGGCGCTCCACACCGCGCTCACCACCCGCGTGATCGCGGCGGCGGGCCTCGACGTCATGGTGGAGGAGCCGCCGATCGCCAATCACCCGCTGTTCGCGCTAGAGAACGTGACCTTCACCCCGCACACCGCGGGCCCCACGTGGGACAACTGGTTCAAGGCGTTCCGCAACGCCTTCGACAACGTGCAGCGGGTGGACCGGGGCGAGCGGCCCCTCTGGGTGATCCCGGAGCTGCGCCAGTAGCCGGCGCGTCGACGTGAAGCGGGCGGGCTCCCGCAAGGCCGCGGCGGCCTCGGGGATCTTCCTCACCGGGGTCCGGCGCGCCGACGGCCGGTGGGAGCCCGATCGCTTTCCGCTCACCCTGCCGATCTTCCGCGGCCTGGAACGCATCGACTTCCGGGCCCGGGTCACGTTCCTGGTCGGCGAGAACGGCTGCGGCAAGTCCACGCTGCTCGAGGGGCTCGCGGCGGGGACGGGAGCCGTCGCGGTGGGCGGCCGCGACCTGGAGCGCGATCCCACCCTGGCCGGCGCGCGCGCGTGGGCCCGCGCCTTCCGCGTGCAGCGGGCGCGGCACCCGCGCGTCACGCTCTTCCTGCGCGCGGAGGACGTCTTCGGCTTCACCCTGCGCGTGCGTCGCGACATGGAGGGGCTCGCGGAGGCGGAGGACGAGCTGCGGGGGAGCCTCCGCGAGGGCTCGTGGGGCCAGCGGCTCGCCACCGGCACGGTGGCCGGTCAACGCGCGGCCCTGACGCGCCGCTACGGCGCCGATCCCGACGCCCGCTCCCACGGGGAGACCTTCCTGCATTTGCTCCAGCAGCGGCTGCAGCCGCGCGGGCTCTACTTCCTCGACGAGCCGGAGACGCCGCTGTCGCCCACGCGGGTGCTGGCCCTCCTCGCGATCCTGCGGGACCGCGCGGCGGAGGACTGCCAGCTGGTGGTCGCCACCCACTCGCCGATTCTCATGGCGCTGCCGGGAGCCGAGATCTTGCTGCTCGAGGGCGAGACGATCACGCCGATTCGCTACGAGGACGCGGAGCACGTGCGCATCACGCGCGCCTTCCTCGACGATCCGGAGAGCTTCCTGCGCCGTCTGTGACGGAGGGCGGTTTGACTTCGGCGGTGCCCACCGGGACAATAGGCCCGATGAAGTGGCCCAGCTCCCGGTCGGTCGCCCTCGTGTGGCTGCTCGCCGCGCTCAGCCTGGTGGGCTGGCTGATCGTCAACCTCGACACCGCGGGGTGGATCATCCTGACCCTCACGGTGGGCCTGATGGCGTTCGAGCTGACGCGCCGGCGCGACGGCACCGGCGGACCGCCCAAGGGCCGCATCCCCGACGAGCCGACCGGCTAGCCCGTCGAGGCGCGCCGCCCCGCCCTCAGAAGTGGGCGGGCGGCTGCAGGGCGGCCCGGCGCAGGGCCTCGCGCACCAGCGGCACGAACAGCATCGCGACGAAGAACAGCGTCGCGAGCCAGATCAGCAGCCGGAGAAGGCGCGAGGGAGGCTCGGGCTCCGCCATATGCGCCAGGAGCCTAGTCCGACCCGGGGCCCCCGTCAAGCCCGCTCGCCACGCGCCGCGGCGGCCAGAAGCGGAGCAGCTCATAACTGAGGGTTACCCTCCTGTTCTCGTCGACTCAAAACTCAGGGTTACCGGAGGCAGGGGCTCCGCGCCTCCCGGGGACGACGTCCGGGAGGGGGTGGCTAGCTCGGTATCCCCCAGGGGCCGGCGTGGGTCGGGGGCGGCGAGCGTCCAGAGCTGGTCGAGCGCCGCTTCCAGATCGCGCCGCAGCCGGAGCGGGTGGAGGCTCTGATAGAGCCGCTCGAGTTCGGCGCTCTTCTCCGCGGTGAGGACGCCCGCGGCTCGGAGGCGCTGGTAGGGCGTCTGGGCGCGGTCGTAGACGCGGTGGGTGCGGGCGCCCTGGCGGGTCTTGGTCAGGAGCTTCTCCACGGGCTGGAAGAAGTTCACGTGCAGGCGGGCGAGCTCGTAGACGCACCTGAGTTGGCGATAGGCGGCGTGGGAGACGAAGCGATCATAGCCGATGAGTTGGCGGACGACGGCGCCGTTCTTCTGCTCGACGTGGGCGCTGTCGTTCTTCTTCCAGGCGCGACTGCGGGTAAAGGTGATGCCGTGGCGGCGGCACCAGTCGTAGAGGCCATGGTTGATGAACTCCGAGCCATTGTCGCTGTCGAGGCCGACGAGGGGGACCGGTAGCCGCTGCCAGACGTGGTGGATCGCCGCGCCCACCCGCTGCTGGCCCTTGCCCCAGACGGCGTCAAGTTCGATCCACAGCGTGGCGATATCGACGGCGCAGAGGGTGCAGAGGTAGAAGCCCTCGGTGCTACTGCCGCAGTGGGCGACCAGATCGACCTCGCAGAAGCCGGGGCGCGCATCGTCCCACTCGGTGAAGGTGCGGATCGGGATCTCTTGGCGGAGCCATGTGCCGGGACGCGTGCTCGTGGCGGCTCGCCGGGGATACTGCGCGCGGGCCGGAGCTAGCAGGCGGGCAAGCGTCGGACGGCTGGCTTGGCGCAGGAGTTTCTCGACGTCGGGGGGCACGGTCAGCTCGTCGAACTGGACGAGGCGCTCGAGCAGCTCGGGCACGAAGGGGTGCAGCCGATGGGCGCCGATCCGCCCGCTCGCCTGCCACAGGACCGCGGCGGCCGTCGCGACCGCCGGGCCGTACTCGCGCGGCCGGCCCCCCGGCCCCGGCATCGCCCGCGGGCGCGGGGGCCGGCGCAGCAGCCGGATGGCCGCCTTGCGGTGCATGCCGGTGACCGCCACGACCTCGTCCAAGAGCTGCCGCTTCTCGGCTCGCGTGGCCTGCCGGTAGCGCTCCCGCTGGACCGCGGCGTATTCCCGAAGGCTGGCTCGTGTCACGGGCTCCTCCCGGCTGGAGTTGGTAACCGTGACTTCTGATCTACGACCCCGCCTTCGGTAACCGAAGTTTTGAGTCGATGCGGTCGCTTGACGCCCCCCGCCGCGCTCGCGTACAGTCGGGCGGCCTGATCCGGTCGTCGTCACGCGGTCATCGTCGAGGAGCGCGCCATGACATCTCTCAAGGACAAGTACTGCATCGTCGGGGTCGGCGAGACGGAGTACAGCCGTCACTCGGGCCGCAGCACCCGGGCCATGGCGGTGGAGGCGGTGCGGAACGCGATGCGCGACGCCGGGCTCGACAAGACCGGCGTGGACGGCATCATGTCGTACCAGAGCGGGGACTCGACCTTCGGCAACTTTGTGGCCCCCGATCTCGGCATCCGGCTCAACTTCTACATGGACGTCTTCGGAGGCGGCTCGTCGACGGAGGCGCTCATCGGTCTCGCGATGGGCGCCATCGAGGCCGGGATGTGCCACACCATCGCGATCTTCCGCTCCATGAACGGCTACTCCGACTTCCGGATCGGCGGCACCGGGGCCCGCGCGGCCCAGCCGGTGCGCGGGCTCGACCTCGCCCAGGTCCCGTTCGGGATGCGCAGCGCGGGGCAGAACTTCGCCCCCAGCTTCATGCGTCACATGTACGACTACGGCACGACCTCGGAGCAGGTCGCGGCGGTGCGGGTGGCCCACAGCAAGCACGCCTCGCAGAACCCGAAGGCGTTCCTCAAGGAGCGCGTCACGGTGGCCGACGTGATGGCGTCGCGCTGGATCTGCAAGCCGCTGCACCTGCTGGACTGCTGCCTCGAGACCGACAACGCCACCGCGCTGATCGTCACCAGCGCGGAGCGCGCGCGCGACCTCCGGCGCAAGCCGGTCTACGTCATGGGCGTGGCGGGCCGGGTGAACAAGCCGCGCACCGACTTCCACTGGGCCCACGGACCGATCAGCCAGGTGGCGGGCTACTACGCCAAGGACATCGTCTTCGGCCAGGCCGGGATCACCCCGGAGGACGTGCACGTCACCGGCTCCTACGACGCGTTCACCTTCACCACCATGCTGCAGCTCGAGGAGTACGGCTTCTGCAAGAAGGGCGAGGGCGGCCAGTACGTCTCGAGCGGCATCATCGAGCTCGGGGGCAAGCGCCCCAACAACACCTCGGGCAGCCACCTCTGCGAGGGCTACACCCACGGCATCTCGATGGTGATCGAGAACGTGCGCCAGCTCCGGGGCCAGGTCGACGACTACTGCCCGGGCTGGGAGGACGGCAAGCACTCCTACGACTACTCGCCGGGCAAGTGCCGCCAGGTGAAGGACGCCCGCATCGCCATGAACCTGGGCTGGGCGATGCCGCCGACCGGCTCCGCCCTCATCATGAGGAACTAGCTCGATGGCCTCCGTCGAGTACCGCGGCATGAACCTGGTCATCCCCGAGAACGACTCGGAGTGGCGAGAGCACTTCAAGCTCGCCCGCACCAACCACCAGCTGATGCTCCGCGCCTGCAAGCAGTGCCGGCTCATGCGCTATCCCCCGAGCCACGGCTGCCCGTGGTGCCTGTCGCTCGAGTGGGAGTGGAAGCCGGTGAGCGGCAAGGGCCACATTCACTCCTACGAGGTCGTGCACCACGCGATCCAGCCCGGCTTCAAGGACTGGACGCCCTACGCGGTGGTGCTGGTGGAGCTCGACGAGCAGCGCGGACAGCCCACGCCCGACGAGGCCCTGCGGGTGATCGCCAACCTGGTCACCCCCGACTTCAAGCCGGAGCCGGAGGCCAACGTGGCCATCGGCAAGCGCGTCCGGGTGGTGTTCCAGGACCTCGCGGCCGACTTCGCGCTGCCTCAGTTCACGCTGACCGACGAGCCGCCCGTGGGCCGGGTCTGGCGCTTCCCCGGCTAGCGCGGGCCGCGAGACCGAGCCAGACCAGCCCCTGCACCAGGAGGCTCGCCGCGAGCGCGAGCAGGAACGCGGCGTCGCGGCCGAGCCCGGTCACACCCCACGCGAGCACCGCGCAGAAGAGCGCGAAGCTCCACATCGCGGGCAGGAACGCGCGCAGGAATCCCACCGCCGCCGGCGCGCCCTGCTGGGCGTGGGTGAACGCGAGCAGGATGGTGGTCGCGATGGGGAACGGGGTGAGCGCACCCGCGAAGCGCGGTCCGAGCCAGGCGGCGAGCCCGGTCACGGTCAGGACCAGCGTCACCGCGGCGACCATCCGCAGGGGCAGGTCCCACGCGGGCGCGGCGGGCGGCGGCGGCGCGTCGGGCATCGGCGGCAGCACGAACGGCGCGAATCCGAAGGCGCCCAGCGCGAGCGCGAGGCCCGAGCCGGCGGTCCAGGCCACCGCTTGCAGGGCGAGGGTCAGCGCGCCGAACACCGCCCAGCCGATCAGCACGCAGGTCCACCACGGCCGCGTCACCGCGATCCACGAGTAGACGACCGCGAAGGCGGCGACCGCGGCGAGGCCGGCCAGCGTCGAGAGCGCCGCCCGAGCCACGAACTGGTCGCCCTGCTCCAGGGCCAGGAAGAACAGTACCGGCCCCGCGACCAGCGGCAGGGCGTTCAGCCAGCCGCCGATGCGGGGCCCGAAGCGACGGCCGGCCATGGTGACCAGGGCGATGAGCCCCGGCACCAGGACCAGCTTGAGGAGAAGCGTCAATTCAACGAACGAGTCGGGCGATGATCTCGTCGTAGGCCTTGTCGGCCAGCGCGCGCACCTCGTCCCGGGTGAGCGGCTGGATCGGGTGCGCGACCATCACCGTGTCGTAGTCGCGCGCCCCGAGGGCGTCTGCCTGCGCCCGCGCGGCTCGCTTGAACTCGGTGGAGATCACCGTGGCGGTGGGAATCCCCTGATCCTCGAAGAACACGCTGTCGTGCACACTGCACGTTGTGCAGGACCCTCAGTCGGCGAGGGCCTCGATGACCGCGTCGCTCTGCTTGAGGATCTCCTGGCGCAGGTCCTCGGGCGCGGGGCGCGCGAAGGTGGGCTTCTTCCGCCGCAGGATCTCCTTGGGGTGGGCGCGCTCCCGCAGCAGCTCTTCCACCCGGTCGAGCAGGTGGTTGCCCTTGGCCTTCGAGATGTCGAGCAGGGTGATGGTCTTGCCCTCGAGGCTCGGCAGACGCGTGGCGGTCCGGCGGGGCACCGCCACCGAATCGGTGGGATCCAGGAACTCTTCGTCGCTCATGACGTCTCCTCCGGGGTGTCGATCTTCCTCCAGATCATGCGCGAGCTCTTGGGAAACGTCCAGCCCGGGATCACCGCCGAGAAGCGCCCCGCGGTGCCCCCCGCCACCACGAACTTCAGGTTGCCCGGCTCCCGGAACTTGGCGATGAGGGTCTCGTCGGTCTCGGGGCGCGGGAACTTGGCCAGCACGTGCGCGGGCAGCCCCTCGCCCCCGTCCACCCCCGGGACCAGCTCCCGCACCGGCTTGCGCAGGCGGGTCCACAGGAAGTCGCGCATGGCCGCCTTGTCCCAGCCGTCGTCGGCGATGGTGCGCGCGTGCTCGGGAGAGAGCACCACCACCGTGTCCCCGTGGTGCGTCGACTTGTGGTGCGAGATGACCTCCAGGGACTTCGAGATCGTGATCAGGAGGTCGCGCGCGGTGCGGCTCATGTGGTCGTAGACGCCGTGGGGCGCCTCGCCCGCGAAGGCCGCGATCACGCTGTCGCCCGGGTCGAAGCCGTGCTCGACCGCGAGCGACTCCCACGGGCTCTCCTCCTCCGCCTCTCCGATGCAGTAGGTGTAGCGCCCGGGGTGCGCCATCGTCGACATGCTGACCACCCCCGGGATGGCGCCACCCAGGTTCACCGCGATCAGCCGCAGGGCCCGCCCGATGGTGGCGTTGGCCCGCCAGCCGGGGCCGAAGAGCCCCGCCCCGCAGTTGACGTCGAGGCGCTTGCGCAGGGGGCCGTTGACGATGAACAGGGGCGACGGGAAGTTGGTGGTGGCCGAGACCCCGTGCAGGTCGAAGCCCTCGTCGCACATCGCCTCGACCCCCGCCACCACCACCGGGAGGTACTCGGGCCGGCACCCGGCCATCACCGCGTTGATCGCGATCTTCTCGACGGTGGCGCGGCCGAAGTTGGGGGGGACGAGAGCCACGAGCGCCTCGCCCGGGCGCCCGCTCGCGGCCACCGCGGCGGCCACCCGCGCGCGGGTGGGCGGCACCACCGGGAGGCCGTCGGTCACTCCCCGAGCGTAGAGAGCCTCGTAGGGATCGGCCGGCTCCGCCATCGTGCTCCGCCTAGGGCTTGCAGACGCGGAAGGCCCGGTAGTCGCCCCGGGCGGTGCTCTTGGTGTCGTCGGAGTCGGTGAGCACCGCGATGCCGGCGGGCCGCGGGACCTCCGAGCCGCCGAAGTACTTGAGGTAGTCCGCGCGGACGTCGACCTGCTCATCCACCCACTGCCCCAGCCGGTCCGCGCCGGTGCGCAGCACCCGCACCTGGGTGTTACCCGCGCTGGAGGTGAGGTGGGTGCCCACCGGCACCACCCGGCTCCACACGTACTTCACGCTCTTGACCGAGACCGCGCTCTGCGGGAACACCGCGTACACCGAGACCGCGCTGTCGTTGGTGGAGGACTTGCGCTCGTCGGAGTTTCGGGGGAACTCGATCGCCCGCCACGACCACGCGAGGATCGGGTAGGCCTCGGGGTTCCAGGCCACCTCGCGTCCGGCCTGGATACCGAGCCGGACGGCGGAGGCGCGCAGGAAGCGCGTCCCTCCCTCCTCCGCGATCGCGTAGACGGGTCGGCCCGACTCCTTGCGCGGCTTCCAGTCGGGCGGGAACTCGCGGACCGCCCCCTGCGAGAAGTCCTCCAGGGCCACGCAATCCGCGGCCGACGCGGGCCGCCCACCCCCGACCGCGAGGGCGGCCAGCAGCAGGAGGGTCAGCGCCCGCGGCGCCACCATGAATGGACGAGCTGATCCACCACCTGGACGAGCTGCCCCACCGTGCGGCACTCCTTCACGATGTCGCAGGAGGGCGTGTAGAGCGGCATCACGCTGTCGCCGATGCCCCAGCCCCACTGCCCTTCCGGGTTCAGCCAGATGATGCCCTTCACTCGCTCCCGGATCTGCTTGATCGCCCACGCCTGCGGATCGTTGTAGTTGTTGCGCGCGTCGCCCAGGATCAGGACGGTGGTCTTGCGATCGAGAGACTCGATGTCGTTGCGCACGAAGCGGCTGAACGCGTACCCGAAGTCGGAGCGGCAGTGGTAGTCCACCGAAGAGGACTTGAGCGCCCAGTCGATCGCGGTGTCCACCGGGTAGGTGGCGAAGGCCTGGGTCACCTCCGCGATCTCGGAGACGAACACGTAGGAGCGCACCCGCGAGAAGCACTCCTGGAGGCTCCACACCAGCTGGAGCATGAACCGGGACGCGTTGCGCACCGAGTCCGACACGTCGCACAGGGTCACCAGCTTCGGCTTCTCGCGATGCCGCCGGCGGAAGCGCACCTCCATCGGGATCCCGCCGTACTGCAGGCTCTGACGGATGGTGCGGCGGGAATCGAGGCGGCCCTTCTCCTCCTGCCGCTGGCGGAGGGCGAGCGCGTCCTTGATCTTGCGGGCCAGCCGCGCCACCACCGCCTTCATCTGGGCCACCTCGTCGGCGGACAGAGCGAAGAGCGGCTTGTCGGTCAGCACCTCGCGGGTCAGCTTCTCGCCCTGGCGGTACGCGCGGCGCTCCAGCTCGCGCTCCACGTGCTGCCGGATCATGCGGCGGAAGGCCTCGAGGCGCAGGTCGAGATAGTTCCGGATGCGCGCCACCATGCCCGGATCGAGCCCCTTCGACTCCAGCAGCTGCATGATCCGGTCGAGGTCGCGCTCGATCGCCTCCCAGTCGAACTTGTCGTAGATCCGGCGGGAGAAGTAGCCGACCTGGAGGAAGTACATCAGCCGCTCGAGGCCGGTGCCCTGGCCTTCCTGGCGGATGGCCATCTCCATGTCGGTGCCGTCGCCGCTCATGAGGAGCTGGGTGAGCTCGTCCATCTCCATCCCCGCCTCGGCGGTCAGGCGGTCCAGCATCTCCTTGATCTTGGGGTCTTCCGGGCCGAGCGCCTTCTTGAGCCCCTCGCCCAGGGCCTGCAGGTCGAGGAAGTAGAGGTCGAAGATCCGGTTGAAGGTCGCGAGGTCGCGCGCCTCCTTCACCAGGGTGGTGGCGAGCGCGCTCTTGAAGGTTTCCCGGTCCTCGAGCCCGATCTCGGTCGAGGCCGACAGCGCGTCGAGGGCCTCGCTCGGGGAGATGCGCAGCTCGGCCCGCCGCAGGTCCCCTATGAACTCGAGAATTCGCTGGTCCAGGAGACGCTCCTATCTAGAGAAGTGGACCCAGGAGGACTTGAAGACGTCCTCGCCGCCGTCGCGGGTGATGGGGACGAGGCGGCCGTCCTCGAGGCGGATCAGGCCGTGGAAGGAGCCGTGGGAGATGAGGTGGGTCATCTTGAGCTTCCAGCCCAGGGGGCCCGCCGGCGCGTCCTCGTCGCGCTCCACCGCGCGAGTCACGTCGGCCACGTCGCCCACCAGATGCAGGACGCGCACCGGCCCTTCGCTGCAGCGCAGGCCCAGCACCACCTTGTAAGAGAGGCCCTGGCGGAGGGTCTCCACCGTCATCTCCCCGGGATGCAGCAGGTGCGGGACCGCTTCGGGCATCGTGACGCGGTAGAAGTCGCGCGGCGACGGGTGCACGTAGTAGAAGTGCCAGCGGCCCGCCGCGAGGATCCAGAGCTTGGTGTACTCGCCGAGCGCGCCCGAGATGCAGCGCCCGCCCTCGATGAAGGTGGGGCCGCCGGGGCCGAGCTCGGGCAGGCGCAGTCGCGGGCACGGGAACCACAGCTCCCGGAACTCGGTGAGGCCCGCCCAGCTCTCGCTCATGGGCGACTAGCCCAGGTCGGCCAGCACCTTGTCGAGCGCGCCCTTGACCCGCTCGAGGTCCTTCTCGTGCTTCACCAGCATGGTCAGGGTCGACTCGACCAGGTCGCGATCGAGCACCTCCGCGTTCAGGATCACCAGCGAGCGGGCCCAGTCCAGACTCTCCGAGATCGACGGGGCCTTGCGCAGCTCGAGCCCCCGGATGCGCTGCACCGTGGTCACCACCGTCTGGGCCAGCCGCTCCGAGACCTCGGGGACCTTCAGGCGGATGATCGCCAGCTCCTCGTCGGCGGGCGGGAAGTCGATGAAGAGGTGCAGGCACCGCCGCTTGAGGCCGTCGGAGAGCTCCCGCGCGTTGTTGGAGGTCAGCACCACCAGCGGGATCTGGGTGGCCCGGATCGTACCGAGCTCGGGCACCGAGACCTGGAAGTCGGAGAGAACTTCCAGGAGGAAGGCTTCGAACTCGGGCTCCGCCTTGTCGATCTCGTCGACCAGCAGCACCACCGGGTCGGAGGACTCGATGGCCTGCAGGAGCGGCCGCGGGGACAGGAACCGGTGGGAGAAGAACGCGTCGTCCTGTCCCGAGATGCGGGCCACCGCGTCGGGCAGCGACGGGGCGTCCGCGATCAGCTCGCCGATCCGCTCGCGCAGTAGCTGGGTGTAGAGGAGCTGCTTGGCGTACTTCCACTCGTAGAGCGCCTTGCCCTCGTCCAGGCCCTCGTAGCACTGCAGGCGGATGAGGTGGCGCGCGGTCACCTCGGCCAGGGTCTTGGCCAGCTCCGTCTTGCCCACGCCCGCCGGCCCCTCGATGAGCACCGGACGGCCCATGCGCTCGGCGAGGAACACCACGGTCGAGATCCGGCGATTGGCGATGTAGCGGGCGTTCTTGAACTGCTGCTGGACGTCCTCGACGGACTGAAACATGGCGGCTCCCTGGTTGTGAATTGGCGCACAGTGTAGCACAACCCAGCGTGCCGATTGGCGGGGCCTCCCGAACGGTGGGACACTCGAAGACATGGGGCGCGGCGTGGGGCCGAGTGAGGTGCCCGACGAGCGGCGAGCCCGCGCCTACCATCGTCGTCAGCTCGCCCTCTCGCTCGTGGAGCTGGCTCTCTCCGTCGTGTATCTGCTCGCGCTCGTGCAGACACGCTCCGTGGTCCATCTGGCCGAACGCGTCGCCCTCTGGACCCCCCGCTGGTGGATCGTCCTCGCGGTCGTCGTGCTGGCGCTCGGAGTCGGGTACCGCGTGCTCACCCTGCCGCTGGCGTGGCTCGGCGGCTTCTGGCTCCCCCGACGTTACGGGCTCCTGCACCAGTCACTCGGCCGGTGGCTGTGGGACGCGGCGAAGGCCGCGGTGCTGGGCGGCGCCATCGCCCTGATCGCGGTGGAGGTGGTCTACGCGCTCATGCGCTGGACCGCATGGTGGTGGCTGTCGGGCGCCGCGATCTTCCTCGTGGGGTACGCCCTGCTCGCGCTGATCGCCCCGGTGTGGCTGGTACCGCTCTTCTATCGCCTTACGCCGCTGCCCGACGGCCCGCTCCGGAGCCGCCTGCTCGCGCTCGCGGCCCGCGTCGGGGTCCCGGTGACCGGGGTGTTCGTGGTGGACCAGTCGCGCAAGAGCCGCACCGCGAACGCGGCGGTGACCGGACTCGGCCGCACCCGGCGCATCCTGCTCTTCGACACCCTGCTCGACACGTTCACCCCGGACGAGGTGGAGGCGGTGCTCGCCCACGAGCTGGCCCACCAGCTCCACGGCGACATCCGCCGCGGCCTCCTCGTGCAGGGCGCGCTCACGCTGGTGACCTTCCTCGTGGCGGCGGGCGCCCTGCAGGTGGGGGCCGCGCATCTCGGCCTCGACGGACCCGCGGACGTCGGCGGGCTGCCCCTGTTCGGCCTCGTGGTGCTGGCGGTGGGCCTGGTCGCGCTGCCGGTGGCCAACGGCTGGTCGCGTCACGTCGAGCATCAGGCCGATCGCTTCGCGCTCGAGACGCTCTCCCACCCCGCGCCCTTCATCGGCGCCATGGAGCGCCTCGCGACGCTCAATCTCGCCCAGCGGGATCCGCACCCGGTCGAGGAGTTCTTGCTCTACTCGCACCCGTCGATCGGGCGCCGGATCGCGTTCGCGCGGCAATTTCCCCACCGAGTGACCTGACAGAGTGTCCGGGTCGCATCGGTCGCATTGCCCGAATCTCCCCGGTAAATGACGTAACTCCACGTAATACATGGTATTATTTGACTGAAGTCCGTGGCACTTGCCTTGCTTGGCTCGGGGAAGGCGTTTTCGAGCACACAGCATGTCCACGGGGAGCGACAACCGGGTAATGGCGCGAGTCAACAATCGCAGCGCGAGCGGCTCCACCTCGCTCATCCGGCATCTGCAGATTCTGCGGACGGTCACCGAAGCGGTGAGCCGCTCGCTCGACCTCAACGAGGTCATCCAGAAGTCGCTCGCCGCGTTGACCGACGTCACCGGACACGAGATCGCGAGCCTCCACCTCGTCTCGGTCGACGGCAAGACCCTGCTGCTGCGCGGCGAGCGCGGCCTCTCCGACAAGCTGCGCGAGATCAACCAGATGCTGCCGATGGGCCAGGGCCTGATCGGGCGCGTCGCCGCCTCCGGCCGCGTCCGTCGCGTCGACGAGGCGGGCCGCGCCCCCGATCTGCTGCCCGCGGCGCGGGCCGCGGTGTCGGCGGAGGGCATCCGCGGATTCGTGTGCGTGCCGATCCGCGCCCGGCACCGGGTCCTCGGCACGCTCTCGCTCGGCCGTCAGACCGAGGACCGCTTCTCGAACGAAGAGGTCGCCCTGCTCGAGTCCACCGCCGACCAGATCGGCCTGGCCCTCGACAACGCGCGTCTCTACTCCGAGACCCGGGTCCAGCTCGAGGACCTGCGCCGCTCGCACACGGACGTGGTGCGCGCGGAGCGACTGGCCGCGGTGGGTGAGCTCGCGGGCGGCGTGGCGCACGAGATCAACAACCCGCTGATGATCATCCTCGGCCAGGTCCACCTGCTGCTGCAGTCGCAGGACCACGAGGCGGTCCTGAACGGGCTCAAGACCATCGACGGAGCCACCAAGCGGGCGGCCAACATCGTCCGCGAGCTGGTGCTCTTCGCGGAGCGCTCCCCGCTGCGCCGCGCGCGCTGCAAGGTGAGCGACCAGATCTACAAGGTCCTCTCGCTGCACCAGTCGCGGCTGGAGGGCTCCCGCATCACGGTCCAGACCGACTTCGGCGAGGTGCCCGAGATCTGGGCCGACAGCAACCAGCTCCAGGAGGCCCTCTTCCACCTGGTGCAGAACGCCGAGCAGGCCATGTCCGCCTCCCGGGGCTCGGGCACCCTCTCCATCCGGGTCCGGCCCGCCACGGACGGGGTCCGCATCGAGGTCGCCGACGACGGCCCCGGAGTTCCCGAGGACGACCTGGCCCGCGTGTTCAATCCCTTCTTCACCACGAAGGGGCCCGGCGAGGGGCGGGGCCTCGGCCTGTCCGTCGCGCACAGCGTGGTGGCCGAGCACGAGGGGCGCCTCTGGGCCGAGAATCGGCCCGGCGGCGGGGCGATGTTCGTGATGGAGCTGCCGGTGGGCACCCCCGCCCCGGACTCGGCGCTCGCTCCCTCGGTCTGATCCGCCGCCCGGCGGACGTCGCAGCGCGCTCGTAGCTCCCAGACCGGAACCTCGCCCGTCGTGGTACGCTGCTGCCTCGTGCGTTCCCTCCTGCCCGGCCGGATCCTGCTGGCTCTCGGGACCGCGCTCGTGCTGGCCGCCTGTGCCACCGTCGACCAGCCGCGGCGCTCGTCGGAATCGCCGAGCCTGCGCTGCATGAACGACCCGGGGCGGGGTCAGTCGCTGGATCGGACGCGTCCCATCTTCTTCGTCTTCTGCGCTCAGTCGCCCTGAGCCTGGAGGTACCGCCATGAGCAACGCCAAGGAATCGATCAGCCAGGCCGTCGACCGGCTGGCCGACGAGCTCGAGTCCCTCTCCCGTCAGATCCACGCGCACCCCGAGCTGGGCTACCAGGAAGTGCAGGCGTGCGGCTGGCTCAGCGACTTCCTGGCCCGGCAGGGCTTCAAGGTGGAGAAGGGGGTGGGCGGCGTGGACACCGCCTTCCGCGGCACCATCGAGACCGGCGACGGCCCCACCGTCGCGATCCTGTGCGAGTACGACGCGCTGCCCGGCATCGGGCACGCGTGCGGCCACAACATCATCGCCACCTCCGGCGCCGGCGCGGGCGCGGCCCTCGCCGCGGTGCGGGCCGAGCTCCCGAAGGGCCGCATCCAGGTGATCGGCACCCCCGCCGAGGAGGGCGGCGGCGGGAAGATCAAGCTCATCAAGGCGGGCGTGTTCCAGGACGTGGACTGCGCGATGATGATCCACGGGTTCGACCGCACCATCCTGCACCAGGACCTGCTGGGCATCGTGCGCGGCACCTTCGAGTTCAGCGGCAAGGCCTCGCACGCCTCCGCCGATCCGTGGGAAGGGGTCAACGCGCTGGACGCGGTCATCCAGACCTACAACGCGGTCAGCATGATGCGGCAGCAGGTACGCCCGGACTGCCGGATCCACGGCATCATCACCAACGGCGGCGCGGCGGCCAACATCATCCCCGAGTCCGCCTCCGCCATCTTCTACACGCGGGCCCCCCGCATCGACACGATGTGGGACCTGTTCAAGCGGGTGACCGCCGCCGCCGAGGGCGCCGCGAAGGCGACCGGCTGCACCTTGAAGGTCACCCAGCACGAGAGCGTGTACGAGCCGATGAAGTCGAGCCGGGTGATGCTCGATCTCTTCGCGGCCAACATGCGGGGCGCGGGCCTCACCGAGGGCGCGCCCATCCCGGACCGCCTCGGCTCCTCCGACATCGGCAACGTGAGCCAGGTGATCCCCGCCATCCAGCCCATGGTGGCGATCGCGCCCACCGGCATGGCGATCCACACCCGCGAGTTCGCCGACGCGGCGGTGAAGCCGCTGGCCCGCGCGGGCATGGTGGCCGCGGCCAAGACCATGGCCCTCACCACCTTCGATCTGCTCGCGGAGCCGGCCCGGGTGAAGGCGGCGAAGGACGAGTTCGCGAGGAGCCGGTAGGGGTGGCCGCCGCGAACCCCACGCTCGACCAGGCCAAGACCCGCGTCGCGGAGACGGTCGATCGCCTGGCCGACGAGCTCGAGCGCATCAGCCACCAGATCCACGCCAACCCCGAGCTGTGCTTCCAGGAGCACAAGGCCTCCGGCTGGCTCGCCGACTTCCTGGCCGCCCAGGGCGCGGCGGTGGAGCGCGGGGTGGGCGGGCTGCCCACCGCCTTCCGGGCCACCATCGCGGGGACCGGCCCCGGCCCCACCATCGCGATCATGGCCGAGTACGACGCGCTGCCGAACATCGGCCACGCCTGCGGGCACAACGTGATCGCCACCGCCGGGACGGGCGCCGGGGCCGCCATCGCGGCCGCGCTGCGCTCGCTCCCCTTCCCGGGACGCATCCAGGTCATCGGCACGCCCGCCGAGGAGGGCGGCGCGGGCAAGGTCCGTCTCATGGACGCGGGCGTGTTCAAGGAGGTGGACGCGGCCATGATGATCCACGGGCGCTGCGGCACCCAGGTCTGGCGACCGACCCTGGGCATCATCAAGGTTATTGGCGAGGTCGGCGTCCGCGCCGCCCACGCCTCGTCGTGGCCGTGGCGGGGCGTGAACGCGCTGAACGCGATGATCCAGCTCTTCGTGTCGCTGGACGCCATGCGCCAGCAGCTGCGGCCCGACTCGCGCGTGCACGGGATCATCACCAAGGGCGGCGATCAGGCCAACATCATCCCCGAGCACACCACCGCCGAGTTCTACCTGCGCGCGCCCACCAAGGACTACTGCCGCGAGCTGCTGCGCCGCTTCGAGGGATGCGCGCAGGGGGCGGCCACCGCCACCGGCTGCACGGTGAAGGTCGCCGCGGACGCGACCATCCACGATCCGCTCAAGGCCAACCTCGTGATGGCGGAGCTGTTCGGCCAGAACCTGGAGCGGATCGACTTCCCGGTCGATCCCGACGACGGCGAGGCCGGCTACGGCTCCACCGACTGCGGCAACGTGAGCCAGGCCATCCCGACCATCCATCCCTACATCCGGATCTCCCCCGACGGGATCCCGGGCCACTCCCGCGAGTTCGCGGAGTGGGCCAAGTCTCCGCTGGCGCGCACCGGCATGGTGGCGGCGGCCAAGGCGCTGGCCATGACCGCGCTGGATCTGGTGGCGCGCCCGGACGAGCTGGAGAAGGCGAAGCAGGAGTTCGCGCGGAGCTAGCCGGGACGGCGGAGCCCGCGCTAGTTCAGGCGGATCGAGAAGCCGGCGCGGAAGTCGGAGGAGTCCGGCTCGCGCTGGAGCAGCCCGCGCCCCGTTCCCGCGTCGACGCGGCCACGCAGGAAGCGGTACTCCCCGTAGAGCTCGGCCCGGCTCGAGAGCGGCAGCGTCATGCCCGCCCCCAGCCGCACGTCGTCGAGCCCGTCGGTGGTGCGCTGCAGCCCCGGCAGCAGGCTCGCGCTCCACGGTACGCCGATCTCGCTGACCGAGCCGAGCGAGAGGTACGGGCTCAGGAGGCCGTAGAGTCGGTAGCCGTCGGAGGCGAGGGGCACGCGAACGCTCGTCTCGCCGGGCAGCTCGCTGACCGACAGGTGCAGATCGGAAGGGCTCCGGGACGGCGCGGGTGCATCGCTCGTCGGGGCGACGTCGGCCGCGAGGGCCGGCCCGCCGGCGATTCCCAGGAAGATCAGGAGCGCGACCGCCAGCCCGATCCGTCCCAGGTGCCCCATGTCCTCCAGTGTAGGCGACGCGTCAAGGCGCCCCGGCCGCCCGCGGACCCACGGACGCTCAGGACCGCAGGAGCCGCCGGATCTGTCCCAGGTGGTCAAGCTCGTGCAGCCGGAAGATCACCGCGCACGCCTTCCAGTCGCAGGGCTCCTCCCAGTGGAGCGGGGTCGTCCGCCCCTCCGCGTCGCGCACGTTGATCACCATGATCACGGGCGCGCGGGCATCGGTCGCCCGATCTGGCGCGGCCGCCATCACGTCCAGCACCTGGCGGTGGATCCGCCGCAGGTCCGCGCACAGGTCGGCCCACGACCGGGTCAGCGGCGCGGCCGACCGGAGCCCCGCCGGGATCGGGCTCACCGGCGAGTGGCGGTTGGCGAGCAGCGCTTCCATCTCCTCGAGGGCCCGCGGGTGCGTCACCACGAGGTGGTCGAGCACCTCGACCGCGCTCCACTCTCCCCCGCCCGGCGCGCGCCGGGCCTGCGCCTCGCTGACGCCCTCGAGCAGGGCGTCCATGGCCGCGAAGGCGTCGGCCACCCGCTCGCGGATCTGGGCGATCGGGGCGCGGGTGCCCTTTTCCAGGAGGTACTCCTTGGCCTTCCGCTGCTCCGGCGGCATCGTGGTCATCGGCGATCTCCGGGTGAGAGGTAGCGCGCGAGTACGGTCTCGGCGAGGCGTGCCGCGCGGGGCAAGGTCATCAGGCGGCGATCGAACGTGAGCTGGAGCGAGAGCCCGTCAAGGAGGCCCAGCACCACCGCGCTGGCCTCCTCGAGGCTCACCGCGCGCACCTCCCCGGTGGCGCGGCCGCGGGCGAGGGTCGCCCCGATCAGCCGGCGAGCCCGCGCGTAGGCCTGGCGGTTCACCGCGGCGAGGCGCCGGTCGTGAAGGGCCTCGCCCCAGAACTCGATGAACACGGTCCAGAAGTCGCGGCTCTCGACCGCGGTCTCGAGGCACGCCCGGATCACCGCGCGCAGACGGCGGCGCGCGCCGCGGGCTCCGCGCGCCTCGACGGCCACGCGCCGGTCGAGATCCGCGGTGACTCGCAGGGCGGCGGCGGCCAGCATCGCGGCCTTGTCGCGGAAGTAGTAGTGCAGGATGCCCGGACTCACGTCGGCCAGGGCGGCGACGCGCTTCATGGTGAGCCGCGCGTACCCGTCCCGCGCGAGGCAGCGGATCGTCGCGCGCACGATCTGCTCGCGGCGCAGCGGGCCCATGCCGAGCTTGGGAGTCATGCGGCCCTGGTCTCTCTCTGATCTTTCTTGGTTGGTCGACCAATTATCCTGCGCGCGAGATTGTGCCCCGAGACGGCTCACCGGTCAAGAGGAGGATCGATCGGAGAGAGAGGACGACGGGAAGCCGCGAGGCGGGACGGAGCGTGGGGGGGCGGCGCACCGCCCCCGGCTACTTGTGCCAGGGCCCCTCGAAGTAGTGCTTGAGCTCGTGCATCAGCACGGAGGCACGGGCCCCACCTGGTACGGCGCCTTCCCGAGGGAGGTCGGCCCTTCGTTCAGGTAGGCCCCCTGGCTCGCACAGCCGCTGGCGAGCACGGTGAACCCGAGGGTGAGAGCCAGGGCGCGCACCGATCCGGTCGTCATGCCCGGTGGGAGGGAGGGTGCCACGGGGCCGGGGGCCGGGGCGGAACCGCCGGCAGCGTGGGGACGAGCCGTCGCAGCCCGCCACCGGGGCTCCGGCGACCTCAGGCCCCGGCGCGCCTCCGCTCCGCCGCGCGCTCCGCGGCCAGGCGCCCGCCCTCGGCGCCCGAGTGATCCACGTGGCGCATGGCGAAGGCCAGCTCGCGATGGCCGGCCTGCTCGGCGATGAGCCGGTGCATGGCCTGGCAGACGCGGCGATAGGCCGGGTGGCCCTGCGGGGCGGTGCGCAGCTCGATCATGTGCATCGCCTCGCGCGCATTCAGCTCCACGTAGAAGCGCACCCGGTACGCCATCGCCACCGCGTAGGGGGCGGCGGCCGGCACCGCGGCGGCGAGCGCCTCGTGGAGCGCGGCGGACTCCTCCATGACCCGCGTCCAGTCCGCCAGAGCGCCGGCCTCCGCGAGCTCGTCCGGCGTGACGTGGCCGTGCCGCGTCGTCAGCGGCTGCCACTCGAGCGTCAGCAGCCGGTGGCGCTGCAGATCCCGGAAGGCGCCGTAGTCGGTGAGCACGTCGAAGCGATACGCGGTGCGCTCGAAGGCCCGGCCCGGGCGGTGGCGCCGATTCTCCCGCTCGCCCACGTACGCGGCCAGGACCTGCCGGCGGGCCTCGTCGTCCATCTTCCGCGCGATGGCCAGCAGCTGATCGTCCGGCAGCGCGGAGGCCGCGTAGAGCGCGGCCGCCACCACCTTCACCTCGCCGTCGGGGTCGAAGTCGGTCAGCGTGACCTCACCCCGCGGCTCGGGCTCCACGCCCTCGAGCAGGCGGGCGGCCACCGCGGCGGTGGCCTCGCGTGCGTTCTCCAGGTAGCGGGCCCAGACCCCGCCCCGCTCCGGCCGCTCGAGGCGAGTGAGGAACGCGGGGATGACCTTGCGCAGCTCGACCAGCATGAGCGCTCCGTAGTCGCGGACCTCGCGCAGCGGGTGCGCGCGCATGCGGAGCAGCAGCGCCTCGTAGCCCTGCGCGGTGCCGAAGATGCCCACGTTCGACCGGGTCGCGGCGGGCAGGAGCCCACGCAGGCTGTCGAGGGCCTTGGCCCGGATGGTCATCCGGTACGCGGTGTCGCTCTCGCCCGCCGGCTGCGGAAGACGGCGCGTCCAGTACTCGCGCATCGGATCGATCCACCGCGCGTAGGTCTCGAACGCGCGGTCCATCACCTCCACGTACCGATCGCGCAGCGGCCGGTCGTCCAGCTCCGCGGGCACGTGATAGCGGAAGCGCCCGCCCGGACGGTCGTTGTAGGGCACGTAGCGGGTGGACTGCTCGAGGTAGGCCATGAGCCGGCCCCACTCCAGCACCTTGGTGAGAAGATTCGACGCCCCCTCGCAGGCCAGGTGCACGCCGCCCAGCTGGGCCACCGAGTCGTCGCCATACTCGCTCAGCACGCGCTCGTAGAGGCGGTCGGCCCGCGCGGTCCCGATCGATGGAGCGGCCGCGGGGGCCGCGGCCGTCTCGAGGAACTCATCGAGGAAGAGGCGGCGCAGCGACTTCGCGGAGCGGGAGTAGCGCGCGAAGAGCGCGCCCTTGACCACCTCGGGGAGGTTGATCAGGGCGAAGACCGGCCCGTCGAGGTCGGTGAAGTAGGGGGCGAGCGCCGCCCGCTCCTCGGCGGTGAAGGTTTCCACGGCGGTCATCCTAGCAATTTCCTTGCCCCCACGCGCGTCTTCCCCTAGCCTATCGCCGCCGCGCGGGGAGTTCCTTACTCCCGCCCGGCAGGGAGAGCTCGATGGCTCGGCGGCCCACGCCCGGGAAGACGAAGGGGAAGGGCGCCCGCGCCGCCGTCCCCCGGTCGAGGGCCCGCTCGGCCTCGCACCCCGAGCTCGAGCGGCAGCTCGCCGAGGCCATCGAGCAGCAGGCCGCCACCGCCCGGATCCTCGATGCCATCAGCCGCGCGAGAGGCGACCTGGGGCCGGTCATGCAGACCCTCGCCGAGAGCGCGGCGCGCCTGTGCGACGCGAGCGACGCCCAGATCTTCCGGATCGACGGGGACGCCTTCCACCTCGCCGCGTCTCACGGGCCGCTGGGCCCGGCCCGGCCGGTGCCGGTCACCCGCGGCTCGGTCATCGGGCGGGCGGTGATCGATGGGCAGACTATCCACGTCCGCGACGTGGCAGCGGCGGTCGACGAGTTCCCCGACAGCATGGCCTGGCGCACGGGCCGGCGGAGCGTCCTCGCCGAGCCGCTCCTCCGCGACGGGGCCGCCATCGGGGTGATCCTGATCCGTCGCATGGAGCCGCGGCCGTTCTCCGAGCGCCAGCTCGCCCTCCTGAAGGCGTTCGCGGCGCAGGCGGTCATCGCGATCGAGAACGTGCGCCTCTACACGGAGCTGCAGGCCCGCAACCGGGAGCTGACCGACAGCCTCACCCAGCAGACCGCCACCGCGGAGATCCTGCGCGTGATCAGCAGCTCGCCCGCCGATCTCCAGCCGGTGCTCGACACAGTGGTGGAGAGCGCGGCCCGCTACTGCGGCGCGACCGACGCCCAGATCTGGCGGCGGGACGACGAGGGCGTGCGGCTCGTCGCCCATCACGGGCCTCTCGCCTCCCCGCTGGGGCGGGTCCTGGCGCTCGCGCGCGAGACCATCACCGCCCTCAGCGTGCTCGAGCAACGCGTGGTCCACGTGCCCGACGTCGCGGCGGTGGCCGCCGAGTTTCCTCGGACCTGGCACCACGCCCGCGAGCTCGGCTTCCACGCGTCGGTGGCGGTGCCCCTCATGCGCGAGGGCGCGGCGATCGGCGCCCTCCAGCTCCGCCGCGGTGAGGCCGGACCGTTCACCGACACGCAGATCCAGCTGCTGCACACCTTTGCGGATCAGGCGGTCATCGCGATCGAGAACGTCCGCCTGTTCAAGGCCCTCGAGGCGCGCACCGGCGAGCTGACGCGAACCGTCGAGCAGCTCACCGCGCTCGGCGAGGTCGGTCGCGCGGTCGGCTCGACCCTCGATCTGGCCACCGTGCTGACCACCATCGTGTCCCGCGCGGTCGAGCTCTCCGGGCTCGACGGGGGCGTGGTCTTCGAGTACGACGAGACCGCGGAAGAGTTCGTTCACCGGGCGGCGACCGAGACCGGCGGAGCCCTCGCCCAGGCCCGACGTGCCACCCGGGCCCGCAAGGGGGAAGGAGTGATCGGCCGGACCGCGATCACCCGGGAGCCGGTGCAGGTGCCCGACATCACGGTGCCGGGCGTCTACGAGGGCCGGCTGCGGGAGAACCTGATCGCCTCCGGCATCCGGGCCATCCTGGCCATGCCGATGGCCCATCACGACCGGCTCGTCGGCTGCATCGCGGTTACCCGCAACCGTCCCGGCGAGTTCCCGGCCGAGACCATCGACCTGCTGCGCGCCTTCGCCACCCAGTCGGCCCTCGCGATCCAGAACGCCCGCCTGTTCAGCGAGATCGAGGGCCAGAGCCGGCAGCTCGAGGCGGCGAGCCGCCACAAGTCGGAGTTCCTCGCCAACATGTCGCACGAGCTGCGCACCCCGCTGAACGCGATCATCGGCTTCTCCGAGGTCCTCATCCAGCGGATGTTCGGTCCCGTCAACGACAAGCAGGACGAGTACCTGCGAGACATCCACGTCTCGGGCCAGCACCTCCTGTCCCTCATCAACGACATCCTGGACCTGGCCAAGATCGAGGCCGGGCGCATGGAGCTGGCCGGGGCCGACTTCGACCTGCCCGCCGCGATCGAGAACGCGCTGACCCTGGTGCGGGAACGGGCGAGCCGGCGCGGGATCGCACTCGAGCGGGTCGTCGATCCGGCGCTGGGGATGATCCACGCCGACGAGCGCAAGGTGAAGCAGGTGCTCCTGAACCTGCTGTCGAACGCGCTCAAGTTCACCCCCGAGGGGGGGCGCGTCGACGTGGAGGCGGGGCGCGCGGGCGGCGCGGCCCTGATCTCGGTGCGCGACACCGGCGTGGGCATCGCCCCCGAGGATCACGCGGCGGTGTTCGAGGAGTTCCGCCAGGTCGGGAAGAGCCGCGGCGTGGAGGGCACCGGCCTCGGCCTCGCGCTGTCCCGCAAGTTCATCGAGCTGCACGGCGGGCGCATCTGGGTGGAGAGCGAGCTCGGGCGCGGCGCCACCTTCCGCTTCACGCTCCCGCTCGATCCCGGCGCCGGCGCCTCCGCATGATCGTCTCCCGGCGCACCTTCTAGCCCGCCGACCTCCCGGTCCAGCCGCCGACCAAGCTCGACCTGATCGGCGATCTCATCGCGTCCCCCTACTTCCAGTCCCACCACGTCGACGCCGATCCGCTGCGCCGCCGACTTGATGTCCTCGAGTGCGTCGCGTGGCCTGCGCCTCTGCGGCCAGCGGTGCCAGGAGGCCGCCGGTGGCGGTGCCGAGGAACGTGCGCCGATTCAAAGATACCCTCCGGACGCGCTGTCGAGGCGGCCAGAGGGACGAGCTCTATACCAGGGCGCAGACCGAGAGGTGGCCCCTTGGCTCGCCGCGCGCACACTCTCGATCTGTTGACATTCCGCCGGCTTCGTTTCATATTGCGCGCCATGCGCGTCGCCAGGATCTCGCTCGCCCTCCTGGTGCTCGCGACGCTCGCCGGCTGCGTCTCGGTGCGGTTCGGCCGGGACTTCCCCTCTCCCGAGGAGGGCTGGATCGTGCGGGGCAAGACGGATCGTTACGGCCTCGTGCGCATGTTCGGTGAGCCGGTCCAGATGGGATTCGACAACGGCGACCCCACGTGGCGCTGGTTCTTCGGCCAGCGCGACTCGACCGCGGAGATCAGCAAGGACCTCACGGTGCGCTTCGGTTCCGACAGCGTGGTGAAGTCCTACTCGTTCATCTCGAGCTTCCCGGACGATCTGCGGCGGCTCGACGATCCGCGGCGCGTCAGGTAGACGTCCAACGTCCGATCGCAGGAGGACAACGCCCATGCCCAACATCACCGTCCAGTGGTACGCCGGCCGCACCGACCAGCAGAAGCGCGAGATCGTCGCCGCCATCACCGACGCGATGGTGAAGATCGGCAAGACCACCGCCGACCAGGTCCACGTGGTGTTCCAGGACGTGGAGAAGACCAACTGGGGGGTGAACGGCAAGCTCGCGGGCGACCGCTAGGGTGGCGGGACTCCAGGTCGGCTTCATCCCGATCGAGGGGGGCCACTTCTACCGCGACGCGCTGGAGGAGGTGGTGCGCGCGGAGGACCTCGGCTTCGACTCGGTGTGGATGGAGGAGCACCACTCGGTCACCGACCACTACTGGCCCTCGCCCCTGCCGGTCCTGGCCGGCTTCGCCACCCGCACCAGCCGCATGCGCCTCGGCACCGACATCCTGGTGGCGCCGTTCTACCACCCGGTGCGGCTCGCCGAGGACGCGGCGATGCTCGACGTGATGTCGGGCGGCCGCTTCGTGCTCGGCATCGCCATCGGCTACAAGCCGGACGAGTTCGCGCTGTACGGGGCCGCGCTGGAGAAGCGGGGCGCGCGGTTCGAGGAGCAGCTCGCGGTGATGAAGGCGCTCTGGACTCAGGACCGGGTCGCCTTCCACGGCACCTACTACACCGTCGACGGCCGCCTCGAGCCGCGCCCGGTGACCCGGCCCCATCCCCCGGTGTGGATCGGGGGCTGGGGCGACATCGCCCTCCGCCGCGCGGCCACCCTCGCCGACAACTGGGTGCCCGGCCCCACCGCGGACCTGGCCCGCCTGCTCGCGGGCAAGCAGCAGTTCCTCGCCAACCGGCGCGCGGCGGGGCGAAACGAGGCGGTGACCGAGTGGCCGCTCACCCGCGACGTGATCATCGCGGACACCGACCGGGAGGCGCGCGAGCTCGCCGAGAAGCACATCATGATCTCCTACCGGAAAGAGTACGCGGGCGGCTGGCGTCACCCCTTCATCGACGCCTCGATCGCCACCGACCTGGACGCCCTGATGCAGAATCGCTTCCTCATCGGCGGGCCCGATCAGGTGGTCCGCGCGCTCCGGCCCTTCGTGACCGAGTACGGGATGACCCACCTGATCTGCCGGGTCTTCTTCCCCGGCATGCCCCACCGGCACATCATGCGGGAGCTGGAGCTGATCGCCAAGGAGGTCCGTCCCGCCTTCGCCTGAGCCGCGGGCGTGATACGCTTTCGCCCGTGCGCTGGCTGATCGTGCTGCCGTTCGCTCGCCCGGGTCACATGGGCATGGACTTCCGCGACGAGCTCCAGGCGATGGGGCACGAGGCGCGGACCTTCGCCTACCGGCGCGACAACCCCCTCTACAAGAACCGGTCCACCAAGGCCACCTACCAGCTCTTCATCCTGCGCCGGCTGGAGCGGGCCTGCGTGGCCTACCGGCCGGACCTGGTGCTGGTGATCAAGGGGGGACCGGTCACGCCGGGGCTCGTCCGGCGAGTGAAGGCGCGGATCGAGACGCGCTTCCTCAACTTCTTCCCGGACAACCCGCTGTGGATGATCCCGTTCGAGTGCATCGAGGCCTACGACGCCTTCTTCACCAAGGAGCGCTACGCGCTCCGCGCGCTCCAGCAGGCGGGGCTGCGGAACCTCCACTACCTGCCCATGTACTGCGTGCCGGAGATGCACCACCCGATCGAGCCGACCGCGGAGGAGACCCGGCGCTACGCCTCGCCGCTCTCCTTCGTGGGGAGCGCCTACGCCTACCGCGAGCGCTTCGTGCGCGAGCTCGCGGGCACCCCGCTCAAGCTCTGGGGCGCGGGCTGGGACCGGGTCGAGGCCCCCGAGGTGCGCGCGATGGTGGCGGGCGGCCCGGTGTGGGGCCGCGCCAAGCTCGCGGTGTACTCGGGCTCCACCGTGTCCCTGAACCACCACCACCCGATGAACGACATCGTGGGCGTCAACACCCGCGCCTTCGAGCTGGCCGCGAGCGCGGCCTGCCAGCTGGTGGACGACAAGGAGGAGCTGGGGCACCTCTTCACCCCCGGCCAGGAGGCGCTCGTCTACCGCGACCTGGAGGAGCTGCGCCGCCATCTCGCCTATCACCTGGCCCATCCCGACGAGGCGCGCGACATCGGCGAGCGCGCCCGCAAGCGCGCCCTCGCCGAGCACACGCTGCGCCACCGCATCGAGGAGATGCTGGCGATCCTCCGTTGAGCCGGGCCGGCGCCTCGCACGCGACCGCCCTTCGCTGCATCGAGTGCGGGTCGGAGTACCCGCTCGAGTATCGCCTGGAGTGCGCGGCCTGCCGCGGGCTCCTCGAGCTGGTCTACGACTGGGAGGCCCTGCGGCGCGCGGGGCCGTCCCTCCTCGAGGGGCGCGGCCTCTGGCGCTACGCGCCGGTGCTCCCGATCGCGGACCCCGCGCATCGGGTGACGCTGGGCGAGGGCGGCAGTCCCCTGCTCGAGTGTCCCGCCCTCGGCCGTCTCCTCGGAGTGCGGCGGCTGCAGGTGAAGTTCGAGGGCTCGAACCCGACCGGCACCGTGAAGGACCGCTCCTCACCCACCGCGGTGGCGGCGGCGCTCCAGTTCGGCTTCCGCGCCACCTCGGTGGTGAGCTCCGGGAATGCGGGCTCGTCGATCGCGGCCTACTCTGCCCGCGCGGGGCTGCGCTCGCTGATCTTCGCCTACGCCCGCACCTCCGCCCCCAAGCTCCTGCACATGACCGCCACCGCGACCGATCTGGTCCTCTACCAGGGCGTGTACGACGACCTCATCACCCTGTGGGACCAGCTCGTCGAGGAGCGCCTCTTCTTCGACTGCGGCGCGTCGCGGAACGCCTACAAGCACGAGGGCAAGAAGACCCTCGCCTACGAGATCGCCGAGCAGTCCGGCTGGCGGGCCCCCGACGTGGTGGTGGCCCCGGTCGCGGTCGGCGAGACGTTCATCGCGACCCACCGGGGCTTCGTGGAGATGGAGCGCCTGGGATGGATCCCGCGGCGCCCGCGCATGGTGGCGGCGCAGGCCACCCGGGCCGACGCCATCGCGCGCGCCTGGCGCGAGCGGCGCCCGCTCGCGCCGGTGACGATCGGCTACACGGTGGCGGAGGGGCTCGCGGCGGGCAACCCGGGGCGGAAGGGCGAGTGGGTGCTACGCATCCTGAAGGAGAGCGGCGGCCTCGCGGGTGACGCGGAGGACGACGAGATCCTCGAGACCCAGCGCCTGCTCGCACGCACCGAGGGCATCTGGGCCGGGCCCACCGGGGTGGCGGCCCTCGCGGTGCTCCGCCGCCTGCTGGTCGCGAAGGCGCTCGACCCCGACGCCACCATCTGCGTGATCCTGAGCGAGACCGGACTCAAGACCGAGGCCAGCGCTCCGGCCCGCGAGGCCACCGCCTTCGATCTCGACTCGCTCCGCCGGCTGGTCCACTCCCGGCTCGGAGGCTCCCGATGAAGCGCTGGCTCGCCGTGCTGTCGCTCGTCCTCCTCGTCCCGGCGGCCCCGCCCGCGCAGGCGCAGAGCCTGGGGCCGGCGTTCCGCCGGGTCAACGCGTCGGTGGTCATCATCCGCGCGAAGTGGAAGGAGGTCGGGGGCGGGGGCCAGGTGGGCCGCGTCAACGAGGTGGGCTCGGGCGTGCTGATCACGCCCGACGGCAAGGTCATCACCGCGGCCCACGTGGTGCAGACCGCGGACCAGATCACCGCCGAGTTCCTGGACGGCCAGGTGGTGGGCGCGCGGGTGGTCGCCTCCGAGCCCGAGGCCGACGTCTCGCTGCTGCAGCTCGAGAAGGTGCCGGCGCAGGCGATGGTGGCGCGGATCGGCAACTCGGACCGGGCCCAGGTGGGCGACCAGGTGTTCATCATCGGGGCGCCCTACGGCATCGGTCACACGCTCAGCGTCGGCTACATCACCGCCCGCCACAAGCCCAACACGGTGTACAGCGAGATGGCGCTCGCCGAGTTCTTTCAGACCGACGCGGCCATCAACCCCGGCAACTCCGGAGGGCCGATGTTCAGCATGGCGGGCGAGGTCATCGGCATCGCGAGCCACAACATCTCCAAGTCGGGCGGCTCGGAGGGGCTCGGGTTCGTGGTGACCATCAACATGGCCCGCCGTCTGCTGCTGGAGCAGCGCTCGTTCTGGAGCGGCATGAGCGGGGTGATCATCGGCGGCCAGGTGGCGCGCGCGCTCAACCTGCCCCAGGAGGTCGGCCTCATGGTGCAGCAGATCGCGGCCGAGTCCCCCGCCGCCCGCATCGGGCTCAAGGCGGGCACGATCCCGGGCACCATCGAGGGCAAGTCCTTCCTGCTGGGCGGCGACATCATCCTCGCGGTGCAGGGCCGCGAGATCGGCACCGAGACCTACGAGGCCCTGCAGGCTCGGCTGCGCGGCCTGCCCGTCGGCTCCGTCATCACCGTCGAGGTGCTGCGCGACGGCCAGCGCGTCTCGCTCGAGGCCGCGAAGGACTGAGCGGTCGCAGGCGCAGCCGGCGCGCGGCCACGCCCGCCATGTAGGGGTCGCGCTCGACCCCGATCCACTCGCGCCCCGCCGCGACCGCGATGCGGCCCACCGTCCCCGCCCCCGCGAACGGGTCGAGCACGGCCCCCCGGCGCGCGGAGAGCGCGAGCAGCGCGCGCAGCACCGGATCGGGCGTGGCGTCCCACAGGCTGTCCGGGTGCGAGCGCGGCAGCGGCAGCATCCAGCAGAGCGTCGCCCCGCGCGGGCGGACCGGATGGCCCGCCTTGCGGAACCGCAGCACGTAGTTCACCCGGTTGTCCCAGCGCTCGCGCGAGCGCACCTGGGCCCAGAGCCCCTTGGCCTGCAGGCGAAAGCCGACGCGGCGGAGCCACCCGATGACGAGCCCGTCGATGCCGATCCACTCCCCGCCGTCGTGACGATCGCCGATCACCAGCCACAGGTCGCCGTGGTCGGCGAGGACGCGGCGCCATTCGGGACCGAAGCCGGTGGCGAGCTCGCGCGCGTAGCGCTCGGCCCGCTCCCGCCCGCGCCCCCGCACCCAGTAGGGCGGCGAGGTGAGGATGCAGCCGACGCTGCCGGTGGCGACGTCGGGGAGCCGCCGGCTGTCCGCGACCAGCAGGCGCACCCGCCCGTCTCGGCTCGCGTAGCGCTTCACGCGCGGGGGTCGGCGGACGCGATCAGGCGGCGCGGCCGCGATGACGCATCAGCAGCGGCACGCCCACCGCGGCCACCGCCATGCCGATGAGGCTCACGACCTGGGCGATGCGGAGCGGACCCAGCATGAGAGCGTCGGTGCGCAGGCCCTCGGTGAATAGGCGGCCGAGGGAGTAGAGACCGAGGTAGGCCAGGAACAGGGCGCCGGGGGCGCGCTCGAGCCGGTCGCGCAGCCCGAGCACCAGCACCGCGAACACCAGCACGTCCCACAGCGACTCGTAGAGGAACGTGGGATGGAAGAACTCGGACTGCGCGTACTCGAGCGGGCGGTGCACCGGGGAGACGAAGAGCTTCCACGGCAGGTCGGTCGGGCGCCCGAACGCCTCCTCGTTGAAGAAGTTGCCCCACCGCCCGATGGCCTGTCCGATGGCGAGGCTCGGCGCCGCGATGTCGAGATACTGCCGCACCGGCAGCCCGCGCCGCCACGCGTAGGCGCCGCCCGCGAGCACGCCCCCGATCACGCCGCCGTGGATCGCGAGCCCGCCCTCCCAGAGAGCGAAGATTTTACCGGGGAACTGGCTGTAGTAGTCCAGGTTGAACAGCACGTAGTAGAGCCGCGCGCCCACCAGGCCGCCCAGCAGCGCGAGCTCCGCCGCCTTGAGCAGGCTGTCGGGATCGATCCCGCGGCGGCGCGCGTCGCGGTGCCCCAGCCAGAGACCGAGGGCCATCGCGGAGGCCATGAGCACCCCGTACCAGCGGATCGCGACGGGCCCCACGTGGAGCGCGATCGCACCGGGCGAGTGGAACATAGATGGCTTATACGGCGGTCGTGCGAGACTGTCAATAATTCAGCGACTTTTCAGGCGTTTTGGGGGCGAATTTGTTGACACTCTCAAAAATCGTCCGGTATCATCGAATGAAGGAAATGGCGCAGAAATCCGCGGTTCGCCGTTCACCACCCACCCGATAAGGAGTCCCGAGTGCCAGGGACAGGAAACGTCAACGGCGGGGTTGCCGAGCTCGTCTTCAGCGCCGGACCCGTCGCGAAGTTCATTCTGCTCCTTCTCGCGGTCTTCTCGGTCATCTGCTGGGCCCTCATCGTCGAAAAGTGGTGGGAGTTTCGCAAGATCCGGCGCGAGTCGCTGCGCTTCCGGCAGATCTTCCGCGAGGCCCGACGCTTCTCGGTGGTCTACGGCGCGGCCAAGAAGCACCGGGAGAGCCCGCTCGCGCAGCTCTACGTGGCCGCGGGCCAGGAGCTGGTCACCGCCTACGGCAGCGCGGAGATGGTCGACCACGTGCTCGACGACGCCGAGGAGGGCTTGCCCCCGGAGCGCCTGGACGCGGCCAGCCGCGCGCTCCGTCGAGGGGGCTCCGCCGAGGTGGCGCGCATGGAGCGCTACCTGCCCTTCCTCGCCACCGTGGCCAGCTCCGCCCCGTTCATCGGCCTCTTCGGCACGGTGTGGGGCATCATGACCGCCTTCCAGGGCATCGGCCAGCAGGGCTCGGCCAACCTCGCGGTGGTGGCGCCGGGCATCTCGGAGGCCCTGATCGCCACCGCGGCGGGCCTCGGGGCCGCGATCCCCGCGGTGATGGGCTACAACTTCTTCGTCAACCGCACCAAGCACTGGGCGATGGAGATGGAGGGCTTCACCCTCGATCTGCTCAACGCGTTCGCGCGCCCAGTGCAGAAGATGGCGCGAGTGGCAAAAGATGGCCATTAAGGTCGACGGCGGCCTCGACAGCGGCGGGGGCAGCTATCGCATCGGCGGCACCCTCGCCGAGATCAACATCATCCCGCTCGTCGACGTGACCCTCGTGCTGCTGCTGATCTTCATGCTCACCGCGCCGCTCATGTACCGCGGCATCGACGTGAACCTGCCCAAGACCACCGGCAAGCCCACCGCCACCGAGGAGCGGATGGTCCTCACCCTCTCCAAGGAGCAGACCATCTACGTGAACGACAAGCCGGTGGCGCTCGCCTCGCTCGAGCAGACCCTGCGCGATCTGTTCAAGAACCGCCAGGACAAGACGCTCTACCTGCGCGCCGACCAGGCGCTGCAGTACGGCTTCGTGGTCGAGACCATGGATCGCATCCGGCGCTCGGGCATCGAGAAGCTCGGCATGGTCACGGAGCCGACCCGCGCCCGATGAGCTCCACCATGGCGGCCCGTCGCTACTCCATGGGCCCGCTCCCCGACCCCGGGCTGAGGCGTCCCGGCCCGGCGCTGCGCCGGCCGCGTCTGCCCCTGACCGCGATCACCGTCTCCGCCGTCGCCCACGTGGCGGTGCTGGGCGGGATCACCGCCTTCGTCATGTGGAGCGGCTGGCGGCCCGAGAAGGTGCAGGTGGTGAACCTGGTCCCGATGGTGGCCGCGGTGGGCGCCCCCAACGCGCCCCCCGCGCCGTCGCTGCCCTCGCGTCCGCAGGCCCCGGTGGCCCCGCGGGTGCCGGAGCCGGACCCGGAGCCCAGGGCCCCCACGCCGCCGCGGGAGGCCCCGCGCCGCGAGGCACCGCCGAGCCTGCCGGCCCCGTCGCTGCCCGCGGCCAAGCCGCTCCCGCCGCGGACCACCGCGCTGCCGCGGCCGGGCGAGAAGGAACTGCCTCCGCTCGCCACCCCGCCCTCGGGCAGCCCCAAGGGGGAGAAGACCGCGGAGCCGGCGCGGCCGCCGGAGAGCGCCTCCCTCGGCGCCCCCACCGGCTCGGTGACCGGCTCGGGCGCGCTGACCCTCGACGTCTCCGACTTCCCCTACGCGTGGTATCTCCGCCAGGTGCTGCAGAAGGTCGAGCAGGAGTGGCAGCGCCAGAACCAGCCGAACGATCCCCAGCAGAAGCCGCAGGTCTACGTCGAGATCCAGCGGGATGGCTCGATCAAGGCCCCCGCGATCCACAAGAGCTCGGGCAACTCCTACTACGACAACGCGGCCCTCCGCGCGGTGATGGCGGCGAGCCCCTTTCCGAAGCTGCCGGACGACTGGTCGAAGCCCTCGCTCCGCATCCTGTTCACGTTCGACGTCCGTCGCGGCTGATCATGGGTGAGTCATGAGCCTGAACCGCCTCTCCTCGCTGCTGCGCCCCGGCCGGCCCCTCGCGGTGATCGCCGCGCTGGCGCTGGTGGCGGTGACGGCCGGCGCGCTCTCCTCGCCGCCCCCGGCCCGCTCGCAGGGCGCCGACGTGCTGCTCAACGTGCTGGCCACCGGAGCCAAGAAGCTCAACATCGTGATCCCGAACTTCGCGGTGCTGAGCGGCCCCGACACCTCGAACCTGAGCCGGGGCATGGCCCAGGTGACCGCGCGGGACCTCACGTTCTCCTCGCTCTTCAGCGTGGTCTCCGACGTCCCGCCGATCCCGACCTCCGACCCCGCCGCGGTGCGCGCCGCCTTCGCCAGCTTCGCCTCCGCGGGCGCCCACGCCGGTCTTCAGGGACTGGTGAGCTGGCGCGGCGACCGGACCGAGGTGGAGATGCGGCTGTACGACCTCACGTCGCCCGAGTTCCGCCTGATCGCGTCCAAGAAGATCGAGCTGCCGTCCACCCAGACCCGCCGGCTCGCCCACAAGGTCGCCGACGAGGTCGTGATGCAGTTCACCGGCGAGCCGGGGATCGCGGACACCAAGATCGCCTACGTGCACGGCGCGGGCGGGGTCAAGGAGCTGAGTCTGATGGACTACGACGGCGCGGGCGCCAGCGCCGTGACGTCGAACCGGTCCATCAACCTCTCCCCGATGTGGAGCCCGGACACCCGATCCCTCGCGTTCACCTCGTACATGCGGGGGTACCCCTACCTCTACCGCATGTTCCCGTTCGAGAACCGGCCGCCTCAGGTCGTGGCCGGCTTCCTCGGAATCAACTCCTCGCCCGCGTTCAGCCCCGACGGCCGCTTCCTGGCCATGACCCTCTCGCGCGACGGCAACCCCGAGATCTACGTGCTGAACCTCGCGACCGGCGCGTTCCGGCGGCTCACCACCTACAGCGGCATCGACACCGAGCCCACCTGGTCGCCGACCGGCCGCGAGATCGCCTTCGTGTCGGAGAGGGCGGGCGGCGCCCACGTGTTCGTGATGGACGCCGAGGGCGCCAACGTGCGGCGCCTGACCCGTGCCGGGTTCAACACCCAGCCGCGGTGGTCCCCGAAGGGCGACACCATCGCGTTCACCTCGCGACAGGGAAATTTTGACCTGTGGGCGGTCAGCCCGGACGGCTCCAACCTGCGGCGGCTGACCGCCGGCCCCGGCAACAACGAGGGCTCGTCCTGGGCCCCGAACGGCCGGCACCTCGTCTTCCAGTCGAGCCGCTCCGGCGGCTACCAGCTCTTCACCATGCTCGCGGACGGCTCCGAGCAGCAGCCGATCGCCCGAATGCCCGGGGAGTCGACAAGTGCAGCTTGGTCACCACGCCTTCCGTGATAGGATGCTTTGGGATGCAAAATCGCGGTGATATGACGACTTCAAGGAGGATTGGACTCATGGCGCCACGACGGGGAAGCGCGCTGCTGTTTGCAGTGCCAGTGCTCGCCCTCTCTCTCTTCCTGGTGGGTTGCCCGAAGCGGCCCGCCACGACCGCGGCTTCTGCGCCTCCTCCGACCGGCTCTCCGTCTCCGTCCGCCGCCGCGCCGTCCACCGCGCCGTCGCCGTCGATGACGCCGTCGCCCGTGGCGCCCTCGACCTCGCCGACGAATCCGCCCGCGCCGAGCGAGTTCCGCGCGACGGACAACCTGAAGGACGTGTTCTTCGATTTCGACAAGTACGACATCCGGGCCAACGACGCGAAGATCCTCGACACCAACGCCACGTGGCTGAAGTCGAACGACAACCTCGTGCTGATCGAGGGCCACTGCGACGAGCGCGGCACCAACGAGTACAACCTGGCGCTGGGTGAGCGTCGCGCCAAGGCGACGATGAACTACCTGGTCTCCCAGGGCGTGCAGGCGAGCCGCATCACGATCATCTCCTACGGCAAGGAGCGACCGACGTGCACCGAGCACACCGAGTCGTGCTGGGCGCAGAATCGCCGGGCCCACTTCCTGGTGAAGGCGCGCTGATCCGCGCGGGAGCCTCGGCTCCAGTGCGTCGACTGAACGCGAAGGGGAGCCCTCGGCTCCCCTTCGTCGCTTGGGCCCTCCTGGCGGTCACCGCGGCCGCCGCGACGGGCTGCGCCGACGTCTCGGGCCAGGCGCTGCAACAGGACGTGGCCCAGATCCGGCAGGATCTCAACGCGCTGACCCTGTCGGTCCATCGCAGCCGCGGCGACACCGAGACGGTGGTGGGCCAGCTCGACCGGCGCACTCGCGAGCAGGCCAGCGAGAGCACCAAGCAGACCGCGGCGCTCAATACCCGGCTGGAGACACTCTCCGCGGATGTCGCGCGGCTCACCGCGCGGATGGACGAGCTCTCGCAGCGGGTCGACTCGCTCGGGCGGAGCGCCCCCAGCAGCAGCGGCGGTGGCGCGGGCGCCGCGGTTCCCCCGCCCGCTCGCACCGGCCCGCCCTCCGCGCAGCCGGGACCGGCCGCGGCCGCGCCGCGGCCCTCGGCGGGCGGGAGCGCGGAGGAGACCTACCAGGCCGCCTATCTCGACTTCAGCAAGGGGCTCTACCCGCTCGCGGTCTCCGAGTTCCGCGACTTCCTCCGCCGCTTCCCGGACTCCCCGCTGTCGGACAGCGCGCAGTACTGGATCGGCGAGGCCTACTTCAGCATGGCCCGCGCCACCGCGAGCCAGCCCGACAAGGCGCGGGAGAACCTGGAGCAGGCGGTGCAGGAGTTCCGCAAGGTGATGGTGGCCTACCCGCGCGGCAGCAAGGTGCCGACCGCGCTCTACAAGGAGGCCCTCGCGCTGGTGGAGCTCAAGCAGACCGCGCTCGCGCAGGCGCGCCTGCAGTACCTCGTGGAGCACTTCCCCCAGTCGGAAGAAGCGCCGCTGGCGAAGGAGCGGCTGGCTACCCTGAAGGAGTGACGCCGCGCCGCCGGGCGCGGCAGGTCAGGACTGCTCGTCCGGCTCGGACGGGTTGAACACCCAGATGACCGTGACGTCGTCGTCCGGGTTCGAGTACACCATCACGCTGCGATTCGGATCCGAGGTGGAGACGTCCTGCACCTGCACCGTCCCCGCCAGAGCGGGCGTGGTGGTCTGCGGGCTCGGCCACACCACCAGGGCCGCCACCAGGGCCGAGATCGCCAGACCCCCGAGAGCCACTCGCGGGTGTCCCCAGACCGGCTTCCAGTATGGCAGCCACCACGCGTCGCGGACCGGCGCGGGGTGCTCGGCCGCGATCCGGCGGCTCACCGCGGGCCAGAAGCCCACCCAGTCGGGGTCCGGCACCGCCGCCTCGGTCGCGCGGACGAGGGCGCGGAGGCGCCGCAGCTGCTCGACCTGGGCCCCGCAGTCGGCGCACCGCGCCACGTGGGAGACGGTCAACCGGCCCGGCCGGGCGTCGGGCGAGCCGTCGACCAGACGCTCGAGGCGGGGGCGGCTCCACAGGCATCCGAGCGTCGTCATGGCGAAATTATAACCTCGTTGGGTCTGACGCCCCCGGGGCCTTGAATATTCCTCGCCGACCTCCTAAGGTCGGATCCGCATGAGCGAGGAAGAAACCGTCGTCGTGCCGGTCCCCGCCGGGCCGGCCCTGGAGGGCCGCCTGGGGCTCGTCTCCCGCGCCCGGGGCGGATTCGTCCTCTGCCACCCCCATCCGCTCTACGGGGGAGACATGGACAACCCGGTCGTCATTCGAGCCGCGGAGGTCTGCCGGGAGGCCGGCTACGCCACGCTCCGCTTCAATTTCCGGGGAGTCGGCGCCTCGGCGGGCGTCCACGACAACGGTGAGGGCGAGCAGCAGGACATCCGGGCCGCGGAGGCGACCCTGTCCGCCCGCCTCCCGACCGTCGGCCCCATCGGGGTGATCGGATATTCCTTCGGCGCCTGGACCGCGGCCCGGGCCATGCGCCCGGGGGACGCTCCGCTGGGCCTCATCGCACCCCCCCTGGGCATGTTCGACTTCGATCGCCTCGGGAAGGACGGGGGGCGGCTCCTGCTGGTGGCGGGCACGCGCGATCCCTACTGCCCGGTCGAGGCCCTCCACCGGCTCACCCGGGCGACGGGAGCGGAGGAGCGAATCATCGAGGGAGCGGACCACTTCTTCTTCGGCAAGCTCTACCCGCTCGGGGAGGCGATCGGAGCCTGGCTGGCGGGCATGGCGCCCGCCCGGTGAGTCAGAGACGCTCGCGCGGCAGGCGCGGCGGGGTGGCGGTGCCGGCCGACAGGATGATGCGGATGCCCTCCTCGACCGTGAGCCCGGTCGGCAGCACCTCGTCGCGGGACACCACGATGACGTCGCCGAGGTACAGGTTGTTGGTGGGCACGAACACGGTGACCATCGCCTGCTTGCCCTCGAGCCCCTCGATCAGGACCTCGGAGGTGATGAAGCCGAACACGTACTCACCCTTGCGCGGGTGCTCCGCGAGCACCACCGACTTGAACGAGTTGCGCTTCTGGGGGGAGAACGACTCGAGCAGCTGCTTCACGGAGGGATAGATGCTCCGGAAGATCGGCACGTGCTCGAACAGCATCTCGATGCGGGACAGCACCCGCCGCCCCACCACGTTGCGGGCGATGGTGCCCATGATGAAGATGATCACCACCGCGGTGAGGAAGCCGAGCCCCGGGATGCGGCGCCCGATCATCTGGGTGTACACCGGGGAGAAGAAGTCGTCGATCGCGTTCCAGAAGACCCACAGCAGCCAGGCGGTGGCGATCGCGGGGACGGTGGAGAAGAGCCCGGTGATGAAGCGAGACTTCACCCAGTTGCGGAAACTACCCCCCATGTTCTTCCGATGACATCACACGGGTCCGGACAAGTCAAGGAACTGGCCGGGCGGGTCGCGCTCGTGACGGGGGGCGCGGTGCGCATCGGTCGCGAGATCGCGTGCGCGCTCGCGGACGCGGGCGCCGACGTCGCGGTCGGCTATCACCGGTCATCGTCCGACGCGCGCGCCACCGTGCGCGACCTCGAGGCGCGGGGCGTGCGCGCGGTCGCGCTACGGGCCGACCTCGCGCGGCCGAGCGAGGCGGGCGCGCTCGTGGCGGCCGCCGCGCGCCGTCTGGGGCGCCTGGACGTCCTCGTGAACAACGCGGGCCTCTTCGCGCGCACCCCAGTGGCGCGCACCACTCCGGCCCAGTTCGACCGGCTGGTCGCGGTGAACCTGCGCGCGCCGTTCTTCTGCAGCCAGGCCGCCGCGCGCGTGATGGGCCGCCGGGGCGGTCGCATCGTGAACCTCGCCGACGTGGGCGCGGTGCAGGCGTGGCCGGGCTACGTGCCCTACGGGATCTCCAAGGCCGGGGTGGTGATGCTGACCCGCGGGCTCGCCGCCGCGCTGGCCCCACGTATCCAGGTGAACGCGGTCGCCCCCGGCGTGATCCTGCTCCCCCCGCGGTTTCCGCGCGCCCGCGCGCGCCGGCTGACCCGGCGCATCCCGATGGGGCGCCAGGGCTCGCCCGCCGACGTGGCGCAGGCGGTCCGCTTCTTCGCCACCTGCGCGGACTACGTCACCGGACAGGTCCTCTTCGTCGACGGCGGAATGTCGCTACGGGCCGGCGGCTGACAAGGGCCCATCTGCTTCGTTAACGCCCTTGGCCGCACGCTCAACGTAGAGAGACTACGCCTCGCGTGCGGCACTTCGGGCGTCGCCTCGCAGCTGGACCCTTGTCAGCCGCCGGCCGACTCGGCGTGGTTCTAGCCGCGGGAGCGGCCGCCGCCCATCGCGGTCAGGAACTCGCTCATCGAGCGGAAGCGCATCATCGGGTTTCCGCGCTTCTCGTCTCCGATGGTGGTCTGCGAGCCGCCGTAGTTGTGGCCGGGCAGCACCACCGTCTCGTCGGGCAGGGCGCCCAGCCGCTGGGTCAGCGACGTGTACATCTCGGCCGGATCGCTCCCGGGCAGGTCGGTGCGGCCGCACGAGCGGATGAAGAGCGTGTCGCCCGAGATCAGGCAGCCGTCCACGAGGAAGCACTGCGAGCCGGGGGTGTGGCCCGGGGTATGGACGAACGTCACCGTCAGCGCGCCCACCTGCAAGGTGTCGCCCGCGTCGACCTTCACGAGGTCGGAGCCGTAGCCCTTCAGGAACTCGCGCTCCGCGCGGTGCACGTAGACCTTGGCGGGGTGCCGGGCCAGCAGCTCCGGGATGCCCGGGATGTCGTGGCCGAAGAGATGGCCGCCCACGTGGTCCTGGTGGGTGTGGGTCACGAGCACGCCGGTGAGCCGCATGTCGTCGGCCGCCACCAGGTCCGCGATCCCGTCGATCTCCCACGCCGGATCCACCACCACGCACTCGCGGCTCGCCTGATCGCCGATGAGGTACACGAAGTTCTGCATCGGCCCCAGCTCCACCTGCTTCAGGTAGAGCCCCGCGGGCATCAGTAGCCGACCCAGACCTGCTGGTAGTAGCCCCCGCTCACGACCTGCGGCTGGTAGCCGCCCGCGACCATCGTGCCGTCCTCGGCCACGAAGCCGGGCACCCACACGTACGTGGTGTACGCGGTCGGCACCCACTGGTAGGCCCAGTAGCCGGACGGCGCGCAGCACGGGTACGCCACCGCCGGAGGCCGGTGATGGGGGGCCGAGGGCGGCGCCGCGGGCCGGGGGCCGAGCGGGGCCGGCGGCGGCGTCATCGCGAAGGGATTCGGGGTGAAGACGGTGGGCTTCAGGACCTCGCCCGCGACGGCCGGCGCCGCCACCGCCGCCATCCCGATCAGCAGCGCCACCAGGGCTCCCAGGACTCTCATGCCTCCTCCGACGCCGCCCGGAGCTCCGGTATTCGGCCCCGCAGACCGTGCACGGTCTGAGCCCCTCCGTGTCGTCCTCACGTCGGGATATCCGTCCGCGCCTTCCGCAGATCTTCCAGGTCCTTGGAGGACACCGCGTAGATCCCGGGCTCGGCCTTCACCTTGACGTAGGTCACCGCCCCATCGCTCTTGCCGACCAGCAGCGTGCCCACCTCGGAGCCGTCGGCCTTGAAGACGCTCATCTCGAGCTCCGGCTTGTCGAGCCCATACTTCGCGTCGTCCCCGCCCTTGGAGGCGATCTCCTTCCACTTGAGCGCCTTGAGCGCGAGCAGCACGTTGGCCACCCGCCCGTCCTTGGTGGCTCCGCGGGTGGGCTCGACCTGCTTCCAGTCCGTCTCGCCGCTCTTCTCCACCACCAGCGGCTTGTCTCCGCCGGTCACGCGAGCGCGCTTGACGTCGCCCAGGTCGAAGGCGGGGAACACGGTGCGGTCCCGCAGCTCGGCCACGCCCGGGGCCAGCTCGGTGAGCGCCTTGCCCTGCACCAGCACCACCGGCCCCTCGCCCTGGACCGCGGCCAGGGCCGCGGGCTGGCCGCCGCGCCGCTCGGTCGAGGACTGCAGCAGCAGCACCTTGGGATCCTTCGTGCCGCTCTCCCAGAGCTTCACCGTCACGTCGGGCTTGCCGAGGAAGCGCGGCACCTCGGACGCGTTCTCGGAGAGGAAGCCCAGCGCCTGCAGGTCGCGGATCTTCCACAGGAGCTGGGTGACCGCGCCGCTGTCGGCGCGCAGCGCCTCCGGCGCGGTGAGCTTCCAGCCGGTGCCCTCCTTGGCGAGGCCCACCGTCTGGCCGTGGTGGGTGATCTCGACCCGCTCGAGCTTGTCGAAGGCGTAGCTCACCACCGTCTTGTCGCGGAGGGCGCCCACCGTCTTGGGGAACGCGGTCCAGAGCGCCTCCGCGGTGAGGATCACGCCCGGCTCGCCGTCGCGCTTGACGTAGACCCCTTTCTTGTCCGGCACCGTCTTGCCCACCAGCAGGGTCCGGGCCGAGCGGTCCTTGTCGCGGCCCACCCACACCGTGACCCGCGCCGGCTTGTCGAGCCCGTAGGCCGCGAGCGACTTGGGCGCGTCGTCCACGAACTCCATGGCCTTGGCGCCCTCCAGCTTGTCGAGGAACTCGGACACCAGGTCGGTGTCGGCGCGCAGGGGGCGCGGCTTGACCATGCGCCACTTCCCGGGCGGGTCGGCCACGATGCTCATCTGCTCGCCGTCGACGTCCAGGTCGACCCCGCTCACGTTCTTGCGATCGAAGGCGACCACGGTGTGGTCGCGGAAGTCGGCCACCGGACGGGTGGTGTCGCGCGCGATGCTCTCGGAGAGCGTCACCACCGCGGGCTTGCCGCCCTCGCGCGCGTACACCCACACCCCGGTCGGGTTCTTGCTGCCCACCTGCAGCGAGAGCGGCTCGCTCCGTCCCTTGACCTCGAGCTTGACGTCCGCCTCGGGCGGCGCGAGTCCGAAGTCGCCGGGCTTGGCCGGGTTCGGATCGATCTCGCGGTCCACCCGCGCGGTGGCGAGCCCGGTCACCATGTCGTCCACCACCGAGCGGTCCCCGCGGGTCTTGACCGGCTCCAGCATGTCCCAGCCGCCGTCGGGTGCCCGCTGCAGGCGCAGGGTCTCGCCCTTGCGGACGACGGTGATCCGCTCCACGTCCTTGGGCTCGATGGTCCAGAGCCGCCCCTTGGCCGACTCCGCCTTCTCGCGGCGCGGACCGAGGTAGTAGCTGTCGTAGTAGAAGAAGCCGCCCAGACCGGCGGCCAGGACCAGCAGGACGAGGATCGACTTCCAGCGCGGCATCGCCTTAGCGGGCGCGACGGCGCTGGACGATCACCACGATACCGCACAGCAGCACGGCACCCGGAAGGACCAGGAGCGGCAAGGCCAGCACCAGATTGGACTGCGCGGAGGTGAGCACCACCGGGTTCTGCTTGGCGTCCTTGGCCCGGATGGAGATCAGGTCCTCCTCCTCCGCGAGCCACGACACGACATTCAAGAAGAAATCGCGGTTGCCCTGCGCGCCCAGGAACTGGTTGGACGCGAAGTCGGCGGTGCCCACCACCACGATGCGGGCCTTGGCCGTCTTCTTAGGCGCGTCGGCGGCCGGGGTGGTCTCCGGCTTGGCCGCCTCGGGCTGCGCGTCGACGGTGGCCACCACCGCCACCGGCAGCGGCCCCGTCTTCTCGTTGGGATCGGGCACCGCCTTGCCGGTCTGGAACACGTTCTTGTCGGTCTCGCCCCACGACTGCCGGCTCGTCTGCGCCAGCGGCGAGGCCTGGACGCCCTTGGGCATCGACTTGGCCGGCTCCACCGACCGGGTCAGGGGAAAGAGGGTCATCACCCCGCCCATGTCCTTGGTGATCGGATGCGGATCGTACTGGCCCACCACCGGCACCAGCGGGCCGACCCCGAACACCTGCCCGATCGGGTTCAGCTCGATGACCACGTCGTCGTCCACCGTGACCCCGTACTTGCTCAGGTACTTGGTGGTCGGCGTCGCCTGGAACGGTACCGCCATGAAGAGCACCTTGCCCCCGCGTGCCACGTAGGCGTCCAGCGCGGCCAGCTCCTGCGGAAAGAAGTCGGTGCGCGGGCCGGGAATGATCACGATGGAGGCGTCGTCGGGGATCTTCGGGTCCCGGGCCAGGAACAGCTCCTTGACCTCGTAGTTGGCCTTCTCCATCTGCTCCTTGGCCTGGGAGAAGCCGTTCCGGTCGGTGGCCCCGATCTCCCGCTCGCCGTGCCCCTTCACCACGTAGACGATGCGCTTGCCCGCGCGGGTGACCTTGACGATCCCGTTGGTGAGCTTCTCCTCGTCCGCGTCCAGCACCTTCTCGGTGCGGATCTGCGCGGGCGGGCCGCCCTCCAGCACCACCGTGCCGTAGCTCTCGACGCCGTACTGCCGGGCCAGCGCGGGGGCCCGATCGGTGTCCTCGAGCCGCCACGTGAACTTGCCGCCGGAGTAGGTCGCGTACTGGGCGAGCAGGTCCTCCGCGGTCTTCTTGCCCGGGGTGTCCGAGCGGTAGAAGGCGATGGCGCTCACCGGGGTCTTGAGCGTGCGCAGCACCTGGATGGTCTGGGGCGAGACGCTGTTGCGCTTGTTCTCGGTCAGGTCCCAGCGGGTGTTGTGCCGCACCGAGATCGCGTTGGCCGCCACCACGACGCCGAGGGCGAGCACCGCCATCAGGGCCGCGCCGGTGCCGTAGCGCACGGTGCGCGTGCCCATCGCGGTGCGCGCCTCGCGCGCGTTCAGGACCAGCGAGAGCAGGAGGAAGAACACGCCCAGGCCGAGGAAGACCCAGCGCGCGGGCACCCCCGGGTAGAAGATCCACAGGGCGGCCGCCACCAGCAGGCAGACCACCGCCGCGGTCACCGCCTGGCGCTTGATCAGGCCGCCCACGCTAGCCCCTCCAGCGCTTCGACTCGAGCGAGCGCAGGGTGAGGAACAGCGCCAGCGCGATCCCGGTCAGGTAGTAGATCAGGTCCTTGGTGTCGACGAGGCCGCGGGTGAAGCCGTCCAGGTGGTCGCCGATCGAGAGGTACTGGAGCACGGTGCGCATGTTGCCGCCCGCGAACTCGGCGCCCCAGCCCACGATCCAGAACCCGAGCAGCACCCCGAAGGTGCCGAACCCGGCCACGATCTGGTTCTCGGTCAGGGAGGACACCAGCACTCCCACCGCGAGGAAGACGGCCCCGGTCAGCACGAGCCCCAGGTAGCCGGAGAAGATCGGCCCCCATTCCACCCGCGTGAAGTACGCGACGAGCCCGGGGTAGAGCAGGGTCAGCACCAGCAGCAGCACGTAGAGGGCGAGGGCGGCCAGGTACTTGCCGGCCAGCACCTCCCCGTCGCGCACCGGGTACGTCAGGAGGAGCTCGAAGGTGCCCGCCTTTCGCTCCTCCGCGAAGAGACGCATGGTCAGCATCGGGATGAAGAACAGCAGCACCACGCTCATGTTGGTGAAGAGCGGGCGCATCACGTTCTCGATCACGTTGAGGTTCTGGCCCCCGAGCTGCGGCTGCATGAACGACCGCATCGAGGCGTCGCTGTAGAAGAGGAAGATCTGGCTGAAGAACCAGCCCGAGATCAGCAGGAAGAACGTGAACACCACGTACGCCACCGGAGAGCCGAAGTAGAGCCGCATCTCCTTCTTGAAGACGGGCAGCCAGCGCATCAGCGCGCCTCCTCCTCGAGGGCCGCCGCGGGCATCTCCTGCTCGCCCGCGACCACGCGGATGAACACCTCCTCGAGACTCATGCCCACCTGGTGCAGCTCCTGCAGCGCCCAGCCCTTGCCGGTGACGAGCCGCACCAGGTCGCCGCGCACGTCGCGGCCGTGCTCGGACTCCACCACGAAGCCCACCGCGCCGTCGCGGGCCGCGAGCGGCTCCGCCGCCAGCACGCCCGGCACCGCCCGCAGCGCGGCGCCCACGTCGCCGGAGGCGCCGCTCACGCGCACCTCGACCCGCGCGGTGGGGAACACCTGCTGCACCAGCTCCGACTCCGTCCCCTGGGCCACCACCTGCCCGCGGTTGATGATGATCACCCCGTCGCACACCATCGAGACCTCCGGGAGGATGTGGGTGGAGAGGATCACGGTGTGCTGGCCGGCCAGGGAGCGGATCAGCGAGCGGATCTGCGCGATCTGGGCGGGATCGAGGCCGATGGTGGGCTCGTCGAGGATCAGCACCTCCGGATCGCCCAGCAGGGCCTGGGCGAGACCCACGCGCTGGCGGTAGCCCTTGGAGAGCTTGCCGATCAGGCGGTGCTGCATGTCGGTGATGAAGCAGCGCTCCATCACGTCGGCCACCCGGCCCCGTCGCTCCGCGCGCCCCACGCCCTTGATCTCGGCCACGAAGTCGAGGTACGAGGCGACCGCCAGCTCGGGGTACAGCGGCGCGTTCTCCGGCAGGTAGCCGATGCGCTGGCGCACCTCGAGCGACTGCGAGAAGACGTCGTAGCCGGCCACCCGCGCGGTGCCGCCGCTCGCGGGCATGAAGCACGACAGGATCTTCATCGTGGTCGACTTCCCCGCCCCGTTGGGGCCCAGAAAGCCCACGATCCGCCCCTTCTCGACGCTGAACGACACGTCGTGGATGGCGGTGACCGGCCCGTAGCGCTTGGTGAGGTGGTCGACCTGGATCATGGCAGTGGCGCGCGTTTTCTTCGCGCCGCCCGGAAGTATATCACGCGCTCAGAAGAGCCCCGTGATGACGCCCTCCGGCGTGACGTCGACGCGCTCCGCGTTGGGCCGCCGCGGCAGCCCCGGCATCGTGGTGATGTCGCCGGTGATGGCCACCAGGAAGCCGGCGCCCGCCGAGATGCGGATCTCGTTGACGGTGATCGTGAATCCACGCGGCCGGTTGAGCAGCGTGGGATCGTCGGAGAGCGAGCGCTGGGTCTTCGCCACGCAGATCGGGATCCTCCCGTAGCCGAGGGCCTCGGCCTGGGCGATCTGACGCTCCACCCGCTTCGGGTATTCGACCCCGTCCGCCCCGTAGACGCGGCGGGCGATGGTGTCGAGCTTCACCGTGATCGGGTCGTCGAGCGCGTACAGGGGCTGGAAGCCGGAGCGCTCGGTGGCCAGGAGGCGCTGCAGGCCCCGGGCCAGCTCCTCGCCCCCCGCCCCGCCCCGGCCGAACACGTCGGCCACGTGCACCTCGACCCCGAGCCGCTGGCAGCGCTCGCGCACCGCCGCGTACTCGCGCTCGGTGTCCGAGGGATAGCGGTTCAGGCCGATCAGGACCGGCACCTTGAACTGGCGCACCGCCTCCACGTGGGCCTCGAGGTTGTCGAGCCCGGCGGTGAGCGCGGCCACGTTCTCGCGGTCCAGCTCCGGCACCGGCACGCCGCCGTGGTACTTGAGCGCCCGCGCGGTGGCCACGATCATCGCCGCGTCGGGGGTGAGCCCGGCCAGGCGGCACTTGATGTCGAAGAACTTCTCCGCCCCCAGGTCGGTGGCGAAGCCGGCCTCGGTGAGGCAGACGTCCCCCAGCTTCAGCGCCAGGCGGGTGGCCAGCACCGAGTTGCAGCCGTGGGCGATGTTGGCGAACGGGCCGCCGTGCACCAGCGCCGGGGTGCCCTCCATGGTCTGCACGAGGTTGGGGTGGATGGCGTCGCGCAGGAGCGCGGTCATGGCCCCGCTCACCCCGAGCGCGCCCGCGGTCACCGGCTTGCCGTCCGCGGTGAGCGCCACCAGCATGCGGCCGAGGCGCTGCTTGAGGTCGGCGAGGTCCTCCGCGAGGCAGAGGGCGGCCATGATCTCGGAGGCGGAGGTGATCAGGAACCCGCCCTCGCGCGGGACGCCGTCCATGCGCCCGCCCAGGCCCACGATCACGTTGCGGAGCGCCCGGTCGTTGACGTCGAGGATGCGCTTCCACGCGACCTGGCGCACGTCGATGCCGAGGACGTTGCCGTGGTGCACGTGGTTGTCGAGCGCGGCGGCGAGCAGGTTGTGGGCCGAGGTGATGGCGTGGAAGTCGCCCGTGAAGTGCAGGTTGATCTCGTCCATCGGCACCACCTGCGACCTGCCGCCGCCGGTGCCGCCGCCCTTCATGCCGAGGGTGGGGCCGATCGAGGGCTCGCGCAGGGCGATCACCGGGCGCCCGCCCACCCGCCACAGGGCCTGGCCGAGGCCGATGGTCATGGTGGTCTTGCCGTCGCCGGCCGGGGTCGGGGTGATCGAGGAGACCACCACCAGCTTGCCGTCGGGCCGGTCGCGCCGGGCCGCGAGGGCCGAGACGAGAACCTTGGCCTTGTCCCGCCCGTAGGGGATCCACTCCTCGTCGCCGAGGCCCAGATCGCGCGCGATCTGGGCGATGGGCCGGGTCTTCCGGTCAGCGTGGGGCCGGGGCGGGGTCGAGGTCGGCATCGGGCATGATCTCCTTCAGCCAGTCGGGAATGGGAATCATCCGGGCGGTGGCCGGATTCCAGCACGCGTGCAGGGTGTGCCCGGTGGCGAGCAGCTCGCCGCCCTCGTGGCGGATCTCGTAGCTGAAGCGGAAGCTCGCGCGCTTGCGCTCGCTCACCCGCGAGCTGACCAGCAGCAGGTCGTCCAGGCGCGCCGGCTTCACGTACCTCACGAAGGCCTCCACCACCGGCAGGTGCACGCGCTCGTTCACCGCCGACATGGGCCAGCCGGCTTCGCGGAGGTACTCGACCCGGCCCACCTCGAAGTACGTGAGGTAGTTGCCGTAGTAGACCACCGACATCGTGTCGGTGTCCTTGTAGCGAACGCGCACGCGAGTCACGGAAGGCATGTTAATACCGACGCGCTCTTATAGGCGACGGCGTGGTCTGCGTCAAGGGTCGTGGCCGAGCCACACCTCCGACCAAGGTCGATCGAGCGGATCGACGAAGGTCGAATAGACACGCCGGGGTCGGTCCGGGCAGACTCATTTGACCTGCAGCCCAGCCGACCGGGCGCCGGTGCCAAGACCCCCGCGGGATCTGTGGCCAGACGCCCCCGGGGTATCTCAACGGAGCGCCAGGGGGCCGAGAATGCTCGCGATCTGGGTGAAGGTGAAGATCAAGCCGTCGATGCGAGAGCAGTTCCTGAAGGCGATCGAGGCGGACGCGCTCGCCTCGGAGCGGGACGAGCCGGGCTGCTTGCGCTTCAACGTGCTGCAGGACGAGAAGGACGAGAACGTGTATTACTTCTACGAGGTCTACACGGACCAGGCCGCGCTGGACGCGCACCGCAAGACGCGGCACTATGCGACCTGGCGCGACGTGGCCGACGTCCTGGAAGGGCCGCGGGCCGCCGCCTACACCGCCGACGCCATCCGGCGTCTGGGCGGGACCCGGTGGCAGTGGCTGCGCCGGCTGGTCTACGTGTTCGGACTGTGGCCCACCGAGCCCATCCGGTGCCGGCCGGTGTTCCCCGCCGCCTCCGCCTACTGGGACAAGGTCACCGTGATGGACGCCGTCGAGTAGTCCCGCCGCGTCCGCACGACGGGCGCGTGGCCACCGTCACTTGGCGCCGCGTGGTCCCCGCGGGTCGACCGTCTCGGGCAAGCAGACGTAGCGGCTGCTCGACTTCAGGAAATCGGTCAGCTGCTTCGAGTTCCCTTTCATCGCCGCCATCATCTGGGCGGCCGCCTCCTTGCACTCCTTCTCCCCGCTCCCGCCTCCGTACGCCCCCAGCGGGGTGTAGCCAGAGCCGGTGCCGAGCCACAGCACCCACGCGCTCTCCGCGGCCGCCGGCCCCGGGACGACCACGAGACCGACCAGCGCAGCCCCGACGAGGGTGACGCGCATCTACTTCTTGAAGACCTCCTTGAGCAGGTCGGTGACGCGAGCGGTGGGATTGGTGCGGATCTGCTTCTCCTGCTCGCCGAGCACGTGGAAGAGGCCGGCCAGCCCCTTGTCGACCACGTAGCCGTCCAGATCGAAGGTCTGCGAGCGCGCGAACGGGATGGCCTCGAAGCGAGAGATCAGGTCCTTGTACTGGCGCGTGACCCCCACCTGGCTCATGGACTGGGAGACCGGGGGCCGGAACGCGGTGGTGAGCTGCGGGGTGGTCTTCCCGCGAAAGAAGTCGGTGGCCGCGGTATCCCCGCCGTTCAGGATCCTGCGCGCGTCGTCGAAGCTCATGCCGGAGATCGCGTCGAGGAAGATCTGCTTGGCCTTCGGGGACGCGCTCTCCGCGGCCCGGTTCATGCTGAGCACGAACTCGTCGATCTGGGAGCCGTACCCCACGGTGCGGAGGCCGCTCTCGAGCGTCTTGAGCTTCTCGGGCATCAGGATCTTGATCGCCTCGTTGCGGAAGTAGCCGTCGGTGGTGCCGGTGAGGCTCACCGCCTTGCCGGTGGCCACCTGCAGGGCCTGCTTGAGCCCGTCCGCGATCTTCGCGTCCGAGAGCCCCGCGCCCTGGCCGCCGCCGAGCCCCTTCAGCAGCTTGTCGACCTGCGCGCCGGCGGGCGCCGCCGCGAGCAGCACCGCGACGGCCAGCGCCGTCGCGGTCCCGATCCTCGAGAAGTGCATGGGGCCTCCTGGAGATACCGGCTAGAGATACTGACCATAGCGGATCTTCTCCACCACCGCGCGGATGCGCCGGTACACGTCGACCTGACGCAGCAGGTCCTGGGTGGTCACGAGCCCCGCGTCCTGACCCTGCCCCTCCGCGTGCACCTTCTCCTCGAGCGCGCGTCGGAAGATGTCGCGGATCTCTCCGCCGCTCATCCCGCCCATCGGGGGCAGCAGCAGCCGGAAGTCGATCTCGCCCACCAGCGGACGGCCCGCGTTGCGCTCGGCGTGCGACCGCGCGAGGCCGATCACCTGCTCCTGGGCCGCCGCGTCCGGCAGGCGTACCTCCACCAGGTGATCCAGCCGACCCGGGGCCACCAGCGAGGGATCGACCGCGTCGGTGCGGCTGGTGGCCCCGATCACCACCAGGCGCGAGGCCGCGTCGAGGATGTCGAGCTTCTCGCACAGCGCGGCCATGATGCGCGCGCCCGCCTCCCGGGCCTGCGGCGGTGGGAGCAGATGCTCGAGCCCGAGGGCGTCGGCCTGGTCGAGCAGCACCACGCTCTTGCCCTGCTCGCGGGCCAGCCCCAGCACCTCCTGCAGGAGCTCGCCGGTGTTGGGGCCGAACTTGCTCGTCAGGGTGCCGAGCTTCAGGTGGTAGAAGACGGCGCCGGCCTCGGTGGCGAGGGCGCGGGCCAGCAGGGTCTTGCCGGTGCCGGGCGGGCCGTAGATCAGCATGCCCCGTGGCGGGGTGATGCCCCACTTGCCGTAGAGCTCCGGATCGGTCAGCGCGGTCACGAAGCTGCGCACGATGCCCTTGGCCTCGGACAGGCCCGCGATGTCCGTGAACGTGGTCTCGGCCTTGACCGCCACGTCGAGGCGGCCGGTGAGGTCGGCCTGCTTCTCCCCGAACTTGCCGAAGATCTCGCCGAGCCGGCGCTGGATGGCCCACTGCTGGCCCTCGACGTCGGGCGAGACCGCCGCGCCGTCGCGCGGGCTGTCGGGCGCCACCGGCTAGATCCGCTCGCCGGGCCCGGCGGGCGCCCCGGGGAGGCGGTCGGACTTCTCGAACACGCGGTCCTCCGCGTAGACCGGGGCCTGCGCGCGGATCGCCAGCGCGATGGCGTCCGAGGGGCGCGAGTCGAGCTCCATCGGCGCGCCGTCGACGGTCAGGTGGAGCGTCGCGTAGTAGGTGTTGTTGCGCAGATCGGTGATGACCACCTTGCTCAGCTGGACCTTGAGCCGGCCGAACAGGGTGAGGAACAGATCGTGGGTCAGCGGGCGCGGCGGCGTCACGTGCTCGAGCGGCACCGCGATCGCGGTGGCCTCCGCCACTCCGATCACCATCAGCACCCGCCGCTTGTCCCGCTTGCCCTCCAGCATCACCCCGTGCGCGCCCTGGGGGTCGCTGAACACGCCGACCACCGTCACCTCCTGCGCGCCGCTCACCGCGGGCGGCGGGGCCGCGGGTCCCGCGTCGTGCGCGCCGGAGAGCGCGCCGCCCAGGACGAGCACGAGCACGACGAGGCCGCTGCGCTGGAGTCTCTTCATGGTCGACCGGACCTCCCGGGAAGCGTGGTGTGGGCAGTATCGGTCCCGCCCCCGGGCAAGTCAACCGCGGGACGGTCAGGAGGTCGCGACCGCGGGCCGCGCGTAGCCGACCCGCAGCCGCGTGCTCAGCAGCGAGCCCACCGCGAGCAGCACGGTGAGCGCGCTCCACATCACCGCGTAGCCCAGGCCGTGGGCCACGTACCCGAAGATCACCGCCCCCGAGGTGTTGCCGAGCAGGATCACCGAGCTGAAGATGCCCACCGCGCTGCCGCGGCGCCGCTCGGGGGTCACGTCCATGAGCAAGGCCGACATCGCGGGGTAGAGGAAGCCGTGGGCCCCGCCGGCGAGGAAGCCGGCCAGGAACAGGAACGGCAGCACCGGCAGCCGCAGCGACGGCCAGAAGAGGAGCGCCACGATGGCGATGATGCAGGTGGCCGCACCCTGAACGAACATGCACGGGATGATCACCGCGCGGCGCCCCCGCAGGTCGATCAGGTTGCCGCCCATCACCCGGACCAGCATCGCGGCCACCGCGTAGGCGGTGTAGAAGAGGCCGACGCTCGAGACCCCCAGGGTCTCCCCGAAGGTGGGCAGGAACGTGAAGATGGTGCCGGTGCCGAGCCCGAAGAAGTAGCCCAGCAGCATGTGCATGTGCCGCAGCTCCAGGAGCCCCTCGCGGATGACCTGGAGCCCGGGCCGCGCCCCCAGCGCGGCGGGCCGCACGTCGCGCACGTTCCAGCACACCACGAGCGCCGCGCCCGCGATGAGGGTCGCGACCGCGAAGAACGACGGGAAGCCGAAGCGGCGGATCATGAGCTCGCCGAAGAGCGGAGCCAGCGAGGTCGAGACGAGCCCGGAGAGCCCGAAGATGCCGAGGGCCCAGCCGCGCCGCTCCACCGGCACCATCTCCACCACGTGGATGTAGTTGGAGACGAAGAACGCGGAGAACGCCACCCCCTGCAGCACCCGCAGGAAGCCCAGCAGGGGCAGCGGGCTCGACACCACGAAGAGCGCGCACGAGGCCACCAGGAGCCCCACCCCCACGCGCATGAAGAAGCGGCGCCCGAGGTAGTCGATGAGCGCCCCCACCACCGGCTGGCACACGATGCCGGCCGCGCTGTAGAGGCCCTGCACGAGGCCGATGTCGGCCTCGTCGCCGCCCAGCTGCTGGATGTAGAGCGGCAGGAGCAGGAAGCCGTTGAGCGAGCCGAAGAAGAAGAAGTTGGTGAGCATGATCCGCGCGAACGGACCATGGCTCAGGAGCTCGAAGGCGGGGCCGGTCGCCTCCCCCCGTTGCGGCCGCGTCAAAATGGCGCGACGGTAGAATGGCGCGACAGTAGAATGGCCGACGACATGAACGCTCGCGAGTATAGCACGCACGCTCGTGAGCCCCGCGACGCCGGGCGCGTCGCCCGCGTCATGGCCGAGGCCGCGCGTCTCGCGGGCGACGGCCGCGGCCGCTTCCTCGCCCCCGCGCTCCTGCAGAGCTGGCCCGGCATCGTGCACGGCGGCGGCCTGGTGGCCCTCCTCGGCGCCGCCGCGTGCTCCCTCGCGCCCCGACCGGCGGGCCCCCTCCGCCTCGAGGGGCGCCTCACCTCATCGGTGCCGATCGAGACCGCGCTCGACCTCGAGGGCCACGCCGAGGACGGCGTGGCGACGGTCACGATCCTGGAGCGGGCCCAGCCCCTCACCTCGGCCAGCGTCGAGCGCGTGGAGGCGACCGAGGACGCGGTGCCGTCGCAGTGGACCGCCGAGGGCCGCGCGGGCGCGCGCATGCCGTTCTCCGACCAGTGCCTGGCCTGCGGGGCCCACAATCCGCTGGGGCTGCGCCTGGGCCTCGCCTTCGACGACGACGGAGTCTGGGCCCGCTTCGAGCCGCCCGCGCCGTGGAGGACGGAGGACGGGGCGATCGATCCGGCGCTGGGGCCGGTGATCCTCGACGAGGTGGCGTGGTGGCTCGGCGCGCTGGTCACCCGCGAGGGCGGGCTCACGAACCGGCTCTCGGTGACGCTGCTGCGTCCGGGCCTCGCGGCCCCCGGGCCGCTCACCGCGGTCGGCCGCTTCGCGGACGTGGCGCCGGTGGATCGCCGGCGCACCTTCTGGCGCACCCGCGCCGGTCTGCTCGCGGCCGACGGCACCCCGCTCGCGCTCGCGAGCATCGTGTTCCGTCCGGGACCCGAGTACTCCGCGCGGCAGATGCCGTTCTTCCGCGCGCGTACCGATCCCGCGGTCTTCGCCCGGATGTTCCCCGGCTACGCGGGCTGATCGGCGGCGCGGGCCCGCGCCTCCACCGCCTTGGCCTGCAGGGCCTCCCACGCCGCGAGCGGCACCGTCGGGTTGCCGAGGTTGCCCGCCCGCACGGTGGGCCCGTGGAAGTCGGAGCCGCCGGTCGCCACCAGCCCGTAGCGTCGGCAGAGCTCGGCGTAGGCTCCGCGCTGGGACGGCGAGTGCTCCGGGTAGTAGCACTCGATGCCCATGAGCCCCGCCTCCACCAGGCCCGGGATCAGCTCGTCGCGATCGGCGAGGCCCGGGTGCGCCAGCACCGGCACCCCGCCCGCGCGGCGGAGCAGCCGCACCGCGTCCTCGGGCGTGAAGCGCTTGCGGGGCACGTGGGCCGGCTTGCCGTTGGCCAGGTAGCGGTCGAAGGCCTCGCGCACCGTCTTCACGTAGCCGCGCTCGACCATGACCCGGGCGATGTGGGGCCGGCCCGCTGAGCCCTCCTGCACCAGCGCGAAGACCCGCTCCACGTCGATCGGGAGCCCGAGCTCGGCCAGGCGTAGGGCGGTGCGCACCACGCGGGCCCGGCGCTCCGCGCGCTGGGCGCGGCAGAAGTCCTGGAACCAGGCGGCTTCGTAGTCCATGTAGTAGCCGAGCACGTGGATCTCGGCGCCTTCCACGTCGCAGTTGATCTCGATGCCCGGCACGATAACCAGCGGCGGCTGGGCCGCCGCAATTGCCTCGGTCAGCCCGTCGGTAGAATCGTGGTCGGTGACCGCGAGCACCCGCACCCCGCGCTTGATCGCCTCCGCCACCAGCGCCCGCGGGGCGAGGGTCCCGTCGGAGCAGGTGGTGTGGGTGTGCAGGTCGACGCCGCCCGCCATCGTCCGCGCCGCTCTAGCGCCGGTCCGCCATCGCCGCGATGTAGGCCAGCAGCGTGCGCACCGTCACTCCGGTGGCTCCCTTCGGCCCCAGCGGCAGCTCGCGCTCCGCGAAGGCGGTGCCCGCGATGTCCAGGTGGGCCCACGGGATCCCGGAGGTGAACTCGCGCATGAACAGCGCGGCCACGATGGCCCCCGCCCCCCGCTGGCTCGAGATGTTGTTGAGGTCCGCGATGTCGCTCTTGAGCCCCTCGCGGTACTCGTCGTGCAGCGGCAGGCGCCACATCCGCTCCCCCGCCGCGTTGGCCGCGGCGAGCACGCGGGCCCACAGTCCGTCGTCGCTCGCCATCACCCCGGAGACGCCCTGGCCCAGCGCGATCACCACCGCCCCGGTCAGGGTCGCCATGTCCACCATCTCGTCCGGCTTGATGTGCTCCACCGCGTAGGCGAGCGCGTCGGCCAGCGTGAGGCGCCCCTCCGCGTCGGTGTTGCCGATCTCCACCGTGATGCCGTTCATGGCCCGCACGATGTCGCCCGGCCGCTGCGCGGTGCCGGAGGGCATGTTCTCGGTGGCCGCGATGAGGCCGTGCACCTCCACCGCCGGCTTCAGGCGCGGCAGAGCGTGGAAGAGTCCCAGCACCGCCGCCGCGCCCGCCATGTCGTCCTTCATCCGCAGCATGCCGTCCGCGCTCTTGAGGTCGAGGCCGCCCGAGTCGAACGTGATGCCCTTGCCGATGATGGCCACGCGCCGGCGCGCGCGCCGCGACGGGGTGTAGGTCAGGTGGATGAACTTGGGCGGCTCCTCGCTGCCCTGGGCCACTCCCACGTAGGCGCCCATGCCCATGCTGGCGCACTCCGCGCGCTCCAGCACCCGCAGCGCGAGGTTGCCCTCGCGCGCGATCTCCTCCGCCCGGTGGGCGAGGAAGGTGGGCGTCACCACGTTGGCCGGCTCGTTCACCAGGTCACGGGTGAGGCAGGTCGCTTCGGCCCAGATCTGCCCGAGCCGCACGCCCTCGCGCCCGGCCCCCGCGCTCCGCCGGTCGGGCTCGAGCACCGCGAGCGCGCGCACCGCCTTGCCGTTCTTCTCCTTCAGGTACTTCTCGAAGCGGTACGTGCCGAGCAGACCGCCCTCCACGATGGCCTGGGCGCGCTCGCGGGGCGGCAGCCCGTCGGGCGGCGCGAACATCGCCACCGTGGCCGCGCCCAGGTCGCGCGACCGCCGGACCGCCGCCGCGGCGGCGCGCCGCAGCGGCTCCGCGTCGCCGCGTCCTCGCCGGCGCGGGCCGAGGCCCACCACCAGCACGCGCTCCGCCGGGATCTTGCCGCCGGTGTGCAGGTAGGAGAGCTGGCCGGGCTTGCCCTCGAACTTCTCGGCGGCCAGCACCTTGGTCAGGAGGCCGCCCAGCGCCCGGTCGACC
>Ga0207643_10000055_pt1 | contig 73929 bp, 86 predicted proteins | sample KBSMisM62_FD_184313 | JGI IMG/M metagenome (GOLD analysis project Ga0207643, IMG submission 184313) | Miscanthus rhizosphere microbial communities from Kellogg Biological Station, Michigan, USA - KBS Miscanthus M6-2 (SPAdes) (version 2) | ecosystem: Host-associated > Plants > Roots >... | reverse complement strand
CGCGGCGTTCGCCGTCTCCTGGCTCGCGACGCCGTGGCAGACTGCGGCGCTGATCGGATGGAACGTCGCGGCGACCGTCTTCATCGTCTGGGTCTGGCTGATCGTCCGGGGGATGGACGGCGAGGCCACGGCGAGGCACGCGGTGATCGAGGACCTCTCGCGAGGGACGGCCGACCTGGTCCTGATCCTCGCGAGCGTGATCAGCCTGATCGGCGTGGGACTCTCGCTCCTCGAGGCATCCAACACGGAGGGGTTCACCAAGGCGCTGGTCGTCGGGCTCGCCTCGTTGAGCGTCATCCTCTCCTGGGCGACCGTCCACATGGTGTTCACGCTGCGCTACGCGAGGCTCTACTACGCCGCCGGGGGCGGGATCGATTTCAACGACGACCGCGACCCCCCCGCCTACCCGGACTTCGCGTACCTCGCGTTCACGATCGGGATGACGTACCAGGTCTCGGACACGTCGATCGGCTCGAAGGCGGTCCGCCGAACGGCCCTGCACCACGCCTACATGTCGTACCTGTTCGGGACCGTCATCGTGGCGATGACGATCAACGTCGTCGCGGGCCTCTTCCGCCGTTAGCCCGGCGAGAGCGCAAGGCTACATCGGGCTGACGAGCTGGAAGTAGTTGTCGTCGGGGTCGGCGAAGGTGGCGACCGACATCTCGGGCGCCTCGGGCGCGTCCCCCGTGTCGGGCGCATAGGGCTCCTGGATGACCCTCGCGCCGGCGGCCTTCAGCTTCTCGAAATCGCCCTTCACGTCGGCGGTCTCGAGGTTCCAGATGACCCGCCCCGGGTGCGGGTTCTTACCCTTGACCTCGCTGTGCTGCGAGACGGTGAACCCGCCGGTACCGAGCTGCCACCAGGTGTAGCCGCCTTCGCTACCCGACGGTGCCCCGAAGAGCTTGGTGTAGTAGTCCACCAGGGGTTTCGGATCCTCGCTCCCGATCAGGACGCTGTTCAGGTTCATGCGGTCCTCCTTCCTCCTCGGGGGCATCGACCCCTCGTGGGCAGGCTATCCCCGTTCCGTCGGTCTCTCGAACCCAGACGGAGCTGGTGGGTGGAACTCATCGGCGGGCCGTCACGTGAACACGAGGACCAGGACGGCGACCACGGCGGCAGGGATCTCAACGATGGCGGCGAGTGCGGCGAAGAACGACGCGATCAGGATCGCCGGACGCAGGGCGATCGTGACCGCCGTGTACGGAGAGAGTGCGTCCCGGGACCCGAGGACCACACGCCCGAGGCGGACCAGCGACGCGAGGATGCCGAGGGTGCCTCGCCGTGGCGAGTCGCGAGGTGGCGCACGCAGGTCGCGCGCGCGGTCGCGGAGATCGGCCGGCAGCGCGCGGGTGCGTTCGGGCAGCCGGCCCAGGTCGCGGAGGCCCGAGACGAACAGGAGCAGCACCGCCGCGGGCGCGAGTAGCATCGCGAGCACCAAGACGCGCACGCCCCACTCGTCGGTCGCGGGCGGTGGGGCGTCGGCCACCCACACCAACCAGGCGACCGAGACCGCGGCGGCCGAGCCGATCGCGAGGAGGGTGAGACCCCGGAGCACACTCGACGCGATGTCGAGCACGCGGCGCAGGGCGGCCGAGGCTCGGTCGGTCCTCGTCCGTGTCCTCGGCGCGTCCATCTCGGTTCGTCTACCCACGATCCTCGGGCGCCGAACGGCGCGAGCGCTACCAGGGGACGCCGGCTGCCGAAGCGAGGAACGTCATCAGCGGCGAGATGCGCTCGCAGTCCTTCACGAACGTCGCCATGAAGGTCGTCGAGGTGACCTGCTTGTCCGTGAGCCGGACCGACCCCGTGAAGCTCTTGCGCTTGATGTCCTCGATCATCGGGTGATCCGCGTCGAAACCTCTCGGCGGCCGCTTGAGCGTCTCCTCGGAATGGTCGAGCTTGCCGCGGGCCTTCGACCACTCGGAGGGCTTGTCCGCGATCCGTTGCCGGATCGCCTGGAGGACCTCGGGCTCGGGCATCCACAACCCTCCGGCGACGAAGCACTCGCCGGGCTCCAGATGCAGGTAGTAGCCGGGACCGTGGACGCCCTTGCCGCCGAGCGGGAAGTGCGCGCCCGCGTGCGTCTTGTACGGGCTCTTGTCCTTGGAGAATCGGATGTCGCGGTGGATCCGGAACAGCGACCCGCCGGACGGCCGCGGATCGGCGACGAGATTCGGGCTGATCGTGCGCAGCTCAGGACCGACGTCCGAGATGAAGTCGAGGAACGGCTGTCGGAGCGACAGCTCGTAGCGCTCCTTGTGCTCGTTGAACCACGCTCGGTCGTTGTGGCTCTTCAGGTCACGCAGGAACGAGAGCGCGTCCTCGTCGAAGTACCGCATGCCCACCTCCGTGCTCGTGCGTCGGTGCCATGATGGCAGCGTCGGCAGACATGGTGGAGAGGGAGCCGATGGCGTTCACGGACGAACGGACCTTCGGCGGACAGACCCAGGTGGGGCCGCTCCGCCGGGTGCTCGTGCGCGCGCCCGAACCGGCGGCCCTCGCTCGCTGGCGCACGTTCGGGTGGCGCGCCGAACCCGACCCCACGATCGCCGCCGAACAGCACGAGGCGCTCTGCGGGTTGCTCCGCGGCGCGGGCGCCGAGGTCGTCTCTGCGACTGGCGACGTCGCGGACGATCCCGATGCGGTGTACGTGTTCGACCCGGTGATCGTGTCCGACCTCGGCGCGCTGCTCCTTCGGCCGGGCAAGGAGGGCCGTCGCGTCGAACCGCCGACGATCGCGGACGACCTGCGGGCGCTCGACGTACCGATCGCGTTCGAGATGCGGGAGCCGGCGACCGCCGAGGGCGGCGACACGATGTGGCTCGACGAGCGCACGCTCCTGGTCGGCCGCAGCTACCGGACCAACGACGCCGGCATCGATGCGCTGCGCCGGGCGTTGCCCGGCGTCGAGGTGCTCGCGTTCGACCTACCACGGGTGCAGGGGCCCGACGCCTGTCTCCATCTGTTGTCGCTGCTCTCGCCGCTCGACGAGGACCTCGTCGTCGCCTACCCGCCGCTGATGCCGATCCGGCTGCTCGAGCTGCTCGCCGAGCGCGGGGTCGCGATCGTGGAGGTGCCCGAGGAGGAGTTCGGGTCGATGGGCCCGAACGTCCTCGCGCTCGCCCCGCGGGTCGTTGTGGCCGTCGACGGCAGCCCCGAGACCCGCCGGCGGATGGAGGCGGCGGGCGTGGACGTCTCGGTGTTCGAGGGTTCGGAGATCTCGCACAAAGGGGAGGGCGGACCGACCTGCCTCACCCGGCCGTTGCTCCGGGGCTGACGCGGGGATCCGAACGCAGGCCGACGGGGGAGGAGAAAGCCATGGGAAAGGTGGTCGTGAACACGAACGTGACGCTCGACGGCGTGATGCAGGCGCCTGCCGGACCGGACGAGGACCCACGCGGTGGGTTCGAGCACGGCGGGTGGGCGACCCCGTACTTCGACCGGGTGATGGCCGAGCAGGCCGGGCAGGGGATCGCGCAGGGCGGGGCGTTCCTGTTCGGGCGGCGCACCTACGAGCACTTCGCCTCGGTCTGGCCGAACCAACCCGACGACGACGTGTTCGCGAAGGTCCTCAACGGGCGGATGAAGTACGTGGCGTCCCGGACGTTGGCGGAACCGCTCGTGTGGCGGAACTCCACCTTGCTGAAGGGCGATGCGGCCGAGGCTGTCGCCGGGTTGAAGCTCCAACAGGACAAGGATCTCGTGATCCTCGGGAGCGGCGAGCTGATCCGGTCGCTGATGCCGCACGGCCTGATCGACGAGTTCCGACTGCTGATCCACCCGCTCGTCCTCGGTTCGGGCCGCCGTCTGTTCACCGACGACGGCACCTTCTCCACGCTCCGGCTGGTCGACACCATCACGACGACGACCGGCGTGGTCATCGCCACCTACGCGCCGGGCGAGCCACCGACGCCGCGGCCCGCCTGAGACGCCCCGGCGTCCCTGCGGGCCAACGTAGACTCCGTTCCGTGGAGGTCCGCAAGACGGTCACGGTGCTGTTCGCGGACATCTCCGGCTCGACCGCGCTGGGCGAACGGCTCGACCCGGAATCCCTTCGCGGCATCATGTCCCGCTACTTCGAGGAGATGCGCTCGGCGATCGAGCAGCACGGCGGGACCGTCGAGAAGTTCATCGGCGACGCTGTCATGGCCGTGTTCGGCGTGCCGACCGTCCACGAGGACGACGCGCTCCGCGCGGTGCGCGCCGCGTCGCAGATGCGTGAGATCCTCGACACCCTGAACGCCGAGCTCGAGCGCGACTTCGGCGCCCGGCTGCAGGTCAGGATCGGGATCAACACCGGCGAGGTCGTCGCCGGTGACCCTTCCGCGGGCGAGACCTTCGTGACGGGGGACACGGTGAACGTCGCCGCGCGGTTCGAGCAGACCGCCGAGCCGGGCGAGGTCGTGTTCGGCGAGGAGACGCACCGCCTGGTACGGGACGCCGTCCGGGTCGAGCCCGTCGAACCGCTCGAGCTCAAGGGCAAGACGGACAAGGTCCCCGCGTTCCGTCTCGTCGACGTGACGGCGGGCGCTCCCGCGTTCGCGCGGCGGCTGGACTCGCCGCTCGTGGGACGCGAAGAGGAGCTCGACCGCCTGCAGCGCGTCTTCGACGAGGCCGTGAGAGAGCGAACCTGCCGGATGGTCACCGTCCTCGGCGATGCCGGGCTGGGCAAGTCACGCTTGGCAGCCGAGCTCGTCGAGCGTGTTGGCGATCGCGGCCGTGTGCTTTCGGCCCGGTGCCTGCCGTACGGCGAGGGCATCACGTTCTGGCCGGTCGCCGAGCTCGTCAAGGAGGCCGCGGCGATCGACGAGACGGACGCGCCGGACGCCGCGCGCTCCAAGCTGCTCGCGCTCGTCGCGGACGCCGAGGACGGCGCGGAGGTCGCCGAACGCGTCTCGGACGCGATCGGGCTCGGCGAGGAAGGCGCGGGCGCGGGGGACATCCAGGAGACGTTCTGGGCGGTGCGCCGCCTGCTCGAGATCCTCGCGGCGCAGACGCCGCTGGTCGTCCTGTTCGATGACATCCACTGGGCCGAGCCGACCTTCCTCGACCTGGTGGAGTACGTCACGAGGTTCAGCGCGGAGCATCCGCTGCTCCTCGTCTGCACCGCCCGCCCCAACCTCCGCGAGACCCGTCCGGACTGGACCTCCCTGGGCGAGACGATCGTCCTCGAGCCGCTCAGCCAGGACCAGAGCGCCGACCTGATCGCGAACCTGCTGGGCTCGGTCGGCTTCCCCGCCGACGTCCAGGCGCGGATCACCGACGCGGCCGAGGGGAACCCGCTGTTCGTCGAGGAGATGCTCCGCAAGCTGATCGACGAGCGGCTGCTCGAACGCGATAACGGGCACTGGTCGGCGCGCGGCGACCTCTCGGAGGTCGCGGTCCCCGACACGATCAACGCATTGCTCTCGGCGCGGCTCGATCAGCTGGAGCTCGAGGAGCGCGCGGTGATCCAGCGGGCCTCGATCGTCGGCAAGATCTTCTGGTGGGGCGCGGTGACCGAGCTGTCACCGGAGGACGACCGTCCGCGCGTCGGCTCTCATCTGCAGACGCTCCTGCGCAAGGAGCTCGTGCACCCCGATCGGTCGGGGTTCGCGGGGGATGACGCGTTCCGCTTCAGCCACATCCTGGTCCGCGACGCGGCGTACGGTTCGATGCCGAAGCGGTCGCGGGCTGACCTGCATCAGCGTTTCGCCGGCTGGCTCGAACGCAAGGCGGGCGACCGGATCGCCGAGTTCGAGGAGATCGTCGGCTACCACCTCGAACACGCGTACCGATACGAGGCCGAGCTCGGACCGGTGGACGATGAGGCGCGCGCGGTCGCCGAGGCGGCCGCCGAACGGCTGGCCGCGGCCGGGCGCCGGGCGCTCGCGAACTGGGACCTCTCGGCGACCGAGAACCTGCTGTCGCGAGCCGTGGACCTCCTGCCGCCGAACGATCCGCGCCGACTCGACCTCCTGCGAGACCTTGGGATGGCGCTCGGGCAGTCCGACATCCCGCGAGCGGAGGCCGTCCTGACCGAGGCGGTCGAGGGCGCTCGGGCCGTCGGCGACCCGCTCTTGGCCGCTCGCGCCGGCGTGCGGCGGGTCTTCGTCCGGCTGCTGCTGGACCCGAACATCAACCAGCTGGAGGCGCTCGCCGAGGTCGAGGGCTACATCGGGCGTTTCGAGCAGTGGGGAGACGACCTGGGTCTCGCCGAGGGCGGCAGCCTCGTGGGCATGATCCGGTTCTGGCAAGGTCGAGCCGCGGCGAGCGAGTTGGACTATGAGCGAGCCCTGGAGCACGCGGGGCTGGCCGGAGATCGACGCCAGGAGAGCGAGATCCTCCGGCGGTGGGCCCTCGCGATCGAGTCGGGCCCCACCCCCGCCGACGAGGGGATCCGCCGATTGCTCGCGATCCTGGATCAGAGCCACGGGGATCGCAAGGTCGAGATCGGCGTGAGCCGGGCGCGCGCGGGGCTGGAGGCGATGCGCGGTCGATCCACGGAGGCTCGCGAGCTCATCGCGCATGCGGATGCGCTGGCCCGCGAGCTGGGCGATCAGGTCGCGCTTGCCGCGGTGTTCCGCGACGCCGGGCACGTGGAGATGTTCGCGGGCGATCCGGTGGCGGCGGAGATCGTGGATCGACGCGGGTTCGAGATCCTCGAGTACGCCGGCGATCACGGCCACCTGGCGAGCGCCGCTCCAGACCTGGGAGACGCGATCTACGCGCAGGGCCGATACGACGAGGCCGCTGCGATGGCCGAGTACGCCGAGCGGCTCACGATCGAGGGCGACGTCGACGCCCAGGTCCGAGTGACCCAGCTGAAGGCGAAGGTGTTGGCTCGGCGCGGCCGGTCCCACGAGGCGGTGGCGGTCGCGGGCGAGGCGGTGCGCCTGGCCGCGGGGACCGACTACCTCGAGCTCCACGCGCACGCGCTCATGAGCCAGACCGAGGTCCTCCGACTCGCCGGTCGTGCCTCGGATGCGGCGTCGTCGCTCCGGGAGGCGATCGAGTTGCAGCGGCGCAAGGGAAACCTCGTGGAGGAAGCGCGGGCCGTCGCGATGCTCGAGGATCTCGGCGCCTGAGCGGTCGCGGTCAGACCTGCTGGATGTCGGCTCGATCCGCGAGCGACCTCGCTCTCGCGGCGTCGAGCGCGCCCGCGCCGGGGAGCTCGGCGTTCGCGGCCGCCGCCCCGAGCGCGAGCCCGAGCGCACCCGGCAAGGGATCTCCCCGCTCGAGCCCGACGACCAGGCCCGCGAGGAACGCATCCCCGCTGCCGACCGGATACCGCCCCCGCTCGTAGAGCACGCCCCCGTACCGGACGCCGTCGGGAGCCGCGACCGTGACCCCGTCCGCCCCCCGGGTCACGATCCCCGCGTGGCCGCCGCCGCCCGCGAGCTCCCGGAGCTGCGCGCAAGCGGCCAGCGCCTCTTCCTGGGTGCCGGCGGGTTCGCCGAGCAGCCCCGCCGCCTCGGCGGCGTTCACCTTCACGATCTCCGGTCCCGCCTCCAGGGCGAGACGCAGCGGCTCGCCTTCGGCGTCGAGTGCCACCCGCATCCCCGCCGCTCGCGCCTCCGCCACAAGGTCGCGGTAGCCATCGTCGGACAGCCCCTGCGGGATCGAGCCCGAGATCGTGAGCCAGCCCCCGGTGCGGAACAGCCGGCTCGCGGCCTCCGTGAGCTCGGTCCACACGGCCTGCGGCGTCGCCGGCCCGTGCTCGTAGAACTCCGTGAGACCGTGCGAATGGCGGTCGGCGACCGACAGGGATGACCGGTTCTCCCCGTGGGTCCAGACGAACGTCCCCGCGATCCCCTCGGCCCTCAGGGTCTCCTCGAGCCATCTCCCCGCGTGACCGCGCAGGATCGCGACGACCCGCACGTCGCTACCGAGCCGGTGTGCGGCGCGCGCCGCGTTCAGGCCCTTGCCGCCTGCGGTCTGGACGAACCCGAGCGGACGGTGGATCCCGCCGGCCACCACCTGCTCGACCTCGAACAGCTTGTCGATCGAGGGGTTCGCGGCCACGCACACGATCACGCCGGGAACGTTACCCGTCGAGGTCGACGCCCCGCTCGGTCGGGTGCCAGACTCGTGGGCGTGGCGAAGGTCACGATCATCGGCGCGGGCAGCGTCGAGTTCACGAGGGGGATCCTCGCGGACCTGTGCGCGTACGAGGAACTGCACGGGACGCTCGAGATCGCCCTGCACGACATCGACGCCGAACGCCTGGCGTACGCGCTGCTCGCGGCCGACCAGCTCGTCGAGCGCTCGGACGCCGGCTACCGGGTCTCGGCGCACGAGTCGCGGGCGTCCGCGTTCGATGGCGCCGACTATCTGATCAATGAGATCCAGGTCGGCGGGTACCCGGCGACGCGGACCGACTTCGACGTCCCGAAGACGTTCGGGCTGCGCCAGACGATCGGCGACACGATCGGCATCGGCGGCATCATGCGAGGTCTCCGCACGATCCCCGTCATGATCGAGATGGGCGACGAGATGGTCGAGCGGTGCCCCGACGGCCTCCTGCTCAACTACACGAACCCGATGGCGATGGTGCCCTGGGGCATCTGGAGCGGTTCGCGCCTGCCCGCCGCGAAGGTCGTCGGCGTCTGCCACAGCGTCCGCGATACGCACGCGTTCCTCGCGCGGACGGTCGGCGTGCCGCCGGAGCGGGTCGAGTTCCGGACCGCCGGCTTCAACCACCAGTGCTTCGTCTACGTGTTCCGGGACCGCGAGACCGGCGAGGACCTGTATCCGCGGCTGCGCGAGATCGTCGAGGCCGACCCCGAAGGTCTCGGGCGTCGGGTGCGCGTCGAGCTGTTCCGGCGGTTCGGGTACTTCCCGACCGAGTCCTCCGAGCACAGCGCCGAATACGTGCCGTGGTTCCTGCACCACGACGACCAGATCGAGCGGTACCGGATCGAGGTCGACGAGTACCTGCGCCGCTCCGAGGAGAACCTCGCCGAGTGGGACGGGATCAAGCGAGCGCTCGACGCCGGCGAGGAGCTCGAGGTCGAACGCAACGACGAGCTCGCGAGCCAGTTCGTCCGGGCGCTCGAGACCGGCGCCGAGACCGAGCTGTACGGGAACGTCCGAAACGACGGGTCGATCGAGGGTCTGCCCGACGACGCCTGCATCGAGGTGCCGATGCGGGTCAATCACGACGGCGTCGAGCCGGCGCGGTTCGGCGCGATCCCACCGCAGTGCTTGGCGCTCAACCGGACGTTCCTGGGCGTCGTCGAGCTCACGGTCCGCGCGGTCGTCGAGAGCTCACGCGAGCTCGTCTACCAGGCCGCGCTCGTCGACCCGAACACGGCCGCGACCCTGTCGGTCGAGGCGATCGTCGAGATGGTGGACGAGCTGATCGACGCGCACGGGGACCTGATCCCCGAGCCGATCCGGCGCGGCTAACCCGTCGCGACCGTCACGGCGACGCCCGCGGCCGTCAGCTCGCCGAGCATCGCCGCGGGGGCATCTTCGTCCGTGATCAGCTCGTCGACCGCGTCGAGCGCGCAGATCTGTGCGAACGCGACCCGGCCCAGCTTGGAGCTGTCCGTCACCACGACCACCGATCGAGCGCGTTCGATCATCGTCCGGTTGGTGTGGGCCTCGATCTCGTGGTGGGTGGTGAGCCCCGCCTCGAGCGAGATGCCGTCGACGCCGACGAACGCCACGTCCAGGTTCAGGCGTTCGAGCGCCTGCTCGGCGACGGGCCCCACGAGCTCGTAGGACTCGGGCCGCGCCGTCCCGCCCGTCACGACGAGCTTCAGGTCGGCGCGGATCGCGAGCTCGCCCGCGATGTTGAGGGCGTTGGTGACGACGGTGATCCCGCGCCGGTCCGAGATCGCCCGCGCGACCTCCGTCGTCGTCGTCCCGCCCGTCAGCCCGACCACCGCACCGTCGGCGACGCGCGCCGCGGCCTCCGCGGCGATCCGCCGCTTCTCGGTTTGGTGGCGCGCGGCCTTGTACCGCAGGGGCAGCTCGTACAGGACGTCGTGCGCGACCGCGCCGCCGTGGGTGCGCGAGAGCATCCGTTGCTCCTCGAGGAGCTGGAGATCGCGCCGGACCGTGGCCGCCGAGACGCCGAGACGTTCGACGAGCGAGGTCACGTCGACCGTGCCATCGGCCGCGAGGGCCTCGAGCACGGCCGCCACCCGTTCGGTCTGCCGCATCGAGGGCGAGCATACCCTCGTCGTGCACGGTTCCGGGCGAGCCGCGCTTGACCGAATGCTTGTTCGTGATCTAGTTTGCCCTGGAATGAGCGCGATCGCGCAGGAAGTCGAGAGCCAGCCCGCGTGCTGGAAGCGCGCCGCCGAGATCGCGGCTCCGCTCCGCGACGAGCTCGGCGCGCCCGGCCGCCGCGTCGCGGTCGCCGGGTGCGGCACCTCCCTCTACGTCGCCCGCGCGTTCGCGGCGCTCCGCGAGGCGAGCGGGAAAGGGGAGACGGACGCCTTCCCCGCCTCCGAGTTCCCGAGCTATCGCTCGTACGACCGGGTCGTGGCGATCAGCCGGAGTGGAACGACCACCGAGGTCGTCCAGCTCCTCGAGCGCCTCGACGACGTGCCGCGGACGGTCGTCACCGCGGATGCCTCCTCGCCGGTGGCGTCGCTGGCCGAGACGACGATCGTCCTGGACTTCGCCGACGAACGTTCGGTCGTGCAGACGCGGTTCGCGACCTCTGCGCTCGCCCTGTTCCGCGCGCACCTCGGGCAGGACCTCGCCCAGGCGATAGCCGACGGCGAACGGGCCCTGACTCTGCCGCTGGAGCCGGGCCCGACCGGGTTCGATCACGTCGTGTTCCTCGGACACGGCTGGTCCGTCGGGATCGCGGAGGAGGCCGCCCTCAAGCTCCGCGAGGCGACACGGACGTACAGCGAGGCGTATCCCGCCATGGAATACCGACACGGACCCATCAGCCTGGCCGGCGAGCGATCCCTCGTGTGGATCCTCGGCTCGCCCGATCCGGGCGTGGCCGACGACGTGCGGGCGACCGGCGCGACCGTTCGCGAGTCCTCGCTCGACCCGATGGCTGAGCTGGTGCTCGTGCACCGCATGGCGATCGCACTCGCCGAGGCCAAGGGCCTCGACCCCGATCATCCCCTGCATCTGACGCGCTCGGTGGTGCTGCCGTGACCCGTTCCCGAATGCCCGACCGGAGGTGCTCTTCATGAGACGACGAATGTTGGCGGTGCTCGCGGTGTTCGGCCTGCTGGCGGCCGCGTGCACGAGCGGTGGCGACGAGAGCTCCGCGACCGGCGAGTCGCCGTCTGGGCCCGTCACGCTCACGATGTGGCACGGCTACACGGACGTCGAGGCCGACTGGTTCAACGCCGCGATCGACCAGTGGAACTCGCAGAACCCCGACATCCAGATCGACCCGCTGTTCGTGAACAACGACAAGGCGTTGCAGAAGCTGACCGTCGCTTTGCAGGGTGACGAGGCCCCGGACATCACGTACCAGTACGGCTCCTCACTCCCGAGCGTGGCGACCGCGCCGGGCCTGGTGGACCTCACCGACTGGACACAGCAGCCGGACGTGAACTGGGAGGACTTCGTCCCTGGAGCCCGGGAGGCCGCGACCTTCGACGGGAAGGTCCTAGGCATCCCCGCACTCATCGACAACCTGGCCATCGTGTACAACAAGACGCTGTTCGACGAGGCGGGGGTCGAGTACCCGAACGCCGACTGGACGTGGGACGACCTGCGCGCCGCTGCCAAGGCGCTGACCGACCCCTCGAAGAAGCAGTTCGGCTTCTCCTACCCGATGGATGCCTCCGAGGACTCTGTCTGGCACTACGAGCCGCTCCTGTGGCAGAACGGCGGCTCGATCCTGAACGAGGATGACACCCAGGCGGCCTTCAACTCCCCCGAAGGGGTCGAGGCGCTCGATGTTCTGGCCGGGATGGCGGTCGAAGACAAGTCGGTCTTCCTGGACCTGCAGAACTCGCCCTACACGGGCCTGTTCAACAGCGGGAAGATCGGGATGCTCGAGACCGGTCCGTGGGATCTCGCGAGCTTCCCGGACGTCGATTACGGCGTCGAGATCCTGCCCGGATTCAACGGTGACCACCAGACGATCGCCGGACCGGACATGTGGACCGTGTTCGACAACGGCGATGGGCGGGCGCAGGCGGCCCAGGAGTTCCTCCAGTGGCTGACCGCGCCCGAGCAGATCCAACAGGAGGACCTCGCGACCGGTCACCTTCCGATCCGCCTGTCGGTCGCACAGGACCCCGCCTTCATCGATCAGTTCGCGAAGACCATCCCGGGGGTCGACGTGTTCGCGGCCAACCTCGCGAACGTCGAGCAGGCGCGGCCGGTGATCGAGGCCTATCCCACGCTGATCTCCGAGGCGATGGGGCTCGCCATCGTGTCGGCGTTGCTGGGGGAGAAGGACCCGCAGGCCGCGCTCGACGAGGCCGCCGCGCAGACCAACGATGCGTTGGCGCTCTCGGGGTAGGCTGGCGACCTGACCACCGGGAGGCGCGGAGGAGGGGTGGATCGGTTCCGGCGGTTCCTGGTCTCGGATCACGCCGCCGGCTGGGCCTTCATCCTGCCCTCGGTGATCCTGATCGTCGTCTTCGGCCTCATCCCGATCGTCTGGGGGTTGATCCTCTCGTTCCAGAAGGCGGGCCTGATCTCCCCGGAACGCGAGTGGGTGGGGCTCGGCAACTACGCGAAGATCGCGAGCGACCCGAAGGCTCGCCAGGCGGCCCTCAACACGATCACCTACACGCTGTTGTTCGTGCCGACGTCGATCCTGGCATCGCTGTTCATCGCGCACGCGCTGAACCGCAAGATCGCCTTCGTCCACTTCTACCGCCTGGCCGTGTTCATCCCGGTCGTCACGTCCACGATCGCCACCGGGATCATGTTCCTGTGGCTGTTCGACAAGAACTACGGCCTGGCGAACTGGCTGCTCGGCAAGATCGGGCTGGGGCCGTTCGGATTCTTCGAGGATCCCAACCAGGCGATGATCGCGTTGGTCCTCATGACGGTCTGGGGCTGGCTGGGGTTCGACACGATCATCTACCTCGCCGCCCTCCAGGGCGTGCCCCAGGAGCTGATCGAGGCCGCGTCGATCGACGGCTCGAGCCGGTGGAGCACGTTCTGGCGCGTGACCTGGCCGATGCTCGGTCCGGCGACGCTACTGCTCGTCGTGTGGTCGACGATAAGCGCGCTCCAGCTGTTCGACGAAGTGTTCTTCGTCACGCACGGCGGGCCGCTCGGTCGGACGTCCGTGGTCGTCTTCTACGTCTACCGCCTGGCTTTCGAGCAGGGTCTGGGGAGTCTGTCGCTCGCCGGGTACGCGGCGGCGATCGCTTACGTGCTGTTCCTGGTGATCCTGATGCTCACGCTCGCCCAATTCTGGCTGGGCCGGCGCGTCGTCCATTACTCGTCATGAGCGCGGTCACCGAGGCACCCGTCGAGCTCGTCCGGCCCGATCCGCGGTCCCTGGCCGGCGAGACCGGGATGGTCGAGCGCCCGCGGCGGCGCCTGCTGCCGTTCGACCCCTGGCATCTGTTCCTGCTGCCGCTCGCCGCGGTGATGCTGCTGCCGTTGCTCTGGATGGTGGTGACCTCGCTCGAGACCGAGGCGCAGACCTTCCACTTCCCGCCGATCCTGTGGCCGGGCACGCCGCAGTTCGGGAACTACCTGGACGTGATCCGAGACTCAGCCTTCACGAGATGGTTCTGGAACACGACCGTAGTCACCGTCACGGTCGTAGCGAGCAACCTGGTCCTGTGCACGCTCGCGGCGTACGCGTTCGCGAGGATCCGGTTCCTGGGACGCGCGTTCATCTATTTCGTGATCCTGGCCACCTTGATGGTGCCGCTGCAGGTCGTGTTGATCCCCACCTTCCTGCTCGTGAAGGATCTCGGTCTCCTCGACCGCCTCGGCGCGCTCGTCGTGCCGAACCTTGTCAACGTGTTCGGGATCTTCCTGCTCACCCAGTTCTTCCGAACGCTCCCGATCGACCTCGAGGAGGCCGCGAGGATCGACGGCGCATCCCGGCTGTCGATCCTGCTGCGGATCGTCGTCCCGCTCTCGCTGCCGGCTCTCGCCACGCTGGCGGTGATCCAGTTCCTGTGGACCTGGAACGACTTCCTGTGGCCGCTGGTCACGATCCTGACGAACCAGGACGCGTTCACCCTGCAGCTCGGGCTCGCCACCTTCCAGGGTTCCCATCAGACCCAGTGGCACCTGGTCGCGGCCGCGAACCTCATGTCCATGGTGCCGATGATCGTGCTGTTCCTGCTCGCGCAGCGGTACTTCGTGCGCGGCATCGCCACCCAGGGACTGAAGGGCTAGCGGGATGGCCCGGGTCGCGTTCGACGAGGCCACGAAAGTGTATCCGGGCCCTGTCGTGGCGCTCGATCACCTGACCCTGGATGTCGCCGACGGAGAGTTCCTGATCCTGGTCGGCCCGTCGGGCTGCGGGAAGTCGACAGCGCTGCGGATGGTCGCCGGGCTCGAGCGGATCAGCGACGGCACGATCTCGATCGGCGACCGCGTGGTGAACGACGTCCCGCCGAAGGACCGCGACATCGCGATGGTGTTCCAGAACTACGCCCTGTACCCCCACATGACGGTGGAGAAGAACCTCGGGTTCGGCCTGCGGCGGCGGCACACGCCGCGGGAGGACGTCCGCCAGCGCGTCGACGAGATGAGCGAGATGCTCGGGCTCCAGGATCTGCTGCGCCGCCGGCCGGGGCAGCTCTCTGGCGGCCAGCGCCAGCGCGTGGCGATGGGCCGGGCGCTCGTTCGCGAGCCTGAGGTGTTCCTGCTGGACGAGCCGCTCTCGAACCTGGATGCCAAGCTCCGCGTCCAGATGCGGTCCGAGCTCAAGCGGCTGCACGACCGCATCGGCGTCACGACGATCTACGTGACGCACGACCAAGTCGAGGCGATCACGCTCGGCGAGCGGATCGCGGTGCTCTCCGAGGGCGTCCTCCAGCAGGTCGGCCCGCCGCAGGACGTGTATGACCACCCCGCAAACGTCTTCGTCGCCGGGTTCATCGGCTCGCCGCCGATGAACCTGTTGAAGGGCAACGCCGCGGGCGGGCGCATCGCGGTGGGCGAGGTTGAGTTCGTCGACCGGCAGGTCCCCGACGGCGAGGTCCTCGTGGGGATCCGACCGGAGGGACTGCATCCGGTCGGAGAGGCATTCGACGGACCCGTATTCGAGGTCTCGGTCGAGGTCGTCGAGCCCCTTGGCGACGAGGTGCTCGTCCACGGGTCGATCGAGGCGCATGCCGCCGAGGAACGCCGCGAGGCCGAGGAGGTGGCCCTGCTCGCCGACGGCAAGAGGGATCGAGCGACGATCACGCTCCGCCTCCCGCCCGAGGAACGCCCGAAGCCGGGCTCGCGATTGCGGGTCGGGGTCGCGCAACACAAGGTCCGGCTCTTCGACGCCGCGAACGGTCTGGCCGTCGAACCCCGATGAGCGTCGAACGCCGGACGATCGCGGCCCTCTCCATCGCGTGTCTCGGGCTCATCGGAGTCACGGTGTGGGCGCTGGCCACTCGCGACTCCCGAACGCCGTCCTCGGCCGAGGGTTCCGTCTACTGGGTGGCGATCGACGGTGACGATGCAGGCCCGGGGACCCGAGACGAGCCGTGGGCCACGCTCCAGCACGCGGCGGACTCGGTGGGTCCGGGCGCGACCGTGTATGTGGGCGAGGGCGCGTACGAGCAACGGGTCGAGATCCGAGGATCGGGGACGCCCGGACGACCGATCACGTTCGCGGTGGCTCCCGGCGAACGGGTCGTGCTCGACGGCTCGTCGCTCGAGGTTCCCCCGGGGCAGAACGCCATGATCGCGATCGACTCCCAGCACTTCGTCACGATCCGCGGGTTCGAGATCACGGGGTACCGGAGCGACGTATCCGGGCACGTGCCGATCGGGATCCTGGTGAAGCGCGCCGCCGACCACGTCCGGCTCGCCGGCAACGTCGTCCACGACATGGGGACGACTTTCCAGGGCCGAAACGGCGGGGACGCGCATGGGATCGCCGTGTTCGGCACCGCCGGCGACCATCCGATCGAGGAGGTCGAGATCGTGGACAACGAGCTCGCGAACCTCACCTTGGGTTCGTCCGAGGCGCTGGTCGTGAACGGCAACGTGAAGGACTTCCGCATCGAGGGCAACAAGGTGCACGACACGGACAACATCGGGATCGACGTGATCGGCTTCGAGGGCACCGCGCCCGATCCCACCGTCGACCAGGCGCGCGACGGGATCGTGCGCGGCAACGTGGTGTGGAACGTCGACAGCTACGGGAACCCCGCGTACGGCAACGACCGGAGCGCCGACGGCATCTACGTCGACGGCGGCCGCGACATCCTGGTCGAGGGCAACACGATCCACGACGTGAACATCGGGATCGAGCTCGCCAGCGAACACGCGGGTCGTTCCACCCGGAACGTCACGGCACGCAACAACCTCGTCTACGACTCGACGGCGATCGGGATCGCGATCGGCGGCTACGACCGGCGACGGGGGAGCACCGAGGACTGCGTCATCGTCAACAACACCGTCGTCAACACCGACGGGATCGAGCTCCTCGTGCAGTTCGACACGCGGAACAACGTGATCGCGAACAACGTCATCGTCGCAGGTGCACGGCACGTCTTCGTCCAGAACGACTACCGCGAGAACGAAGGCAACGTCCTGGATCACAACCTCTACTTCTCCGTCGACGGGAGCTCCACGGGGACATGGCAGTGGAAGGGTGTCGGCTACGACGACTTCGATCGTTGGAGCACGCGTTCGGGGAACGACCGTCACTCGACCTTCGCGGATCCCGGGTTCGAGGACGCCGCGGCGCAGGACTTCTCCCTCCGGGCCGGCTCGCGCGCCGTCGACGCGGGGGCGTTCCTGGCCGCGTCCGGTGCGACCGACCTCCGCGGCGACCCACGGGCGCAGGCCGCGGGGATCGACCTCGGAGCCTTCGAGCAGACGGCGCCGCCCCCCTCACCCACTCCATCGATGGCGGGGCCCGTCACCTACGCGGGTGACCTCGCGTGGCTGCGGTCGAAAAACGGGTGGGGGCCGCCCGAGGTCGATCGGAGCAACGGCGAGCGCGCCTCCGACGACGGAGGGCCGATCCGGATCGGCACCGCGGCGTTCGATCACGGGATCGGGGCGCACGCGCCGTCGCGGATCGTCGTGGCGCTTGACGGCCGGTGCTCGCTCTTCCTCGCGGACGTCGGACTCGACGAGGAGGTAAGCGATCGAGGTTCGGTGGTGTTCGAGGTGTGGGGCGACGGCGAACGTCTCGCCGTGAGCGGGATCGTGCGAGGGCCTCAGGTCGCCGTCCCGATCGCTGCCGACCTCGAGGGCGTCGGGCGGATGTCCCTGGTGGTGACGCCCGGCGGAGACGGGAATGCGTTCGATCACGCCGACTGGGGGGATGCGCGCCTCGCGTGCTCGGGCTGAGCTCCTCCCGCTAGCGCCCCGCGTCGCCCAGCGAAAGCAACGTCAGGACCTCGTCCATCGTCGGCTGGGCGTCCACGCCGCCCACGGCTCGCGTCGAGAGCGCGCCGCACGCGTTCGCGATCGCGAGCGACCGCTCGGCCGGGTCGCCGGCGAGCATCGAGGCCAGGTAGCCGGCGTCGAACGCATCCCCGGCCCCGGTGGTGTCGAGCGCGTCGACCGTGGGGGGGCGGGCACGCACGAGCCGTTCGCCGTGGGCCGCGACGGCGCCCTCGGCGCCCGCCTTCGCCACCACGATGCCGGCGCGTTCGGCGAGCGCGAGGACCGCCTCGCCGAGCTCGGGCAGGTCCGCGATGCGGGTGGCCTCCGTCTCGTTCGGCAGGAAGACGTCGATCTGGCCGAGCAGGTCGCGCAGGCCGCCGTCCCACCGTTCGGCCGGGTCCCAGTTGGGATCGACCGAGGTGGTGGCGCCGTGGGCGCGGACGCGTTCGAACAGCGCGGGGAGCTCCGGGGTGAGGCGCTCCTGCAGGAAGTACGAGCTCACGTGCACGTGCCGGGCGCGTTCGAGGCGTGCGGGGTCGATCAGCTCGGTCCGCAGGTCCGCGATGGTGCCCGCGTGGGTGAGGATCGCGCGGTCGTTCGGGCGGGCGAGGACGACGGTGACGCCGGTCGGCCCAGTTTCGTCGACGACGAGCCCGCCGACGTCCACCCCGCGACGCTCGAGCTCCTCGCGTAGGAAACGACCGAAGTGGTCGTCGCCCACGACGCCGCAGAAGCCGACGCGGAGCCCGAGCCTGGCCGCGCCGGCCGCGAGGATCGCCCCGGAACCGCCGACGGTCAGTCGCGCCCCCTCGACGAGCCGCTCGGCCTGTCCGAACGCGGGCTCGACGGCCCCTGTCAGCACGAGGTCGGGGTTCGCGTCGCCGAGCACGAGGAGATCGAACGCGTCGGACACGCCCGGACGATACCGGAGGTCGCCTCCACGGTCGCCCCCAGGTGCCCGGCTACGATGCCGATGACGCGAGGGCGAGGGGGGATGGCCGTCGATGGACGCTGAGATCGCTCGTCAGAGGTACGAACGAGAGCACGATCCCTCGCGCGTCCTGGCACTGACCGACGGGGTCGTCGCGATCATCATCACCCTGCTCGTGCTCGAGATCCACGTCCCCCAGCTGTCCAACGGCGAGTCGCTCAAGGCTGCCCTGCAGGAGGTCCGGCCCTCGTTCTTCGCCTTCTTCATCAGCTTCGTCGTGGTCGCGATCTCGTGGGCCGGCCACCGGGACCTGTTCGCGCTGATCCGGCGCACCGACCGGCTGCTCGTGTGGCTCAACGTCCTGTACCTGCTCCCGCTCTGCATCATCCCGTTCGGCGCATCGATGCTGGCACGCTACGAGGACGCGGCGATCGCGCTCCAGATGTACGGGGCCCTGCTGCTCGCGGTCGCGGCCACGAGGCTCTGCATCTGGTGGTACGCGACGGGGCGGCCGCATCTCCTGCACGAACCGATCGACGCCCCGTCCCGGCGAGCGGGCGTGTGGATCGTCGTGGGTCCGGCGGCCGCCTACCTGGCGGCGATCATCGTAGCGGAGCCGCTACCGCGAGTCAGTCGCCTGATCTACGGCGTGGTCCCGGCCGCGTACTTCGTGCTCGTGTGGCGGCTCCGCCACTCCGCACCGCCGGACGCGGCCGAGCGCGACTTCACCTAGGTCAGCCGACGGACTCGACCGGCTGCCAATCCGGGAAGAAGTCGAACCTGCCCGACGTCAGCCTGGTGGCGCTGGAGCCGTCGGCCGGCATCACCCACACGCCGAACCGATCGTGCGGACCCTCGCGGTCGAACGCGATCATCGTCCCGTCGGGCGAGAAGACCGAGCCGAACTCGATCCGCTTGCCCTGGGTCAACCGGGTCTGGTTCGAGCCGTCGTCGTCCATCGACCAGATGTCCTTCCCGTTGCGCGAGAACGTGATCGACGAGCCGTCGGGCGACCAGTCGGGCCGTTCGTCCACCTTGGTGCCGGTGGTGAGGCGCACGGGGTTCGAGCCGTCGGGGTCCATGACCCAGATGTCATCCAGGCTCGCGCGGTCGCTGGTGAACGCGATCTGGGTGCCGTCGGGCGACCATTCGGGGAACGCGTCGAAGATGCCGTTCGTCGTCGTGAGCTGCGTCGGGTTGCCGCCATCCGCGTCCATCACCCAGATGTCCTGGAAAGCGTCGGACGCATCCGTCGCGAACGCGATCTGGGTGCCGTCGGGCGACCACGCCGGCCAGGTCTCGATGTCGTCGGGCGTGGGCGTGAGCTTGGTCGCGTTGCTCCCGTCCGCGTCCATCACCCAGATATCGCAGTTGCCGAGCTCCGACGGCGTGCAGCGCGCGAACGCGATCTGCGAGCCGTCCGCGTTCCAGTCGGCGAGACCCTCATTCCGTCGCGGCGAATCGGTGAGCCTCGTCAACGCCGACGTGACGGGATCGAGGGCCCACAGGTCGTTCTGACCGTGGGTGAACCGAGCGAACACGAGGTCGCCGTTGGCTCCTGGGAACGCCGCATCCGCAGGGGAGGCGGGCAGGAGCAGCACCGCGACGGTCAGGGCCGCGCCGACGAACGAGAGGGTGCGCTTCATGGGGTTGGGACCTCCTGATGGGGCGGCTCGTCAGCGTACCGGTCGGAGATGGTGCACGATGGACTCTTTCCGTTCGTTAGAGGAGGTCCGGATGAACTGCGGGCACGAGAGCTGCCAATGCCAGGTCGAGGAGGCCGGCGGGTTCTGCAGCGACTACTGCCGCGATCACGCGAGCGAGGGGTCGCACGAGGGCCACACCTGCGAGTGCGGACACCCCGCCTGCACCGCGGCCTGAGTTCGAGTCCGGCGTAGACTGCACCGCCGACTGGGGAGGAGACGCTATGTCGATGCAAGGACCGGGAGGCGAAGGGGGCCGCGATCTGGGAGCCCAGCGCATGGGTGCCCAGGAGGAGGAGCTCTACAAGGAGGCGCAACAGGAGCATCTCGCGCACGAGGCCGACCGCATCCACGCCGAGGAGGCCGCGGAGCGGGGCGAGACCCCCGCCAAGAAGCCCTGGTGGAAGTTCTGGGCCTGAGACCCTGAGGATCACGGCCCGGTCGGTCGCGTTCGCGGCGCTGGTCGCGATCGTCGTCCTGGGTTCGACGCCGGTGTCCGCCGAGCCGACCGTCGACGAGCGTGAGTTGCTCGGCGGGTCGTTGCAGGGCCGGCCGATCCGCGTCGTCCATCGAGGCGACCCCGACGAGATCCGCGTCCTGGTGGTCGGCTGCATCCACGGCGACGAGTGCGCGGGCGTCCGGATCGCGGATCTGCTGCGAGCGGGTCGTCCGCGCGGCTTCCTCGATCTGTGGATCCTCCCGACCCTGAACCCCGACGGCCGCGCCGCGCACACGCGGCAGAACGCGCGAGGCGTGGATCTGAACCGCAACTTCCCCTACCGCTGGCGGCGCGGGCCACGCGGTCGCTACTACCCGGGCCGGCGCCCCGCGTCCGAACCCGAGACGCGGATCGCGATGCGCCTGATCCGACGGATCGAGCCCGACATCACGATCTGGTTCCACCAGCCGCTCGCGCTCGTCGACGCATCGGGCGACGCGCGGCTCGAACGCCGCTACGCTCGCCTGGTCGGCCTCCCGCTCGTCCACCTCGATCGGCTCCACGGCACGGCGACCTCCTGGCAGAGGCACGAGCTGCGCAGCACCGAGGCGTTCGTGGTCGAGCTCCCGGCCGGTCCGCTCCGCCCTCGCCGAGCCGGTGTGTTCGCCCGGGCCGTGTATCGCCTCGTCGACCCGCGATAGGCGATGTCGTTCGGGCGGGTTTCGAGCGTCCCGACGCGGCGACCGGAGCGAATATCGTTGCGCGGGCGACCGACTCGGGAGGCGTGATCGTGGTCGAGAGATCGAGCGAGTTGCGGCGAACGCTGCCGGCCTTGATCGCGTCGATCCCCACCACGATCGTCTACTTCGCGGTCCTCGGCATCGTCCTCACGGCTGCGGGTCCGGAAGGCCTCGATCTGACCGCCGCGCAGACCAGCGGCTGGGTCGCGGTCCTGTATGGGTTCCCCACCCTGCTCGCGCTCGTCCTGACGCTCCGATACCGCCAGCCCTTGCTCGTCACGGGGAACGTCTTCGCGATCATCTTCTACGCGTCCCTCGGTGATCAGGTCACCTTCCCCGAACTGGCCGGCGCCACGATCCTGGCGGGAGCGATAGTCCTCGTGGCTACCCTCTTCGGGCTCACCGGCCGGATCGCCGCCTGGATCCCCGCGCCGATCGTGTACGGGCTCATCGCCGGGGCCGTGATGCCCTTCGTCGTGAACATCTTCACGTCGCTGAGCACGTCCCGCGACGGTGTCGGCGTCCCGTACGAAGTGCCGTTGATGGTGGGGAGCGCGCTGCTCGCGTACGTGCTCAGCCAGCGCGTGTTCGGCACGCGGGTCCCGCCGATCCTGCCGGCCTTCCTCGCCGGGCTCCTCGTGGCGGCGCTGACCGGGCAGATCGGTCCCTTCCCGACCTCGTTCGAACTGCCGAGCCTGGACCTCGTGCATCCCTCCTTCTCGCTGAGCGCGATCGCCACCGCGACGCCGGTGCTGGTCGCGCTGCTCACCGTGCAGTCGAATATCCCCTCGCTCATCTACATGCGCACCCAGGGGTTCGCTCCTCCCGAGCGCGTCATCAACATCGTGAGCGGCGCTGGGACGATGGTCGGTTCGCTCCTCGGACCGGTGGCCGTCTCGCTCGCGCTCCCGCCTGTTCTGCTCACCGCCGGACCCGAAGCCGGTCCCCAGGAGATCCGCTACCGGTCCACGTTCCTGCCGGCCCTCGCGGGTCTCACGATCGCGGTCTTCGCGAGCACGGCGGTCGATCTCGCGGACCTCGTGCCGCCGACGTTGCTGCTCGCGATGGCGGGGCTGGCCCTGTTGGGCGCCCTCATCGGCGCCCTCAAGGAGATCACGCAAGGTCCGCTGATCCTCGGCCCGATCTTCGCATTCGCCGTCGCGCTGTCGAACATGACGCTGTTCGGGCTCGGGCCCTTCTTCTGGGCTCTCGTCCTGGGCGTGGGAATCTCCCTGCTTCTCGAGCGCGACGGTTGGGAACGGTTGCGGACCGCCGCGGCGTGACCGAGGTCACACCGATCCGGTGCCGCACGTCCATGCGTCGGGCGCGCCGGCGCACGAGGCTGGAGCCAACGTCCGTGATCAGGGGTTGATCACGATGGAGACCGGGGGGTGCAGGGATGATCCAATACTCGGACACGAGGGTCGTGTCGCCCGACCCGAGACAGGCCCTGAACGCGGTCCGCACGTTGCGAAGGAGGGTCGCCGGGCTCGAGCTCGCGGAGGAGGCGGGCGAGCACGCCGTCCTGGCACTCGACGAGATCGAGGACGAGCTCCGGATGCCCGAACCCGACCGCGCCGTCGTTACGGCGCGGCTCGAACGGTTCACCGAGCTCGTCGCCGGCGCGGGTGCAGTCGACGTGGGCGACCCGGGGCTGATCCGCCCGATCCGAGCGATCGCCGCGTGGGTCGGCCCGATCGGGGCGCCGCTGTTCGCCCAGCTCGCCTGAGGTCCGCGGTCGTGTAGGCACCGCCCCTCCGGATCCCGGTCGCCACCAGCTGACGCGTCCCTGGGTCGTCCGAGCTGGGTGTTAGGGTCCGAACGGTGCCCGATCTCGAGAGCGTCCTCAGCGGCCTGAACGATGCTCAACGCGAGGCCGCGACCGCACTCCGGGGGCCGGTCGCGATCCTGGCCGGCGCGGGGACCGGCAAGACCACGACGATCACGCACCGGATCGCGTGCCAGGTCCGGGGCGGCGCGTTCGAGCCGTCGCAGATCCTCGCGGTGACGTTCACGGACAAGGCGGCGGGCGAGCTCCGAACGCGGCTCGCGGCGCTCGGCGTCGAAGGCGTCGAGGCGCGCACGTTCCACTCGGCCGCGCTCTCGCAGCTCTCGAGGCTATGGACCGCGCATACCGGCGAGCCCCTGCCCCAGATCCTTGACCACAAGGCGCCGGTCATCTCGTCGCTCGCGAACGCCCTCCCGCCGCCGCACAAGTTCCTGCCGCGGCGCGAGCTCGCGGGCGAGATCGAGTGGGCGAAGAACCGGATGATCCCGCCCGAGCGGTACCTGGGCGCGCTCGGCGACCACGAGCCGCCGATCCCCGCCGACCTGATGCACCGCATCTACGACGGCTACGAACGGCGCAAGGCCTCGATGGGGCGGCTCGATTTCGAGGACATGCTCGGGCTCGCGCTACGGCTGTTCGACGAGCATCCGGAGGCCGCCGAGCACGTCCGCTCGAGGTTCGCGGCGTTCACCGTGGACGAGTACCAGGACGTGAACCCGCTCCAGGCCGGCCTTCTCGAACGCTGGCTGGGTGACCGTGACGACCTGTGCGTCGTCGGCGACGACTACCAGACGATCTACGCGTTCACGGGCGCGTCACCGTCGCACCTGCTGGGGTTCACGACGCGGTACTCGCACGCGACGGTGGTGCGGCTCGAGGAGAACTACCGCTCGACGCCCGAGGTGCTCGAGCTCGCCAACCGGCTCGCGACACGGCTCGGCGGGTTCCGTAAGACGCTCCGCGCGACCCGGCCGTCGGGACCGCCGCCCCTCGCTCGTGGTCAAGCGGACGAAGACGCCGAGGTGGGCGCCATCGTGAAGGCCGTCCGGAGCCTCCACGGCAAGGAGGGCGTGCCGCTCGAGGAGATCGCGGTGCTGTACCGGATCAACGCGCGCTCGGAGCCGTTCGAGGAGGCGTTCGCGGCCGCGGCGATCCCCTACCAGGTGCGCGATGGCGCGTTCCTCCGGCGGCCCGGCCCGCGCTCGGTGCTGCAGCGGCTCAAGCGCGTTGGCGGTTCGGTGGCCGAGGCCGTCGTCGCGATCACCGACGAGCTCGGGTACGACCCGGAGGCCACGCCCGACGCGGACGAGGAGGTCACGCGCCAGTCCGACCTGGGGCGGATGCGGTCGCTCGGAGTCGAGTTCGAGCGCGCGCACCCCGAGGGCGACGCGGCCGCGTTCGGCGCCGAGCTCGCCGAGCGCTTCTCGACCGAGCGCGTCGGCCGCGGCGTGAACCTGCTCACGTATCACCGCGCGAAGGGGTTGGAGTTCGACGCGGTGTTCCTGCCGAGGCTGCTCGACGGCGAGCTCCCGTTCCGTTCGGGCCGCGCGAAGGCCGACCCCGAGGAGGAACGCCGGCTCCTGTACGTCGGGATCACGCGCGCCCGCACGTACCTGTTCCTCACCTGGCCGAGTGCCGGCCGCGCGCAGCCGAGCCCGTTCCTGGACGAGATGGAGCTCGTGTCGTCCGCGCCCTCGCGCGCGAAGGCGGCGCCCGGTCCGGCGGTCACCGTCGGCCGAGGAGGAGCGGTGTTCGACCGACTGAAGGAGTGGCGCCGCAAGCGCGCGCAGGCAGACGGGGTGCCCGCCTACGTGGTGTTCCACGACCGAACCCTCGCCGAGATCGCCGAACGCCGGTGCAAGGACTGGGCGGATCTCGCCGCGATCTCGGGGGTCGGGCCGGCCAAGCTCGAGCGCTACGCGGATGAGGTGCTCGCGGTCGTCTCGGCCGGCTGAGCGAACGCAGCGATCAGTTCCTCCCGGCCGGGCGGTCCTATCCTCGGAACCGGACGATCGAAAGGACGCGAGCATGCGAAGGCTGATGGTCACCACGTTCCTGACCCTCGACGGGGTCATGCAGGCACCGGGCGGTCCGGGCGAGGACGACAGCGGCGGCTTCACGTTCGGCGGCTGGTCGGTCAACTACTGGGACGAGCGGATGCGCGAGTTCATGACCCAGACGATGAGCGTGCCGTTCGATCTCCTGCTCGGACGCAGGACCTACGACATCTTCGTGACGTACTGGCCGAACGCTCCCGAGGAGGCCGGCTCGAAGCCGTTGAACGACGCCACCAAGTTCGTCGCCTCGCGGGGTGGCCCCACGCTCGACTGGAAGGAGTCGGTCCTGATCGAGGGCGATGCCGCCGAGGGCGTCGCGGCGCTGAAGCGGACCGATGGTCCCGAGCTACAGGTGCACGGCAGCGGGAACCTGATCCAGACGCTCATGGCCAACGGACTGATCGACGAGTACCGCCTGTGGGTCTTCCCCGTCGTCCTCGGATCCGGTAAGCGCCTGTTCGCCGACGGAGCGATCCCCTCCGGTCTGAGGCTCGTCGACAGCACCGTCTCGACCACGGGCGTCGTGATCGGAACCTACGAGCCCGCGGGCGAGATCGTCACGGGGTCGTTCTAGTCGGAGCGGGACGCGGCGCTCGCGCCGAGCTCCAGGGCCGACCGGGTGTAACGGCCGCGCTGTCGGGTACAACCTCGATCGAGTGCGGAACGAGGTTGACGCGATGAGATCGGAGATCGAGCTTCGGCTCCCTCCCGAGCCGATCGCGCCCGTCCTCGCGAGGGCCGCCGTCACGGCGATCGGGTCGCGCTTACCCGGTTCGGTGGTGTCCGACGCCGAGCTGCTCACGTCCGAGGTCGTCTCGAACGCCGTCAAGCACGCGGACATGGATCCCTCACAGGAGATCGTCCTTCGGGTCGTGATGGACGAGCGCTTGCGGATCGAGGTAGCGGATCCCGGGCCGCCGTTCGAAGCCGACCTACGGAGACAGAGCTCGGACACGACTGGCTGGGGACTGTTCCTGATCGAAGCGATCGCGATGTCGTGGGGTATCGAACCCGAGGGCGTTGGCAAGAAGGTCTGGTTCGAACTCGACGCCGGCCTCGATCGGCCTAGGTGACCTTCGCGTGCTCGCGGGCGGAGCCGTTCTGCGAGGGGAGCCCGGCATCGTGGACTCGGTGGAGGTTCGGGACGGACCCATCGACCCGAACGATGTCCATCACCCGCCGCACACGCTCCTGTTCCCCGTGGAGGATGAGGCATCCGCGCCCACCGAGGGACATCGCCGTCCGCACGAACGCGTTGATGCCGGTGGAATCCATGAACGTGAGCCCGCTGAGGTCGACGAGGATCGGCCCTCCCTGCTCCGCGGCCGCCTGCAGCACCTCGTCCAGCTTCGACGCGTTGCTCATGTCCAGCTCGCCCGACAGTCGGATGCTCATGCCCTGCTCGATCGAAAGTAGCTCCACGACCGAACCCCTCTCCCTCGCAGATCCCGGATGAAAGTAACTAGTGAAGAAGTTACGCTTGCCAAAAGAGAAACGTCAAGAGCAAAAGGGCGGAAATATGAGGTTCTGAGGAACTAGTGAGCCATTTTAAGCAATTCCATAGTTCCTCTTTATCTCGGCTCCGTGACCGACGTATGATGGGCCGGTCGTGTCCGAAATCGCCACCTACAGCATCGGCGCTGTCGCACGCATGGTGCGGGTCCCGCCGGCCACGCTCCGGACGTGGGAGGAGCGCTACGGCGTCGTGGAGCCGGTTCGGAGCGCCGGGGGCCATCGGTTGTACTCGCGACAGGATGTCGAACGCCTCCGCTTCGTCGCCGACCGGGTCCGCGAGGGGATCTCGTCGGGCGATGCCCACCGACTGCTCACCGAGGCCTCCGGGAACCTCCCGCTCGCCGCTCCCGACCCCGGGACGCGGATCGTGATCCTGCTCGCCGAGCGCGACCCCTACGCCGCCGAGTTCGCGGAGTTCTTCCTCAAGACCGAGGGGTTCGATGTCGTACTGGCGCTCGATGCGGCCGACGCGGTGGGAGCGGTCGAGGCCGATCGGCCGCAGCTCGCGATCATCGATCTCCTCATCTCGGGTGGCGCCGGACTCGAACTGTGCCGAGACGTGCAGGCCCGCGGCATCCCCGTCCTGGCGCTGTCCAGCATCGCCACGCGGGATGCGGCGCTCGAGGCCGGCGCGTCCGCGTTCCTCCAGAAGCCGGTCGAGCCGCTCCAGCTCGTCTCCGCGGCGCGAGACCTCCTCGGGACGAGCTCGTTCCTGAACGAGGTCGTGCCCGCGCGGTGACGGATCGGGTCTCCAGCGGGAGCGAACGGCTCGACGCCGTCCTGGGCGGAGGGCTGCTCACGAACTCGATCAACGTCGTCGTGGGTCTGCCCGGCTCGGGCAAGACGATCCTGGCGCAGCAGTACGTGTTCGAGAACGCGAGCGAGGACCGACCCGCCGTCTACCTCTCGACGGTCTCCGAGCCGCTCGAGAAGATCCTGCGGTACGGACAGACCCTGTCCTTCTTCGATCCGAACGCGATCGGCACCCGCGTGTTCTACGAGGACCTGGGCACCAGCCTCAGTCATCCGGACGCGCTGATCGAGACACTCGGTCGCGTGGTTGCGATGCTCCGAGAGCGACGGCCTGGGCTGCTCGTGATCGACAGCTTCAAGGCGCTGCATCCGTTCGCTTCGGACGCGACGGCGTTCCGGCGCTTCCTCCAGGACCTCGCGGGGAACCTGTCGGCCTACCCGGCGACGTCCCTGTGGGTCGGCGAGTACGGGCCGGACGAGATCGCGGTCGCGCCCGAGTTCGCGGTCGCCGACGGCGTCATCTCGCTCGCCGTCGAGCCGGCGGCCGATCGCGACGCGCGGGTCCTCCAGGTCCTGAAGCTCCGGGGGAGCGGCTTCCTCAGCGGGAGGCACGGGTACCGGCTCTCGGCCGACGGCATCCACGTCTTCCCGAGGCTGGCCGACCCGGTGGACCAGGGCACCTACACCTTGGAACCGGAGCGCGTCTCGGCCGGGATCCCCGCCCTGGACGCCGCGCTGGACTCGGGTCTGTGGCCAGGGGGATCGACGCTCGTCGCCGGGCCGTCCGGTTCGGGCAAGACGCTGATCGGGTTGCACTACATCTTCAAGGGCGCCGAGCTAGGCCGGCCCGGCCTCATCGCCGGGCTCCAGGAGAACCCCACGCAGCTCGATCGAATCGTGAAGGGGTTCGGGTGGTCGCTCGATCGCGACGACGTGCACGTGATGTACCGCAGCCCGGTCGACATGTACCTGGACGAGTGGGTCTACGAGCTCTTGACAGCAGTGGAGGAACACGGGATCCGACGGATCCTGATCGACAGCCTGGGAGACCTGCGCGCGACCGCGACCGACGAGATCCGGTTCCGCGAGTACGTGTACTCGCTGCTCCAGCGCACCGCCCATGCCGGGGTCGGCGTGTTCATGACGCAGGAGGTCGCCGAGCTGTTCGGCGTGACGCGCCTGTCCGAGTTCGGGATCTCGCACCTGTCGGACAACGTGATCCTGTTGCAGTTCCTACGGGGCGAGTCCCGGATCAAGCGCGCGCTCACGGTGCTGAAGACCCGCGCGAGCGGCCACGATCCGCGCATCCTGCAGTTCGAGATCACGTCGAACGGGATCGAGCTCGGAGAGCGATTCGCCGACGATCAATCGTTCGCGTAGCCGATCCCGGTCACGAGGGCCATTCGGGCTTGGGCTTCGGCTTGCTCAGGAGATCATCGAGCGAGGTCTTGGGCTCGCCCTCGGCCTTCGCGAGCTCCTGGTCGAGCCGGTCGGGCTGCAGGTCGTCGCCCGCGGCCTCGAGCATCTCCTCGAGCGACTTGCCTGCGCTGCCCTTCAGCCGGATGCGGAGGGCGGCGAGCACCGAGGCCTGCTGATCGGTCAGGCCCTGGCGGACCTTGATCTCGGTCAGCGCTTCCTCCGCCCGAGCGAGGAGCTCTTCGTCCTCCACCCGACCAGTCTGCCACGCTCACTCGGATAGGAGCGAGGCGGGCAGGCGTTGGTTAGGGGCGTTCGCGGCCTCGGCCCAGCGCCTAGGGGCGGCGCCCTTCAGGAGCCCCGGGGCAGTCGCGAGCGTGAAGTCGCCCGGCGAGATCTTCCGCAGGTCCTTTGGCAGCACGGGGAACGAGACCGTGCCATCGGGCCGGATCCGGGGGGAGTAGGGAGCCACGAGCGTCGCGCCCGGGCCGTTACGCGACGGGTCGAGCATCACGCGTCCCCCGCGCTTGGCCTTGCGGAATTCGGCGGTGACGAGGTCGGGCCGGCGTTCGGTGGCGATCTCGGCGAGGCGGCTCGCGGCGTGCCGGAGCCGTTCCGCGCTCACGTGCCGCACGATCGGTACCACGATGTGCAGGCCCTTGCCGCCCGTCGTCTTGACCAGCGTCTCGAGCCCCAGGTCGTCGAGGATCTCGAGCACCAGGAGCGCGACCTCCACCGCGGCGTCGAACCCGTCGTCCGGCGGGTCGATGTCGGCGACGAGCAGGTCGGGGCGTTCGAGCTTGTCCCGGCGCACCGGCGCCGGGTGGAACTCGAGCGCCGCCTGGTTCCCGAGCCACGCGAGTGAGTCGGTGTCGTTGCACACGGTGTACGCGACATCGCGCCCCGCGCTCGGCGCCGGGATCGTGACGGTCTTGATCCACTTCGGCGCGTACGACGGCGTGTTCTTCTGGAAGTAGCGCTGTCCGTCCACGCCATCGGGCGCTCGGATCAGCGAGAGCGGCCGGTCGCGCAGCCACGGGAGCATCAGACCCGAGACGGCGTTCAGGTAGTCGATGTACGTCTGTTTCGTGATGCCGATCGCCGGCCACAGGAGCTTGTCCGGGCGGGTGACCACGACGCGGGCGGGTTTCATCGCGGGTCCGAGGCTATACCGCCAGCGTCGGGATCAGATCTGGTCACCCCGAGCGCTGAAGTCGGAGCCCCTCCCGACCGATGCTTTCAGGGGGAAGGACGGAGCCAATGGAACGGGTGCGCGAAGAGCACAAGAGCCATCATCGCACCAGGGAGGACGCCGCCCCGGACGTGTCCGTCGAGCACGGCGTGGACGCAGCGGCTCTCGAGCGCGAGCTGGACGAGCTCCTCGACGAGGTCGACGCCGTCCTCGAGGAGAACGCGGAAGAGTTCGTCAAGGCGTACGTGCAGAAGGGCGGCGAGTAGGCCCCGCCTTCTCGGTTCCTCATCCCACGTCTCGAGGGAGAGCACCCTGGTGCACCACAGAGTTGTTTGAACTGATCGAGAACCACCTGGGCAAAGCGTTCGTGAAGGTCCAGCAGGCGATGCAGGTCCAAGTGCCTATGATGCAGCCGCCCAGTCCGAGCAATCCGTAAGCCGGGCTGGCTGCTCCACTCCCACTTAGGTGAACACAGACACCAAGTCAGCGATCGGAGGAACTCGAGTGAGCGAGGCAGCGACTCCAGCAGTGGCCGCGGGGAACCGGGTGTTCACGACGCGAATCGTCGGCGGCGCCGGGGTCGCCTTAGCCGCGTCGGTGGTCGTTCAGAACGCGGTGTTTTTTGTGGGCCCTGAAGCGCCCACCTACGCCACGCCTCTTGGTGAGGTCCTCGCCTACCACGCCGAGAACCGGGGCGTCGTGGCCGTCTCCGTGGGTCTGGAGGCCGTGATCCTGCCGCTGCTCCTGTTGTTCGTCACGGGTCTGCACGGGCTCGTGCAGCGCCGTGGCGGCGCAGGGGCTGACTGGTCGCGGCTCGCGGTGGCAGCCGGAGCGACACTCGCGGCGGTATCCGCCCTCGTCATGGCCACGCACATCGCGGTCGTGCTCGCCGCGGATGGCCTGGCCGAGCCGACCCCCGCCTTCCAGCTGGCCTGGCAGCTCCATGCCGCGGCCTTCGCGCTCGCGCTGCCCGCGCTCGGGGCGACCTTCATCGGGGCGGCGTTGGCCACCAACGCCAGTGGTTTGACGCGGCCGTGGCAGCGGCTGCTGGGCGTGGCGGGCGGCAGCCTGCTCATCTTGGCCGGGGCCGGAAACCTCGCCATCGCGGATGGCTCGCCACTGCTGTTCGTCGGGCTTCTGGGCTTAGGTGCGTGGCTCGTCTGGCTCGTTGTCACCGGCCTACGGCTCATCCGTGGACAGGGCTGACGTCGCTCTAAGCCTCGCGAACCTTCCGGTTCGCGCTCGAGGGACATTGAGCAACCCTCGCCCATCCTGTTCAGGCCACGCTCGATGCGATCACGGCCACCGGGGGCGCAGGTCTGGAGGACCGACCACACGGAACGGTCACCATCACGTTCCAGGGTGGCGAGCCTGCCGCCGTCGTCGACCGCTGACGATGTTGGTCGGCTCTATGATGAGTCGTGACCTCCGAGCTTCGCGTGCTCGTCGAACAGCCAACGCGGGGCAAGCGCTGGGTCGCCGTCGCGGCGGACTGGCCGGGATTCGAACGGGGCGGCAAGACGGAGGACTTGGCGGTCGCGAAGCTCGTCGACTACGTCCCGCGGTACCTTCCAGTCGCGAAGCGCGTCCGGCTGGGCTCGCAGCTCACGACCCAGACCAAGCCTGACATCATCGGTCGCTACCCGGGGGTCGGCTCGACCGATTTCTGGGGCATCTCGTTCGCGCCCTCACCGCTCGACCGCGAGCCGTTCGATGCGCGGACATTCGACCGCCAGGTGCGGCTGCTCGGCGCGGCGTGGGCCGAGTTCGACCAGACGGCCGCCCGCGTATCGGCAGAGCTCCGGCCGGGTGTGCGGGGCGGCGGTCGCTCCCGTGACGAGATCGTCCGCCATGTCCTGGCGAATGAGGGTGGCGACTTCTCGAAGCGCGTGAAGGCTGAGTCCGAGTTGGAGGACCTGCTGGCGCCGGACGGGCTCGCCCAGCACCGCGCTCGCTTCGTCGACGCGATGCGCGCCTGGTACAGGGAGGGCAAGCCGCTCGGCAAGTGGACGATCCCCTACCTGCTTCGCCACACCGCGTACCACGTGCTCGACCACACCTGGGAGATGCAGGATCGAGACCTGACGGACGACGCGACCGCCGGATGACCGTGCGGCCTGGCGTACGGTCGCTGGCAGGCTCGAGATACGTACATCCGCGGTCGTTGCCCTAGGTACATCCCCGAACGTTGGTGCAGCCTAGGGGGTGGTTGCCCGAGGGGGTGGGTGCACCATCCACACGTTCGGCTCGACGTACACGCCTTCGTCCCGCTCACGGTTGATCTCGATCGGCACCAGCGCGCCTGACACGACGTACACGCCGCTCTCCGGAAGTGCCATCTCCGTCCATTCCTCCCACTCCGCGACGGTGCCTGTGACCACCACCGATCTCGAGGCGACCTTGACGATGTCGGCGCCGAGGCGCTCGTGCGTTCTCAGCCAGGGGTCGAGATGGGTGCCGTCCGGCCGCCGCCAAGATAGGTAGCGGTCGATCGGGGTCAGTGGATAACGGTGCTTCAGGGTCGGCCGCACAGGTGCGATCAGTGTGTCCAGACCGTGGTCGCGACCGATCTCGGCCATGCGCTCGATCATGCGGCGGCTGAGGCCCTGGCCGCGATACTCGGGAGCGATCGTGATCCCCAGCGCGCAGAGGACGGTCGGCGCCGACGGTTCCGGGGCGAATCGAGCCTCGATCACCGCGTCGAATCCCCCGTCGGGAAGAGTCGCTATGTCTCCATCCCACGCCGCGGGGATCGCGTGTCCGACGCCGATGACCTCCTGGCGCTCCTCGTCCCATGCGTAGAAAAGGAACTCCGCATACTCGGCGACCACGCGCCCGAACAGGCGCTTCAAGACGGCCCCCTCGTTCATGAACGCAGGCAACGCAGGGGCGGGAGCCCCAAGGCTGTCCGCGTGAGGGAGTTTGCCGGGCCGCTCGGCGCGGGTCGGGAAATGGAGCGTCACGTCAAAGCGAAGCGTTGCACGCCCGACCTGGATATGTCACCGGTAGGCTCCTGCTTGGAGCTCACGCATGCCTGGGATCCGCAATGACGGTGTCAGGATCAGCTATGACGTCGCGGGCGAGGGGTGGCCGCTCGTGCTGCTGCACGGCTGGTGCTGCGATCGGTCGTGGTGGACCGAGCCGGGGTACGTCGAGGAGCTCAGGAGGGATCACCTGCTCGTCGTGGTCGACCTCCGTGGTCACGGTGCGAGCGACAAGCCTCACGGGCCGCCGGCCCTGAACGGATCTCGGCGATGGTGTCCTCGGGATCGTGGGACCCGCGACCCCTTCACGAAGAGCCGACGGAGCCCGACGAGTGGGACGAGGCCGTCAGGAACGGTGGGACGAGCGCGCTGGTCGACCTGTTCAAGAACGAGGACGGGGCCGCGGCCCGCGCAGCCGTCCAGCAAGCACGTGGCTTCCCGACACTGGCGACCCCAGGCCCGGCGTTGATAGCTTGAACCGATGACGGTTCGCCGCGTCGTCGTCGATCACGTGCTCTTCGTCGTGGCAGACCTGGACGCGAGCCGGGGCCTCTATACAGCCGCCCTCGCCCCACTCGGCTATGAGGAACTCTACGTTCAGGATGACTGTGTCTCCTACGGGGCCGAGGGACTGGACGATTTCACGATCTGTCGTGGCGAGCCTGTGACCACCGCGGTGCATGTTGCGTTCTCCGCCGAGGGTCGGGACGCCGTGGATGGTTTCTTGGCGGCCGCTGTCGCGAACGGCGCGACCGTCCGCGGGGAGCCCGGGGTCTGGACGCAGTACTCCGAGCGGTACTACGCGGCGTTCGTCAACGACTTGCATCAGAACAACGTCGAGGCCGTGTGGCATGCGTCCGAGCCGGTCGTCGACGCGCCTCGCCGTCCCGGCGTTCCCTGAGCCATACCACCCCGGATAGCATCAACGCGGTGAGCCTCGACGACATACGTTCGCTGCTTGATGCTCCCTCGCCCGCCGCACTCGTCACCTATGGGGCGGACGGCTCGGCGGACGTCTCTCCCGTTTGGTTCCGCTGCACGGATTCCGCGTTCGAGGTCGTCGTCGCGGCCGACGATCCGAAGCTCCGGCGCCTCGCCATCGACGATCGCGCGGTATTGACGATCTTCGAGACGGTTCCGCCGTTCCGAGGCGTCAAGGTTGCCGGGCGCGTGACGTGGGAGAGCGATCCGACGTTGGTACGCGAGGCCCGCGAGGCGATCGCGCCCCGATACCTGGGCGAGACGCGTGGCGCGGCCTTCGTGGAGAGCCGTGGTCCCGGCGTCATGATCCGCCTACCGATCGCGTCGGCACGCGCCTGGGATCTGGAGGCGGCGCTACCCGAGACGGACGACCGGTACGTAGCTGCACACTCGCGGGGAGTGCACGGCGCCCAAACGATCCAGCAGTGTCTGGACGCGGGGCTGCTCGACGAGATCCACGTCGATCTGCTGCCGTGTTGTTCGGCGCAGGAGTGCGGCTGTTCGACCACCTCGCGAACACACCCGTCGTCCTCGGGGATCCGACGGTCATCCCCGGTGTGGGTGTCACGCATCTGCGTTATCCCGTGCACACGTCATAGACCGATGTAGGTTCATGACGTGACCTCGTACCCACGCGACGATGCGGCCGAGCGAGCCGGGGTCGAGCCCTCCTACCTCGTTCGACTGGTGGATCTCGGGATCATCACCCCCCAAGAGGACGATCGGTTCTCACCGGGAGACGTGCGCCGCGTGCTGATGGCCAAGTCGCTCGAGGATGCAGGGATCCCGCTCGAAGGTGTGGCCGCCGCCATCCAGCGCGGCGCGCTCTCTCTCGACTTCCTCGACGCGGCCGCCTACGAGCGGTTCGCGAGCCTCAGCGGCGAGACGTTCCAGCAGGTCAGTGACCGGACCGGGGTCCCGCTCGAGCTGCTGACGCTGATCCGCGAGGCGATCGGCATGGCGCAACCGAAGCCCGACGATCGGCTCCGCGAGGACGAGATGGCGATCGTCCCGTTCGTCGAGCTCCAGATCTCCGAGGGGTTCCGGCCGGCGGCGATCGAGCGCCTGCTCCGCGTGCAGGGCGACAGCACACGTCGGATCGCAGATGCGGAGGCGGCCTGGTGGAACTCGGAGGTGATCGAGCCGGCTGCGGCCGCTGGCAAAGGCCCGGAGGAGATCGGGAACGCCGAGCTCTCCGATCGGATCTCGCCGCTGTCCCAGCAGGCCATGCTCGCGATGTACAACGCCCAGCAGGCGCGCGCCTGGACCGCCAACATCATCGACGCGTTCGAGACGATGATGGAGAAGGCGGGGATCCACAGCCGCCTCGAGCGGGTCCCGGCGATCTGCTTCCTCGACATCACCGGCTATACGCGGCTGACCCAGGAGCACGGCGACGATGCGGCCGCGGATCTGGCCGCGACGGTTGCGCGGCTGGTGCAGCGCAACTCCGTGCGGTACGGCGGGAAACCCATCAAGTGGTTGGGCGACGGCGTGATGTTCTACTTCCGCGACCCCGGCTCCGGTGTCCGTGCGGCCCTGGAGATGGTGGAGGGACTGCAGGCGGCCGGTTTGCCGCCTGCCCACGTCGGCCTGCACGCCGGGCCGGTCCTGTACCAGCAGGGCGATTACTTCGGCCAAACGGTCAACCTCACGGCCCGCATCGCCGACTACGCGCGCCCCGGCGAGGTGCTGGTCAGCGACGCGGTCGCCGACGCTTCGAAGGAGCAGGGGATCGCGTTCGGCGAGATCGGGCAGGTGGAGCTCAAGGGCGTCTCCGGCACCGTGCAGCTGCTACGGGCCCACCTCGTCTAGGGACCGAGATCTCTAGCCGGCTCAGTCGGGGTGCGACGCCAGGTCGCGTTCGAGGTCCGCCGCCGAGTAACGCTCCTTGCGGACACGCATGTCGAGGTAGATGAACACGCCCACCAGGGCCATGTACGGCATCGTGATCGCGGAGGCGATGGCGGCGACGACACTCCGGGCCGCGTAGTTGTCGGCGAACGGAGCCGTCAACAGGCTGTTCACGAGACCGTTCAGTATGGCGGCCACGATGATCGTCCCGAAGACGTGCCAGCCGTGCCCGCGGACCAGGTCCCAGGAGCGCCGGAGCGCCTCGCGCCCGCGCTTGTCCTCGATCACGAGCGCCGGGATCGAGCAGGCGAGGAACGTGAGCACGATGAACCCCGGGATGATCAACAGGATGAACCCGAGGGCGATCGCGAGTGCGCAGAGCACGCCCACCAGCACGATCGACCAGAACCGGGCGAGCCCGTACCGATAGCTGTCGCCGATCTCGAGATCTCGGCGCAGGAAGGTCCCGGCCGCCGCCCGAGTGATCGCGCCGGTCAGGATCGTCCACATCAGGATCGAGACGAACGCGAGCACGATGGCGGCGAGTGCGCCGCCCACCGCGGTCCCGGTCGACACCTCGACGCCTCCCCGGAGCTCCTCCTGCGAGAAGCCCTCGCCGATCAGGAGATCGCCGATCAGGACCTGCGCGAACGAGAGCGGGATCACGATCACCGCCACGATCAGGATCAGGTTCTGCCAATGGCGGGCGTAGAGATGGAAAGCGTCGGCGAGGATCTCCCCGACCGTGCGGGGGCGCAGGAGGCTCGGGCTGCCCGGCTCCTCGGGGATGCGTGGTTCCATGGTTCCTCCCTCGTCAGCGTCCGCCTCAGCCTAGCCGGGCGGAGGCGTCTCGGTCCGAGCGGCGACGTAGCCCTCGAGGCGGTCGGCGAGCTCCTTCGGCCGGCTGAGCGCGACGCAGTGGCTGCCGCCGATCTCGTCCGGCGTGATGCCGAGGCGCTCTCGAGCGACCCGGCGAACGAAGGCAGGCGGGAAGACACGGTCCTCGCGACACAGGAGGATCCGCGTAGGCACGTCCGGCCACGCCTCGAACGGTGACGGCTCGTCCATCCGCGCTTCGGACTGCTCGCGCCCCCGGGCGAGCGCCTCGGACGCCAGCTCCGGAGGGACGTCGTGGTAGAAGAGCGCGATCGGATCCTCTGGTAGATCTCGGACCTCCTGCGCGTAGCCCGTGTTCGCCCAGTACGAGTTCGGCGACTCGCCGGGCAAGGGGATCATCGGGGCGACCAGCACGAGCAGCTCCACGGCGACCCGACCGCACACGAGCGGCGCGGTGAAGCCACCGGCGGACTGCGCAACCACGGCCAGATCGGCGCGATCGCCGATCGCCGCGACCACGGTGTCCGCGTACTCGGAGAGTCCCGCCGTATCGTCGTCGCACGGGAGATCTGGAGCGACCACGTCGTGCCCCCGGGCGAGCAGCTCGGCTTGCACGAGGTGCCAATACCAGCCGACGTCACCGGCGCCGTGGATCAGTACGAACGTCGTCATACGAGGGAGAGTTTCCCAGGCGCTCCACCCGGGGTAACGCAGGATGGGGGCAGGCGATCCGTGCCGCGCGATCGAAGGAGGACTCGGATGACCGCGAAAGCCGACTACACGGAAGAGGAATGGACCCAGCTGCGGCGTGCGCCGTTCGTCGCCGGGCTGGCGATCTCGATGGCCGATCCGGGCGGGCCGATCGAGATGGCGAAGGAGACGATGGCGACCCTGCGGGCGGCGACGACGCCCCCGAGCCAGGAGGACCTGCTCGTCGCGGTCGCCCAGGACATCACCTCGATGATGAACCGGAAGCAGAACCCCCTGAAGGGCTTCAAGCCGGAGAGCGCCGCGCTCGCCGGCAAGATGGTCCTCGACGAGCTGAAGGCCGTGAACGACATCGCGACGGCCAAGGCCACGGCGGAGGAGGCGGACGCCTTCCGCCGATGGCTACTGACGGTCGCCCAGGCCGCGGCGGATGCGGCGAAGGAGGGCGGCTTCATGGGGTTCGGCGCCGAGCTGGTCAGCCAGGGCGAGCAGCGGATGCTCGGCGAGCTGCGTGTGACGCTCGGCGTGCCCGACGCCTGATCACTCCTCGGGGGGCCTTCGCCGGCCGCGCTACCAGCGCTCGCGGTGGACGACGTCGTCGAGATCCCGTCGGTTCGGACGCGCGATCGGCTGCAGCCGGCGCTCGGCCGGATAGCCGAGCGCGACGAGGATCGCGCACTCGCGGTCCTCGGGCATCCCGAGGAGGCTGCGAACCAGGTCCTGGTCGCCGACCGAGGCGTGCCCGCTCCCGATCCCTAGATCGGCCGCCGCCAGCATGATCGACATCGTCACCTGCCCGATGTCGTACTCGAACGTGTCGCGCTCGTCCCGGTCCTTGGAGGTCGGAACGACGAGCGCGATCGTCGCCGCGGAGCCGGCGACGTGGGCCGCGTACCGCCATGCCTTCGCGAGCTCGCGCAGCCGGTCCCGCTCCGTCACGACGACGAGGTCCCACGCCTGCTGGTTCATCGAGGAGGGCGTTCGTCGCGCCGCCTCGAGGATCCGTTCGAGATCCTCGTCTGGGATCGCCCGATCCTCGTAGGCCCGAACGTTCCGGCGCGCCCGGATCGCGTCCCACGTCTCCATGCCGAGCACGATAGCGCCACGAGACCGACCACGCGGCTCGGGCGGCCGGCGTAGGTTGTGCCCACCTGACCGAAGGGAGCCAGCGGTGAGCAGGGTGCACCCAGCGCCGACGATCCCGCATCCCGCGCTCGTCGATCACGCGCGGCAGCGGGCCGAGAACCTCCAGAATCGGATCGCCGATCGGATCACGCGGTACGCGGGGTCGATGCACTTCGTCTACCTGCACATCGCGCTCTTCGCGCTCTGGATGGTCCTGATCGAGGAGAGTCCCTGGCCGACCCTGACCCTGATCGTCTCGCTCGAGGCGATCTTCCTGTCCACCTTCGTGATGATCAGCCAGAACCGGGCCGACGAGAAGCGTCAGGTGATGGCGTCACAGGAATGGCAATCGGTCCAGCTCGAAGAGACGCAGAACGAGCAGCTGCTCGACCTGTCGAAGCAGATCCTCGAGCTCACGGATGCGATCCACCGGTTGACCATCGAGCACACCCGGGGCCCTGGTCCGGGGTAGGCGTCGAGCAGACGCGCCCGCCTGATCGACCCTGCGTCCTCCTGCAGGATGACGACGCCTCGAGCGGCGCCCGATACGGTTCGGAACGTGGACGGCGGGTGGTGGGATCGTCTCCGGCGGGTCGACCCGCGGATCTGGGACGCGCTGCTCGCGCTCGGCGCGGTCGTGTTGGGCGTGCTGGCCTTCGCGCTCCGGGACCACCGGCCGGACGAGCCGTCGGCGGCGCTCGGGTTCGCGCTGGTGGTCGTCGCCGGCTCCTCGTTGGCCTGGCGCCGCCGGGCGCCGCTCATCGTCGCGACGATCGTGTCCGCGGCCGTCGCGACCGCGGCGCTGTTCGGGTACTGGCCCGAGTTCGTCGCTCTGCTGTGGATCGCGGTGTACTCGGCAGCCGCGTACACCGAACGCGACCGGCTGATCCGTGTCCTGCTCCCGGTGGCGGTGCTCACCTCCGTCGCGATCAGCGTCGGCGAGCGGTGGGACCGCGGTCTCAACTGGATCGAGATCCTGACCGACCTGATCGTGACGTTCGGCGTCCCGTTCCTGCTCGGCCGCATGACGTTCAACCGCCGCCGGCGGATCGTGCGCGAACGCGAGGTCGCGACGCGCGAGGCCGTCGCCGCCGAACGCGCGGCGATCGCCCGTGAGCTGCACGACGTCGTCGCGCACCACATGAGCGTGATGGTCGTCCAGGCCGGTGCGGCGCGGGCCGTGGGCGAGACGGACCCGGCAGCGACGACCGAGGCGCTCCGCCAGATCGAGGCGTCCGGCCGTACCGGCCTGGCGGAGATGCGCCGGCTGCTGGAGGTCCTCAAGGCCGAGGAGGACGGGGACGGTCGCGCGCCGCAGCCCGGCCTCGCCCGATTGACCGAGCTGCTCGACGCGATGCGCGCCTCGGGCCTGCCGGTCGAGGCGGTCGTCGAGGGCACGCCGCGGGCGCTGCCGCCCGGCGTCGACCTATCTGCCTACCGGATCGTCCAGGAAGCACTCACGAACTCGCTCCGACACGCCCGCGGTGCGAGCGCGCGAGTCGTGGTGCGCTACGAGCCCGACGCGATCGAGCTCGAGATCGCCGACGACGGCGCCGGATCACCCGAGGACCCCCAGACCTCCGGCGGGCACGGGCTGATCGGGATGCGCGAGCGCGTCCAGCTGTTCGGCGGCGAGCTCGAGACCGGGCCGCGTCCCGGCGGCGGGTTCCTCGTCGTGGCGCGCCTGCCGTCGGAGCCGGCGTGAGCGACGCGCCGATCCGCGTGCTGATCGCCGACGACCAAGCGCTGATGCGCACCGGGTTCCGGATGATCCTGGACGCGCAGGACGACATCGAGGTCGTGGGCGAGGCGATCGACGGCGCGGACGCCATCCGGCGGTTCGAGGCGCTCTCGCCGGACGTCGTCGTGATGGACGTCCGGATGCCGACGATGGACGGGATCGAGGCGACGCGACGGCTCTCGGGCCTCGAGCGCCCGGCGCGCGTGCTGATCCTGACGACGTTCGACCTGGACGACTACGTGTACGAGGCGCTCCGCGCCGGCGCGAGCGGGTTCCTGCTCAAGGACCGCCCCCCGGAGGAGCTCGTCGCGGCGGTCCGCGTGATCGCGGCGGGGGAGGCACTGCTCGCACCCTCGGTCACGCGCCGCCTGATCGAGGAGTTCGCGCGGCGAGCCCCCACGGCCTCGCGGACCGAGCTCGACCAGCTCACCGACCGCGAACGCGAGGTGCTCGTCCTGATGGCCAGGGGCATGTCGAACGCCGAGATCGCCCGAACGCTGTTCGTCGCCGAGACCACGGTGAAGACGCACGTCGGCCGCGTGCTCCACAAGCTCGGGCTTCGCGACCGCGCCCAGGCCGTCGTGCTCGCGTACGAGTCCGGCCTCGTGCAACCCGGCGACTGACCCGTCGCGGGGGCGAGGCATAGTCACGGGGTGGACGAATGGCGGATCCGACCGGCGGAACGCCATGACGCCGATCCGATCGCTCGGCTCTTCCTCGCCTCCAAGGCGACACTGACGTTCCTCCCCGACACCCACACGGTCGAGGAAACGTTCTACTTCATCGCCAGCATCGTCCTGCGCGATCAGGAAGTGCACGTCGCCGAGACGAACGGAGAGATCAGCGGCTTCATCGCCATGCACGGAGACATGGTGGAGCATCTCTACGTCCGCCCGGATCTCCTGCGCCGCGGCATCGGTGGCGCGCGCTGCTTCGGCGAGCCATGGAGCGCCAGCCGTCGGAGTTCCGGCTGTGGGTCTTCCTGGAGAAACGTCCGGCGAGGCGCTTCTACGAGCACCACGGGCTCCGGCTCGTCGAACAGACCGATGGCAGCAGGAACGAGGAACGGACGTCGGACGCCCTCTCCGAGTGGAGGCGGCCCGACCCGCAATCCGGGCCGACAGCGGTCACCCGAGCCGGCGCACCGAATGCAGGCTCAGCGGTTCCGAGACGCCCTTCAGCTCGATCGGACCGATGGCGGTGACGTCGACGCCCTCGAGGACAGTCGCTTCCACGACCTCCTGACTGACAAGCACCTCGCCGGGACGGGCGTACTCGGCGATCCGCGCCGCGATGTTGACGGTCCGCCCGAAGTAGTCGCCATCCTGGAACACGACCGGCCCGGCGTGGATCCCGACGTGGGCCGGCGGCAATCCTGCCGCCGGCAGCCCTTCCACCATGTCGAGCGCGGCCGATACGCCGTCGCCCGGGTTCGGGAAGTAGAACATCACGCCGTCGCCCAGCCACTTGACCGGCTGCCCATCGTGCTCCCGCGAGGACCCGCGGACCAGCGTTGCCAGTTTCGTCGCAAGGTCGGCAGCGGCCTCGTCTCCCCGCTCCTCGGTCAACCGCGTGTACCCGGTGATGTCGAGGAAGCACACGGCCGGCGGGCGGCGAACCGGGCGGAACAGGCCTGCCCGTTCGAGCGCCGCCTCTACGTCCTCGACGGCGCTCGTGCTCCAGGCGTGTTCCTGCTGTCCGTGGTAGATGGACAGCAGCGCCTGCTCCATGAGTGGGGCCATCCGGGACCCGATGTCGGCCTGGGCCGCCAGCATCTCGGCCTCCGTCATCCCTGCCTCGAGGAGCGGCATCTGGACCTCGGTCCGGTACCAATCCGTTTCGATCTCGACGATCTTGCGGAGCCCGTCCCCGTACGCTCGGAGCAATCGCTCGATCACCTCCGGCCGGATCCCGGAGGCGAGCTGGTTCTCGATCGCCGGCACGACCGCCAATTCGTCCTCGCGGACGTGATCCTCGGGTCTTGGTTCGGCGAAGCCGTGGGCCTCCCGGATCACCAGGAGGAGGTCCAAGGGCACGCCCGTCCGCTCGCTCAGCTCGCGGAACGTCGTCGTGCTGACCCCCGCGAAACGATCGAAGGCGGTCGCGTCCAGGTAGGAGAACGAGAGTGTTCCGTCCCGGACCGCAGCGGCGAGCCCCTCGAGCGGCACCCCGGCCTGGTCGAAGCTCTGCACCCACCGGGCCCGACGGACGTCACCGGCCGAGAACGTGTTCCCGCTGCCGGGGCTCAGGATCCCGAGCTCCACCAACCGGTCGACGTAGTCCGGGTCGACCCCGGCCCTTGCGGCCATCTCCTGGCGCGAGTGCTGACCCACGGGAGCCGATGCTAGCCGGAGTTCGTGCCTCTCCGGAGTGGTCCCAGACTCAATGAGCCGTGCGCGCTCCCAGGAAGGAGCGGTCCCCGATCCACAAGCCGGGTGGCGCGGCCAGCATCACGGCGATCGCGTCCAATCTCGGCGCGTACTTCGCGCGCTTCTCGGTGAAACGCGCGAACGCCTCATCGACCGGACGGACGGAGAACCCGTCCCCTTTCATGTCGTCGAGGACGTCCTCGAACTCGTGACGCTGGATCAGCGACTCCCGCTCCGTGAGCCGGAAGTAATAGAAGAGGTCCTCGACCGCATGGACGCCCGTCCCGTACAGGAGCTTCGCCCGCTCGTCGGGCTCGTCGTCCACGGAGGTGATGATCAGCGTCGCCGCATCGAGCACCGAGCCGAGCGAGGTGACCCACGAGGTTTCGTCGTGCGGCGACCTGAACAGGGCGAGCAAGGGGTAGGACATGTGGGTCTCCAGGACGTCGGCCACCCATCGCTCCCACTCCGCGAAGAGCTCCGGCAACGACGAAGCGACGCCCGCGCTCCCCATCCGGTGCAGGAGCTCCGGGCCGGAGGGTGGGGATCCCGCCCGAGCGTCGAGCAGCAGGACGCCGACCTCTCGGCGGTTGAAGGCCTGGTACAGGACCGGGAGATACGCGATCACCACCGCGAACAGCCCGAGGCCGGTGGCACCCGCGATGACCACGACGGCTCGCGTCCATCCGGTGACGTCGCCGCCGAACCCGAGCGTGAACAGCGACGATCCCGCGACGTAGACGGCGTCTCCGAACGTTTCGCCACCCCGCCCGAGCCCGTCCACGAACGCGGGACTCCACAGGATCAAGGCGAAGCCCAACAAGGCGAGGGATACCCAACCGACCAGCAGCGCGAAGAAGAAGAAGGGCGCCGCGCCGGCCAGGACCCGCTCCCGGGCTTGGGCCGTCTTCCGGCGCACGCCGACCCATCTCCACGGACGCCAGAGCGGCGCGAACAAGAACCGACTCAGGCGAGACCGGCCGCGTGCCGCGCGTGGCATGACGAGGGTTCGGAACACATCGAGCAGGGTCCACAGGAGGATCACGATGCCCGCCGGGAGCGCGATCCAGCGCATCGCTGCAGCCTACCCGGCCCGATCGCTCGATCCGTGCCCGCGTCGTTCGTCCGACCGGGGGTTCCGCCCTAACCCATGGGTCGAACGCTCGGGTTTCCCCTCAGTCCGTGTCGGCCGGATGAGGGTCGTCGTGGTCGGTGGCGCCCGGCACGCTGTCCCGAACGGAGAGCGCCGCCTCTTCCGGGGAGGCGAATTCGTCCCGCTCGATCACCGCGTCCGCGACGAGCTCTTTCTCCTCGTCCGCCAGCTCACCCTCGTCGACCACCGAGACAGTGGCGTCGGTCCCCGGTCGGTCCGGCCGCTCTTCGGTGAGACGCTGATCGAGGGATTCACCCGCCAGCTCCTCATCGACGGTCGTCCCCACCGACTCAGCCCCGAAAGCGTGATCTGCCCGCATGATGGTCGCCTCGAGCTCGTCACCCTCGTCCGCGTCCCTGGGCTCGTTGTCTTCCATCCGCTGTCCCCCTTAGGTCTTCGGACCGTGCTTCTGGACGAAGGCGAGGGCGGTGTCGGCGACCTCGCGCCAGCCGCTGTCGATCGTGAGCGCGTGTCCGCGGTTGGGCATCTTGACGATCTCGGTCACGCCCTTGTTGCGGGCCTGGCGCTTGTAGGAGGCGTTGGCGATGGCCCAGGGGACCGTGTGGTCCTTCTCGCCGTCCATGATGAGGAGTGGGCCTCGCTTGGGGGTCTTGGTGTCGACCTTGACCTCCGTCCACGGGTTGAGATTGGCCACCGCGGCCTGGAAGAGCGCCTCGCCGGGCGTTGCCACGGCGAAGGTCTCGTAGAGCTCCTTGGCCTCCTCCTCGCTCACGGCGTTGGCGAACGAGTACCGGAACTGCTCGTACGTGAGCGGCACCGCGCGGTTGTGGTTCGCGGGGTTGCGCAGCACCGGCGAGGCCGCCCGCAGCGACGAGATCGGCAGCGGGAGCACGCCCCGGAACGGCGCCGGATCGATCGCCACCGACACCGACGCTCGCCCGCGACCCGCGAGGATCTGGGTGAGGAGCCCACCGAAGGAGTGCCCGATGATGGCCGGCTTCTTGTCGAGCCCGCGGATGACGTCCTCGAAGTGATCCGCCACCTGACCCACGGACTTGTTGGCGAACACCTCTGGGTGTGCCTTGGCCTCGGCGACGGTTTCGGGGTCGTCCGGCCAACCCGGTGTCAACGCGGTGTACCCATTCTTCTCGAAGAGCTCGGCCCACCGGTCCCAGCTGCTCGGCAGCAGCCACAGGCCGTGGACGAACACGACCGGAACCCGCCCGGCTGCGTTCGCACGTTTGACCTGCTCGGCCTCGTGATCAGTGATCTTCGCCGTCGGGTCCTTCTTCGATGGCATGCTGACCTCCTCGGTCGCCCTCGATTGCCCCAGGGATATCACACCCTGATGCGAGCGGGCCACGAGGCCTCGCTCGCGACCGAGCCCAGGGACCCGAGCGCCCTCCTCCTCGAGGAGGACCCGCAGGTTCACTCCACGGTCCGACGCCACGGCGGCCTCTGCTCCCTAGCGTGGCTCCCGACGGAACGCGACCGGAAGGAGCACGGTGATGGGTGCCAACAGCACGACCGACCGGCCGTCGGTCGAACGAGCGCCGCTCGGGTCGCCGGCGATCTCGGTCCGAGGTGTGACGAAGCGCTTCGGGTCGGTCACGGCGGTCCGCGATCTCAGCCTTGAGGTGCACCCGGGCGTGGTCACCGGGTTCCTCGGGCCGAACGGCGCCGGCAAGAGCACCACGCTCCGGATCGTCCTGGGCCTCGTCGCGCCGACCGAGGGCTCGGCGACCGTGCTCGGGTTGCCGTACCGGAGCCTGCGCGAACCGACCGAGACCGTCGGTGCGGTGCTCGAGACGCAGAGCTTCAACCCGCTCCGGAGCGGGCGGAACCACCTTCGCGTTCTCGCGTCCGCCTCGGGGATCCCGCAGCAACGCGTCGACGAGGTCCTCGAGCTCGTCGGCCTGGAGGCGGCGGCTCGGCGGAACGCCGGGACGTACTCGCTCGGCATGCGCCAGCGGCTCGGGCTCGGCGCGGCGCTGCTAGGCGAGCCGCGCATCCTGATCCTCGACGAGCCGGCGAACGGCCTGGACCCCCAGGGGATCCGTTGGCTCCGCGACTTCCTGCGGGGCTTCGCTGCCAAGGGCAACGCCGTGTTGGTCTCGAGCCATGTGCTCACCGAGATGGCGCAGCTCGCGGACGAGGCGATCGTGATCAGTCGCGGCCGGCTCGTCCGGCAGGCGCCGATCCACGAGCTCACGAAGGACTCCCGCGAGCTGGTCGTGGTCACGCCCGAGGCGGGCCGGCTCGCGGCCGCGCTGCACGAACGCGGGATCGCGGTCCAGACGAACGCCGAGGGCGAGCTGCACGTGACCGGGGCCGACGCCGCGCGGGTCGGGATGATCGCGTTCGAGACCGGCGTTCCGGTGCTCGGGCTCGTGGAGAAGGAGAGCAGCCTCGAGGACGCGTTCCTCGAGCTCACGGAGGAGGACGCACGATGAGGAAGCAGGTCGCGTCGGAGATCCGCAAGCTGACGACCACCCGGAGCATCTACGCGATGCTTGCCGGGCTGATCGTGATCGTTGGGCTGGGTGTGGTGGCAACTACCACGGACGGCCAGCCGGGCAGCCTGCTGGCGCCGCTCGAGCACCAGGTGTTCCTGCACGTGTCGCTGACGATCGCGCCGCTGTTCGGACTGTTGCTCGGTTTGCGCTCGTTCACCGACGAGTTCCGCTACGGCTCGATCGTCCCCACGCTGCTCGCGAGCCCGGTACGCCGCCGGGTGCTCGGCGCGAAGCTCGTCGCGACCGCCGGCGGAGGTGTCGCGCTCTCGTTCGCCGCGATGGCGATCTCGATCGCCGTCGGCGTGCCGATCCTGGTCATCAAGGGATTCGACGTCGCGTGGTCGACAGGTGCGATGGCGGAGATCGTCGGGCGTCTCGTCGTCGCGACCGTGCTGTGGACCGCGATCGGGGTCGGGCTCGGCCTGGCGGTCAAGCACCAGGTGGCGGCGATCGCCGGGACCTTGGTCTGGCTCCTTGCCGCCGAGGGCATCCTGTCCGGCCTGGTGCCGGACGTCGCGAAGTACTTCCCCGGCGCGGCCGGCTTCGCGACCGTCGGCATCAACTCGGCCGAGCTGCTGACGCCGGCGCTCGGTGCGATGCTGCTCGGCGCCTACGCGCTCGTGGCCGTCACGACCGGTGCGGTACTGATGCAGCGCCGCGACATCGCGTAGGGCTCGGCGAGGATCGGGGTCAGGCGGGCGACCACGCTACGAAGTCGCCCTCGGCGACGAGGACCGGGGCGCGGTCGGGCCGGGCGGACTGGATCCAGATCCCCTCCTGCCCGTCCTCGCTCATCCCCGGGTACGCGAAGGCGCGGGAGTCCGGCGACCACAAGCGCATGCTCTGCGCGTACTGCTCGAAGAACTGCAGGTACTCGACCGAGATCAGCCGGCTGAGTGCGATGCGCTGCGTGACGAACGAGGACGTCCCGTCCCACACCCCCCAGCGGAACCAGAGCCCCGTGTCGTTGGGAAGCGGGTCCGGGTCCAGATACAACAGGCGCTCGCCGTCGGGGCTCCAGAAGAAGGACGCGATCGGAGCGTCGATGATCTCGACGACCTCGCCGCTGTCGACGTCGATGACCGAGAGCGGGAGGATGCGATCGGGCTGAATCACCTGGAACGCGACCCGCTCGCCGTCCGGGCTCACGACGAACGCGATCAAGCCCTCGTAAGGGACCAGAGGTAGTCCGCTCTCGGCCTCCACGTTCCGGGCGACGAGACGTTGTCCGTGCCCGTCCTCCGACGCGTACACGAGGGTCTTCCCGTCGGCGGTCCACACCGGCACGGAGAAGGTCCCAGGCCGGTCGCCGACCTTGCTCGTCGAACCGTCGAGGCCGAGCCGGTCGAGCCGTTCCGCTCCGACATGCACGAGCAGCTGATCGCCGTCCGGCCCCCAGGAAAAGAACAAGGGTTGGCCGGCGACGAGCGACGTCCCCGAGCTTCGATCGGCGGCCTCCAGGACGCCGAGTTCGATGAACGTGTCGCTCGGGGCCCCGAGATACGCGATCCGGGACGACGTGGGATCCCACGAGAGGTAGAAGGGGACCACCTCGGTCCTCGACGTGGAAGGTCGGGTGCCATCGTCACCGGCCGTGGCGATCGACGCCGAAACCGCGCCCGCCTCGGTCACCTCGACATGCACCCACGCGACGCTGCGACCGTCGGGTGACCACGTCGGCTGCCGGACCTGGCTCGTCCCGGGCTCGACCTCGTCGAGCACGATCTCGTCCGAGCCGTCCGGATCCATCGTGACGAGCTGTCCGTCCGCGTCCAGGACGGCGAGCCGACCGCGCAGACCGGCGACATCCGACGCGACGCTCGGCGCGGGGCCGGCGGATGTGGCGGTCGTCGGGTCCGCCGGGACCCCGACGTCGACGTCGGGGAGGTCCCGTCGCTCGGGCTCGGAGGTGCAGGATGACGCGATCGTGAGCAGGAGCGCGGCGGCGGCGACGGTCCGACACGCGCGTGCGCGAACGTCGACGCGTGCGGACGTGGAGGACCGCATCCTCGCAGTGTCAGTCGGACGTGGGATCCGCGCAACCGGTATAGGGATCCCGCGTCGCTTACTCCGCAGCGTCGGACGGACGGTCGTCCATCTCGATGAAGCCGTAGAGGTTGCCGTCCGGCGCCCGGACGTGGGTCCACGCCAGCCCCATCTCCTCGGCTCGAACGGGGCCGAGCACGATCGGAACGCCGGCTGCGCGGAGTTCCTCGGTCGCGACCGCCACATCCTCGACCAGGAACTCGACCACCGGTCCGGTCGTCAAGTGGTCGTTCTGCGAAGGTCCGAACACCTCGGCGATGCTGCCGTCCGGCAGTCGGAACGCCCACATGTCGTCGCCGCCGTGCATCGGCCGAAGGGCCAGCGTACGCTCGAAGAAGTCGACCATGGCCTCGGGCCGATCCGTTCGCGTTCCGACGAACCCGATCTTGAGCACCTTCATCCCCTACCTCCTTCGGAGCGCGTTCCACACGTCATCGATGGACAGTCCCTCGAACGTCGCAACCACGAGGTCCGCCCCCGAGAGGTCGAGCTCGGCGGTCGCGTCGTTCGGGATACACAGGCACGGGATGCCGGCGGCTTTCGCGGCACGGATCCCGTTCGGCGAGTCCTCGATCGCGAACGTCTCGACCGCCGGCACGCCGAGGAGCTCGAGCGCCGCCTCGTATAGATGTGGGTTCGGCTTGGCGCGCGCGGCGTCACCGTCGGCGCACACCATCGCCGCCCACCCGTCCGGACGGCCGAGCCGCTCGAGGTTCGTGACGAGCCACTCGGTTCGGTCGCTGCTCACGAGCGCGCGAGGGACGCCGGCGTCATCGAGCTGACGCAGGAACGCCTCGACACCCGGACGGAGCGGGACGTCGCGCGCGGCCTCCCGGACCCTCCCTTCCGTCCGGGAGCGGACGTCCTCGACGTCGAGTCCACCGCCAACGAGTTGGTTCAACGACGCGTACGGGTCGAACCCACCCAGCGTGCCGATCGCGGCCGACCACACCCCCAGCGTCAGCTCGTGCCCGTGCTCCCGGTACAGCTGGCGGAACACGCCGAACACGGCCGTCTCCGAATCCCAGAGCGTCCCGTCGAAGTCGAACAGCACCGCGCGCAGGGTGGTCATGACAGGAGCTCGCGGACCGACGCGAAGAACAGCCGTGCCGAGTCGCGCCACGTCGGCAGTGTCGGCGCGCAGCCGCGGGCGCCGGCGACGAGCCGGGCGCGCAGCACGTCGTCCATGACGATCGCTCGTAGCGCCGCGGCCAGACCGGCGAGGTCGCCGGGTTCGGCCAGGAGAGCCTCCCGGCCGTGCTCGGCGAGTCGCGGCAGGTTGCCGGCGCGCCATCCCACGACCGGAAGGCCCGCAGCGATCGCCTCGGCCCACGCCGTGCCGTACGCGTCGACGAACGAGCACAGCGCGAATACGTCGGCCCATCGGTAGAACCGTCCGACCTCCTCGACCGGGACGGATCCGCGCACGACGACACGGTCGCGGAGATCCGGCGCGGCGACCCGGCGCCGGACGCGGCCGGCGTACCGAGCGTCGGCGTCGGTGGCCCCCACCAGCCACAGCGTCGCGGCCTCCTCCGGCAACGTGGCGAACGCATCCAGCAGCTCGAGGATCCCCTTGTGCGGGGTCCAGTTCGCGACGCAGAGCACCGAGACCGCGCGGCCACGACGAAGGTCGAGCGTGGGGCCGCTCGCGACGGGGACGTCGCACCCCGGCGGCACGACGACGATCCGGTCGGTCGGCACGCCGACGCCGCGCAGGTCATCGACGAGGCTCTCCGCCGCGACGACGATCCCTGCCGCCGAGCGGTACGCGATGCCGTCGAGCCGCCGCTGCGCGACCCGGCGCGCTCGTCCGCCGTGCAAGCCGCCCGGTGGCTGATGGACCACCGCCACGACCGGGGTCCGCAGCCGGGCGATCCACGGCGCCACGAACGCAGCCGCGATGCTGTCGAGCAGGATCGCATCGGAACCCTCGGCCGCGGCCCGGAGCGCGCGTGCCCCGGCCAGCGCCGGGAGCGGCCAGGCGAGCGCCGGGATGCGCTCGAATCGGACCGAGGCACGATGGTCGGCGGCGGCCGCCGCCATCATGCGGTGGTAGCGGTACCCGCCCGTCCGTCGCGCCGGATCCCCGAGCGTCACCAGCGAGAGTCGCACCACATCGCGCCGCGTCCCCACCTCAGACGCGTGCACGGAGGCCTCCGAAGGCGTCCTCGGACTCCCAGACGCGGACCGACACCACTTCGGCCCCGTCGCCGCGGAGCGGATCGGCGAGGTGCTCGTGGATCCACGCCGCGAGGAGCTCGACCGTGACGGCCTCGACCCCGCACGTCTCCGACAGGTCGCGATCGCGGACGCGATCTGCCACCTCGGCGAGCGCGCCCGTGAGGACGTCGAGGTCACAGACCATGCCCCGTTCGTCGAGACGCTCCCGCTCGGCCACCACCTCGACGCGGTAGTCGTGTGGGTGCCGCTCGTTCTCCGGCGGCGGTTGGTCGGGCATCCGATGGAACGCGCGGAACGACGTCGAAGCGCCGACCTCGAACATCAGAACCTCAACGCGACGTGCATGACGCTCTCCTCACCGCGATCGAGCGCGGCGTACGCCTCGGCCGCCCGCTCGACGGGCAGCTCGTGCGTCGCGAGCAGCTTCACCGGGAGCTCGGTCATCAGGCGCATCGCCGCATGCCTCCGGCGTGCGACGTCCCATCGCCCCGCCAGCCGCGCCGGGATCGTCGAGACCTGGGTGCTCCGGATCGTGAGCCGGCGCCGGTGGAAGGCCCCGCCGAGCGGGAGCCGCACGTCCTTGGACCCGAACCAGCTGCACACCAGCACCTCGCCTTCGTGCGCCAGGAGCTCGAGCGCGAGCGGGAGGGCGGCGGGGCTCCCGGTCGCATCGACGACGAGCGGCACGCCCGTGCCGGACGTGGACGCCGCCGCGGCCTCGCGGATCTCGGACGCGGCAACGACACGGATCCCGAACTGCTCGGCCGTCGCGCGGCGGTCGCCGCGTGGATCGGCGCCGAGCACGTCCGCGCCCGATCGCTGCAGCATCGCCGCCGTCAGCACGCCGACCGGCCCGAGACCCAGGACCACGACCGGCTCTTCGATCCGCGGGCCGGCGTCGAGCGAGACCTGCAGCGCGGTCTCCACCAGCGGGAACAGCGTGGCCACGCGTCCGTCCACGCCCCGCACCGCCACCACGTCTGCAGCGGGCACGGTGAACAGGTCCTGGTGGGGGTGGAAGGCGAAGACCATCGATCCCTCCTCCGGCCCGCTGTGGCGCGACCGGTCGACCTCGCCGATGCAGCTATAGCCGTAGGCGAACGGGTATCGGAACGTGCCCGTCAACGAGGGGATGGTCTCGTCGAGCTCGAGGGTCTCGTCGAGCTCCCCACGGTACGCGAGGAGCTCGGTCCCGCCGCTGATCCCGGACCATCGCGTCCGGACCAGGACCTCGCCGGGTGCTGGCGGCCGGACTTGGACGCGTTGGATCTCGACCCGGCGGGGGGCGACGAACCGTAGCGTGCGTGCCTCCACGCGCTGCGTCTACCCGCAGGAGTCCCAGGTCAACCCCGGCGGCGATTGCCAGTCGGGCGAGATGGGAACAGGACAGACGTGGCCCGCACCGTGTCCGTCCCCAGAGAGGTCGCGAGCCTCACCCTGCCCACACCGTTCGGCGAGTGGGACGTCCGCGCGTTCGAGTGGGCCGACTCCGTCCACGTGTGCCTGTGCCGGGGCCGGATCGGCGATGGCGAGGACGTCCTGGTCCGGATGCACTCGGAGTGCCTGACGGGCGACGCGCTCGGCTCGCTGCGGTGCGACTGCGGGATCCAGCTACGACACGCGCTCCGCTCGATCGCCGCCGAGGGTCGCGGCGTGCTCGTCTACTCGACGGGGCACGAGGGCCGCGGGATCGGCCTGGCGAACAAGCTCCGGGCGTACATGCTGCAGGACGCGGGGTTCGACACGGCGGAGGCGAACGAGCATCTTGGCTTCCACGTCGACGAGCGGACCTTCGGCGACGTCGCGGAGTGCCTGCGAGCGTTGGGTGTCCGGTCGGTCCGGCTGATGTCCAACAACCATGACAAGGCGGCCTCCCTCGAAGCCGCGGGGATCGCGGTCCGGTCCGTCGTCGGCCTCCCGACGGCCGCGCACGCTCGCAACGTTCGGTACCTCGCGACCAAGCAGTCCGTGATGGGGCACGTCGCCCCGCGGGGCGCGCCGCTGCCGGACGGGGTGGGGCCGCCACCCGACGTCGGCTCCCTCCTGGGAGATGTCCGCTCCACGCCGAGCCGCCCGTACGTTGTCGTGAAGTACGCCCAGACGCTCGACGGTCGGATCGCGACCTCGACCGGCGATGCGCGGTGGATCAGCGGGGAGCCCGAGCGCCGGGTCTCGCACGCGCTCCGCGCCGCGTGCGACGCGGTGCTCGTCGGGGTCGGAACCGTCCTGCGGGACGATCCGCAGCTGACGGTCCGCCTGGTGGCGGGGGCTTCGCCGATCCGGGTCGTCCTCGACTCGGGACTCAGGACCCCGGAGGATTCCCGGGTGCTGGCCGATGACGCCTCGACCGTTATCGTCACGACGAGCGCCTCCCCGCCGGAGCGTCGAGCCGAGCTCCGCGCGGGTGGCGTGTCGGTCCTGGTGGTGCCCGCCGGTCCGAACGGCGTCGACCTAGACGCGGCGATGAGTGCCCTCCTCAGCGGTGGGATCCGCTCCGTGCTCGTCGAAGGCGGGGCGCGTGTGATCACATCGTTCCTCTCGTCCGCGATCGCCGACCGGCTCGTGGTCGGGATCGCTCCACGGGTGCTCGGCGACGGAACGGAGGCGGTGCGGGACCTGGGTATCACGGAGGTGGCGAACTCGATCCGGATCGAACGTCGGACGGTGCACGTCGTCGGGGACGACGTGCTCATCGCAGGAGACCTCGCTCGCTGAGTCGAGGCGAGACGCCACCCACGGTCTCGCCCTGACGTGATGTGATGGCCTCAGGTGCGGGGAGGCGAGCAGCATGAGAAGGCTGATCCTCGGGGACGTGCGGACGTACGCCACCGGCGTGGTGTTCCTCCACGACGAGCTGAAACGTTGACGGCGAGCGAACGACCGGACTCGATGGACGCCGAGAGCGCGCGCGTCCGAAAGCCCAAGGTCGACAAGTCGGGGCGCACCAGCGCCGGCATCGTGTTGTGGCGCGCGCGGGAGGGTCGCCTCGAGGTGCTGCTCGGCCACCCCGGCGGTCCGTACTTCGTCGGGAAGGACGCGGATCACTGGACGGTGCTCAAGGGCGAGGTGGACCCTGGCGAGGACCTGCTTGCCGTCGCCAGGCGCGAGTTCGAGGAGGAGACGGGGCATCGACCGCCGGAGGGTCCGACGATCGAGCTGGGGGAGATCCGTCAGAAGTCCGGCAAGCGTGTCATCGTCTGGGCGTTGGAGGGTGATCTCGACACGGAGACAGCCGTGAGCAACTCGTTCGAGATGGAATGGCCTCCGCGATCCGGACGCCTACGGGAGTTCCCGGAGATCGACCGCGTCGTCTGGTTCGGCCTGAACGAGGCCCGTGTGAAGATCAAGGCGGCGCAGGCCCCGTTCCTGGATCGTCTCGAACAGGCAGCTGGGTCCGGACACGAGATACGCCGATGAGCGCATGCAGGCTCGTGCCGCGTCGCCTGGGGATGTCATCGAGACCGAGGACCGCCGCAGGCTGAACGGTCAGAGATCCTCGCGGACGATCCGGACGACCACCTCGGCGGCGGGGGCGCCGGCCGACTTCTTCGACCGGAAACGCCGAAGGACGAGGAACATCAGGACCGCCGAGCCGATGAACATGCCGACGACGCTCTTCATCGACCGCAGCGGGGCGGGGATGCGCTCCTCGAGCTCCCGGAGGTCGAGCTCCAGCTGGGTGCGGGCCTCGTCGATCTCGATCACTTTGCGATCTGCTGCCTCGCCCATCGAGCGTCCTCCTTCAGGGTCTCCTGCGTCTGCTCGGGGATGGTCGGGGCGTTCTTGATGGCGTTGCGGCCGATCAGGGCGAGCGCGCCGGCGATCGCGACGAACACGGCCGCCACGATCAGGTTGGCGGCCCACGCCGGGAGGACCAGGGCGAGCGCGACCGCTCCCGCGGCCGCCACGAAGCCGAGCGCGTACAGGGCCATCACGGCGGCCCCCGCCATCATGCCGGCGCCTTTCGCGCGGACCGACACGGCCTCGGTCATCTCGATCTTGACCAGCTCGACCTGCTTCTTCACCAGGGTGCGGGTGCTGTCGATGGCCGAGGTGACCACAGCTCCCAGCGGCCGCTTCGGCCGGGGGAGAGGCGGGCCCAAGGCAGTTGCACCGGGTGTTCCGTTCGAGGCGCTCTGGCCGACGCCTCCGTTCCCTCCGATCGGGTCGCTCACGACGATCCCTCCCTTCGCGCTCCGCGAGCGGTCGCTCCAGAGCCCTGTCATCCGTCCCTCGGACGAGGGGCTGGGGCCAAGCCTATGGTGTGAACTCCTCGCCCGTAAGGACCCATGCGTACTACATCTGGCCGGGACACGCATCATCGGCCGCTCGTCGCCGAGCTCCGGAGTATGTTGCGCGCATGTCCGACAACCACGTCAGCGTGAACCGAGACTCATGGGATGCGGATGCCTCGAACTGGGTCGAACGAGGACGAGAAGCGTGGGCATCGGAGGAACCCGTCTGGGGGAGAGGGAATCTCGAGTCCGAGATCCATGTGCTGCCCGACGTCGCCGGGCTCCAGGCGATCGAACTCGGCTGCGGGACCGCCTTCGTCGCCGCGTGGCTCATGCGCCGCGGCGCACGCGTGATCGGTCTCGACAACTCGTCGAGCCAGCTCGGGACCGCCCGGACGTTCCAGGAGGAGTTCGCGTTGCATTTCCCGCTCGTGCACGCGGACGCCGAACGAGCGCCCTTCGCCGACGGGAGCTTCGACTTCGCGATCTCCCAGTACGGGGCCGCGCACTGGTGCGACCCGTATCGGTGGATCCCCGAGGCCTCGCGGATCCTGCGTCCCGGCGGGCGCATGGTGTTCGAAACGGTTTCCCCACTCGTGATGCTCAGCTTCCCGACGCACGACGACGAAGCGCCCGCCGACCCGCAGCTCCATCGCGACTACTTCGGGATGCATCGCTTCGAGTGGCACGACCACGAGGGCGTCGTCGACGCCATCGAATACCACCTCGGTCACGGTGACTTGATCCGGCTGCTCCGTTCGTGCGGGTTCGAGATCGAGGATCTGCTCGAGCTCCAACCGCCGCCAGACGCCGTTGTCGAGACGGATCCGTACATCCCGCTCTCGTGGGCGCGACGATGGCCCAGCGCGGAGATCTGGAAGGTACGGAAGGTGCGGGCGCAGCCTTCCTCACCTATCGCGCGATAGGCGCAGGGGCATCGGAGTCGTCAGGTGCGTCGGAGCCTTGCAAGGAGATAGAGCACCTCGAGGTACAGCCAGACGACCGTGGCGAGCAGGCCCCAGGCCGAGTACCACTCCATGAACGCGGGCGCGCCGCCGCTGACGCCGCGGTCGACGACCGCGAAGTCGATGAACAGGTTGAGAGCCGCCACGATGCAGATCACGACGCTGATCGCGATCCCGGCGGGGGAGGGGTCGGTCCAGAACAGGAGGTCGACGCCGAAGATGCTGAGGATCCAGGCAGTCAGGTAGAGCAGTCCGATCCCCAGCGTCGCCGCCACTACGACGAGCACGAATCGTCCAGAGACCTTCACCAACCCGAAGGCGTATAGGACGAGGCACACGAGCACGATCGCCATCGTCGCCATCAGCGCCTGCGCCACGATGCCGTCGTAGGCGACCTCGTAGACCTGCGATATCCCCCCGACCCACAGTCCCATCAGGACCGCGTACACGATCCCGCCAAGAGGCGCGAGCCGCGGGTTGGCGATGGCAAGGAACGAAAGGGCGATCAACAGGAAATAGCCGAGGAGCCACGACGGGCCGGAGGTGGCGTCGATGACGCGGGCGGCGTGGTCCCATCCGACGACCGCGGATGCGCAGGTGAGGACGAACAGCACGAGCGACTTGAGGACCGTGCCGGCGACGGTCATGCCACGCGCCGATCCGGCGCCCGTCTTCAGACCCTCGATCGACTCGGGTGAGAACGTCTGCTCGTTGATCATCTGCTGAGCCAATGACCCCTCCGTTGTCCGTCAGATGCGTCGGACTCTAGTCGGTGCGGAGCCGAGGACGACCCGCCCGAGTTCGCTCAGAGCTTCCGTACGACGCGACAGGGCGTGCCCATCGCCACCACGCCGGCGGGGATGTCGCGCGTGACCACACTGCCGGCGGCGATGATGGAATCATCCCCCACCGAGACCCCCGGCAACACGATCGCCGCCGCGCCGATCCAGACGTTCGATCCGATCGAAACGGGACGGGCGAGTTCCAGGAGATCGCGCCGAAGGTCGGGGTCTCGGGGGTGGTCGGCCGCGAGGAGCTGCACGCCGGACGCGATCTGCGTGCCGTCTCCGATCGTCACCGGGGCGCAATCCAAGATCACCGCGTTGAAGTTGATGAACACGTGGTCGCCGATATGCACGTTGTAGCCGTAGTCGCAGGCGAACGGGGGCTGCACCGACGTCCCATCGCCGATCCTGTCCAGGAGATCCCGTAGGACGGCCAAGCGCTGCTCCTCCTCGGGCTGGGTATTGAACGATCGCAGCAGCGACCGGCACCGCTGGCGGTCGAGGACGAGCTCAGGGTCGGAGGCTCGATAGAGCTCGCCCGAGAGCATCTTCTCCTTCTCGGAGCCCTCCAAAGACCTCTCCTCGTGCTCGCGGGGTTCGCCGAGAGACCATAGTCCGCGATGGGGCGTCCGGGCCGAGTGGGTGCCAGAGTTCCGATGACGATAGGCTGAGAGGGTCGCAGGCCAGGAGGTGACGATGAAGAAGCTCTTGATCGGGCTGCTGATCATCGGTGGTGCGATCGCTGCCATCGCCGTCATGAGGAGGCGCTCGAGTTCGGGCGTCGACGAATGGGATTCGTTCGCTCCCGGTGACCCGTACGCGCCGGCGCCGAACACTACCGCGAATGCCACCGCCGCCGTGAAGGAGGCCACCGCGAAGGCCACCGACACCGTGAAGGACGCCGCCACCACCGCCTCGAAGGCTGCGAAGGACGCCGGCGCGAAAGCCACGGACGCCGCGAAGGACGCCGCCACGACGGCCACGAAGGCCGCGAAGGACGCCGCGGTGAAGGCCACCGACGCTGCGAAGGAGGCCGCCACGAAGGCCAACGACGCTGCCAAGGACGCCTGAGGCAGGTCGATCAGAAGGAGGCCCGTATGTCGCATCAAGCCGCTCCCAACCGGGTGGGTCCGGTCTACCGGATCAGCCGCGCGCTCATCCTGTTCGTCTACGGCTTCGCGATCGCGTGCATCGTCATCCTCGCGACCGCGTTCTTCCTCCAGCTCTTCAACGCGAACACGACGGCCCCGTTCGTCGATTGGGTCTACCGTGCGGCCAGGAGGATCATGCAGCCGTTCCGTGGGATCTTCCCGTCCGTCGAGGGCGAACAGGGCTCGGTCTTCGACGTGTCCATGCTGTTCGCGATGTTCATGTATGGGCTCCTCGCACTGGGCGCGAATGGCCTGATCGCCTGGATCGACCGGAAGATCGCGGCCATCCGGTACGAGTCGATGTTCCGACCGGCCGTCACACCGACAGCGAGCTCGGAGGTCGTCAGGATCCCGGCCACGGCTCCGGCTGCTCCTCCGACCGCTGCTCCGGCCACGGTTCCGGCCGCGTCCTCGACCGTCCCGGCCGCCGCGCCTCCGCCGGGGCCGCCTTCGTCGGCGTAGGCATCCGGGAACGATCAGACGAGCTGCGCGAACATCCAGCGGTGGCCCTCTAGATCCTCGACGCGATACTGCCGCTGACCGACCTGGGTGTTGTCTTCGAGCGCGGACAGGACGGTGGCGCCGGACGCCCGCGCGCGCTCGAAATGGACGTCGATGTCATCGACGTAGACGAGGACGCCGTCGACGATGAACGGTGTGCTCAACCAAGCACGAGCATGGTCGCAGATCTCGGCGTGGTGGCGCGGGTTCTGGTAATCGCGACCGGGGGATCCGAGCATGATGACGGCGCCGTTGCGTTCCATTGTGACGTGCGTGACGCGACCATCCGCGTCGGCCCATCTACCGGTCTCGTGGAATCCGAAGGCCTCGGCGACCCAGTCGGCGGCGCCCGCGGGATTCTCGTAGGAGAGCATCGGGATCGCGGCGCTCGCGGGTTGGTCGGTGGTCATCGAACGAAACCTCCTTCGTCGGTGCTCTACCGAGCCGATCCCTCAAGCTAACCGAGGTCCGGGGAACGGCGCAGACCTACCTTGATCTGCGGTGGTCCCGGATACAGGCATGAGCCGCGGGAAGGAGACCGACCGGCCGAGCCCAGACTACGATCGGCAACGTCGTCAGATCGTGGGAGACCTCCTGAGCCGAGACGAGACCGGAGCGCGCTCGTCCGAACTGCACGTGTCGGCCGCGTCGCTGACGAACGGCGATCTCGGCGAGCTCCTGTTCGATGCCGCTCGCGAGGAGACCGACCACCGCCGTCGGGCGCTGACGCGAGCATCGAGGGCGGCGCGGTTCTGGCCGGAGGAGGCGGGCTCGCTCGCCGGTTCCGGCCGTCCGCTCACGGAGCTGCGCGCCGTCGGTCCCTGGATCGCCCAACGGATCGAGGCGTGGCTCGAGGCTCCTCCTGCGATCCCCGAGCCCGAAGAGACGCGGCGCGGGTTCCTCACCTACGCGGAGGTCCGCCGAACGCTCGACGCCGACCCAGCGTGGGAGTCGACCCCTCACGCCGACCTTCAGATGCACACCACGTGGAGCGACGGCGGCCTTCCTCTCGAGGACATGGTCGAGACCGCGAGGTCCCTGGGCCGGACGTTCGTGGCGGTCACCGACCACTCAGAGGCGCTCGCGATCGCGAACGGCATGACGGCCGCCGCGCTCACGGAGCAGGGCGGCGTCATCGACGCGATGAACCGCGCGTTCGAAGAGCAGGGCCACGCGTTCCGCGTGCTCCGCTCGATGGAGGTCGATCTGTTCCCCGACGGAACGATCGACATGGACGACGGATCGCTCGCGAGCCTCGACCTGGTGCTCGGCGCATTCCACTCCGAACTGCGATCGAAGGACGACCAGACCGAGCGCTACCTGGCCGCCCTTCGGCAGCCGCGGCTTCACGTGCTCGCGCACCCGAAGGCCCGGATGTACGGCCGGCGGGTCGGCCTGGTCGCCGACTGGCGCCGCGTGTTCGCCGAGGCGGCCATCCAGGGCAAGGCGCTGGAGCTCGACGCGACGGTGCCGCGGCAGGACCTGAACGTCGAGCTCGCGACCCTGGCGCGCGAGGAGGGCGTCGAGTGGTTCACGATCGGGAGCGACGCCCACTCGGCGCCGGAGCTCGAGCTCCTCCCGTTCGGGATGGCGATCGCCGCGCTCGCCGGGATCCCGCGCGAGCGCATCCTGAACTACCGGCCGCTCGAGTTCATCCGTCGGTGGGTACAGGGTGAGCAAGCCTGACTCACGAGCGGGAGACCGCTCAACCGCCTTCCAAGAGCACGAGCTCCAGCCATGCTTCGGCTTCTCGATAGAGCGTCGGCTCGTTCTCTGGTGTGTAGTAAGCCAGGGCCGCGACGGCCTGCGAGAGGGCCCACCCGCGCGCACGCTCCCACGTCGCGTCGTCGGTCGGCAGCGCCTCGCGGAACGCGTCGCGGGCCTCGCCCGAATGGAGCTTCCACGCGACCATCACGTCGCAGGCGGGGTCGCCGATGCCCATGGCTTCCCAGTCGATCACCGCGCTGATACGCCGGTCCCGCACGAGCCAGTTCCGAGCGTCGAGGTCGCCGTGGTGCCAGACGGGCGGACCCTCCCACGCAGGCGCCGCGAGCGCGCGTTCCCACCCTCTTCCCACCGCGGGATCGCCGTCGAACCGAGCGAGCCAGAACCTGACCTCCTCGTCGCGCTCGGCCAGAGGGATGCCCCGGCCCCCCGGGGCGCCCGAGGGATCCACCCGCTGCAGGGCGGCGACGAACCGAGCGAGATCCCGCGCGGCGATGATCGGGTCGATGTCTCCGATCAGGGTCGGCGTGCCCTCCACCCACGTGAAGACGTCCCAGAACCACGGGTAGTTGTCGGTCGGACGCCCCTGGGCGACCGGAACGGGGATCTCCAGCGGGACCAGTGGCGCCAGCTTCGGCAACCAGTCGAACTCTTTGCCGCCGGGCCGCGTCGGTCCGTTCCGGCGCGCGAGCCGCACCATCCACTCCTCGCTGAGGCGGAAGATCGCGTTGTCCGTCCCCGCGGGCTCGACCCGGCGAAGCGGCAGGTCGGCCCACTCGGGGAACTGATCGATCAGGAGCCGGCGAACGAGAGGCTCGTCGATCTCGAGCTCATCCACGTGCATCTTCGGCATCTGCTCGACCCTACCCGGTGAGGTTCGGCGCGCGGCGTCGCCTCTTTGGCCCGGATCGTGGCAAGATCAGCCTATGAGTGGGACGGTGGCGGAACGCGAGCCGGAGCCTCAGGGATCGAAGCTCGGGGATGCCGTCCTGGACACCATGCGCGGGGCTCTGCGCATCCTCGGCGGGATGGTGCAGATGGCGGCGGGCGTCACGAGGCTGTTCGCCGTGGCGGCGCTGAAGGCCGCGGAGGCCGCGTCGGATGCCGTGGAGGCCGCAGAGGCGGACGAGGACGAGCCGGAGCAGAAACCCCATCGATCGTCTGCGGGTGGAAGTTAGCGTCCTGAGCAACGGTCTTCGCAAGCTCGTGATCCTTATCGCGATGCTGGGTCTGCTCGCGACCGCGTGTACCGAGGAGTCACGGGACAAGATCCGGGAGGCGCTGCCGAGCGTCAGCGGGCTGCCGAGCGTCACCGGGCTCCCGAGCCCACGCCCGACCGGCCCGACCGGTGGGGAGTCTGGGGAACCGCCCACCGGGCCGACCGAGACCGGGGAGCCAACCGCACCGACCGGGCCGACCGAGACCGGGGCACCGACCGCACCGACGGGGCCCACGGGTCCGGCTGAGACCCCCACCCAGGAGCCCACGGAGCCACCGACCGAGTCGCCCGCCGAACCGACCGAAGGACCGGGGCTCGGACAGGGCGCGTTGATCCTGGCGATCATCCGCATCCTGGAGGGACTCGGCGAGCAACCGCCGCCCATCGAGCAGCCGTCACCGACCGAGACCCCATCGCCCGAGGCGATCACCGGACCCGAGGGCGAGACCGCCACGGGACCGACGGGGGGAACCACCGGCGTGACGGGCTCCGTCACCGGGCCGACCACACCGACCACACCGACGGGGCCGACGGGGCCGACGGGTTCGACGGAAGGCGACGCGGACGCGTCCGCGGACGTGGTGCAGGCCGCGGCATCGAGTAGTACGGAGAGCTCCGCCTGGGTGTTGATCCTGTTCCTGGCGGTGCTCGGAGGTGTCATCGGGTACCTGTGGTGGCGAGCCCGACGCGGCGCTCCGGGCTAGCGCGCCACGCGGTAGCGGAGGTAGGCGAATCTCGAGCTGAAGGTGCGGGTCTCGACGAGTTCGAGATCCACCCGGCGCTCGCGTTGGGGGAAGAACGGGATGCCACCGCCGACCAGCACCGGGTAGACGATGGCCCGGTACTCGTCGATCTGACCCAACGCGGCCGCCTCGGCTGCGAGCGTCGCGCCGCCGATCGCGATGTCGCCCTCTCCCGGCTCGGCTCGCAACCGCTCGATCTCCTCCGCCAGGCCGCCGGAGGCCAGGCGGGCATGGCCCTGCACCGACGACAGCGTGGTGGAGAACACCACCTTCGGGAGCGGATTCCAGATCGCGGCCCACTCGAGCTGCGAGTCGTCGAGCGACGGATCCTCGTCGGCCGTCTCCCAGTACAGCATCGTCTCGTACAGCCGTCGTCCCAACAGGTGCACGTCGACACCGCGTATCTCGTCGATCCAGAAGCTGAAGACCTCCTCGTCGGGCGCCGTCCAGTCGAACTTGCCGTCCGGCCCGACGATGTAGCCGTCAAGTGAGACGTTCATCGAATAGGTCACGCTGCGCATCAGAAGTCCTCCCCTAGCCTCGAGCCGGCCGGCTGCCGACCGCTCGGATCGCACTGGTCAGGACAACGTTCGCCTTGCGGAGGTCGGCCTCGCCGATCTCCTCGCCGAGCGCGTCGGCCCAGGTCCGCTGTGCATCCTGGATCATGAGCAGTGCGCGACGGCCCCGTGGCGTGATCCGGAGGAGTTGGGCACGGCGATGCCCGGGGTTCTCCTCGTAGGCGCACGAGCGCTCGTCCACGAGCGCGTCCGCCACCCGCTGCACGCTCTGACGGGCGAGCCCCCACCTGCGCGCGATCTGCGCCACGGTCGAGGGAGCGCCCTCGACCGCGGCGAGCACCCTCCAGCGCGCGCTGGTTTGCCCGGCCGGCCGGGCCAGCGAGTCCCCGGCGGCGGACAGCAGCCCGTGCAATCGAGAGACCTGGACCACGAGCTCGCTGAAGGCGTCCCCGACCGGCGTTCGGGCACCCGTGCGTGCCTTTGTCTTGACAGCATCCTGTCGATTAGGTATCTTCGTGGCCATGACAGCATTCTGTCATACAGGAGCCTCGGTCGCTACCTCGACGCGACGCGAGCAGAGAGCAGATGGGAGACCAGCTAGATGACCGGTCCCGAACGCTCCGACGCCGAGATCCGGCCCTTTCGGATCGAGGTCCCCGAGACGGACCTCGATGACCTGAGGGAACGGCTCGCCCGCACCCGCTGGCCCGACGAGATGCCGGGCGTGGGGTGGAGCCGGGGCGTGCCGCTGGGATACCTGAAGGAGCTGGCCGAGTACTGGCGCACCGACTACGACTGGCGCGCGAACGAAGCGAGGCTCAACGGGTTCCCCCAGTTCACCACCGTGATCGACGGTCAGCTCATCCACTTCCTCCACGTCCGTTCGCCCGAGCCGGACGCGTTGCCTCTCGTCATCACCCACGGGTACCCGAGCTCGATCGCCGAGTTCGTAGATCTCATCGGCCCGCTCACCGACCCCCGCGGCCACGGCGGCGATCCGGCCGATGCGTTCCATGTCGTCGTCCCATCGCTGCCCGGGTTCGGGTTCTCGAGCCCGCTCGCGGAAACCGGGTGGGAACTGGCCCGAACGGCCAAGGCCTGGGTGGAGCTGATGCGCCGCCTCGGCTACGAGCGTTACGGGGCCCACGGTGGCGACGTCGGAGCGGGCGTCTCGGGTGATCTGGGCATCCACGATCCCGATCGCGTCGTCGGGGCGCACGTCACGACCGACCCGACCGCCCTGGCCCTGATCGGCGGGATGCTGCCGGACGAGGCTGAGGACATGACCGAAGCCCAGAAGGACCGACTGCTGGAGCTGCGGGGCTGGGAGGCCGACGGCCGCGGGTACCTGCAGATCCAGACCACCCGGCCGCAGACGCTCGCGTACGGACTCAACGATTCGCCGGTCTACCAGCTCGCCTGGATCGTCGAGAAGTTCAAGGAGTGGACCAGTCCGGCCGCCACGCTCCCGGAGGACGCCGTCGATCGTGACCAGATGCTCACGAACGTCAGCATCTATTGGTTCACGGGCACGGGGACATCGGCCGCCCGCTTCATCTACGAGGCGGCCCACGCCGAGCGGGACTGGGGAGCGATGTCGCCGGCACCGGCCGGTATGGCTGTGTTCGCGGCCGACGAGCTCCTCGGGCGCGTCCTCAACGGCGACGGTCACATCGAGCACTGGTCCGAGTTCGAGAGCGGAGGTCACTTCCCCGCGATGGAGGTCCCCGAACTGCTCGTCGGCGACGTGAGGAAGTTCTTCCGCGACCTCCGCTGATGACGGATCGAGTGGCCGACTGGTTCAGGCCTCTTAGAGCAGGCGGTTCTGGGTCAGGAATCCCTGAGCAACGTCGGCCACGTCCTGCCCGTCGATCACGACCTGCCCGACGAGTCGGGTCATCTCCTTCGAGGTGAGCGCGGCGCTCACGGCATCGAGCAAGCTCCGAACCTCGTCGTCCCGCACCTCCGAACGGATCACGGGCGTGATGTTCTCCGCGTCCTGGAGGCGCTTGTCGTCGAGGAGCGGGACGAACCCGTTCTGCTCGATGCTCGGGTCGGTGGAGAACAGCAGCCCGATCTGCACGGCGTCGCTCCTGAGCGCGTCGACGGTCAGCGGTCCTCCCGCGTCCAGCGGCGTGAAGTCGTCGAACAGGACCCCATAGACCTCGTGCAATCCCTGGAGGCAGAACGGCCGCTGGGGACATTCCGGCGGCCCGCCGAACGTCAGCTGGCCGGCGACCGGTGCGAGGGAGCTCATCGTGGTGAGGTCGAACCGCTGGGCCGTCTCCGCGTTCGCCACGAACTGATTGGTGTCGACGGCCGCCGAAGGGGTGAGCAACGTGAGTCCGCTGGACCGGAGCAGCTCGGCGGTCTGCCGAGCGACGTCGGCGGCGTTCGCGGACGCCTCCGCGTTCGGATTCAGGTACAGCAGCAGCGAGGAAAGGTACTCCGGCTTCACGTCGATGGCGCCCGCCTCGAGGGCGTTCTGCGAGACCTCTCGAGACCGCAGGTCCAGCTGTCGCTCGACGGTGTAGCCGGCATGCTCCAGGACCTGCGCATACATCTCGGCGACGATCTGGTTCTCGGCGAAGGCGCCGGACACGCCGACGACGATCACGTCCTCGCCTCCGGTGGACGCATGCCGCGTCCGACCCGCATCGGGGTCGGTACACCCGGCTACGAGCATGACCGCCACCACCACGACGGCGGTTCGGGCGATCGTCCTCGTTCCGGTCATTCGATCTCGGAGGCGAGCGGCGCCATGATCGGGACGTTCGGGTGGCGGCCCAGGAGGACGTGGACGGTCGTGGGGCCCTTGCCCTTCACCTCGAGTATCTCGGGAGGCCCGAAGTCGTATCGGTCCGCCAGCTCTGTGGCTGTCGACTCAGAGACCAGGAAGTGGCCGGGGCCTGCGTTCGTCTCGAGCCTGCTCGCGACGTTCACGGTGTCGCCCCACAGGTCGTACGCGAACCGCTGGACCCCGATCACGCCGGCCACGGCCGGCCCGGTGGCGATCCCGCCCCGCACCACGATCGGGTCGCCCGATGGCCATCTGATGTTCCCGGCTTCGGCGAGGATGTCGACCGCCATCCCAACGGCCGCGTCGGCGTGATCGGCCATGGGCATCGGCGCGCCGGCGACGGCCATGTACGCGTCTCCGATCGTCTTGATCTTCTCGAGGCCGTGCCGCGTTGCGATCTCGTCGAAGTGGCTGAAGAGCTCGTCCAGGGCATCGGCGAACGCCTCCGGGGAGGACCGTGCCGCCTGCTCCGTGGATCCCACCGCGTCGGCGAAGAACACGCTGACCTGATCGAAGTTCTGGGCGATCCGTCCGCCGTCGGAGGTCTTGAGCTGCTCGACGATGACCCCTGGCAACATGTTGAGCAGCAGCCCGTCGGACCGGCTCCGCTCCTGGTCGAGCTGGCGTTCGCGCAGGAACAGATCCCGCGTGCGGCGTTCCGTCCGATAGGCAGCCAGCCCCCCCAGCAAGCCGAACGAGACCAGGTAGAGCGTCGTCAGCACCAGACTCACGGGCACGATGTACCGGGCGGTGAGGGCGTACGGGAGGTACGAGGCGATGCCGATCACCGTGACCAACATGACCAGGACGAACCGTAGCTGCAGCAGCGTGTAGGTGAACGCCGTGATCAGGATGACGCCGACGTAGCCGTACTCCAGAGGCAAGGTGGAGATACGCGAGACGTAGAAGACCCAGACCAGGATCGTCGCCGCCGCGATGGCGACCGACGCCCACTCCCAGATGCGCCCGAAGAACCGCGTGAAGGTGAGCCCGAAGCCGACGATCAGCATGGGGATGAACACGCCGAACCGCATGACCATGTCGAGTCGCTGGTCGGACAAGGCCAGCATGTAGGGACGCAGGAGCAGGCCCCAGGTGACCCAGAGGAAGATCCCCGCCAGGAAGGCGAAGCGGATATTGCCAAGGTCGTGACGGAAACGATCGGCGCGGTACCCGGACTCGAGACCCCGATCTCGGAACCGCAGCCGGAGCCGCTCGAGGCGAAGCCGCCAACCGGATCCATCGCTCACGGACGTCGTTGTCTCGATCTCGTCCATCTGCCTCTTCTGGTGTCCCTTTTCGGATGATGGCCGCCCGGCTCCCGTTCCGTTCGCCGGAAGCCCACAACCCCTCACATCAGCAGCGCGGCCCCCACCGGCCGCTGCTCCCATGTGGCCTTGCAGCGGACATCTTACTGGCCGCCGTCAGCATGTTCGTGCACGGCTGGGCCCGTGTGCCGGCGCGCCACCGAGAGGCTAGGGTCCAATCTGGGCCACCACGTTCGTTCCGAAGGAGGTCACCGATGAACGTCCGATACGGGGTCCAACGCGGGGCGCCGGCCCGAACGAAGGTGGCGGGCCTGTCGATGGCGACCGCGTCACTGGGAGCCGGTGTGATCCACGCCGCCGTCGTGCCGGAGCATCTCGAGGAGACGTGGCTCTTCGGAGGCTTCTTCATCGCGTGTGCGGTCTTCCAGTTCGTGTGGGCGGTGGTGGTCGTGGGTTCGCCGTCGCCCGGCGTCTACCGGTTGGGCATGGTGGCGAACGGCGCGATGGTGGCCGTCTGGGCGGTCTCGAGGACGACCGGCCTCCCCGTCGGACCCGATCCCTGGATGCCGGAGGCCCTCGGCGCGCTCGATCTGCTCGCCACCGGGCTCGAGATCGTCCTCATCGCCGTCGGCGCCTGGGCCCTGTCGGCCACGAGCCCGACCGATTGCATAGGTCGCTAGACGGGCCGGTGGCCGCGTCCGGCCGGCCCGATGACCGGACGGTATGACCGACGTACCCTCGGACGGATGGGTGACCACTCGGACGGCGACGCCGACGCTTCGGACCTGCCGCAGTCGGAGCGCTTGCCAGGGGTCCCCGCGCCCGCGAAACGCACCATCCTGCGTCGACTGGTCTTCCTCGCGGTCATGCTCGTCTCCCTCTACGTCGTGTGGCCCAGCCTCGCGAAGGTCTTCTCGTCCTCGCCGCAGCTCCTGACCCTCAACCCGGTCTGGTTCGCGGTGATGCTCATCGCCGAGGTCGCGAGCTTCGCCTGCGCGTGGAGCCTGCAACGCATCGCGTTGCGAACGGGGAAGTGGTTCGGTGTAGCGACCGCCCAGATCGTCGGGAACGCCTTCAGCCGTATCGTCCCGGGGGGTTCGGCCGCCGGCGGAGCGCTCCAGTACCGGCTCTTGGTGCGTTCGGGTCTGGATGCGACACAGGTCGGAACGGGTCTGACGTCCGCCTATCTCATCAACTCCGCGACGCTGTTCGCGCTCCCGCTCCTGTCGATCCCCGCGATCGTGTTCATCGCGCCGGCACCGCGGGGCCTCACCCAAGGCGCGTGGCTCGGGGCGGTCCTGTTCGTCGTGACGGTCGCGGCCGGCGCCGTTGCGCTCACGACCGAGCGGCCACTCGAGTTGATCGGTCGCGCGATCCAGTGGGTGCTGAACCACGTGCGCCGTCATCGACCAGGCGTCCACGGTCTCCCGGCGACCCTCGTCAGCGAGCGGAACGCGATCCGCGAGCAGCTCGGCTCGCGGTGGTGGCTCGCCGTCGTCACCTCGACGGGCAACTGGCTCTTCGATTACCTCGCTCTGCTCGCGGCGCTCGCCGCCGTGGGCTCGCGGCCGCGGCCCTCGCTCGTCTTGCTCGCCTACGTCGGGGCCGCGGTCCTGGGGATGATCCCACTGACGCCGGGTGGGCTGGGATTCGTCGAGGCCGGACTCACAGCGCTCCTCGCGCTCGCCGGCGTCCCGGGTCCCGAGGCGGTGCTCGCGACGCTGGCATACCGACTCGTCGCGTATTGGCTGCCTCTCCTGGTTGGACCGATCGCCTACGTCTTCTACCGGCGTCGCTACATGCCGAGACGTTCCTGATAGAGACGCTGCGGTCTGGAGCGTGCCCTAGAAGAAGTCGGATGGGTCGTAGCGCGACTTGATCCGGATCAGGCGATCGCGGTTCGGGCCAACGTAGGCGTCCGCCCACGCGTCGAGGTCAGGATCCGCGAAGTTCTGGAACATCCGTCCCGACCCCCAGGCGTTCACCGACGCCCACGAGGCATCGACCTGCCGATGCGCGGCCTCCTTCGCGCCGGCCGACGACGACGGATCGACGACGACCGAATGTTTCAAGAGGAACAACTCGTCGCGGTGGACGAAGGCGGTGGCGTCGGTGGGGACGCGGTTGTACGCGCCCCCCCACGGCATGAAGTCCAGCTCACGGGACTCGCCGGGTGCCCGTTCCCGGGAGAAAGTCTCCAGGAGCGCGGCGATCGCCTCGGCGGGGAGCGGGCGCCCGAAGAACTCGGACCTGCAGAACAAGTACGGGTGCTCCGTCGGCTCGGCGTCGCCTCCGGCCTCGTGCCCCTCGGCGCCGAGATCAGCCCAGAACCGCCGCGTCTCCGGGAAGGACATCCCGCGCTGCATGACCGACGAGGGGTCGGCTCGGAACCGAGCCAGGAGGGCTTCGATCGTCGAGCCCGCATCGGATCCGCCTTCGAGCACCACGCCGTACACATCCACGGATGCTGGGTCGGCGATGTCGTTCGAGGCCGTCACCTTGAGGCTCGCCGCGAGCTCGTCGGGACCGGTCGGCGCCCATCCCTGCCAGGCCTCGACGACATCGGCGGCGTGGTCGTACGACCACGACAGGTGGAAGTTCGTGGCGGACGGCTCGGGGACCGTCAGGAACTCCATCGACGTCACGACGCCGAGGGTGCCGGCGCCCGCGCCACGGAGCGCCCAGAACAGGTCGCCGTCGTGGTGCTCGTCGCAGCGGATGACCCGGCCGTCGGCTAGGGCGACCTCTGCGCCGATCAGACCGTCGGAGGTCACCCCATACTTCCGTCCGAGGATCCCGAGCCCGCCCCCGAGCGTCAGCCCCGCGATCCCGACCGAGGGACAGGTGCCCGCCGGTATGGCGAGGCCATGTTCGTGCAACGCCTCGTATACATCGCCGAGCGACGCCCCCGCGCCGATCCTCGCGACCGCTCCATCGACCGACACGGACCGCATCGGGGAGACGTCGATCAGCAGACCTCCGGTCGAGGACCCTCCGGCGAAGCTGTGTCCTCCGCTCCGTGACGCCTGCTCCAAGCCGTGTCGTCGAACGAACGCGAGGGTTTGGACGACGTCCTGCGGCTCCCCGCACCGGACGATGCCCCGCGGCCGGACCTGGTCGAAACGAGCGTTGAACGGCCTGCTCGCCCGTTCGTAGCTCTCTGCGTCGGGAAGCTCCACGACTCCGGCGATCGAACGCTGGAGCGCCTCCCAATCGGGCGTCGAACGCGCCATGGTGGATGGGTCAGCGGTCTCCTGCAACCCAAGCGATCGCCCGGTCGCGCTCGGCGACCGGGAGGGTGTCACGGTAGTCGGAGGGCTGGATCTCGCCGGACGCCTCGAACCCAAGGACACCTTCCGGCAGGGCCGCGATCGGCTGGAGCATGGGAGGAGGAGCGTAGCATCGCCCGGGATGCGGACGATCGGGGTCCTCGGTGTGCCGTCGAACTCGGCCGGTGCGATCGACGGCGTCGCACGCGGCCCGATCGTATTGCGGGAGGAGGGTCTGGTCGAAATCCTCCGCCGGCATGCGGAGGTCCACGACTACGGGGACGTCAGGTTGCCCGACCCGTCACCGGCGCGCGACGCGCGGTCGCACGTCATCGATCCGGACGGCCTCGGTGCGCTCGTCGCCCGTGTTCGAGACGCGGTCTCGCCGATCCTGGAGAGCGGCCATCTCCCGCTGGTCATCGGTGGCGATTGCCCCCTGCTGCTGGGGTGTCTCGCCGCGGCCTCGGGACGGAGCCGAGTCGGTCTCCTGTTCGTCGACGGACACGAGGATGCGTACCTCCCCGTACAGTCGACGACCGGTGAGGCGGCCGACATGGAGCTCGCACTCGCGCTGGGGATCGCAGACGCCTCGTGGTCCTCGGAGCTCGCCACCCTGCTTCCTCTCGTCGCGCCTGCCGACGTCCGGATCCTCGGCGCACGCGATGCGGAGATCCTTCGCGTCGAGGGGGTCGCGTCGCTGCGTGACCGCGTGGCGCTCGCGGACGGCGAGAGTCTGGCAGCCGATCCCGCCGGGATCGCGGCGACGGCCTGCACTTCGCTTCCCGATCCGTGGTGGTTCCACCTCGACCTCGACGTGCTGTCGACGCAGGCTCTCCCTGCGATCGACTACCCCCAGCCGGGCGGCCTCGGCTGGGACGAGCTCGCGGCCGTCGCGACCATGGCCCTGAAGGCCGACCCCCGCGGCTGGGACGTCACCATCTACAACCCCGATCTCGATCCCGAACGGGTCCACGCGCGACGGATCGTCCGGTTCATCGGATCCTTGATCGAGCGAGTGGCGAAGGCACGCTGACCTGGTTCCCTACACCTGGTGAACGAGGAAACGACAAGGAGGCCGACGTGGACGTAGACGTCAGGGCGATCCCCCAAGGGATGCACAGTGTCACACCCCACATCGTCGTTCGAGACGCCATCCGGGCCACCGAGTGGTATCCATCCGCCCTGGGTGCGGAGGAACACGACCGGCTCGAACTGCCAGGCGGAAAGCTGCTCTACGTGGAGCTGTGGTTCGGCGACTCGGCGGTCAGGGTTGCCGACGAGTTCCCCGAAGCCGGGGTCCTGTCCCCGCAGAGCATCGGGGGCACGCCGGTCGTCCTCCATCTGTTCACGGACGACGTCGCAACGCTCTGGCGGCAGGCCGTCGATGCGGGCGCCGAGGTCCTCCATCCACTCGCGGATCAGTTCTGGGGCGACCTGCAGGGGCAGCTCACCGATCCCTTCGGCCACCGGTGGAACCTGGCCCAGCACGTGCGTGACGTTCCGCGCGAGGAGATCGCTCGCGCCGCCGCCGCGGCATTCGGCGGTGGGTGAGGGCACGCCCGCCGGCCGCCTACGGACGGCACCGATCCTCAGATGCAGCAGATGCCGATCCGTCGGCACGGGATCAACGCTGCGGTGAGATCTTCCCGCCCATCCATTCCTCTTCGTACGAGACGGATGAGTCCACCGAGTGGACGGACAGTGATGGACAACGAAAGGGAGTTCAGTCCCGCGGGTCAGGACCGGCCCGCGGGAGAGGGGACCTACGGCCCTGGAGCTGCTCGCGCGCGTCCGTAACGTGGGATCGAGGCCTTTCGGGCATCACGCGAGAGGAGATGAGGACGCGATGACGACCACCAGCACCGCGCAGGAGCTTTCCACACCGACGGGTTCGGTCGACACAGGGCGCCTGGTGTTCACGCGCGGCGCCGCGCACCTCACGATCGGGGTGAACGGGTCCATGGACGACCTCTATCAAGCCCGCTTCGAGGGGAGGGTGCCGGACGTCAGGACCGACGGAGGCACCGTGACGGTCCGCTACCGCATGAGCCTGCATCCCACCAGTGGCGAGATCGAGCTGTGCGGCGGGATCCCCTGGTCGATCCGTGGCCACATGGGGATGTCGCACGTCGTGGCCGATCTGGAGGAGTTGGAGCTGACGGACCTGGAGGTCTCGGCGGGGATGTCCCACGTCGAGATGAGGCTGCCTCGTCCCAAGCAGACCGTCAGGATCCGGATCGGTGGGGGAGCCAGCGACGTCGAGCTGATCCGGCCGACCGGCGTCCCTGTTCGGGTCCACATCGGAGGCGGCGCGTCGAAGCTCGCGATCGACGAGTTCCGGCTCGACTCCGGCTCAGCGACCGACTGGAGGAGCCCGGACTACGATCGGGTCGAGGCCCGGTACGACATCGGGATCCGCGCCGGAGCCAGCAAGCTCACCGTTCGAACCTGACCGCAGCGGATTCGTGGCCGGCTCGAGCCGTTCGCACGACGGCTGGAGGCGCCCTCGATTCAGCCATGCCCGAATCACTGAACGCCCATCCACGTCCCGTCGATACCGAGAACCCGCGACGGCGTGGATCTATGTCGTCCTCACGCGCCAGGCGCGCGAGGGCACATCCGTCCGGCCCCAGGTACGGAACACTTGTGCACTCAAGCGACCCATGACCTCGGTAGGGTAACGTCGCCCTATACTCGCGGCCCAAGCCGGTCGGCGTCCCGAAAGGAGACTCGTCATGCCCCAGATCATCGTCACCGCGGCGGTCAACGATGTCGATGAGTGGTTGAAGTTCAAGGCAGAGATGGTCCCTGCGATGTCGGCGGTCGCGTCGGACGGTGCCAGCTACGTCGCTATGGATGGCAGCAACCAGGTCGCGAGTACATGGGACGTCCCCGACACGGAGGCTTTCCAGGCAGCCCAGAGCTCCTTCTCTCCGGAACTTGCGGCGGCGGCGGAGCGGGCCGGGATGATCCCATCGACTATGGTGGTGTACATCAAGAAGTAGGCCGTCGGTCCCTTCGGGGACGTACACGCCGCTATGCTTGATCTCCTTCGCGCCGCTCCCCTCATCGACGGCCACAACGACCTGCTATGGGAGCTTCGGCAGGGCCGCGATCCGGCCGACCCGACCCTCATGACCGACCTGCCGCGCATGGCCGCAGGCGGCGTGGGCGGCCAGTTCTGGTCGGTGTACGTGCCCTCGGACCTGCCGGCGGACCGCGCCGTGACCATGACGATCGAGCAGATCGACGCGCTCCTCGATCTCGTCCGCAGCAACCCCCATCGGCTGGAGCTCGCCCGGTCGGCGGACGACGTCGAGCGGATCGCCGCCGCCGGAAGGGTCGCGTCGATGATCGGTGTCGAGGGCGGCCACGCGATCGGCGGCTCGCTCGGGGCGCTCCGGGTCCTGGCCGAGCTCGGCCTGGGCTACCTGACGCTCACGCACAACGATGACACGCCGTGGGCCGATTCGGCCACCGGCGAGCACTCGCACGGCGGGCTGACCAGGTTCGGGGAGGAGGTGGTCCGCGAGGTGAACCGGTGCGGCTGGCTCATCGACCTCAGCCACACCTCGGACGACACGATGCGCCAGGCGATCGAGGTCAGTGAGGCGCCGATGATCTTCTCCCACTCCTCGGCCCGGGCTCTGTGCGACGTGCCGCGGAACGTGCCCGACGACGTCCTCGAGCTGGTCGGTCGGACCGGCGGCGTGGTCATGGTGACGTTCGTGCCGTCGTTCGTCGCAGCTGAGGGAGCTGAGTTCAACCGGGTGGGCTGGGCCGAGGCTCGGCGCGTTCGCGCTGAGCAACCGGACGATCCGGAGGCCGTTCGAGTAGCGATGGACGCGTGGTTCGAGGCGAACCCGGGACCGCATGCAACGGTGTCCGAAGTGGCCAACCACATCGATCACGTTCGCGAGGTGGCCGGGATCGACCACGTCGGGATCGGGAGCGACTTCGACGGCACACCGACCATGCCTGAAGGCCTGGAGGACGTTTCCCGGTATCCGGTGCTGTTCAAGGAGCTGGCGAGCCGAGGCTATGGCGAAGCGCAGCTCATGAAGATCGCCGGCCGTAACGTGCTCCGGGTCATGCGCGAAGGGGAGCGGACGAGCACGCGCCTGCGGGCCGAGCGCTCGCCATCAAAGGCGACGATCGAGCAGCTGGATTGAGACAACCCGCCTCCTGCGGTCTGGCTTGGAGGCGGGTTGTCTCGGTCATCCTGCTACTTCGTTCGAACGATCGAGCAGCGGTAGACCTCGTCCGTCGGGACGAGGGTGATCTCAGGATCGG
>Ga0207643_10000053_pt1 | contig 74738 bp, 71 predicted proteins | sample KBSMisM62_FD_184313 | JGI IMG/M metagenome (GOLD analysis project Ga0207643, IMG submission 184313) | Miscanthus rhizosphere microbial communities from Kellogg Biological Station, Michigan, USA - KBS Miscanthus M6-2 (SPAdes) (version 2) | ecosystem: Host-associated > Plants > Roots >... | reverse complement strand
GAGGCGTACTCGGTGACCTCGTCCGCGCGGATCAGGCCGTCCTGGATCGCCCGGGCCAGCAGCTGGGTGCGCGTCGCGGCCGGCCGCCCGGCGTTGGCGTACTTGATCCGGGCCCGCTGGATGTACTGCCGGACCGTGGTCTCGGCGATCCCCATCCGGGTCGCCACCGCCGCCTTGGACATCGACTGGAACCACAGCAGCAGCGCGGTGCGCTCCCGGTCGGACAGCGCCGGCCGGTCGGGGCGCTCGTCGGCGGCCATCGTCCCGGCGGCGAGCGGGGCCACGTAGGGCCGGTCGGTGGCGGCGGCCAGGATCGTCGCCACGCAGTGGTCGCGGGCTTCCTGCTTGGCCAGGAACGCGTACGCCCCGCGCTCCATCACGGCCAGCACGGTCGCGTCGTCGGAATGCTCGGAGTAGACGACCACCCGGCGGCCGGCCTCGGCGAACCGGCTGACCTCAGGCACCACCATCGTGCCGTGCAGGTTGAGGTCGAGCAGCACGACGTCGGCGGTCAGTCCGGGGGCGGTCCACGCCACCTCGACGTCGTCCCCGGCGGCGACGAGCTCGACCCGGCGCTGCGGGTCCTGCTCCAGCCAGGCCCGTACGCCGTCGTGGACCACCGGATGGTCGTCCACCAGGACGACGGTCACCTCCGCCATCGTGCCTCCACCCAACGCCGGTCGTCCTCCTCCAGCATGCTCACCATCACCGTCGAGCTTGCCGTGCCCGCCGGATCGGCCGGCGCCGGCCCCGGCCCGTCGACCAGGACGCTGACCGCCACCTCGTCGCTCCGGCCGAGCACGGTCACCCTTGCCCGCCGCTCGGCGCCGGCCAGCGCGAGCAGCGGCGCCTCGGTCAGCGCCCGGCGGACGTCCCGGTCCAGCGCCGGCAGCCGGCCGGTCAGCTGCAGGTCCACGGCCACGCCGCGCTGGTCGGCGATGTAACTGCAGGCGCGCAGCTCGTGCAGCAGCGGGTCGGCGACGTCGTCGGTCTCGGCGAACAGCCGGCGCAGCCGGCCGGCCTCGACCGCGCAGCGGTGCCGCACCTCGCGGTCGGCCGGGTCGAGGGTGCCGTCGGCGAGCCCGGCCAGCAGCGGGGCGACCGCGTCGCGGACGGTGCGGTAGCGCTGCCGGCGGTCGGCGTGCAGCCGCTCGGCGACCTGCCGCCGGCGCCGGACCGCGCTCTCGGCTTCGGCGACCGCCGCGGCCCGCTGGGCGGTCGCCGCCAGCGCCCGCGCCGCCAGCAGCAGGGTCAGCTGAAGCGCCGCCGTCCCGTAGATCGTGGTCGCGGCCCGGGCCAGGCCTATCCGGTCGAGCGCGCCGGCGTCGGCCAGCACCCCCACCGCGACCGCCGCGTTGATCGCGAGGAAGGTGCCGAGCTCCCGCGGCGGCCGGCGCAAGAGCACCAGCACGCCGAACCAGCCGGTCGATCCCCAGGCCCAGTCGGCGCTGGACAGCAGCAGGTCGGCCGGGACGGCGGCGATGCCGACCGCGCCGGCCGCCAGGGCGCCGCCGGCCAGCAGCCAGGTGACGGTGCGCCCGGTCCGCCCCTGCCAGAGCCGGATCCCGGCCACCGCGCCGATCGCGGCCAGCGCGAGCCAGGACAGCACCTCGGCGACCGGCCAGCGGTAGTCGCCCCGGTTGGCCAGCAGCACCAGCAGGTCGTTGCCGACGTGCCAGACGCCGACGAGCAGGATCACCACGAGATCGAGGCCGCGCCGGTAGCGGGTCGCGATCATCTCGCCCAGCCCGGCGCCGGCGGCCGGGTCGTCGCCGCCGTCCGGTCGGCCGGGCCAGCGCAGCAGCACCCGGGTGCCGCCGCCGGGCCGGGACGAGACGGTCGCGTCGCCCTGCACGGCCCGCATCCGGCCGACCACCGACTCCCGCACCCCGCGCCGCGAGTCGGGCACCGCCGCCGGATCGAACCCCGGCCCGTCGTCGGCGACCAGGACCGTCACCGCGCCGTCCGGCTCGACCGCCGCGTGCAGCTGCACCCGGGCCGGCGCCGCGTGCCGGGCCGCGTTGGTCAGCGCCTCGGTGGTGGCGCCGGCGAGCGCGGCCCCGACCGCCGCCGGCACCGGAACCGCCGGGATCGGCGCGTCGACCGTGACCGGCCGGCCGTCGACGACCGGCCGCAGCCAGCCGGGCAGGTCGGGGCCGGCCGGCTGGTCGGGCGCGTTGAGCCGCTCGATCACCGCGAGGTCGCGGTGGGCCTGGGCCGGCAGGCTCGCCGAGCCGGTGTCGATCCCGCCGGCGGCGACCACGGTGAGGGTGGCCGAGACGCTGTCGTGCAGCAGCCGGTAGTGCTCGCGCTCCTCGGCCCGGCGGGCGGCCAACACCGCCGCCTGCCGCTCGGTCGCCTCCTGCTGCAGCACCGCGCCGTCGGCCGCGGCCGCCGCCCGGCGCAGCACGGTCATCAGCGCGGTGACCAGTGCCCCCTGGACGAACAGCAGCAGCGCACCGCCGGGTGGTTCGGCCGCGGTCGCCAGCGCCAGGCCGGCGGCGTACGCGGCCGGGACGGCGACGCTGACCGCCAGCCCGACCAGGGTCCGGGCGACCAGCGGGCTGATGATCACCGTGGTGCTCGCGTAGAGGAACACCCAGCCGGTCGTGTCGGTCAGCACCGCGGCCGGGACGAGCTTTCCCACCGCGAGGCCGAGCACGGCCGCCACCGCCGCGTCGCCGAGCACCGGCCAGCCACCGCCGCGGCGCCGCAGCAGCAGGACCGCGTACGCCGCCGACCACACGGTGGTGACGGTGACCGCGGCGGCCACCGCGACGACGGTGGCCGGCGGCGCCAGGCCGGCGAACGCGGCGATGCCGGCCGCCACCGCGCTGCCGATCCGGAGCCCGACGGCGCAGCGCACCATCAGCCGGGCGAAGGCCGTGCGGGCGACGCGACTGCCAGTGGCCGGCATGACGGGGGGACTCCCGGGGTGAAGGCTGCGGCAAGAAACTACTGCCTCCCGCGACAGGAATGGCGCGGGATGGCCGGACCGGTTCCCGTGACGACCAATCGGCCATCATGACCAGGTCGCCTCTGCCGCCTATCGTCCAGGCTGGCGGCCCGCACCGCCGGCCCCGTCCGCGGGGGGATGCGCCTGGCGGCGGGGGGCCGGGGCGGGGTTCCGCGGGGTCGGGCGTGCGGGCCGCCTGGAGGCACGGTCAGGTGCCGGGGCACCTCTGCGCTTGCGGCGCTCCCGGGTCGGGGAAGCTGTGAGGTGCAGACCCGACCCACGAAGGGAACCTCGCAACCGTGACCGCTGTGCCCACCGTCCGGCTCAACAACGGCGTCGAGATCCCCCAACTGGGGTTCGGCGTGTTCAAGGTGCCGCCGGAGCAGACCGAGGACGTCACCCGGACCGCGCTGGAGGTCGGCTACCGGCACGTCGACACCGCGCAGATGTACGGCAACGAGGCCGGTGTCGGCCGGGCGGTGCGGTCCGCCGGCCTCGACCGGGACGAGGTGTTCGTCACCAGCAAGCTGGACAACCCCAACCATGCCCGGGACGACGCGCTGCGCTCCTTCGACGGGACGCTGGCCGAGCTCGGCTTCGACCACGTCGACCTGTTCCTCATCCACTGGCCGCTGCCCGGGGTCGGCGACTTCGTCGACACCTGGCACGTGATGGAGGAGATCTACCGCTCGGGCCGGGCCCGCGCGATCGGCGTGTCGAACTTCAAGCCGCACCACCTGCGCCGGCTGCTGGCCGCGGCGGAGGTCGTCCCGGCGGTGAACCAGATCGAGGTGCACCCCTACCTGGTGCAGGACGACGTGCGGGCGTTCGGCACCGAGCACGGGATCGTCACCGAGGCTTGGGCCCCGATCGCCCGCGGCCGCCTGCTCGACGACCCGGTGATCACCACGATCGCCAAGCGGCTGGACCGCACGCCCGCGCAGGTCACCCTGCGCTGGGCGATCCAGCGCGGTGACGTCGTCTTCCCGAAGTCGGTCACCCGCAGCCGGATCGAGGAGAACTTCCGGCTGTTCGACTTCCAGCTCGACGACGACGCGATGGCCGAGATCACCGCGCTGGACCGGCAGGAGCGCACCGGGCCCGACCCGGACACGATGAACCGGGTCTGATTTCAGCCGGTCCGGACCGGCTCCTGCAGCTCGACCTCCCAGGGACCGGGACCCTCGCCGTAGGAGAGGTAGAGCTCGCGGTTGTAGCCGGCGGACCGGTAGCCGTTCGCCTCGATCCACCGGGCGAGCGTCTGGATCGTCGGCATCACGTCGTCCATCGGGCCGCGGTGCACGATCGTGGCAGCCAGCTCGACCGCCGGCAGGTCGGTGACGGTGTACCCGTCGTACGTGCCGGGCTCGGCTTCCACCGGCATCCCGGCGTGCACCAGCACGCCACCGCCGGGCGCGTCGTCGTACCAGGCCAGGGCCGGGCCGACCATCGGCACCCCGGCCTTGTCCAGGTCGGCGCAGAGCCGGTCGTACAGCGGCTGGATGACCGGGCTGATCGAGGCCGGCTCGAAGCCACCGGCAACCCCGTCGGCGTGCGCGACCCGGACCGCGGGCAGGGCCTTGACCTTGATGTCCTCGCTGGGCATTGCACCCTCCGTCTCGATGATCCGGAGCCTCGCCTCGACCTGGCGCAGCCGGGCCTCGTCCGCGTCGATGCGCGAGCGCAGCTCGGTCCGCCGCAGCCGCAGCATCCCCCGCAGCTCCTCCGGGCCGACCTCGTCGTCGACGATCGTGCGTACCTCGGTCAAGGTGAAGCCGAGGTCCTTGAGCGCGACGATCCGGTTCAGCCGGGCGAGCTGGGCCGCCCGGTACGAGCGGTAGCCGGTGGCCGGGTCCACGTACGCGGGCCGGAGCAAGCCGATCGCGTCGTAGTGCCGCAGCATCCGGACCGACACGCGGCCGTAGCTGGCGAAGTCTCCGATTCCGAACATGACTCCCCCGGTCTAGGCCCTGACACGATGTCAGGGTCAAGCCGCGCGCGCCTTCTTCCGCCGCTGCCACAGCCAGCGGACGCCCTCGATGATCCCGGCGCCCGCGGCGGCCAGGCCGAACGCCAGCAGGAGCCCCTTCCAGGTCTCGTGCTCGAACGTGGCCCCGCCGATCATGCCGAGCCCGACGTTGTACGCGCTCCAGACCGAGACGCCGACGACGTCGGCCAGCGCGTAGGTCCGCCAGCGGTACTCGGTGGTGCCGGCGGTCAGTGCGACCGCGGTCCGCCCGCCGGGCACGAACCGGGCCACCGCGATCAGCGTCTTGCCCCGCCGCTCCAGCGCGTTCTGCGCCCAGTCGAGCGTCCGCTTGCCGCGCTCGCCGCGCAGGAACCGCTGGGCCGCCCTGGTGCCGAGCTTGCGGCCGATCCAGTAGCAGGCCGAGTCGCCGGCGAACGCGCCGACGGCGGCGGCCAGGAACACGAACACCGGGTTGAGGTCGCCGCTGGTGGCCAGCACCCCGCCGGTGACCACGATCGTCTCCCCGGGCAGCAGCGGGAGCACGGCGTCGCCTGCGACCACCGCGAAGATCAGCGCATACGCCCAGCTCGACGCCGACAGCGCGTCGGTGAGCTGGTCGAACACAGTCACCGGCTCACCCTAGAGACCGGAGCCGGGACACGGCGAAGGGCGCCCTCCCCGCGCGGGGAGGGCGCCCTTCTCGTCCCTGCTAGCTGATCGTGTACGCGTACGGCAGCGCGGCAACCTCGTCCGTGCTCCCGGTGATCGGGTCGATCGCGTCCAGGAACAGCGTGCCCCGCACCACGGTGCCCTTCGCCCCGGTCGGGGTGATGGTCAGCTGGATCGACCCGCTGGCGCCCACGTCCACCGTCACCGGCGTCGCCGCCGGCGCGTCGGCCGACACGTACGCCAGCAGCGGGTCACCGGTGGCCGAGCCGACGGCCGCGTCGAACGGGCGGGTGTGCGCGCTCGCGGTGAAGTGCATGTGCACCGTCCCGGCACCCGCGTCGCCGAACGGCCCGTTGCCGATCGTCGGGAGCGCCAGCCAGGTCTGCGGCGCCACGATCGGGTCGGACACCGTGACCGACGGGCTGGTGCCCACCGGACCCGCCTCGCGGTCCGGGTCACCCTCGAAGGACAGGTCCTCCGTGTGGTCGGCCGGGAACGGCGAGACCTCGAAGTTGAACGGCCCGTCGCCGGTTCCCGCCATGTGGAACGAGTCCGACTCGGTCGGCACCCGCGCCGCCGGGAACGGCCCCAGCGGTGCGTTGACGATCGTGAACTCGGCGTTGTCCACCACCAGCGGGAGGTTCGCCCGCCCGACGAGCCGGCCGTCCAGGAAGTACGCCTGGTCGGCCGCGCCGCGGTTGGTGAACCGGACCGTCGTGGTCACCGGCTTGCCCGCCTTGAGGTGCACGGACGGCGAGTTCGGCACGCCGGGCGCAGACACCTTCGCCGGGTCGAGCGAGATCTTCCCGGTGAACGGCGTCTCCAGCGCGGTGCCGGACATCGGCCCGAACACGGCCAGGGCGACCCGCCACCGACCCGGCTGCGGGTTGACCGTGCTGAACTGCAGGCTGCCGACCAGGGTGCCGTCGGCCCGCTGGTTCGTCTTCTCCGACACCGGCTCGCCGTTCGGGTCGATGAGGAACCCGTACAGCGCCTGGTTGGTGTTGCCGTTCACGGTGAACCCGACCGACAGCGCCTTGGTGCCGTGCCTGATGTCGAACTCGTACCAGGCGCCGGGGTTGGGGATGCCGCCGCGGCCGTTGCCACCGGCGAACGCGCCGGTGAACGTGCCGCCGTTGCGGTCGAGCGGCACCAGCGTGCGCAGCGTGATCGGGATGACCGTGCTCGGCCCGGAGCCGGTGAGCACCAGCGCATCGCTGGTGTCGCTGGCCTTGCGCGGGGCCGGCACCCGGACGGTGACCGTGCGGGTCGCGCCGGCCGGGATCACCAGCTGCCGCGGCGATGCCGAGCCGTTGGCCACGTTCTTGAAGGTGGTCGCACCGAACTGGACGGTCCCGGTGAAGCCCACCGCGCCCGGCGAGCTGAACAGGACCGCGGTCCAGGTGCCGGCCTTCGGCTGCGGGATGTCGACGACGGCGAAGCCGCTGCCGGCGCCCTGCGGCAGGCTGAACCCGCTGTAGGTGCCGTCCGGCTCGAGCAGGGCGAGCCGGACCGTGAACTGCCCGTTGCCGGGCCACGCGATCGACACGGCGAGGTGGTCACCGCCGCTCGGCACCGAGAACTTCGTCGTGGTGAACGTCCGGGTGATGCCGAAGGCGTCGACGAACGTCGGCAGGCTGTCCCGGTCGAACGGCACCGTCTTGGCGGTGCTCGCCAGCACCTTGGTGGTGGTCCGGATCGAGGACCGCACCACCTGCGGCCGGCTGCCGACGTTGGTGACCTGCACCCGTGCGGTCGCCGAGCCGCCGGCCCTGGCGGACAGGTTGAGCTGGTTGACGCCGGCGACCAGTTCGCCGTCGGCCGGGTGGGACCCGCCGCGGATGGACCGGGCGGCCTTCACCGCGGCCAGCGAGTCGAGCAGGCCCGCGCCCTGCAGCGAGCCCGGCAGGCCGAGGTCCTCGGAGGTGCTGGTGAGCAGCCGCCGGACCAGGTCCGCGCTCGGGCTGGCGCCGTGGTGGCTGTCCCGGTACGCCTGGATGACCAGGGCCGCGGCCCCGGCGGTCAGCGGCGCCGACTGGCTGGTGCCGCCGAACTGCTGGATCGGGGACGGCTCGTCCTTGTTGTCGAAGCAGTTCTGGTAGATGTCGACGTCGGTCGAGCACAGGGCCCAGCCGAGGTCACCGGGCGCCACCAGGTCGATGGTCCGCCCGGGTTGGGTGAAGCCGCTCGAGCTCAGCGCCGAGATCGCGTTGCTGCGGTATTTCCCGTTGCTCAGCTGGAAGCCGCTGCCGGTGGTCTGCGCGTAGCTGCGGAACATCGTCGTGCCGCCGACGGAGATGACCCCCGGCGTACTGGCCGGCGAACCGATCGTGTTGAAGTCGCCGGCGTCGCCGCTGCTCGCGGTGATCACGATGCCGGCCCGGACGAGCTCCTCGTTGAAGACGGCGGTGGGGTCGTCGTTGGTGTCCGGGAACTGGTTGCTGCCGAACGACTCGTTGATCACGTCCACGTGGTCGTGGGTGACCGCGTAGTCCAGCGCCTCGAGGACCGAGGAGTTGAACGCGAACCCGCCGGCCGGGAAGATCTTGAGACCGACCAGTTCGGCGTCCGGAGCCATGCCCAGCACGCGGATCGTGCAGCCCGGGGGCAGCGGGTGTGCGGGGTTGACGTAGTCGGCCAGGTCGTAGACCTGCCGGCCCTGGGCCGCGATCGAGCTCGCGTCGCCGAAGGCCTCGGCCCCGCCGGTCGGGGCGAACGGACCCTCACCGGAGAAGTCCTGGTAGTCGACGAAGACGTGGGACCCGTCCGGGCGGATGAAGTCGGCGTTGTCCGGGTCGACGCCGTCGGCCAGGAAGGCCACCCGCACGCCCTTGCCGGTCGAGATCCGGTGCGCCTCGGTCGTGTGGGTGAGGTCGAGCGCCTCGGGTTCGAGCAGCGGCTTGCTCGGGTCGGTCGGGCAGACCAAGTTCGACACCGGTCCGGGCGCCGCCTTCGACGGCTTCTCGCGGTCCGGGCTCGGCGCCTTGATCAGCTTGTCCGGCACCACCGCGGCGACGGACGGGTCCGCGGCCAGCGCGGCGGCTTCGGCGGCCGGCACCGCGGTGGCGAACGCGTTCGCCACGTGCAGCTGCCGGAAGTCCTTGCCGCCGTGGCTCTTGGCCCGCGCGACCAGGGGTGCCTGGTCGCTGTTCGTGACCTGCGCGCGGCGGCCGGCATCGGCCGCGGTCGCGGGCAGTTCGGAGTGCTGGTTCTTCAGCAGCACGATCACGTGCTGGGTGGGGCCGGACGCGGACGGCGCCGGAGCGGCCTCCGCCACTCCCACCAGTCCGAGAACGCCTGTGGATACGGCTGTCGCGCACACCAGTGCACGGCGGAGACCAGCTCGGGACACTCATCCCCCCAGGCAGAACGGCAATGGTCGACCGGAAGAGGTCGTTGCGCACGCTAACGGCCCGAATTCCGAGCTGATACACCGAAAGTGCAAAGGATGCCTATGGAGTTTCTTTTGGTGCGCGTCAGGATCGATTCGGCCGACTCGGCCGGTCGGTGCGGGCGTATCGCGGCGCGTTCCCGCTGCTCTGTCCGGTGAGGAATCGGGAGGTGATCCGTGCGCACCCTGCCGCGCGTGCACCATCGCGCCGCGCCCGCGCCGGCCGAACAGGCCGGCAGCCTGCTGCGCCTGCTCGGTGTCTACCCCGGGCCGTCGGCGGCGCTGGGCTCGGTGGCGGCGCTGGCCGGCGTGTCCCGGCCGGTCGCCCGCGCGGCGGTGACGAGGCTGGCCGCCGACGGGCTGGTCGACACGGTCGGCGGCCGGGTCGTCGTGCCCGCCGCGCTGCGCGCCGCGACCGCGGACAACGCGCAGACCCGCCCCGCCCGCGACCGGCTGCTGCGCCACCTGCTGACCCGGGCGATCGCCGCCGCCGCGGTCGCCGCCCCGGACGGCCCGACCGTTGCGCTGCCGCCGTTCCGATCCGCTGCCGGCGCCCGCTCCTGGCTGGCGGCCGAGCTGCCGACCCTGCTCGCCGTCCCGGATCCCACCTTCGCGCTGCGGCTCGCGCGGGCGCTGGGCGATCAGCTGGCCGACGACGACGCGCTGCTGCTCTACCAGCGGGCCGCCGCGGGCGGCGACCCGGAGATGCGGCTGCGGCTGGGCCTGACGCTGTGCCGGCTCGGCCGGCACGATGAGGGCGCCGAGCAGCTGCGGGCCGCGCTGCCGGGACTCGGCCGGCCGGCCGACCGGGCCGCGGCGCTGCTGCAGCTGGCCGGCTGCCGGGACCGGCAGGGCCGCCGGGTCGAGGCACTGGCCTGGTACGCCGAGGCTTACGAGGCCTGCCTTCGGGCCGGCGATCGGGTCGGCCGCGCGGTCGCGCTGCGCCGGCTGCGCACCCGCGCCGCCGCCTGAACGCCGCTCGAGCCCCCTCGCGAGCCACCGCCCGAGCCCCGCCCGAGCCGCCGCCGAAGCCGGTAAATCCGTGGCGGCCGTGTGGGACGTTGGGTTCATGGCGGACTTGGCGGAGCGGCTGCGGGAGCTCGACCTGTCCGGGATCGCGCAGATCACCGGCCCGGACGGGGTCGAGTTCGAGGAGTGCTTCGGGCTGGCCGACCGCGCGGCCGGAATCCCGGTCACGCCGGCGACCCGGTTCGGTCTCGCCTCGGTGACCAAGATGTTCACCGCGGTGACGGTCGCGACCCTCGGCGTCGACGTCGCGGCGCCGGTGGTTGCGCTGCTGCCGCCGGACCGGCGGCCCTCGACGCTGCGGCCGGACGTGACCGTGCACCATCTGCTCAGCCACACCTCCCACATCGCCGACTACGCCGAGGAGGAGGGCCCGGACCCGGTCGAGTACGAGACATTGTGGACGGACCGGCCGTGCTACCGATTCGAGCGGCCGGCCGACTTCCTGCCGCTGTTCGCCGATCGTCCGCCGTACGGGCCGCCCGGCGGCGGGTTCCACTACTCCAATGCCGGCTTCGTCCTGCTCGGGCTGATCGTCGAGGAGGTCTCCGGGCTGTCCTTTGTGGACGCCGTGCGACGGCAGGTGTTCGAGCCCGCCGGGATGGCCGCGAGCGGGTTCTTCCGGCTGGACGAGCCGGTGCCGGACCTGGCGGTCGGCTACCTCCCGTCCGGACGGTCCAATGTGTACTCGATCCCGGTGATCGGCGGGGCCGACGGCGGCGCCCAGTGCACGGCCGCGGACCTCGACCGGTTCCTCCGCCGGTGGGACGACGGGTCGCTGCTCGGCGACCGGCGGGACGTCATGCTCACCCCGCACGCGGCCGTCGACGCCGGAATCGACTACGGCTACGGCTGCTTCCTCTACGGCGACGGGCGGTTCGGCCACGGCGGCGGCGATCCGGGCGTGACGACGCTGGTGCAGCGGATCCCGTCCGCCGACGCGACCGTGGTCGTGCTGCTCAACATGGAGGGCCCGGCCGGCGCGGCCCGAGACCTGCTCGTCGAGGCGGTCCTGCACGGCTAGTGTCCCGCGTCAGAGGTCCCGTGCGGTGCGAGGACTTCTGACGCGGGGCACTGGCTACGGCGCGTCGAGCCGGCCGACCCACCACTCGGACGCCGGGACCAGGCCTGCCGCGGTGAGCGCCGCCCGCTTCGGTCCGTCCAGGCGGGCGGTGACGACCACCACGTCGGTCGCGCCGCGGTCCCTGGCCATCACCCGCAGCGCCGCCAGCAGCTCGACGCCGACCCGCGGCCACAGCTGCCGGTCCTCGACGGCGAAGTCGACCACCAGGCACGCCGGTCCCCGCTCGAACACCGGCGGCGCCGCCAGCAGGGTCCCGAACGCGTAGCCGAACGACGGCTCGGAGACCAGCGCGACCGCATCGCCATCCTCGATCAACCCGAGCAGGTACGCCCGCTGCGCCTCGGCCGCGCCGGCCGCCGGTCGCCAGAACCGCGGCTGGAAGCCCGCATACTCCTCCCGCTGCGCCTCGGCGAGCGCGAGGATGCGGTTCAGGTCGCCGGGTGCCGCGGGCCTGATGGACACGCCGGCATTATCGGGCGCGGGAGCCCCCGCCGTCGCCGAACGCGCCAGCTAGCTCGGTCCGCGATCGCATCCCGCGCTTGCGCAGCACGCTGCTCACGTGGTGCTCCACCGTGCGGGGGCTGACGAACAGTGCCGCGGCAATGTCGCGATTGGACAGTCCGCGGGCGACCAGCAGCGCGACCCTGGTCTCCTGGGAGGTGAGCTGGTCGCCGTCGCGCGGGCTGCGCCGGGGCCGCTGGCCGGTCGCGGCCAGCTCGGCGGTCGCGCGGGCGGTCCACCCGTCCAGGCCGAGCGCGTCGAAGCCCGCCGCCGCCGCCCGCAGCTGCTCACGGGCCGCCACCCGCCACCCGGCCCGGCGCAGCCGCGCGCCGTGCAGCAGCCGGGTCCGGGCAGCCCCGAAGGGGTCGGAGTGCAGCCCGTACGCGGCCTCGAACGCGGCCTCCGCGGCCGCATCGTCGGCGGCGAGCACGCCGTCGAGCCGGGCGACGTGGGCGCGGATCTCCGGCACCGGCGAGTCCCGGTTGGCCTCGGCGTGCCGGCCGGCCAGGGCGACCGCGTCGTCGCGCCGGCCGAGGCCGAGGTACGCCTCGACCAGCTCGGGCGCCACCCCGAGCGGGTAGTCGCCGCGCGGGAGCCGCCCGCCGTCCACCGCGACGCGCCACTCCAGCACCCGGACCACGGCGTCGAGGTCACCCCGGCAGAGCGCGGCGAACGCCGCCACGAGGTGCCCGTGCACGGCGCCGGCGGAGATGTCGGCCCGGTCTGCCAGACGGCGCGCCTCGGCAAGCCCGGCCGCCGCGTCGGCGTGCAAGCCGCGGGCGGCCTGTTCGAAGGCAAGCACCTCGTAGCTGTAGGCGAGGTCGGCGACGTACCCGAGCTCGATGCCGAGCTCGACCGCCTCGCCGGCCCAGGCGTACGCCAGCTGGTGCTCGCCCAGGGCCATCGCACCGCCGGCGATAAGGCTCAGTGCGAGCGGCAGCATGCCCAGGGCGCCGAGCGCGCGGGCTGCGTCCATTCGCCGGTCGAGGTAACCGCGCACGAGCTCCGGCTCCCCGGCCCAGGCCGGCGCCAGCACCGCGGTCACCAGGTGGCGCGGCTCGTCCCGCAGGCTCGGCTCGCCCTCGAGCAGGTCCACCGCCCGCAGGCCCGCGACCCGCGCGGCCACCCAGTCACCGCTGAACGCGAGCGCGGCGGCCCGCGTGTAGTGCGCGAGCATCGCGTGCTCCGGGTCGGTCGAGTCGACGTCGGCCGCCAACGCGTCGGCCGCCGCGGCCATCGCCTCGGCCGAGCCGAGCCGGTAGCCCACGATGGACAGCTCAGCCAGCGCCCGCAGCCGGACCGCGCCGGTGCCGAGCCCGGCGGCCTCGGTCAGTAGCGGCCGGGCGAGGGTCGGCGCGCCCGCGTAGTGCTCCAGCGTGCCGAGAGCGAGCAGCGCGCGGGCCCGGGTCGGGCCGTCGGCGGGACCGGCCAGCACCTGCCCGGCCAGCTTGCGGACCCGGTTCGGGTCACCGCCGAGCAGGGCGTCCTCCGCCGCGGCCGCCCGGGCGGACGCGGTCCGGACGGGGTCGGGGTGCAGCCCGGCGGCCCGCTCGGCCACCACGGAGGCGGCGGCATAGCCGCGCCGGGTCCGCTCCCGGCCGGCGAGCGCCTCCAACCGGGCGGCCAGGCCAGCGTCGTACCCGACGGTCGCTTCGGCCAGGTGCCGGGTCTGCCGGTCCGGATCCCCGGCCAGCGCGGCGGCCAACGCGGCGTGCGCCGACCGGCGTTCGGCTGCGGGGGTGGTCGACCAGACCGCCGAGCGCAGCAGCGGGTGGGTGAAGGTAAGTCGGCCGGCGTCCAGCGCGACCACACCGGCCCGCTCGGCCGCCGCCAGCGCCGCCTGCGGGTCGTGGCCCTCGGCGCGCAGCGCCGCCACCACCGGACCGGCGTCTGGCTCGCCTGACGTCGCGGCCAGCACCAGGGCCCGGTGTGCGCACGCCGGCAGCGCGTCGCCGGGCCGCCGGAACGCGGACGCCAGGCGATCACCGAGCGGCAGTACGTCCGGCAGCGGCGCCGAGCCGCGACGCTGCTCCGGAGTCAGCCGCCGTACGGCCTCGATCAGGGCGAGCGGGTTGCCGCCGGTGGCGACCACCAGCGGGTCGACCAACCCGGCCCCGACCTGGCCGCGCAGGAGCTCCGCCGCGTCGGCGACCGGCAGGCCGGCCAACGCCAGCGACCGCATGCCGTCCACGACGGCCGCGGAGTCAGGCTCGGGCCGGGCCGCGACGAGGAGCGCGACCGGGTCGTGCCCGAGACGGCGGGCGACGAACGCCAGCACCGCGGAAGACTCCCGGTCGATCCATTGAGCGTCGTCGACCGCGACCAGCAGCGGCTGCCGTTCCGCCGCTGCCGCCAGCAGCGACAGCGCTCCGGCGGCGACGAGGAACCGGTCGCCGTGGCCGCCAGGCCCGGCCCAGCCGACCGCGGCCGCCAGCGCGTCCCGCTGCGGACCGGGCACCGCGTCCAGCCGGTCTCGCACCGGAAGCAGCAGCGCCAGCAGGGCCCCGTGCCCCAGGGAGAGCTCGGCCGGTACGCCGGTGGCGCGCAGCACCAGGAATCCGGCCGCCGACCCGGCCGCGGCGTCGAGCAGGGTCGTCTTGCCGATGCCCGGCTCGCCCACCAGGCACAGGCTCGCGCCCGCCCCGTGCCGCGCGGCCTCGAGCACCGCGGCGATCTCGGCCAGCTCGGGTGCGCGCCCGACGATCACCATCCCGACGCTACCGGGATAGGTGCTTCCACGGACGCGAACGGCGGGCCCGGCGCCGGATCGTGCCGGCATGAGGACCTTCGTCAATCGCCTGGTGGCGTACCTCGGCCCGGCCGGCCGGTGCCTGGGCCTCCCGCTCTACCTGCAGTGCCGCGGGGCCAAGCGATGACCGCGCCAGCACTGCACGGCCTGTCCCACCTCGGCTTCAGCGTGCACGACGTCCCGGCGGCGGTCCACTTCTGGGTCGAGGTGTTCGGCTTCCGGGCTGTGGTCGAGGAACCCGGGTTCGCCTTCCTGATCAGGGTCGACGTCGGGCTGGCGATCGGCGTCGGCGACCACGACGGCGCGGTGGCCGGCGGTTTCGACGAGCGCCGGGTGGGCTTGGACCACCTCGCGCTGGCCGTCCCGAACGTGCCCGGCCTGGACGCGTGGGCTCGCTGGCTGGACGAGCACGGCGTGCCGCATTCGGGGGTCGTGGCGTCGGACGCCGGCTCGCACCTCAACCTGCGGGCGCCGGACTCGTTCCCGGTCGAGTTGTTCGTACTCGACCCGGCGGCCGCGCCGAGCTTCGGCATCCCGGACCCGGCGCGGGCGGTGGCTCGCACCAACGCCGACCCGGCTGCGGTCGGCCCGGCGGAGGTCAGCGTGCCGGGGCGAGGGTCGCGGTCGCCCTCAGCGGTGTGTGGTCCGAGTGGGCCGCCGAGGTGACCAGCGCCGAAACGCCGGTGAAGTCGCCGCGGGACAGGAACACGTAGTCGATCTTGCGGGTCGGGTGCACGTACCCGGGTCCGTCGCCGCAGCGGGCCCGCGAGCAGCCACCGGTGAACGCGTCGTCGGCGGCGTCCGCCTCGACGAAGTCGGCGTCCATCGGGTCGAGCGCCGGCCGGCCCGGAGTGGTGTTGAAGTCGCCGCCGACCACCACCGCGGCCCCGGCCCGGAACGCCCCGGCATGCTCGGCCACCGCCGTGACCTGGCTGGCCGTGTTGGCCGGGTCGGTGTCCAGGTGCGTCGCGCAGGCGACCAGCGGCCGGCTCTGGAACGCCGTCCGTACGCAGGTCACCGTGCGCGGTTCGCCGCCGGCCGGAGCGGGCAGCGGCGCGCTGCCCGCGTACCCGACGTCGCTGCTGCGCACCAGCACCGCGATGCCGTAGTCGCTGCCGTCCCAGCACCGGTTCGGCATCGTCGGCTGGAAGTGGCCGTGGTACGGCAGATCGGCCAGCAGTCGGTCGTACTGGCCGCGGCACACCTCGTTCAGCGTCACCACGAACGGCTGCCGTGTACGGCCGGTGATCTCCGCCTCCAGGTCGTCGACCACTGCGAACCGGGTCCCGCAGGCATTGCCGCACATGTTGAACTGCAGGATCGACAGCGTGGCCGGCGGCGTGCCGGCGTCCGCCGGCAGCCGGAGCAGTGCGTACACGAGCACCACGAGGCCGGCCAGCCGGACAACCCGTCGGGTCGAGGACACCGCACCAGTCTGCCCCGCACCGAGTGGGAAAGATGGGTACTCCCGCGGCCGGTATGGGTAACCGCTGCCGATCTCCCGGCACCGCTGCTGTTCCTACGTTCGGTGCGCAACGTTCCGCGAACCGAGGAGCACGAGGATGCCGCTCTACCTGGACGTCCACACGATCGACGGCGGAGTCGAGTGCGCCGCCGTCGAGAAGGCGCATCTCGCCGACCTGGCGACGCAGGGCACGCACGACGTGCGCTACCTGCGCTACTGGGTCGACGAGTCGCACGGCAAGGTCTTCTGCCTGGTCGAGGCCCCCTCGCCGGAGGCCGCCGAGGCCGTGCACAAGGAGGCGCACGGCCTGGTCGCCGACGAGATCTACCAGGTGCAGGAGGGGGTGTGAGAGCCGCCAGGGTCACCCGGCTGGTCGTCGGGCTCGCCGGGGTCGCCGCGCTCGGCCTCGTCCCGGCGCTGACCGGGCCGTCCGCGGCCGCGTCGACGGCGGTCGCCGCGCATCAGCATTCCGGGCACTCCGCGTCGACGGGCCGTCCGTCGGCCCTGCAGATCGCCAAGATGCGCGCCGCCACCGCGACCTTCCACAACATCGCGAACGCCGAGGACGCCGGCTACGGCCTGCTGCACGACGTCGCCGGGCTCACCTGCATCGCCATGCCGGGCGAGGGCGGCATGGGCGTGCACTTCGTCAAGGGCCCGCTCGTCGCCGACCCCGGCCTCGACATCCGCACCCCCGAGGCGCTGGTGTACGCGCCGGACCGGGACGGCACGCTCCGGCTGGCCGCGCTCGAGTTCATCGTGGACAAGGCCGCCTGGGACGCGCACCACAGCAAGCCGCCGCGGCTGTTCGACGGCAGGTCGTTCGACCTGACCACGGCACCGAACCGGTTCGGCCTGGCGCCGTTCTACTCCCAGCACGTCTGGATCTGGAAGAACAACCCGGCCGGCGTGCTGTCGATGTGGAACCCGCAGGTGCACTGCCCCGCGTAGGACCTCCGCCGAGACGCCCCTCCGCGCACCCCGGAGGGGCGTCCTCGGCGGTCCTCGGCCGACCGGCGAGTCGCCCTCGGCGCTCTTCCGGCAACGGCGAGCGGCCCTCGGCGTGCTCAGGCGACCGGCGAGGCGAACGTCGCCCGCTGCCGCGCCCGCCAACCGCCCGGCTCGTAGTAGCGCTCGGTCCAGCCGTCGTCCTCGGCCAGGAACCCGCCGCCCTCGCCGCCCTCCGCGTCCTTCGCCGCCCAGTCCCGGAAGACGAAGTGCATGAACAGCCGCTGGTATTCGGTGAGGTAGATGTCGGCCACCCGCCGCGCCGCGGCATCACCGGCCGGGGTCCCGTCGCCGCGGATCACGACGGTGTTCTCCTCGTTGTCCGTGGTGGAGTTGTCCGAGTAGTTGGCCGACCCGGTGAGCGTGACCGGCGACGGCGCCAGCGGGTCGATCATGATGATCTTGGTGTGGATGAACTTCACCCAGGCGTTGAAGTTCGTCAGGTGCTCGTCCGCCCACTGCTCGAACGTGACCTTGTGCAGGTAGTCCCCCCAGGACACCCGTACGTCCGGGTCGACGGTCGGGATCTCCTGCCCGGCGTCCGGCTTCTGGTCCAGCAGCACGGTACGGACGAGGCCCCGGTCGACGCCCAGCCGCTGCCGGAACACCTTGTTCAGTCCGAACGCGCCGGTGATGTGCGCGCTGGAGACCGCGCCGTCGAACGCGTCGCCGTACCCGTCCAGCAGCCGGCTGGTCGTCGCCCGCGGCGAGAGGATCGTGGCGATGCCCGGCGCGGCGAGCTCGACCGGGTTGGTCGACTCCGTCCACAGCCGCAGGGCGGCGGTCGTGACCGCCTGGTCGGCCAGCTGCGCCCAGTAGTCCAGGAAGCGCTGCGCCACCGCGGGGTCGCCGATGAGGTGGCCGACGTTGAGATGGCCGAAGATCGCGCCCTGGGTGAGGTTGGTCGACCCGGTCCACACCGCGACCGGCTGCCCGGCCCTCGTCAGCACCAGGAACTTGTTGTGCTGCAGCGCGCTCTTGTTCGGCGCCGTCCGCCAGGTCACCACGTCGTCCAGCCCGACGGCGACGACCGCGGCGCGGTTGTCCTCCGCCGTCGTGTCGCTGTCCTTGCCGGCCGCGTCGCGGTCCCGACCGTGCACGACCAGCTGCACGTCCGCGCCGGCGTCCCGGGCCGCGGCGAGCGCGGACAGCCCGGTCTTCCAGGTGAACTCGTAGAACGCGCCGCGCAGCCCCCACTCGGGCCCGTTCGCCCGGCCGACGAACCGGGCGAACGCCTCGCCGAGGCCGCGGGAGAGCCAGGCGAACGCCGGATGGTTCTCGCTCGCCCCTACCGGCGGGGTGAACTGCCCGAACCGCTTGACGAACGCCTGCGAGCCCGCGACGCCCCGGTTGAACCAGATCCCGTGCAGGCCGTCGTCCTCCGCCTCGGTCCGTACGTCGACCCGCACCTCGGCCAGCGAGGTGAGCGCGCCGGGCGTACCGCCCCAGGCGACCACCCGATAGGTGTAGTCGTGCTCCGGCTTGGCCGTGTAGTCGCCCCACTGGAAACCCTGCACCGGATGGCTTCGCAGCGAGAAGTCCATGCCGACGCCCGGGTGCGGCACGACCGAGCGGAACACCTTCAGCCCGCGCAGCCAGTACGCCTCGTCCTCGGTGTGGTCGGTCCGGTGCACGCCGAACCCGAGGCAGCCGGCCGGGTCGGCGAGATCCCAGCCGAGCAGGACGGTGTTCGTGCCCGCGGTGGCCCGGACCGACAGGCCGCCCTCGTCGTGGAAAGCGCGCATCGCACATCCCCCCGCGGCGAACCATCCCGCCCGCGCCGCACCCCGTCAACGAAATCTGCCTGAACGGGCAGCGTCACAGGTTCGCCAGCACCACGCCGGCCGTCACCACCACCGCGGCCAGCACCCGCCGCCGTCCGAACGACTCCCTGAACACGACCGCCCCGATGATCGCGCCCATCAGGCTGCTGGTCTCCCGCAGCGCCGCGACCGGGGCCAGCGCAGCCTTGGTCTGCGCCCACAGCACCAGCCCGTACGCGGCCAGCGAGAGGACACCGCCGGATAGCCCGGCCGCCAGGTACGGGCGCGCCTGCCGGAGCAGGCCACGGCCGCGGCGGGTGAATGCGACGATCGGCAGCGCGGCACCCTGCAGCATGAACAGCCAGCCGGTGTAGCCGAGCACGCTGCCCGAGCCGCGGACGCCGACGCCGTCCACGGTGGTGTAGCCGGCGATCATCACGCCGGTGCCGAGCGCGGCCACCACCGCGGGCAACTCGGCCGCCGCGGTCCGGCCGAGCGGTGCGATGAGCGTGGCCAGGCCGACGCAGACCAGGATCACGCCGAGCAGCCGGATCGCCGGCATCGCCTCGCCGACCGCGACCGTCGCGAGCACCGCGACCACGGCCACCGCCGTGCCCCGGGCCAGCGGGTAGACCTGCCCGAAGTCACCGAGCATGAACGAGCGCATCAGCAGCAGGTTGTAGAGGACGTGCAGCAGCACGGACGCGAGCAGGTAGACCCATGACCTGCCGGCCGGCAGCGGTGCCACCGCGGCCATCGCCCCGCCGGCGACCAGGTAGGCGGTGCCGATCAGGGCGAACCCGATCAGCCGGTCCGGCACCGCGTGCGCCATCGCGTTCCAGGTCGCGTGCAGCAGCGCGGCGAACAGCACCACCGGCACCACGGCGGCAGGGATCCCGGACACGATCGTCCGATCCTACGTTCGCCGCCCGGTGACCGTACGGTGGCAGGATGCCGCCCGCCGGGACGCCGCTGGAGAAGCTCGGGTTCCTCACGATCGGCCTGTTCGACGAGGCAAACCCGGCCGCCGGCCACGAGACCACGCTGCGGATGATCGAGCTCGGCGAGCGGCTGGGCTTCGACAGCGCCTGGGTCCGCCACCGGCACCTGCAGTACGGGATCTCGTCGCCGATCGCGGTGCTCGCCGCCGCCACCCAGCGCACTCGCCGGATCGAGCTCGGCACCGCGGTGATCCCGCTCGGCTGGGAGAACCCGCTCCGGCTGGCCGAGGACCTTGCCACCGTCGACGTGCTCTCCGGCGGCCGGCTCAACCCGGGCGTCAGCGTCGGCCCGCCGATGCACTGGGACGACGTCAAGGCTGCGCTCTACCCGGACACCGCCGACGCGGAGGACTTCGGCTACGAGCGGGTGTCGCGGCTGCTGCGGTTCGTCGCCGGCGAGCCGGCGTCCGGCTTCCACGGCACCGAGGGAATCGAGCGGTTCTCCGACCGGGTGCAGCCGCACTCGCCGGGCCTGCGTTCCCGGCTCTGGTACGGCGGGGCGAGCCTGCGGTCGGCGGCCTGGGCCGGGCAGCACGGGATGAACTTCCTCACCAGCAGCGTGGTCCGGGCCGAGGAGTCGGCGGACCCGGCAGACCGGACGGCGCCGCGTGGGTTCGCCGAGATCCAGCGCTCGCACATCAGGGAGTTCCGGTCGGCGCATCCGACCGGGCGGGTCTCGCAGGGTCTCGTCGTCATCCCGACCGACAGCGCGTCGCTGTCGCAGCGGGAGAAGTACGAGAAGTACGTGGCCGCGCGGACGCCGCGGACGGCCTCGCCGCAGGGCCCGGGGCGGTTGCTGTTCGCCCGCGACATCCTCGGATCGTCCGCAGAGATCGCGGCGGCGCTGCACGCCCACGCCGGCTTCCAGGAGGTGACCGAGGTCGCGTTCGCGCTGCCGTTCAGCTTCGACGAGCCGGACTACGTACAGATCCTCACCGACATCGCCACCCGCCTCGGCCCCGCCCTCGGCTGGACCCCCTCCCCATGACCCGCTCCCCTTCCCCCGCCGGCAAACGGCCGCCGGCGAAACGCCGGCCGGCCGGGACACGGAGCGACCCGGGACCGACCAGCGGCACGGCCGCGAAACAGAGCGACCCGCGGTCCGCCGGCGGCCCGGCGTACCGGCGGTCGGCGGGATCGGCCCGCGGCGAGGCGCGCCGCCGCGACCTGCTCGACCGCGTCGCGGACGACCTCGCCGCCAACGGGCTGGTCGACTTCTCCCTCCGCCGCGCCGCCCGCGCCGCCGGCACGACCCACAAGGTGCTCCTCTACTACTTCGACGGCGCCGACGACCTCCTCACCCAGGCGATCCTCAAGCTGCGCGACCGCCGCATCGACCGCGGCTTGGCTGCCGCCGCCCGCGACCCCGACCGCCCGCTGTCGTCCCGGGTCCGCGACCTCTGGCCGGCGCTGGTCGCCGAGGAGGGGCACGTCCTCGACCAGGCGATCGGCCTGTCCATGTACGACCCGGCCCGGTATGCCGCGCTCGGCCACGGCGCCTCCCAGCAGTACCTGCCGGCCCTGCTCTCGCTGCTGCCCGAGACATGGCCGGAGCGCCGCCGGCTCGAGATCGCCGAGCTCATCCTCGGCGCCCTGCGCGGCTTCCTCATCGACCGGCTCACCAGCGGGACCACCGACGGCGTCGACGCCGGGCTGGACGCCCTCGCCCGGGCGCTCGACCGCGAGGAGGCCACGCTTAGCCGGGCCGTCGACAAGGCCGTCGACAAGATGTGAACCGCGTGGTTCACTTCTTCCATGGAAATCGACCTGTCCGCCGGCACCCTCGACTACCTCGACACGGGCGGCGGCGGCCCGACCCTCGTCCTGCTGCACGGCCTGCTGATGGACAGCTCCCTGTGGGACGGCCCGATCGCCGACCTGTCCACCGACCACCGCTGCATCGCGCCGACCCTGCCGCTCGGCGCGCACCGGCACCCGGTCTCCGGCGACCTCTCCCTGCCGGCGATCGCGCGGTTGGTCGAGGAGTTCCTGGACCGGCTCGACCTGCACGACGTCACGCTGGTCGGCAACGACACCGGTGGCGCGCTGGTCCAGCTCGTGCTGGCCGGCAAGCCCGAGCGGGTCGTCCGCGCGGTGCTCGTCTCCTGCGAGGCGTTCGACAACGTCCCGCCGGGGCTGACCGGCAAGGTCCTCGTGCTGTCCGGCCGGCTGTCGCCGCGGCTGTTCGGCGCGTTCATGCAGCAGCTGCGGCTGCGGGCGGTGCGCCGGCTGCCGATCGCGTTCGGCTGGCTGACCAAGCGCGGCGACGCCACCACCGCCCGCTGGATCAGGCCCGTCCTCACCAGCCAGCAGATCCGCCGGGACACCGTCCGCATGCTCCGGGCGATCGACGGCGGTGCGGTGGCCGAGGCGACCGCCGCGTTGCCGTCGTTCCACCGGCCGGCGCTGGTGGTCTGGGCCGCCGAGGACCGGGTGATGCCGCCCGAGCACGGGCGCCGGCTCGCGGAGCTGCTGCCGGACGCCCGGCTGGTCGAGGTCGCCGACAGCTACACGCTGGTTCCCCTCGACCAACCGGCGGCGCTGGCCGGCGCCGTCCGCGACTTTGTCATGACCGCTGTTATATGACAACCGTCATAGCTATGCTGCGGGCGTGGTGGTGGGATTCCTCGGACTGGGACTGATGGGCGAGCCGATGGCGGCGAACCTGCTCCGGGCCGGCACGAAGCTGGTGGTCTGGAACCGTACGGCGGCCAGGACGGCGCCGTTCCGGGCGGCCGGCGCGGACGTGGCCGGATCGGTGGCCGAGGTGTTCGAGCGGGCGCCGGTGGTGCTCGCGATGCTGGCGAACGCCGCCGCGATCGACGCCACGCTCGCCCGGGGCAGGCCGGAGTTCGCATCCATGGTGGCCGGGCGGACGTTGGTGCATCTCGGCACCACCGCCCCTGGGTACTCGCACGGCCTCGAGGCGGACGTCCACGCCGCCGGCGGCCGGTACGTCGAGGCGCCCGTCTCCGGCTCCCGCGGCCCGGCCGAGGCCGGCGAGCTCGTCGGCATGCTGGCCGGCGCACCGGACGCGGTCGCGGCCGTACGCCCGCTGCTGGCGCCGATCTGCCGGCAGACCGTCGAGTGCGGGCCGGTGCCGAGCGCGCTCACCATGAAGCTGGCGGTGAACCTCTACCTGATCACGACCGTGACCGGGCTGGCCGAGGCGGCCCACTTCGCCGCGGTGCACGGGCTGGACATGGACACGTTCCGGGCGGTCCTCGACGCCGGCCCGATGGCCAGCACGGTGTCCCGGGGCAAGCTGGCCAAACTGCTGGCCGGCGACTTCTCCCCGCAGGCCGCGGCCGCCGACGTGCTGATGAACAACGCTCTGGTCGCCGCGGCGGCCCGCGAGGTCGGGATGGCCTCGCCGGCGCTGGACGTGAGCCACGCGCTGTTCGCCGAGACGGTCGCGCAGGGGCGCGGCGGGGAGGACATGATCGCGGTGATCCGCGCCCTCGAGGCCCGAACGGGGTCGGCCGAACGAGCGACGGCTCAGCCCGGGTGAGCCTGGTCGAGCAGCGGGCCGAGCTCGGCGGAGACGGTGGTCAGCGGCCGCACGTCCCGGTGCACCCGGGACAGCATGATCGCCCCCTCCAGCGAGGAGAGCATCAGCGTCGCGAGCCGCCGGGCGCGCCGGATCGGGATCCCCATCCGTACCAACGCGGCGACGATCGCCTCTTCCCACCCGGTGAGCGCCTGCCGCAGCGGGTCGTTGACCGGCGAGTCACCGCCGGCGAGATCCGCGGCGGCCGCGTTGACCGGGCAGCCACGCTCGAACCCCCGGGTGCTGAACTCCCGCTTCCACTGCGACACCATGTGGGTGAACAGCCCGGACGGCGTCGGCCGCCGGGCACGGTCCACGTAGGAGGCGACCCACTGCGCGGCGAACTCCCCGGACCAGAGCAGCGCCTCGGCGACGAGCTGATCCTTCCCGCCGGGGAAGTAGTGCTGGAACGATCCGCGCGGCGCCGCGGCGCGGTCGACCACGTCGCGCACGCCGGTCGCGCAGACGCCCCGCTCGCGCACGAGCTGCGCCGCGCTGTAGACCATCCGGTCCCGGGGACGTCGTCCCTGCTCCGCCATCAGTTACCCCACCTCATGACGTCTGTCATAGCAGCGTACCTGCGAGGAGAGTGCCGATGACCGCGGCCCGCGAGCTCTGGTACCGGTACGAGCCGGTCCACGACGTGATCTACTTCAGCCCCCGCCGCACCGAACAGGCGGACGCGCTGGGCATGCGCGGGTTCTGGATGGGCTACTTCGCCTTCCGGTCGGCGCCGCTCGGGGCGGTCCCGCCGGACGTGGTCGGCGCGGCGTTCTTCGGCTTCCACCGCAGCCGGGTGCATCGCGCCCTGCCGGACGCCTGGTCGTACACGACCGTCGAGCAGGCGCTCGCCGCCCGCAACGCCGCCGTCGACGCGGCCATGGCCGATCTCGGCCCGATCGAGGGCCTCGACGAGGCGGCCGAGCTGGCCTGGCAGGCGGCGTCGGCGGCGGACGTGTCCGGCCGCCCACTGGCCGCCGCGCACCAGGCGGAGCCGCGCCCGGACAACCCGCGGGTCGCGCTCTGGCAGGCGACCGCGGTCCTGCGTGAGCACCGCGGCGACGGCCACGTCGCGGTGCTGGTCGCCCGCGGCATCGGTCCGATCGAGTCGCACCTGCTGAAGTCCGGCTCGGGCGAGTCGGACGAGGCGACCCTCAAGCTGCACCGCGGCTTCCCCGACGACGAGTGGGCCGCGGCGCGGGCAGGCCTGGTCGAGCGCGGCTGGCTCGACGCCGACGGCCGGCTGACCGCCCGTGGCGTCGCCGAGCACGAGGCGGTGGAGGCCGCCACCGACGCCGCCGCCGAGCAGCCGTGGGAGGCGATCGGCCCCGCCGCGACCGGCCGCCTCCGCGACCTCCTCGACCCGGTCGCCACCGCGATCCGCACCAGCGGCCTCATCCCCCATCCCAACCCGCTGGGCATGCCCCAACCCGCCTCCTGACCGATCGGCAGACTCGACGCGCCCCGGGCACGGCGGTTGCGCCGACGCCCACGGCTCAAACGTCGGTCAGGCGGACGCGCACGTAACGCAGGTGGTCGCGGTCGGCCGAGCACGCAGCCGCTCCGTCGCGATCGGCTGCCCGCATCGCTCGCACAGTCCGTACGTCCCTGCATCGAGGTTCGCGACCGTACGGTCGATATCCGCCAACCGCCGCTCGGCCGCCCGGAGCAGTGAACTCAGTTGGGCCCGCTCGAAGGCGACGGTCGCCCCCTCCGGATCGTGCTCGTCGTCCGCGTTGGACCCGACCGAGTCCCGGATCAGCTGATCCAGCTCACCCCGCAACTCGGCCGTCCGCTGGACCACCGCGGCCCGTTCGGCCGCAAGCACACCGCGCACGTCGTCCTGCATGCATCCAGGATGCGTCACTCATCGATGCCGAGGTTCATCCCGTTCATCCAGCTGTCCCAGCCATCACCCTCCATCAACGTTCGCGGCCGCATCCGCAACGCGAGCGCGACGAGGCTGAGCCGGTAGGCGTCAACCCCTTGCGCACCGCGCTCGATCCCGCTCACGAAGTTGCGCGAGCACCCCGCCGCGTCCGCCACGTCCTGCTGGCTGATGTTCAGCACGACTCGGGCCGTCCGCAGCCGCCGTCCGACCGCGCGCCGGTACGTCGCCTGCGTGCAGTAGTTGTCCGGCACGTGCACCCTCATCAATCCGGCCCGGTCGCCGCCACCTCCGGCATCTCCCTGGTCGAGCATCTCGTCCGTCTCCTGTTCTCTCGTCACCGTGTGATCTGCCCTCTTGGCATGACCCGTCTGACCAACTCCCGACGGGTGTCGCAGGGCAACGGCTGCCCGTCCTGCGAGCAGCGCCCTTCCCCGTCGTCGTGATGGCGCCCGAGCACCTCGGCGATGCCGGTCACCAAGGCCCGCATGTCGAGCCGATCGCGCGCGAAGATCTCGGCGTCGGAACGCCGGTTGACCACCGCGACAGGGCGCCCGTCCTGCGCGGTCAGCGCGTACCGGCGGTCACCGGTTCGCCCGATCACGAACGCCCCCGGCGTAGCCCGCGCGACCATCGCCATCAGGTCGCGCAGATAGCGATCCAACTCGGTCTCGCCGACCGCGGTCATTGTGGCTGATCCTCCACAGGTCGTTGCGGATTAGCAACAAGAAACGTCAGAAAGGGGCACTCGTCAGTAGGTTCGCTACGTCATGTCGACGCCCGAGGACGAGCACGTCCGCTTGCAGCAGGTGCGTCGCAGCGCCCTAGGCAGTCGGCTCCGCCAGTTGCGAGCTGCGCGCAACCTCTCCCAGGAGGCGCTCGCCCGCCGGGCCGGCATGGACCGGTCGTTCTACTCCAACATCGAGACCGGCGCCGTGTCCCCCCGCGTCGATCGCCTGTGGGACATCGCCGCCGCCTTGCACGTGCCGATCACCGAACTCTTCCGCGATGCACCCTGACGCGTTGTCGCACATCCCGTGCGCTCGTGACCATGCCAAGAGATTGGCATGGTCACGCAGTCGCGTCAAGAATGCATAGGGATCAATCAGGTTGGGGCTGTCCCCAACGGTGCTCGTCGGGCATCCTTGCCCCGGCACCGACAGTGACGACGCCGCGAGTCGTCGCTGCTGACCTGCGAGGAGGGTGAGTTGACGTGGCCGGTGGCCGGCAGGGGGCGACCGGCTTCGACCCGCAACGGCTGCGCGCCGCCCGCGAGGCGGCCAACCTGACCAGAGGCGCCCTGGCCGAGGCCGCCGGCGTCCACGTCAGCTCGATCAGCGAGTGGGAAGCCGGCCGGCAGGTGCCGCGGGTCGAGACGGTCGCCGCCCTGGCCCGTGCCCTGCGCATCGAGCCGTCCGCCCTGCTCGAGCCGATCGAAGGCGACGCGCTCACCCTCGAACGCCTCCGCGCCACCGCCGGCCTCTCCCAGCAGCAGACAGCGGAAGCCGCCGGCATGCTGCGCAACACATACTCCGCGGTCGAACGAGGCGAGACAGCCGCGCTCTCCTACACCGACACCCAGGCGCTGGCCCGGGTCCTGTCGGTCACCGACGACCAACTCCGCGCCGCCCACACCGCCAGCCGCGCCGCCTACCTGGAACGCCACCCCCGCCCCAACGGCCCCGCCCGCCGCGCCGACCCCGACTCCTAACTCCTTGTAGCAGGCAGCGCGGCCGTCACTCGTTGCTTATGGGGTGCGGTCTTGCTGGCTGCTGCCGGGGCATCGGGCCGCTCTTCGGCGGTGAAGCCACGCGCATGCGAAGCGACACTCCGACACCAATCCGTTGCGCATGTCGCAACTTCGCCCATTAGGGTGGCGACCCTACGTGCTCGTACCAGTACGATCCCGCCGATGGACGTCTGTGACGAACGGTGAGATCTGGGCTGTCGGCGGCACGTTCCCGCCATTCGCTACCGATCCTGGTCAGCGCTGCAGCGCTGCTGGCCACCGGCTGCGTTGCCGTTGCAGCCACGTTCGTGCCTCAAGTGGGTCGTCCATCCTTGCCGGCGCTCTTGGGAGTCCTCGCTCTGCTCATCGCGGGGGCCCGGCTTTGCCTAGCTGTCCGGCTCCTCGCACAGCGTGTTGAACTCGCGTGGGGAGAAGCTAGCTTCCTGTTAGCCTGCGCCCTCGCCGCTCCAGCGTGGGTTGTGATCCTCATGCCGCTTGCGCTTCTGCTGTGCTTTGTGGGCAGACAGTCCCCGATCAAGATAATCTACAATATGGCGAGCTACACAGTCGCCGCTGCCGCCGCATCAGCCGTCTTGATGCTAGGAAAGGCGTCACCACCTTTCTCCGGCGCGGAGTTGTTGACTCTCGCTGGCGCTGGCCTCGTCTTTGGGGCAACTACACATCTAGCGGTAGCCACCGTCGTCGCCGTCGTTCAACAGGTAACCTTTCTGACGACCTGGCGGGCGAGCGCCGGTCTTCAGATAATTACACTGGTTGGCAATCTCGCATTGGCGGTTGGGACACTTTCGCTCGCCGAATATGGACCATGGGCGGTGGCGGTACTACCTGTGGCTGTCGCGGGAGTCCATCAAGCATATGAAGGGCGGGCACGTGGTTACGAGGAACGCAAGGCTGGACAGCGCCACGCCGCGGCAATCGGGCGACTGACGAACGACCTCGACGAATTGAGCATTCTCCGTCGTGCGGCGGAGGATGCGTGCGTGCTAGGCGACGTCGACGTAGTCGACATCGACCTTCCTGCTTGTCGGCGTTCCTCCCCCGTTCTGCACCGACATGTTCGGCGTGGAGAACCTTGGACAGGACAGTCCAGCGACGCGTCAGTCATTCCCGGTAGACTTGTGGCCGACCTCCCCGTGCCCATGGAAGATGATGGCGAATCAGGTCATCTTCGAGCGTGGATCATTGGAGGCGGTAAAGACCTCCGCCTTGGTGAATTTCAAGAGCAGGCGTTACAAAGCCTCGCTAAGTATGCTGGCGCCGCGTTGAGAAACGCCCGAATACACGCAGAGCACGCCTTCTACGCGACGCACGATCGACTAACCGGCTTGCCCTCCCGGCAGCTACTGATCGAAGAGATCGAGGATGGCACCCACAGTAGTAGCAGCGTCGCCGCGGTCGCCCTACTCGTCGTCGACGTCACAGGCTACCGAGAGATTGCCGGTGCCCTAGGGCACGAGGTGGCTGAAGACCTGCTTGTCCGCATAGCGCACCAAGTCGAGCGAACCGCTCTAAGCGACGAGTACGTCAGCCACGTGGGGACTGATCAGCTCGGCATCTACCTGCCGACGGCATCGAGTCCGGCACACGTACATGAGCGAGCGCTCGCATTCCTAGGCGCTGTTGCTCAACCAATCGAACTGGATGCGGCGGATCCGCCAGCAGCGCAGGTGTCACTTCGTGCGACAGTGGGCGCTGCATATTCGCCGACAGCGGTCGGCAGCGGCTCGGAGCTTCTGCGCCAAGCTTCCGCGGCGCTAACCCAGGCGCGTGCGGACAACCTTACGGTCGGATTTTACGATCCGGCCAAGGACCAAGTGAACAGTCCTGCTGCGATCGTTCTTGCGTCGGAACTCCGCGCAGCGCTGCGTGGTAATCAACTCGATCTTCACTACCAGCCGATCATTGATCTACCGTCGGGTACTCCTTTGGCGATGGAGGCGTTGCTTCGATGGCAGCATCCCACGAGGGGCATGCTTTATGCGCGGGAGTTCGCTCCTATTCTCGAGCGGTCCTCTGAGCACCCGCGAGTAGTCGCCTGGCAACTGGATAGAGCGCTGCGTACACGGCAAGCTTGGGGCGATCGTGACCTTCCGGTGAGCGTCAATCTCGCCGTACGATCCCTATTGGACCGGCGCTTTCCAGACCAGGTCTTCGCTATACTAGATCGAACGGGCGTCTCCGCCGGACAGCTGATGCTAGAAATCAACGAGACTGCGATGCTCGCCCAATTAGGCCTGGTCGACGAGGTGCTTACTGATCTCCGAACGCATGGTGTTCAAATTGCGATTGATGGATTGGGCTCGGGCACTAGTTCGCTGTTTAGCCTGCTTCGTTTGCCGGCAACGCACATCAAGGTCGACGGACACTTCGTCAGACAGATGCTCGTAGATCCGGAAGCTATGGCGATTGTCTGCCTCGGGCTGGACCTCGGCCGTCGCGCCGACCTCCATTTCGTCGCTACGGGCGTGAACAGCTCTGAGTTGATTACCGTGCTGCAGCAGTACGGCTGTGACACCGCCCAGGGACCGCACCTGGTGCGGCCACTCTTGGCAGATGAGGTGCCTGGGTATCTCGCGAGCGCGCCCGAGATACCGGACGTTCCGGATGCTTCTGTTGTGGCGCTCGACACTCGAAGACGCACTCCAATCGTGTAAGGCGACCGGTCTTCCCAATCACATGACAAGCCCGGAGCTGCCCGGCCTGATCTGGATACATGGCTGGTACAAGGCTCGTCGACGAGACCGCTGGCCAGACCGGCTGGTTGGGTATCGTCGCCAGGGGCAGCAAATGGCACGCTGGACAGGAAGTCCCATAGTGTTCAGAGCGAGTCGGGGCCGGCGACACGCAGCCCTGGTACGCGCGGGGGCTTCGGGTCGTACTCGAAGCGGGTGGCTAGGGGCTCGACGATGACCTGCCCGGTTCACGTCACTCCAATGGAAGCTGGCGCGGCACACTGGGTCGGTGAACTTGCCGGCGCCGTGTGTTGTCGTGCTCGTGGGTCCTGGCGCGTCCGGGAAGTCGACGTGGGCGGCGGCTGAGTTTCCGGCGGACGTTGTCGTGTCCAGCGACCGGCTGCGGGCTCTCGTCGGGTCGGGTGAGAACGACGTCGCGGCGAGCACGGATGCGTTCGCCCTGCTCGACGAGATCGTGCGGCGACGGCTCGGGCGGCGGCTGACGACCGTGATCGACACGCTGGGGCTGGATGCGAAGCGCCGTCTGGGCTGGCTCGCGCTGGCCCGCGAGCATGACCTTCCCTGCATCGCCGTCGCGTTCGACACGCCGGCCGCCGAGTGCCGGGAGCGCAACCGGCACCGGACGAAGCGCATCCCCACCGACGTGCTCGCCACCCAGCTGCGGACCTGGAGGGCGACCCGGGAGCTGCTGCCGGACGAGGGATTCGACCAGGTGGTGTCGCCGCAGCCGGTGCGCGTGGTTCCGCAGGCGTTCGTGGACGCGGCGCCGGCAGTACGACGGCAGGAGGACACGCCGACCGGGCTGCGGTTCGGCCTGCACCTGGGGACGTACGGGTTCACCGGAGGTACGGCGGCGACCCGGGACCGGCTGACCGAGATCGCGACCGCGGCGGAGGCGGCCGGCTTCGACGCGATCTACGTGATGGACCACTTCCGTCAGATCCCGCAGATCGGCCGCGCCTGGGACGACTTCCTGGAGAGTTACACGACGCTCGGTTACCTAGCGGCGTGCACGCAACGCATACGTATCGGGGCGCTGGTCACCGGGATCACGTACCGGAACGTCGGGCACCTGGGAAAGATCATCGCCACCCTCGACGTGCTGAGCGGTGGCCGGGCGGTGTGCGGCCTCGGGCTCGCGTGGTTCAAGCAGGAACACACCGCGTACGGCTGGCCGTTCCCGTCCACCTCGGATCGCTATGCCCTGCTCGAGGACGCCCTGCAGGTCCTGCCGATGCTGTGGGGTCCGGGCAATCCGGCGTTCGAGGGTCGCGCCATCTCCCTCCCGGACACCACCTGCTACCCGCGACCATTGCACCCCGTGCCGATCGTCGTCGGAGGTGGAGGCGAACGACGCACCCTGCGGCTGGCGGCGCAGTACGCCGACGCAGCCAACGTGATGGGCGACCTCGCGACCGTGCAACGCAAACGGCAGGTCCTGCGCGAGCACTGCGCCGCGGTCGGCCGCGGTCACGTCGAGCTGACGCACCTGTCGACCACGCTCATCGGCGCCGACGACCGTCAGGTCACCGAGCTGATCGACCGGCTGCGGCCACGCCAGCAGGATCCGGCCCGCTACGCCGCCGCGGTTAACGCCGGCACGATCGAGGACCATATCGGCCGCTTCCGCCACCTCGCCGAGGCCGGCGTGCAGGAGGTGATGATCCGCCTCCCCGACCTCGCCGATCCCGAGCCGCTGGAGCGGGCGGCGAAGGTCATCTCCGCGTTCCGCTGACCCCGAGGCGTCGGCAAAAGCTCAGGAGGCCGGGATCGTTCGGGGCCCCGCGTCCGCCCGGAATGCGGCCAGCGCCTCCTCCAGCGTGCTGAACCGGTGGTCGGCCGGAATGCGATCGAGCAGTCCATACATCCGGAGCGTCATCGACAGCGACTCGTCCAGCCGCGCCAGGCCGAAGGTGACGTTGCGGGAGGTCAGATAGTCGAGCAGGCGGCCGAGGCTGATTCCGGCCGAGTAGTCGACGTCGTCGATCGAGCCCGCGTCGAGCACGAACCACCGCACCGGATCAGGTGCCGCCTCGATGATCGCTTCCGCATCGTCGACGAACCGGTTCGCATTCGCGTAGAACAGCTGTGCGTCGTACCGGTAGATGATCAACCCGGGCAGGCTCTCGCGGCCGGTGACGGCCTTCTCGTAGACGACTCCACCGCGCCCGTCGGGCCGGATGATGAAGTCGCGCGGGCTGTACTGGCGGCGGACCAGGTCGAGCACCGACAGGATGACCGCCAGGATGATCGCCTGCTCGACACCGACCGTGAAGACCACGACGCAGGTGATCGCCGCGATGAGGAACTCGCTCCACCGGCGTCGCGCCAGCAGCCTCAGCCCGAGCAGGTCGATGAGATCGATGCCGATCAGGAACACGATCGCGGCCAGAACCGCCTTGGGCATGTCGTCCAGCACCGCGGTGGCGACCAGCACGACGATCAGCACGGCCGCGGACATCGTCAGGTTCGCCAGCTGCGTACGGCCCTTCTGACCGTCCAAGATCTGCGTCTTGGTGGGGCTGCCGTTGACCACGAAGGTGCCGGACAGCCCGGCCGCGACGTTCGCGCCGGCCAGGCCGACGATGTCGCGGTTGACGTCCACCCGGTCGCCGTGCCGCATCGCGAACGAACGAGAGGTGGCGGCGCTCTGCGCGATGATCAGCACGAAGCAGGCGAACGCGATCCCCAGCACTCGCGGCACGTCGTCCCAGGAGATGCCGGGGGGCAGGCCGATCGGCGGGAGGCCGGGCTCGACCGAGCCCACGACGGCAACCCCGTGCGCCTTCGCGTCCGTGGCGGCCGAAACGATGATCGACAGCACCACCGCGACGATCGCGCCGGGAATTCGCGGGGAGAACCGCTTGAACCCGAGCGAGATGACCAGCGTGCCCAGCGCGAAGCCGATCGTCAGCACGCTGGCATCCGGGAGCTCGGTGATCCAGTCCCACTGCTGTTCGAGCCAGCGGCCGCCGCCCTTGGGCACGCCGAGCATGTCCGGGATCTGGCCGCCGATCACCTGGATCCCGACTCCGGTGAGGAACCCGATCAGAACGGACGCGGACAGGAAGTCGCCGAGGAAACCCAGCCGCAGTAGCCGCGCGAGGAGCAGCATCCCGCCGCAGACCAGCGCGACCAGGCTGGTGAACGCCACCCACTCGGACGACGCCGGCGTCAGGCCAGGCACGGTCAGCCCGGCCAGCCCCGCGGCGAGGATCGCGGCGGTGGCCGAGTCGGCCCCGACCACGAGCAGCTTTGACGACCCGAGCAGGGCGAACACGATCGTCGGGAAGATCACCGTGTAGAGGCCGGTCGCGATCGGCGTCTGCGCGATGGACGTGTAACCCATGCACTCCGGGATGGCGACCGCCGCGAGCGTCACGCCGGCGACCACGTCCCTCGACACCCACTCCCGCCGGTACCCGCGCAACCACCCCGGCAGGAGACGCCGCACCACCGCCGTCATCCCGCCTCCATCGACGCCCGGTCCCGGACGCCGATCGTCCGGAATCCGGTCTACGGTCCGCCCATGGACATGCTGACGGGCGCTGAAATCTCCGAGGCGAATCTGGCCGACTGGCGCAAGCTCGGTCAAGGACTACATGCCCGCTACGTGGTCGACGACTTCGGCACCGGCGTACGGTTCGTCGCCACGGTGAGCGAGGCCGGCGACGCGCTCGGACACCACCCGCGCGTGACGCTGGGCGACGGGTACGTCGATCTCAAGCTGGTCAGCGACGACGCCGTCTACCGCGACAACGAAGGCAACGAGCACGTCGTCGAATGGGTCACCCAGCGGGATCTCGACCTCGCCCGACGGATCACCGCGATCGCTGCTGAGCTGGCGGTCAAGCCGGACCCGGCCTCGATCACCGCGATCGAGCTCGCCCTCGACACGGCGCGCGCCGCGACGATCGCTCCGGTGTGGGCGGCCCTGCTGACCGGGAGTACCGAGGCGCGCGGCCGCGGGACGATCGGCGACGACATCCGCGACGCCACCGGGCGGGTGCCGATCCTGTGGTTCCAGGACACCGACGAGCACGAGACCCCGCGCCAACGGTTCCACATCGACGTGTGGGTGCCGCCGGAGGTAGCCGACCAGCGGGTCGCCGCCGCCGTCGCCGCAGGCGGGATCGTCGTCGACGACAGCCAGGCGCCGTCGTACACCGTGATCGCCGACCAGGACGGCAACAAGGCCTGCGTCTGCACGACCCTGCCCCCGGCCCGGAAAGGGTGACCCGGCACATCCGGCTGGCTCGCGACGCGATCCAGCTCACCAGATCCATCTGAGCGAGCGGGCCTAACCGGCGACACCATTCGGGTCGCGGACCCCCGCGGGTAGCCGCGCCGTGACGCGGATCCCGCCGTCGCGGCGGGGGACGATGGTGAGTGTTCCGTCGTGTGCTCGGGTGATGCTCTTGGCGATCGCCAGACCGAGGCCCACACCCGCATGGTCACTCCGGATGCGTTCGGTGCCGCGCTGGAACGGTTCGGTGAGTGACGTGACCAACTGCGGACTGAGCCGGTCGCCCGTGTTCTCGACAGTGAGCACGACGGATTCGCGGCCGACGACGGTATTGACCTGCACGGTGCCGTGTTCGGACAGGTTATGGACGATGGCGTTGTGCAGGAGGTTGGTGGTCAGCTGCAGCAGGAGAGCATGTGAGCCGATCGTGGGGGCGATCTCCCCGGAGGTATCGATGGCGACGTCGTGCTTCTCGGCGAGGGGGAGAAGTGTTTCGGTGGCTTCTTCCACGATGAGGGAAAGGTCGACGCGTTCTCGGGTGAAGGACCGCTGATCCGACCGGCTGAGCAGGAGCAATGCTTCGGTGCAGTCGATCGCTCGGGCATTGACCGTGCGGAGGCGTTCGACCAGCTCGCCGGTGTCGCGGTTGGGATCGTCACGGGCCACGTCGAGAAGAGTCTGCGTGATCGCCAGTGGGGTGCGCAGTTCGTGGGAAGCGTTGGCCGCGAACCTCCGCTGTTCGGCGACGTACGCTTCGAGCCGCGCGAGCATGGCATCGAAGGCGTCGGCGAGTTCGCGGAACTCGTCCGTGCGGCCCGGTAGCACAATCCGGTGTGAGAGCGATCCGGTCGAGGCCAGGCGGGTGGCGTCAGTGATGCGGCTCAGCGGGGCGAGCATCCGACCGGCGAGGATCCACCCGCCCACGAGGCCGAACAGCAGCAGGAATGCCAACACCGCGACTGCCGCTCGGCCGAAGGCTTGCTGGGTGTCGGAGCGGCCCGGAACAAAGGCCCCGCCGATGCCAGATCTCGTGGTTCTGACGATCGCAGCGTCCGGGAAGAATCGTAGGAGGACCACCCACAGCGCGAGCAGCACGGCACCTGCGAGCACCAGGAATCCGGCGTAGCTGAGGGTGAGTTTGAGGCGAACACTCAACCCCGGTGGCCTATCCACGCTCGCCTCCCGCAGCTCCGGCGTCCGGTCGTGTGTCGATGCGGTAGCCGACGCCGGCCACCGTGGCGACGACCCACGGTGTGCCGAGCCGCTTGCGCAGGGCCGAGACCGTAATGCGTACGGCGTTGGTGAACGGGTCGGCGTTCTCGTCCCACGCCCGTTCCAGCAATTCTTCCGCGCTGACGACACCGCCTTCGGCGGCGACAAGAACTTCGAGCACGGCGAACTGTTTCCTTGTGAGCGCAACGTACCGGCCGTCGCGATAGACCTCCCGGCGGAACGGGTCGAGCCGCAACCCCGCGATATCCCGCACGGGCGGCCTGTTGTGCGCCCGCCTGCGGTCGAGGGCTCGCAGCCTGAGCACGAGCTCTCGCAGCTCGAAGGGCTTGGTGAGGTAGTCGTCGGCTCCGAGCCCGAACCCGGAGGCCTTGTCGTCGAGCCGGTCCGCAGCGGTGAGCATGAGGATCGGCACGCCGCTGCCTGAGGCGACGATGCGTTCAGCGACCTCGTCACCGGACGGCCCGGGGATGTCCCGGTCGAGGACGGCGATGTCGTAGGCGTTGATGCTCAGCAGCTCCAGCGCGGTGTCACCGTCACCGGCGATGTCGGCGGCGATCGCTTCCAGGCGCAGCCCGTCCCGGATGGCCTCTGCCATATAGGGCTCATCTTCGACGACCAGCACGCGCATCCTCTCGATGCTAGGAGCCGGCGCATATCGTCGGCGTACCGAAACCCACATACGGGCTGACAACACCACGCTGCCTTGGCTGGCAGCATGAGTGACACCCCAGCAGCACGAGCAAGGTCCGGCAGCACTGTTGGGCGCACGACCGTCGGCCTGGTCGTCGTCACCGCTGCGATCATCGGGACTCTCGTCTGTCAGTCAGCACCGTCGTCAGCGCACGTGTTCAGCGACGTCCTTCGCGGCGACCACGGCTCTGAGACCACCCGGCCTGACAGTGCCGGTACCGAGGCTGACGGCGCCGTGCCGGACGGCGTGACCGTCTTCGCCGACGAGTATCCCGGCGTAGCCAACCTCGACCCCGAGCTGCTCCAGGCCCTACGCGAAGCGGCGACGGATGCGGCTGACGACGGCATCGAGTTCACCGTCAACAGCGGCTGGCGTTCCCCGCAGTACCAGAATCAGCTTCTTCGTGAGGCGGTCTCGAAGTACGGCTCGGCAGCGGAAGCTGCCCGATGGGTCTCCACCGCGGAGACCTCCGCGCACGTTTCCGGAGACGCGGTCGACATCGGGCACGTGGCTGCCAGGGCGTGGCTGTCCGAGCACGGCGCCGAGTACGGACTCTGCCAGATCTACCGCAACGAGCCGTGGCACTACGAACTACGCCCTCAGGCGATCGATCATGGTTGCCCTCCCATGTATGCCGACCCCACGCAGGATCCGAGGATGCAGCGGTGACCGCATTCTCGGCCGGTCCGCCGCCCACTCTCGGGATGCTCCCCGAGGCGGTCGTGCAGAACGTGGCGGAAGATTGACCGCCGGCGCGGTCCCCTTGGCAAGAGGCCGAACGCTGGCAGACTGAACCGATGTCACCGGCGACACCGCCTGAGCTGGACATCGCCCGCGTCCACATCTGGTGCCGGCAACGGGTGCCGGATGGGCTGCACGACAAGCTCCGAATCGAGTGCGACGTCGACGCAGGACGGGTGACGATATACGAGGCGCGTCCACCCTGGCAGCCAGACCTCGGACCGGAGTGGATCCGCTCGCCCGTCGCTCAGCTTCGGTACACCGCGACGAGGCGGGCATGGATCTTGTACTGGCTGGACCGGAATCTCCGCTGGCGACAGTACCGGGAGGTGCCGGCCGGACGACCCGTCGCGGAACTACTCGACGAGATCGGACGTGACCCCACGGGCATTTTCTGGGGATGACTCTGTCCTGCTCCCGCACCACATGTCGTCCATCCTTCCGCAAGGCTCGCCGAGGCCGCCAACGCTGAAAGCCGGCGAAAACCGGCGCGAGCCGGCGACAACTGCGACCAAGACGAATGGGCTACCGAAGCCACTCCCCCGAACAGCGAAGCTGCTGGTCAGGATGGAGCCGCCTGTCGGAATCGAACCGACGACCTATTCATTACGAGTGAATCGCTCTGCCGACTGAGCTAAGGCGGCGCTGCACGCTCGGGGGCGTGCCGGCCCGGACAGTGTAGCGGGCTCAGGCGGGTGGGACGGACAGCGGGGCGCCGGCGGCGCAGCGGGGGCAGGTCGCGGGCGGCCACAGGTGGGACTGGATCATGGCCAGGGATCGGAGCGGGACGCCGGCGATCGTGGCCGGGGCGGCGGCCAGGGTGAGCAGGGCGGCCACCGCGACGAGCTGGCCGCCGGCGGCGGTGATGGCCTCGGCGGCAGTGGAGACCGCGGAGCCGGCGTTGATCGCGTCGTCGACGATGGCGACGCGGCGGTCGGTCACGTCGCCGGTCAGGGTGCGGCCCTCGGTCCAGGCGAAGTCGGTGTCGAGCGTGTCGGCGACGGACTGGGCCAGGTAGGCGCCGCCGGTCAGCGGGCCGCACACGACGTCGCACTGCGGCAGCAGATCGGCGACTGCCGTGACGTACGGACGCAGGCGACGCGGGTGCGCGAACAACGCGTCGAGATCGAGCCAGAGGTCGCCGTGGTCGCCGGATGTGTACGCGAAGTGGCCGCGGTGGGCCGGGATGAGGTCTAGGAGCCCTCCTCCCACCGCCGGTCCTCCTCGTCCATCCGCTTGTTGCGCTCGTGCAGTTCGGCGAGGCCGCGCTCGGCCTCCTCCCGCGTGTTGTACGGACCGATCCGGGCCTCGCGGTACCCGCGCTTGGCGGGGCCCTGCTCGGCCTTGCCGGTCTCGACGTTGAAGTACCAGCGGTCGTCCAGGTCCTTGGCCACGATCCCTGTCTTCCCTTCCGGTCAGGCGTTGTATCGCTCGTCGTGGGCGGCGCGCGGCGCGCACACCGACGCGAACGAGCACGCGCAGGTGCGGCCGCCGTCGCGGAGCCGGACCTTCACCGTCTCGCTGGGCACGTTGACCTCGACCACGCGGCCCGGGCCCTCGGGCGTCTCGACCTCGGAGCCGCGCGAGGGCACGGTCTCGTGCGCCTTGACGTACAGCGGGTGCTCGTACTTCAGACAGCACAGCAGCCGGCCGCACGCGCCCGAGATGCGCAGCGGGTTCAGCGGCAGGTCCTGATCCTTCGCCATCCGGATCGACACCGGCTCGAAGTCCTTGAGGAACGTCGCACAGCACAGGTCGCGACCGCACGATCCGATCCCGCCCTGCACGCGGGCCTCGTCCCGGGGGGAGAGCTGGCGCAGTTCGACCCGGCAGGACAGCGTCGCGCCGAGATCGCGTACCAGGGCGCGGAAGTCGACGCGATGCGGGGCGGTGAAGTAGATCGTCGTGCGGTTGGTCTCCGGGGCGTGGTCGACGCCGACCACCTTCATCGGCAGCTTGTGCTCGCGTACCAGACGCTTTGCGGCCACCCGGGCCGCCGCCTTGCGCTTGCGGATCAGCGCGTCGCGGTCGAGGTCGGCCTGGGCCGCCATGCCGGCGAGCACCGGCATCCCCATCGTGTCCTCGCTCACCCACTGCGGCGCCCAGACGCACTCGGCGACCTCAGGGCCGTCGTCAGTGGGGACCAGCACCTTGTCGCCGATGGTCGGCGAGTATGGACCCGGGTCGAAGTAGTAGAGCCGGCCGTACCGCTCGAAACTCACCGCGCAGACCATGCCCATGCGGCGACTGTACGTGCCCGGTCCGGCGCGATGTCAGGTGATGCGCAGCGCCACCGTCATCGCCTCCACGGCGATGCGGGGCTTGACGTTGAGCTCGATCGCCTCCCGGCAGCCGAGCACCGCGTCGAGCCGGGCCAGGGCGCCCTCGGGGGTCAGGCGGGCAGCCACAGCCCGGACGTCCGCGGCGGCGTCGGGGTGGGCGGCCCGGACCTCGGCGCGGCACTGGGTCAGCAGCACATCGCGGTAGAACGCGGCAAGGTCGACCAGCGCGCGGTCCAACGCGTCCCGCTGCGCCCGGGTGGCCCGGGACCGCTGGCGGCGTTCGAGCTCCTTGAGCGCGCCGGCGGTGCCGCGGGTGGCGGCCGCGGCGCCCTTGCCGGTGCCGCCGGCCCCGAACGCCTGCTTGAGGGCCTCCGTCTCCGGGCCGTCGAGCTCGGCTGACAGCGCCGCCGCCTCCTGCTCGGCCGCGGTGACGAGCTGGTCGGCGGCATCGAAGCAGGCCCCGAGCGTGGTCAGCGACGCCGGGACGGAGAGCACGGCCTTCCGGCGGGCGCGCGCCTCGGGGTCGCGGGCCAGCCGCCGGGCCCGGCCGACGTGGCCCTGCGACGCCTGGGCAGCCCAGTCCGCCTGGGCCGGGTCGACGCCGTCCCGCCGCACCAGCACGTCGGCGACGGCTTCCGGGGAGGGACTGCCGAGCGGGACGACGCGGCAGCGGGACCGGATCGTGATCGCGACGTCGTCCGGGTGCGTCGAGGGCGCGCAGAGCAGGAAGACCGTCCGCTCCGGCGGCTCCTCGACGGCCTTGAGCAGCGCGTTGGACGCGGCCTCGGTGAGCCGGTCGGCGTCCTCGACGAGCACGATCTGCCAGCGGCCGAGCGACGGCAGCCGTCCGGCGGTGAGCACGATCGAACGCATGTCGTGCACCGCGATCGACAGGCCCTCCGGGACGACGATGTGGACGTCGGCGTGGGTGCGCGAGCGGACCGTGTGGCAGCCGGCGCACTCACCACAGCCGACGCCGTCCCGTTCGCACTGCAGCGCGGCGGCGAACGCCCGGGCAGCCACCGAGCGGCCGGAGCCGGGTGGGCCGGTGAACAGCCAGGCGTGCGTCATCGAGCTGGCGGCGGCCGGCTCGCCGGCGACGACCCGGTGCGCCGCGGCCGCCGACTCCTGCAGGGTCGCGACCGCGCGGGGCTGACCGACGACCTCGTCCCAGACGGTCATCGCGCGTTCTCCGGCACCTCGTCGGCCGGCGTGCTGGCCGCACCGACCGGTGGCACCGGGGTGGCGGTCGGCGGGACCGGGGCCACCGTCGCCCCGTGGCGGGAACGCGCGCGGCGAGCGCGCCAGCGCGGCGACTTGCCCGGCCGTTCGGCCGCCGTCGCCCCGACCGGGGGCGGGGCGCCGACTCGGGAGGCGAGCCGCTTGGCGGTCGCGATCCGGATCAGCGTGGCCACGGTCTCCGGGTGGCCACCGGCGTCGACGATGAGATAGTGGTCCGGCGCCGCGTCGGCGAGCGCCAGGAAGCCGTCGCGGACCCGCTGATGGAACTCCAGCGACTCCCGCTCAACCCGGTCCCGCCCGTGGCCGGCCGCCCGGGCGCGCTCGAGCCCGAGCTCCGGGTCGACGTCGAGCAGCACGGTGAGGTCGGGACGCAACCCGCCGGTCGCCCACTGGGACAGTCGCCGGACGTCGTCCATCGCCAGTGCGCGGCCGACACCTTGGTAGGCCAGCGAGGAGTCTACGTACCGGTCGGTGATGACGACCTCACCCCGGTCCAAGGCCGGCCGGATCACGGTGTCGACGTGATGGGCCCGGTCGGCGGCGAACAGCAGGGCCTCGGCCCGTGGCGTCAGCGACCCGTCCGGTGAGTCGAGCAGGATCCGCCGGATCCGTGCGCCGAGGTCGGTGGCACCCGGCTCGTGGGTCAGCGTGACCGCGACACCGCGCTCGGTAAGCCACTCGGCCAGCCGGGAGGCCTGCGTCGACTTGCCCGACCCCTCGCCGCCCTCGAACGCGATGAGCATCCCGCCCTTGGACAGCCGCCGCCGCATCCTGGTGTCGCCGCGCAGCGCACTGACCACGTCGGGCATCACGGGGACGCCGGCCCGGTCGTCCATCTGCCGGTAGGACACGATGCCGCCGCCAACGGCGAGCAGGCCGGCCAGCACGAGCAGGATCCGCGTCCCGTCCACGGTGAAGTCGACGACGCCGGCCTCGACCGTCCGCTGGCGGATCACGCCGACCACGAACGGCGCCGCGGCGAGGGTGAGGATCAGGTCGACCCGGACCAGCGACTGGACGAACGCGAACGTCCGCCCGCGCACGTCGTCGGACACCTCGCGGCCGAGCAGCGTGAGGCCGGACAGGTAGGCGGTGCCGGCGCCGAAGCCGACGCCGATCACGAAGATGAGGCTGAGCAGCAGGTGCGGCATCAGGGCGACGAGCACCAGGCAGATGCCGGCAAAGATGATCGACAGACCGAACAACCGGCGCCGGGACAGGTCGCGGGCCACCCGCGGCCCGAGCCCCATGCCCAGCCCGAGGCCGACGAAGACCGCTCCGAACAAGATCCCGTACGTCGCGTCGCCGCCACCGAGACTGGTCGCGTAGGTCTTGCCGGTGCCGATCACGGCCCCACCGGCCGCGAACGCGCCGAGGATGCCGATGACCAGACCGCGCACCAGCCGGGTCTGGCCGACGAACTCCCAACCCTGGATGACCAGCCGCACCACGCCGGCGGTCGGCCGGCTCGTGCCGGCCGGGCGGCCGCTGATCCGGCGGATCGTCAGCACGATGAGCGCGGACACCAGGAACGTCACCGCGTTGATGTAGAGCGCGAGGTCGACCCGGTTGGCGCTGAAGAACTCGAACCGGTCGGCGAGCACCCGGGTCAGCAGCGCGAGCAGGGAGAACACCAGCGCCGCGGCGACGGGCGTGATGCCGTAGGTCGTGACGAGGCTGACCTGGTTCGCCGATTCCAGCTGGTCCTTGCGAACCAGGTTGGGCACGGAGGCTTCCTTCGCCGGGATCCAGAACAGGCCGACGCACTCGACCAGGAAGGTCGCGACGAACAACCACCAGAGCTGGCCGACCAGCGGAATGGACAGGAACAGCGCGAACCGGCCCACATCAGCGGCGACCATGAGCTTGCGCCGGTCGAACCGGTCGGCGAACGCGCCGGCCAGCGGGCCGAAGACGACCGCCGGCAGCAGCCGGACGACGAGGACGCCGCCGAGGGCGAAGTTCGCCGCCGCGTAGCCGTCGGCGAGCTCGGCCGCGAGCGCCGTCGTGGCCAGCAGACCCAGCCAGTCACCGAAGCTCGAGACCGACATGACCACCCACAGCCGGCGGAAGTCGCGCACGCGCAGCACGGCCCGGATGCGGTGGCTGGCGGACACCAGGGCCTGGTCGTCGGCGGCAACCCGAGCCTTCGGGTCGGCCGCGCCGTCGGCGTCGATGGGGGCCTCCTCCCCGGCTCGTCCCACGCAAACCGGCTGTGCGTGTTGTCGCGACTGTATCGGCCGGTTCCGACAGAACTTCTGTCTCTCTCAGCTCGCTCCGGCACGACTTTCGAAGTTCACCAGCACGGAACGCAACAGCCCGGCCAGTCTGTTCCGCTCCGGCTCCGACAACCCGCCGAGCAACCTGCGTTCCCGGTCGAGCAGGTCGGCGAGGGCAGCATCGACACGGTGCCGACCGCGGTCGGTGAGGCGGACCCGACGCATCCGGCCGTCCTCAGGATCGGGTCGGCGGTCGATCAGCCCGCGGGACTCCAGCCGGTCGAGCCGGTTGGTCGTGGTACCCGAACCAACCAGGGTCTGCCGGACCAGCTGACCGGGTGTCAGCTCGTACGGTGCGCTGGATCGACGCAGTGCGCTCAGCACGTCGAACTCGTACGCCTCGAGGCCGTGCTCCGCGAACGCCGCCCGACGCTCGCGGTCAAGGTGCCGGGCGAGCCGGGTGACGCGGGACAGCACGGACAGCGGTGCGACGTCCAGGTCGGGCCGCTCGCGATGCCACGCGTCGAGCAGCGAGTCGGTCTCGTCACGCACGCTGGCATGGTATCTCGATGTCGAGATAAACTCTCTCGATGTCGAGAGGAGTCGGGATGTGGGACCCGGAGCTGTACGGGCGGTTCGCAGACCAGCGGAACCGGCCCTTCCACGAGTTGGTTGCCCGGATCGGCGCCACCGCGCCGGCGAACGTGGTCGACCTCGGCTGCGGTGACGGTGCGCTGACCGCGACCCTGGCGTCACGATGGCCGACGGCGTCAGTCCTCGGGGTGGATTCGTCGGAGGAGATGCTGGCGTCGACGGCGTCCCGGAAATCCGATCGATTGTCGTTCGTGCTGGAGCGAATCCAGGATTGGGGGCCGTCGTCGCCGGTCGACGTGCTCGTGTCCAACGCCGCCCTGCAGTGGGTGCCGCGTCACCTGTCGCTGCTGCCACGGTTCGTGTCGGCGCTGGCCCCGGGCGGCTGGCTGGCGTTCCAGGTGCCGGGAAACTTCGAGGCGCCGTCGCACGTGACGCTGCGGAGGCTGTGCGACTCGCCGCGCTGGTCCGATCGGCTGGGCACGGCCGGGCGGTGGCCGTCGATGCCGGCTCCGAGCGACTACATCAGCGCGCTCGCTTCGCTCGGGTGCGCGGTGGACGCCTGGGAGACGACGTACGCGCAGGTGCTGCAGGGTGACGATCCGGTGCTCGCGTGGATGCGCGGGACGGCGCTGCGGCCGGTGTATGCGCGGCTGTCCGCCGAGGAGGCGGCGGAGTTCGACGCGGAGTTGGGGGCCATGCTGCGGGAGGCGTACCCGCCTCAGCCGTACGGGACGGTGCTGCCGTTCCGGCGGATCTTCGCGGTCGCGCGGGTGCCGGCGTGATCATCGGGCTACATCACGTGCAGTTGGCGGCACCGGCGAGGTCGGAACCGGCGCTGCGCCGGTTCTACGGCGGGATGCTGGGGATGGCCGAGGTCCCGAAGCCGGCGGCCCTGGCCGCTCGGGGCGGGGTGTGGTTCCGGTCGGGGAAGGCCGAGCTGCATCTGGGCATCGACGCCGACTTCCGGCCGGCCCGGAAGGCGCATCCTGCCCTGCTGGTCGACGAGCTGGACGTGATCGTGACGCGGCTCGCTGACGCCGGGCACCGTGTCCGACCGGACAATCTGCTGCCCGGCTACCGCCGCTGCTACCTCGACGACCCGTGCGGCAACCGGCTGGAGCTGCTGACCCCGGTCAGCTGACCGGGGTCTCCTCCTCCAGCTGCTGGACCGGCGTGGCCGGGGCCTTTTTCGCGGGCGCCTTCTTCGCCGCGGTCTTCTTCGCGGGCGTCTTCTTCGCGGCCGTCTTCGTGGCGGTGGTCTTTCTCGCGGTGGCCTTCTTGGCCGGGGCCTTCTTCGCCGCCTTCTTGGCGGTCTTCTTCAGCGGCGCGCGCTCCCGCCGGTCCGCGAGCAGCTCCGACGCGCGGTCGAGGGTGATCTGGTCGACCGCGTCGCCCTTGCGCAGGCTGGCGTTGGTCTCGCCATCGGTCACGTACGGACCGAACCGACCCTCGCGGACGACGACCGGCTTGCCGGTGGCGGGGTCGTCGCCGAGCTCGCGCAACGGGGCAGCCGGCGTGGCCGAGCGGCGGCCGCGCGTCTTCGGCTGGGCCAGCAGCGCGAGCGCCTGGTCCAGCGTGACGGTGAACAGCTGGTCCTCGTTCTCCAGCGAGCGGGACTCCTTGCCCTGCTTGATGTACGGCCCGTACCGGCCGTTCTGCGCAACGACCTCCTCGCCGTCCGCACCGATCCCGAGCGCCCGCGGCAGCGTCAGCAGCCGCAGGGCCTCGTCCAGGGTCACGGTGTCGATCGACATCGACGAGAACAGGCTGGAGGTGCGCTCGCCCGAGGAAACGTACGGCCCGTACCGGCCGGCCTTGACCGTGACGTCCTCGCCGGTGGCCGGGTCCGTGCCGAGCACCCGCTCGCCGGACGGTGCGTTGAACAGCTCGATGACCTTCTGGCTGGTCAGCTCGTCCGGCGGTAGGTCTTCCGGCACGCTGGCGCGCGCGCCATCGGCCCGCTCGAGATACGGGCCGTAGCGGCCGACCCGGACCACGACGCCCTCGATGCCGGTGAGCGGGATCGAGTTGATGCCGCGGGCGTCGATGTCCCCGAGCCGCTCCGACACGATCCGCTTGAGCCCGCCGGCTCGGGCGATGCCGCCCTCCTCACCGTTCTCGGAGCCGAAGTAGAACCGGGTCAGCCAGTCGACGGACTGCATGCCGCCGCCCGCGATGCTGTCGAGGTCCTCCTCGACGGCCGCGGTGAAGTCGTAGTCGACGAGCCGGGTGAAGTGCTGCTCGAGCAGGTTGACCACGGCGAACGCGATCCACGACGGGACCAGCGCGCTGCCCTTCTTCCAGACGTACCCGCGGTCCTGGATCGTCTGCAGGATCGACGCGTACGTCGACGGCCGGCCGATGCCGAGCTCTTCCATCGCCTTGACCAGGGTCGGCTCGGTGTAGCGGGCCGGCGGCGTGGTCGTGTGGCCCTGCGGGGTCAGCTCGCGCGAGTCGAGCGGCTGGTCCCGGCGCAGCCGAGGCAGCCGGCGCTCGCTGTCGTCGCGGTCGCCCTCGTCGACGCTCTCCACGTACGCCCGGAGGAAGCCGGGGAAGGTGATCGTCTTGCCGGACGCGGCGAACTCGGCCCGCTCCCCCGTCGTGCTGGTGCCGGCGAGCCGGATCGAGACGCTGGTGCCGACGGCGTCGGCCATCTGCGAGGCGAGCGTGCGTTGCCAGACCAGCTCGTAGAGCCGGAACTCGTCGGCGGACAGCTCGTCGGCCACCGCGCCGGGGGTGCGGAAGACGTCGCCGGCGGGACGAATCGCCTCGTGCGCCTCCTGGGCGTTCTTGACCTTGCGGACGTAGCGGCGCGGCTCCGGCGGCACGTACTCGTCGCCGTAGAGCTCGCGGGCTTGCTGCCGGGCCGCGGCGAGCGCGGTCTCGGACAGGTTGGTGGAGTCAGTCCGCATGTAGGTGATGTAGCCGTTCTCGTACAGCCGCTGCGCGGTGCGCATCGTCCGCTCGACCGAGAACCGCAGTTTGCGGCCGGCCTCCTGCTGGAGCGTGCTGGTCATGAACGGCGCGTACGGCCGCCGCCGGTAGGGCTTCTCCTCTACTCGAGTGACCTGGAAGGCGGCGCTCTGCAGGCGGGCGACCAGGCCGCGGGCGCCCGGCTCGTCGAGGTGCAGCACGTCGCTGCGGGTCCGGCCGGTGTCGGGGTCGAAGTCGCGGCCGGTGGCGACGCGGCTGTCGTCGACGGCGACCAAGGTGGCCGTGAACGTCGACGGGTCGCCCGCTGCCGGCTGCTCCTTGAGCGCGAACAAACCCTCGACGTCCCAGTATTCGGCCGACCGGAACCGCATCCGGGACCGCTCGCGCTCGACCACGAGCCGGGTGGCCACGGACTGCACCCGGCCGGCCGAGAGCTTCGGCATGACCTTCTTCCAGAGCACCGGGCTGACCTCGTAGCCGTAGAGCCGGTCGAGGATGCGCCGGGTCTCCTGGGCGTCCACCAGGTCGGAGTCGATCTCCCGCGGATTGTCGACCGCGCGCCGGATCGCCTCCGGAGTGATCTCGTGGAAGACCATCCGGCGGATCGGCACCCGCGGCTTGAGTGTCTCGACCAGGTGCCAGGCGATTGCCTCGCCCTCCCGGTCCTCGTCAGTCGCGAGGTAGAGCTCGGTCGCGTTCTTCAGGAGGTCCCGCAGCTTGGTGACCTGCTGGCGGTGGTCGGGGCTGATCACGTACAGCGGCTCGAACCCGTTGTCGACATCCACCCCGAGCCGAGCCCACGACTCGCCCTTGTACTTGGCGGGCACGTCGGCGGCGTTGCGCGGCAGGTCCCGGATGTGACCGATGCTCGACTCGACCACGTACCCGTCGCCCAGGTAGCCGGAGATCATCCGCGCCTTCCGCGGGGACTCCACGATGACCAGTCGGAGGCCGTTCGCGCTGGCGCGGGAAGGGCCGCGACGAGCTGGCGTCGCGGGGGCTTCGGTGTCGATCGTGCTCACGGTGCTCCAGGTGTGCGTCAAGCTGCGGGTGTGGGTCGCGCCCGGCGGACCCGAGCGCAGTGTGCGGTGTCGGGGCCGCACTCTGTCAAACCGACCGAACGGTGAGTCAGTCCGGCCCGTTCCCGTTGCCCTTTCTCATCCCTACCTCATATCGGTCGCTCCAGCCCGGCGAGCGCCTCCAGCAGGAGAGCGGCGGAGACCTCGCTGCCGAGGCCGACCTCGCTCGCCGTCGGATGCTGCCAGTCGATCCCGATCGGGACGTCCGCCGCGGCCGCGACGGCGGTGCCACTGCTGGCCAGGGCCACGCGGACACGGTGGCTGCCGTCCGGATCCGTCTTCACCAGATCGCCCAGATACCTGACGAGTATTCCCTTGAAGACCGAGCCGTCACCGGTGCCCTCGACCGGGAAGCCGCCCTCGCCGTACCAGTTCAGCGTCGCGCCGGCCGTCCGCCGGGCCCGCTCGAGGTGGGCACGGTCGCCGGTCAGCTGCCACAGCTGGACCTCAGCGCCGACGACCGTGCCCTGGTTGTAGGTCCAGACGGTGCGGTCGACGCTCCGGCCCTCGTAGGGGTGGGTGCCGTCCCAGACGATGCCGCTGGCCGGGTCGACCAACGTCTCCTGCAGCCACCCGGCGATGCGGCGGGCCCAGTCGAGGTCGGCGGGGTCGCCGTAGCGGCGGTGCAGCCGGGCAGCCAGGATCGCGGCGGGTCCGTTGGCCGGAGCGTTCATGTAGGGACGCGGGTCGTCGCGGCGCCAGACGATGCCGCCGTGCCGATCGTCCCAGCCGGCACGGATGGCCGCCCAGAGCTCACGGACGAGCGCACCGGTGTCCGCGCCGGCGACCTCGTCCGCCCGCAGCAGCGCGATGCCCATCCAGGCCATGTCGTCGTAGTAGCGGTTGACGATCCCGCCGCCGTTGCGGCGCACGATGCCCGCGACGTGTGCGCGGATGCGGTCACGCAGCTCGGTCGAGCCCGTCCGGGCGGCGGCGTCGACCGTGACCTCGAGCGCGTGGGCCTGGGTCCAGTAGTCCCACTCCAGCCGGATCGCGAGCCGGCGTCGCCCGGGACTGCGCTGGTAGATGCCGAACCGGGGGTGCCAGAACCGGTCGGCGAGCACCCGCTGCGCGGCGTCCGCCGCCTCCGCCCAGCTCATGACGTCGCCCCGGGACGGGTGACATCGGAGCCGCGGCCGACCACGACCCGGGCGATGTTGCGCAGCGACTCCGAGCCGGGGTCGAAGTAGTGCGAGTGGGCGGCGATGATCGCGTCCGGCCAGGGCCGTCCGGGCGCGGCATCGACCCGGATCCGCGTGGCACCGAAGCCGCGATCGCCGGGGTCCGCCCCGAAGACGCCGGTGTCGGCGATCGGGTCGAGGGCGGCCTCTCCGACGTACGTATGGCGCCCGCTGAGACCAAGCTCCCCGACCCGGTCGGCGAGCACGCCGGGACTGCCGAGCAACACCAGGTCGTCGGCCCGGCGCGGGCCTGCCTGCATGGCGGCACCGACGACCGTGCTGCCGTAGCTGTGGCCGACGAGCGTGACGTGGGCCGGCTCGCCGGTCCGGGCGGCGGCCAGAGCCGCCAGATCGGCGGTGAGCACCCGTCCGCCGGTACGCGCCCGGGTCGGGAACGTGACCTGCCGCCAGCCGGGCGCGGCATAGCCGACCCAGGCCACGACCGCCGTCGACTGCACCGACTGCCGGCTCGCCTCGGCGAGCAGGTCGGCGGCTCGGCCGACCGTGCCGGGGACACCATGGCCGGCGTCGTCACCCATGCCGGGCACGACGACGGCGACGTTCTGGGCCCGGTCGACGTCGCCGAGCCCGATCGCGACCCGCCCGGCGTCGATCAGATCGAGGGTCAGCAACCGTGCCGATAGGCGGCGATCCGCCAGCATGGCCAAGGTCCGCTCGACGCTTTCCGCGATGGTGAGCATCGACTTGAGGAGCGTCGCCCTGGACAACTGGAGTGGGACGGTCAGCAGGGAGCCGGCAAGCCGGTCGCGCTCGGCTCGGAGCCGGGCAAGGAGGCGGGTCAGCTGCCGCCGGTTGGCCTCGTCCCGAACGTCCGCCGGCAGCCCGACGAGACGGCCCAGCGCCCCAGCCTGGTGCTCCATCAACTGGTGCCGAAGGTGCGGTGGCAGCGCGATCCACCAACGCGCCACCTCGGCCGGTGTCGCGCCTCCGGGCGGGATCGCAGGCGCCGGCGCGGCGCCAGCCGTCGCCAGGCCTGTCGCGATTCGTGCGTCGACGGACGTGGCTACGGCGACGGCGTCCGCGGCCTCAGCAAACGTCTGCGCCGGCGCGGTGGCCAGCCGGGCCGCCTCAGCGATGCCCGGAAGCCCCACCCGGACCGCGTCGGCTGCACGCCGGACGAGCCCGGCGAGGCCGCTCACCGTGCCAGCCGCTACCTGCATCCGGCCCCTGGCCCGCTCGGCCGCCGGTCCGCGCCAGTCCACGAGCCCGGCCGTGGTCACGGCCAGCCGCTGGTAGGCACCGTCGAGGTCGTCCGCCAGACCGAAGAGCCGGCTGACGCCGTTACCGCAGGACCAGGCGTCCCATCGCTCGGCCATCCGCACGTCCGCCGTCATGTCGCGGCCCGGTTGTCACGCTCGATCCCCGCCGCGGTCGTCTGCTCGACCACCTGGTAGTCCCGCGCGGCCGCCGTCACCGCACGGGAGAGATGGTCGAGCTCTGCGGCGGCCGCCCGTACCGCCGCTGTCAGGGTCGTTGCGGTGTGGCCGGCGGCATGTGCCGTCCGTGAGCCGGGCAGGGCTGCGGCAATCACGTGGAACGCCGGAACGAGCGCGTCGGCGATGTCGGACAACACCGATCGCTCGGCGGCGAGGGTGCGACCGGCGCCCGCCAGGATGTGCGGCTCCACGTACAGCTCGGGCATGGCGCTGACAGTAGGGCGGCGTGACACGGCTGGCGAACGGCTCTCCACAGGCGAGAGCAGTGTCCACAGATCCCGGGTTGAGGCTTGTCAGCGGCGCCGGTGTCAGCTCAGGCTGGCCAGTCGTCCGCGCCCGCCGCGGCCGGCCGCTCGCCGACGTACTCGCCGAGGCGGATCAGCCTGCGCCGGCCGGTGACCCGGTAGGCGGGGCCGCCCGCGCGGACGCCGACGAAGACGCCGGCCACCCCGGCTCGGGCCAGCACCGCCCCGGCGCCGTCCCAGACCGGCGGGTCGTGCGGGCTCAGCCGCAGCAGGTAGCCGTGCTCGTCGCGGCGGCCGGCCCCGATGGCCCACAGCCGCAGGCGGGCGCCGTCGAGGGTCATGCCGGTCGGCACCGACTTCACCGCCCCGCGGATCCACCGCTCGGCGACGGGAAGCAGGCTCCGGCTGAACGGTGTGCGCACCGAGGTCAGCCCGTCCTCCTCCAGCACCTCACCGCGCAGGTCACGCTCGCCGTACGCGGCGAGCAGCTCGTCCACCCGCCACCTGTCCTCGACCAGAACGGACAGCCGCGCGGTCCCGCCGAGCCGGACCACCTGGGCGACGCCGAACAGCAGGCCCTCCAGGTCGTCGACCGCCGGCGGCCGTATCCCGGCGGTGAGGAAGGACAGCTGCCCCGGCACAGCCCGGAGCGTAGGCGCTCAGGTGCCGGACAGGCGCTGACAGGCCGGCTCGTCGCCGAACGCCCGATTCAGGTCGGCCGAGGTGTAGGTCCGGCCGAGCTGGTCCAGCGTCGCCCCGACCTGGGTGAACACGCCGCCGAGCGAGTCGCGGATCTTCCGGGCGCCGGCCGCGTAGCCGGCGAGGTCATCGGTGGGCAGCGCGGCGAAGCTCTTCTCCGCGGCGGCGAGGCCGGAGCGGGCGCTCGCCAACGCGGCGGCGAGATCCCGGGAGTAACCGCGACCGTGGTCGACCTTGGGCGCTCCCGCGGCGTCGACGGCACGGATCAGCTGGTCGGTGCGCTGCACGGAGGCGCTGAAGAAGCGCCCGTACCGCGATCGGACGGTCGCCACGTCGTTCGCGCCACCGAGGCTGCGGGTGAGCTGGGCGCTGTCGGTCGCCACGCCGTCCCGCCAGCTGGTCAGTCCGGCGCAGACCGACCGCGCGAAGTCGGCCGGCTCGGTATCGCCGGCGTCCTCGGGACCGCAGGCGGTGAGCAGGACGACGGCGATGAGACCGGCAGCAATGGGGCGGAACACGGCGGACACCCTACGGGCCGGCGACCGCCAGGCTGCGGCCGCCGGCCCGTACGGGCTCAGACCTCGGTGGTGGCCGGCTCCGAGCCGACGGCCACGGTCCGCCGCTTGGAGATGGTGATCGCCGCGGCGATGATCAGTACGGCCAGAACCGACAGGCCGATCCGCAGCGGGTTGTTCTGGTCGCTGCCGATGCTGAGCTGCACGACCGCCGGCGCGATCAGCAGCGAGACCAGGTTCATCACCTTGATCAGCGGGTTCAGCGAGGGACCGGCGGTGTCCTTGAACGGGTCGCCGACGGTGTCGCCGATCACCGTCGCCGCGTGGGCCTCGCTGCCCTTGCCGCCGTACTGGCCGTCCTCGACCAACTTCTTGGCGTTGTCCCAGGCGCCGCCGGAGTTCGACAGCAGGACCGCCATGAGGACGCCGGCCGCAATGGCACCGGCCAGGTAGCAGCCCAGCGCGCCGGCGCCGAGACCGAAGCCGACCGCGATCGGGGCCAGCACCGCCAGCAGACCGGGCGTGATGAGCTGGCGCAGCGAGTCCTGCGTGCAGATGTCGACGACGCGGCTGTAATCCGGCCGCTCGCTGAAGTCCATGATCCCCGGATGGGTGCGGAACTGTTCACGCACCTCGAAGACGACCCGCCCAGCCGCGCGCGACACGGCGGTGATCGCCAGGCCGGAGAACAGGAACACGACGGACGCGCCGATGATCAACCCGACCAGGTTGTGTGGATCTGCGACGTTCAGTACCCCGGCGTACTGCAGCAGGCTGAGGTCGCGGATGTTGTCGACCGCACCGACGCCGGTCTTCGTAACCGCCCCGCCGACCGTGTCCGTGAACGACCCGAACAAGGCGGTCGCCGCGAGCACGGCAGTGGCGATCGCGATGCCCTTGGTGATCGCCTTGGTGGTGTTGCCGACCGCGTCGAGGTCGGTCAGCACCTTTGCGCCCTCCTCGTCGATGTCATGCGACATCTCGGCGATCCCCTGCGCGTTGTCGCTCACCGGTCCGAACGTGTCCATCGACACGATTACGCCGACCGTGGTGAGCAGGCCGGTGCCGGCGAGCGCGACGGCGAACAGGGAGACGACGATCGACCCACCGCCCAGCAACGCCGCGCAGTAGACGGCAGCACCGATGAGGAGGGCCGAGTAGACCGCCGACTCCAGGCCGATCGAGAAGCCGGCGAGGATCACGGTGGCCGGACCGGTCAGCGAGGAACGGCCGATGTCCCGCACCGGCCGGCGGGTGGTCTCGGTGAAGTAGCCGGTGAGCAGCTGGATCGCGGCAGCGAGCACGAGGCCGATCAGCACCGCAACGATCGCGATCACCCGCGGGTCCTTGTCGCCCGCAGAGGCCAGGACCGTGTTGCTGACGCCGTCCAGGTCGGAGATGCGGCCGGGCAGGAAGATGAAGGCGGCGAGCACGACGAGTACGGCCGAGATAATGGCCGAGGAGAAGAAACCGCGGTTGATCGTCTGAAGGCCGCTGCGGTCGGACGCACGCGGTTCGGTGAGGAAGATCCCGATGACCGCGGTGAGCACGCCGATGGCCGGCACCACGAGCGGGAAGATCAGTCCCTCGGAGCCGAACGCGGCCTTACCCAGGATGAGGGCGGCCACCAGTGTCACCGCGTACGACTCGAACAGGTCGGCGGCCATGCCGGCACAGTCGCCGACGTTGTCGCCGACGTTGTCGGCGATCGTCGCCGCGTTGCGGGGATCGTCCTCGGGGATGCCCGCCTCGACCTTTCCGACCAGGTCAGCGCCGACGTCCGCGGCCTTGGTGAAGATGCCACCGCCGACACGCATGAACATCGCCAGCAATGCCGCCCCGAAGCCGAAGCCCTCGAGGACAGTGGGAGCGTCGTTGTTGTAGATCAACAGCACGCCCGAGGCACCCAGCAGGCCTAGACCGACGGTCAACATCCCGCAGAAGCCGCCGGTGCGGAACGCGATCCGCATCGCGTTCCGGGCGCCGCCGGCACGCGCGGCGGCAGCGACCCTGACGTTGCCGCGGGTGGCCAGCGTCATGCCGAAGTAGCCGACGAGTGCCGAGAAGATGGCCCCGACGACGAAGAAGATCGACCGGCCGATCCGGACGTTGGCACCGCCCTCGTTCACCGGCAGTATCAGCAACAGGACGAAGACGATCAGAACGAACGCGCTCAGCGTCTTGAACTGCCGGTTGAGGTACGCCGCGGCGCCTTCCTGGACCGCCCGGGCGATGTCCTGCATCCGGGGCGTGCCCTGGTCGGCACGCATGACCTGGTTGTAGAGGAAGTAGGCGAACACGAGCGCACCGGCGGCGATCGCGGCGATGACTACTACGACGAAGTAGTCCGCGCCAGCAATCTTCGGGGCCTCCGCCAGGGAAAGCGGGAGCAATGCGTCCTCCTGTTAGACGACGATGGCGAACAGCCACAGGACGCCGGACGGCGGGTGGAGCTGGTCGTTAGAGGCTGCGCGGACCGGATACCCGGGGTCCTGCGCAGATCGCGCGGAGTTTACGCGAGCGTAGCGAGCACCCCAAGGAGGGCCTGGGTCTTGGGAGCCGGATCACAAGAGTCGTGCCGGCATGTCCGACAATTGCCTGCCGAGGAGCGTGCGGATCAGGAGATCGGCCACGACATGGTCACCCGGGTGCCGCGATCGCCCTCTTGATCGACCTCGAGGTCCTGCACCACCGCTCCGAGCAGAGCGAGCCCCAGCGAATCGCCACTGGTGTCCGCCCATGGCGCTGCCGCGTTCAGGCCGCCCGCGACCGCAGCGATCTCGTCACCCGAGCCGGTCTTCGCGCTGTCCAGCACCGAGACGCTGAACCGACCCGCCTCACCGAACTCCAGCGTGACCGGAGCGACGACGCCCTGCCGTTCCTGTACCCGGACGGCTCGCGCGCACGCCTCGCCGACGGCGAGCCGCACTTCGTCGAGCACGTCCTCACCGACCCCGCTGCGCCGGGCCATGGCCGCCGCGATCAGCCGCGCCGTCCGGACGTGCGCCGCGTTCGGCGGCAGCCGGAGCGTCACGGTCACGTCGTCGCGACCGCTGGTGCCGGTCACGGAATCAGCCCGCCGACGGACTGCCGAGGGCCTCGTCCACCGTCGAGTGCACGGTGAACACCTCGTCCAGCCCGGTGATCCGGAACAGCTTCAGCACCCGCTCCTGAGGGCAGACCAGCGACAGGCTGCCGCCGACCTCACGGGCCCGGTTGAGCCCGGCCACCAGCACGCCAAGGCCGGTCGAGTCGAGGAACTCGACGCCACCGAGGTCGATGACCAGCTGGTGCTGGCCGGAATCGAGCAGATCGGCAATCCGGTCCCGGAGGGCAGGCGCGGTGTACACGTCGACCTCCCCGGAGACAGCGAGAACCGTGTGCCCGGCCTCATCACGGGTGTTCAACGTGAGGTCCAAGGCGCACCTCCGCGTAAGTTGGCGACGTGAGACAGGCGCCGGTCCGCCGACCGAGCCCCACTGCTTGCCCCCGATCTAACCAAACACGCTCGTGCAAGAGTGAGCGACGTGGTCCGTAGCTCTGCGCCGGAGGTCGCCGCTGCTCGCGGGCGCGACCTGCTCGACCGGGTTCTGGCCGGCCGCAGGCATGACCCGGTGACCCACGTCGAACACGTCCCGCCCCGCCCCGGACGGCCGGCGGACTGGCCGGACTGGGCGCCTGAGCTGCTGGTCGACCGCTTCCGGGCACGGGGGATCGTGCGTCCGTGGGAGCACCAGGCCGCGGCGGCGACGCTCGCTCACGCCGGCCAGTCGGTGGTGATCTCGACCGGCACCGCATCCGGCAAGTCGCTGGCCTACCAACTCCCGGTGCTCTCGACGCTGCTCACCGACGGGAAGACGACCGCGCTCTACCTGTCGCCGACCAAGGCGCTCGCGGCTGACCAGCTGCGTTCGCTTCGCTCGCTGGTCCTGCCGGACATCCGCGCTGCAGCCTTCGACGGCGACACGGAGCCGTCGGAACGGGACTGGGTCCGGGCGCACTCCCGGCTCGTGCTGACGAACCCGGACATGCTGCACCGCGGCATCCTGCCGTCGCACCCGCGATGGGCGACGTTCCTTCGCCGGCTGAGGTATGTCGTGGTCGACGAGTGCCATACCTACCGCGGCGTCTTCGGCTCCCACGTCGCGCACGTGCTGCGTCGGCTGCGTCGGATCTGCGCGTCGTACGGGGCCTATCCGACCTTCGTGCTCGCCTCTGCGACGGTGGCCAGTCCGGCGATCTCCGGACGCCGGCTCACCGGGCTGGACGTGGAGGAGGTCACCGACGACGCCTCCCCACGGGGTTCGACCGCATTCGCGCTGTGGGAACCGCCGCTGACCGAGGCGCACGGCGAGCACGGCGCGCCGGTGCGGCGCGCCGCCGGCGCGGAGGCGGCCCGGCTGCTGGCCGATCTGGTCGTCGAGGACGCCCGGGCGCTCGCCTTCGTCAGGTCCCGCCGCGGGGCGGAGGTGCTGGCGCTCACCACTCGGCGTCACCTGGCCAGCGCCGCGCCCGAGCTCGCCGACCGGGTCGCTGCGTACCGGGCCGGCTACCTGCCGGAGGAGCGCCGAGCTCTGGAGGCAGCGCTGGCCAACGGCACGCTGCTCGGCGTCGCCGCGACCAATGCGCTCGAGCTCGGCATCGACATCGCCGGCCTGGATGCCGTGGTGCTCGCCGGCTTCCCCGGGACGTTGGCGTCGCTGTGGCAACAGGCCGGCCGGGCCGGGCGCGAAGGGCTCGGGGCGCTGGTGGTGTTCGTCGCGCGCGACGACCCGCTGGACACCTACCTCGTCCACCACCCTGATGCCGTCTTCGGCCGACCCGTCGAGGCCACGGTCCTCGATCCGGAGAACCCGTACGTCCTGGGGCCGCAGCTGTGCTGCGCGGCGGCAGAGCTCGCGCTGACCGAGGACGACCTGCCGCTGTTCGGTGGAGAGGTTGCGCGCGCCGTCCTGCCCGACCTCGTGCGGCGGGGCCTCCTCCGCCACCGACCCACAGGGTGGTACTGGACGGCGCGTAGCCGACCGGACCTCGACATCAGGGGCACCGGCGGCGAGCCGGTCCGGGTGGTCGAGGCATCCACCGGGCGAGTGCTCGGCACGGTTGATGCGTGGGCGTCGCACTCGACGGTCCACCAAGGGGCCGTCTACCTGCACCAGGGCGTCTCGTACGTGGTCGAAGAGCTGGATCTCACCGACTCCGTGGCCTTGGTGCACCGCGATGATCCGGACTGGTCGACGGCGGCGCGGGACACCACCGACATCAGGGTCGTCGCCACGCTGCGCGAGCGGGATCTCGGCGAGCTGACGCTGCACCACGGCACCGTGGACGTCACCAACCAGGTCGTGTCCTACCTGCGTCGCCGGCATCTGACCGGGCAGGTGCTGGACGAGACTCCGCTGGACCTGCCGGCGCGGCAGCTGCGAACCCGAGCGGTCTGGTACACGCTGTCCGATGCCGCGATCGGGAAGGCCGGCCTCGCTCCCGCCGACGTGCCCGGCGCCGCACACGCGGCCGAGCACGCCGCGATCGGCCTGCTCCCACTTTTCGCCACTTGCGATCGGTGGGACATCGGCGGCGTCTCCACGGCGCTGCACCCCGACACCGACCGGATGACGGTCTTCGTCTACGACGGGCAACCTGGCGGCGCCGGGTTCGCCGCCCGCGGGTACGACACGGCCGAGCAGTGGCTGCGCGCGACCCGGGAGGCTGTCGCGTCCTGCGAGTGCGAGGCCGGATGCCCGTCGTGCGTCCAGTCGCCGAAGTGTGGCAACGGCAACGAACCGCTGGACAAGGCCGGCGCAGTCCGGCTGCTCGACGCCGTGCTCGCAACGCTTCGCGCCTGATGCCGGGCTTATTGCTGTTGGTCCGTTCCTGATGTGCTGGATGCTTGCGAATCGTCCGGTCCGGGTAATGGAACTGCAAGACGGACGAGGTAAGAACCCGTCCATCTCCGGAAAGGAGCTGATCACCGTGGCGGTTCTGGGCCTCATCCTGCTCGCCGCAGCCGGCGTTCTCACCGCCGCCGTTGTCACCAGCAATACCGACTCTCTGTCGCTCTCCCTCTGGAACGTCGACGTCTCGAACGTGACGCTCGGCGTCGTCTTCGTCGCCGGCATGATCACCACCGTCCTCGCGGTCGTGGGTCTTGGTCTGCTGATGGGTGCGTTGCGCCGCAATCGCCGGCTCCGGAAGGAGCGCCGCTCGCTGCAGCGGGAGAACGAGCAACTCGCCCAGCGGATGGACTCGACTCCGCCGCCGATGCCTCCGACTGGGCCCACTGGTCCGATGGGTACGGAGCGACGCGACGATGGAGTCGTCGAGCGGCGCCCTGGCGGACCGCTCGATGACGACCGGACCGAGGTCCAGCGGCCGGTACCGGTCGGTTCCGGCTACGGCGAAGCTCCGGCCGACGACTCGGTCACGACCCAACGGCGCCGGCCGCTCCTGCCGCGCCGGGAGCGATCGACGCCGACGGAGACGGGCTCTCCGGACGCCTGATCACGCCGCTACGAGGGGTCGGCTCACACGGCGCCGGCCCCTCGTCGCGTCTGCTCACACGGACCCGACGGACTCCACCGGACCTGCTCGCGCGCGGGCTACCGCAGGGAACGTGCCGAGCCCGCTCACGCTGACCCGCCTCGAGACCAGGACCTCCACCTCATCACCAACCACCTCGCAACCGCGCAGACTTGCGCCGTTGCCGGCTGCGATCCGAGCGGCGACAGCGCACGCAGACGCCGCGCCGTCGGGGACGTGAACCGCCGCGGCCAACGCCGCGAGGTCCGCAGCCGTCTCCACCTGATGCCGGCCGACGATCGCCGAGCCGTAGAGCAGAGCCGCCGAGGAACCGAGCCACACCAGGCCGGCCAGCGCTGCCGCCCAAATGGTCACGCTGCCGCGGTCACGGCACACCGGTCGACTCCGGTTCGCGGAGTGCCACCGCCTCAGCAGACACGGGGAACGTCGGCAGCAGCCCACCGACACGGCCAGCCCGAGCGGACACGGTTACCCGCACCTCCTCACGGCTGCCTCCGACCTCCACCGTCGCCCCATTGGGTGCAGCCCGGACGGCGGCAGAGTGCACCACCTCCCGCGACTCGCCTCGCGCCGCCGCCCGAGCGGCCTCCCGCGCGGCGTCCACACACCGCACCTGAGCAAGGACCACCGAGACCATCGTGAGACCGGCGGCGATGACGAGCACGAGTGTGGGGAGCACGACGGCGAGCTCAGCGGTCGCCATCCCGCCGTCGCGCCGCGGCCTCATCCCTGCGAGAGGGCGCGCTTGACGATCGTCGTCAACGCGGTGAGAACCGTACCGCTCGTGACGACCTTGTAGAGAATGCCGGCGAAGGCAACGGCGGCGATCAATCCCACCGCGTACTCCGCCGTTGTCATTCCGTCGTCGCGCCGGTACATCGCGCGAAGCTTTCTCAGCACGCGTGCTCCTTCCGTTCGTCGCCGCCTGGTGCGGCGTGCGGTGACGAGCTTTCGCCGACGGCGGCGTACCGCCCAGAGGCAGTTCGCGATCTGTGGACAGATCCGTCCACTGTGGATGGCGAGGCGCAACTGTCAGAGCCATGTGGTAGGCGCGCCAGGCTTTTCCACAGCCGACGCCGTCATCCACAGATCGAGGTCTCTGGCTACCGGCGGTACGGCCGAACGGGTTCGCTGTCGTCCGAACCCGTCCCGAGGAGGAGCGATGACCCGACAGCCCCGTCCGCTTCTGTTGACCGCGGATCCCAAGCTGCTCGACCAGTTGCTCGGGCTCGCCGCTGCTGCTGGGGCTGCCGTGGACGTCGCGATCGAGCTGACGACGTGCCGTCCACAGTGGACCGATGCACCGCTTGTGCTCCTGGGCGTCGACATGGCAGCAGCGGCGGCAGGACGACTGGAGGCCCGGGCCGGTGTCCTGCTCGTGACGGGTGGATCCGATTCGCCGGAGCTCTCGAACATCGCGGACGCAGTCGGCGCGGAGGAGGTGATCTGCTTGCAGCACGGCGAAGCCGATCTGGTCGAGCGGTTGGCGGACGCGACCGAGCCCCCGGTGCCCGCCCGGGTGATCGGGTTGGTCGGCGGCTGCGGCGGAGCAGGCGCCAGCACGCTCGCCGCCGGGCTCGCCCTGACGGCTGCCGGACGAGGTCCGTCCTGGCTGGTTGACCTGGACCCGCTCGGCGGTGGTGCGGACACGGGACTTGGCGCCGAGCTGTCCGCCGGAGCGCGATGGAACGATCTCCAGACGCTCACCGGCCGCCTGTCGCCGCATGCTCTGCGCGCCGCGCTTCCGGCAGTCGCCGGTGTCAGTGTCGTGGCCGTCGGCGGGGACGCGGTGAGGGAGCTGACGCCCGAGGCGGTGCGGGCGGTCGTGTCGGCGGCAGCACGGGGCGGAGGAACGACCGTCCTGGACCTCGGCCGGCATCGCACGGCGGCGCGCGACGTTGCCGTCGGCGCCGCCGACGAGTTGCTTGTCGTCGTGCCGGCCGAGGTGCGAGCCGTGATCGCGGGGCGCAGGGTCGTGGAGTCTCTTGCCCCAGCGGGGCCGAGACCGCGCGTCGTCGTTCGCGCCGTTCCGGGCGCTCTGCCCAGCGAGGAGGTCGCGCACGGCTTGGGTCTGCCGCTCGCGGGCGAGCTGCCCGACGAGGAAACCGTGCGTGCCGCGACGCAGAGGGGCGAGCCGACCGCACTGCTGCGGAACACGGAGCTGGCCGCGCTCTGCGAGACGATCCTCCTGGCCCCGATGGCGATCGGGCTGGCGGCATGAACACGGACGTCCTCGATCGAGTGCGGCGACAGCTGGTCGACGCCGGAACGCCGCCGCGACGCTCGGCGCTGGCCGCGCTGGTCCGCCAGGACACCGGCGGCCTGGCCGGCCATCGACAGGTTCTCGGGCTGGTCCGCGAGGCAGAGTCCGAGCTCGCCGGCGCCGGCCCGCTGCAGCACCTCCTCGACCAGCCCGGAGTGACCGACGTACTGGTCAACGGACCCGACAGCGTCTGGGTGGACTGCGGCGGAGGCCTGGTTCGGGCCGACGTCCGCTTCACCGACGAGGCGGCGGTCCGTGGCCTGGCCCAGCGACTCGCCGCCCTCGCCGGACGGCGTCTGGACGACGCGAGCCCGTACGTCGACGCGGCCCTGCCGGACGGGACCCGGCTGCACGCGGTGCTGCCCCCGGTCGCTCCCGGGGGCACGTGCTTGTCGCTGCGGACGTTCATGGCCCGCGCGTTCACGATCGACGATCTCGAGCACGCCGGCACGCTGCGCAACGGCGCGGCGCTCCTCCTCCGTGCGATCGTGCGCTCCAGGGCAGCCTTCCTGGTCAGTGGTGGCACGGGCAGCGGCAAGACGACGCTGCTCGCCAGCATGCTGGGGCTGGTCCAGCCCGCCGAGCGGCTGATCCTCGTCGAGGACGCCGCGGAACTGCGGCCCACGCACCCGCACGTCGTCCGGCTGACCGCCCGGCCGCCGAATGTGGAGGGCGCTGGCGAGGTGTCGCTGCGGGACCTGGTGCGGCAAGCGCTCCGGATGCGGCCGGACCGGCTCGTCGTCGGCGAAGTGCGTGGTGCGGAGGTGGTCGAGCTACTGACCGCGCTCAACACAGGTCATGCCGGCAGCGGTGGCACGCTGCACGCGAATAGCGCAGCGCAGGTGCCGGCGCGGCTGGAGGCGCTCGGCGCACTCGGGGCGCTCGATCGGCATGCGGTGTGTAGCCAGGTGGCCGCCGCTCTGCAGGTCGCGATCCATCTCGACCGGCTCAGGGATGGAAGCCGGGTGCTCACCGAGATCGGCGTCTTCCAGCGAGAGCGGGACGAGATGGTCGTCGTTCCGGCGTGGCGGTACGACACCGGCCCGGTCGCCGGTTGGGACGTGCTCACCGAGATCCTCGGCCCTCACCTCGTCGGGAGCGTCCGATGACCGCGGTCGCGATGGCAGCACTCGCGATCGTGGCCGGGCTCCTGCGTAGCCCTTCCCTTGCCGCCGCTCGGCTGCGGTCGTTGCAGGAGCGTGCTCCCGTCCCTGCCTTCCCGCGGTCCGTGGCGCTCAGCGCCCGAGCCACCGCGGTCGTGGCAGCGGTCGGCGGCGGCGCCGCGCTCGGCGGGTGGGCCTGGCTCGGTTACGGGGCGACCCTGCCGATACTGCCGACTATCGCCGGAGCGGTCGTGGGAACGACGGCCACCGCGGCAATCCGCCGAACAGCCGCGGATCGAGCCCGACGACGAGCGGAGGTCGCGCTCACCGAGGCGGTCGGCGGCTTGGCCGCGGATCTGCGGGCGGGTCAGCAGCCGGCGGAGGCGCTGACGGCACGTGAAGGGTCAGCGAGCCAGCATCGCGCGGTCGACGCAGTGTGGGCGGTGTCCCAACGCAGCGGCGCACCGGCCGCCGCAGTCCTCGATCGCGTCGAGCAGGACCTCCGAGCCCTGCAGGACCAGCGCCGCGAGGTTGCGTCCGCTCTTTCCGGCGCCCGCTCGACCGGGACCCTGCTGGCGGTGCTGCCACTGCTCGGCATCGGCCTCGGAGCGGGGCTGGGAGCGCACCCGATCACCGTCCTGCTGGCCCAGCCGCGAGGGCAGGTGGCGCTGCTGGCCGGCGTCGTGCTGGAGGCGCTCGGGGTGTTCTGGACGTCCCGGATCATCGCGTCGGCTCAGGACAGTCGATGACCGTGCCGTTGGTACTGGCCGCGATGGGTCTCGGCCTCGTCGGTCGGCGAGAGGCGCGCCCGTGGCGCTCGCGGCCGCGTCGGATCAGCGGTCGACGGATCAGCGGTCGACCGACGACCGGAGCAGCGGCGGCGGGGTTGGGCATCGCGGTCACGTTCGTGATTGGCGGCGTGCTCGGCGTCTCGCTCGGCGTGGCCGTCGCGGTCGCCACGGTCCGACTGATCCCGCGGCTCGAGCCGGCCGCCGCCCGCCGGCGCCGTCAGCGCAGGGCCGCCGAGCTGCCGCTGACGCTGGATCTCCTCGGCGTGTGCCTACGGGCCGGCATGCCGCTGGTCGCCGCGCTGGAGACGGTCGCCGACGCGTTGGCGGGGCCGTTCAGCGACGACCTACGCATCGTGGCCGGGCTGCAGCGATTGGGTGCGGCACCGGCGACCGCGTGGGCGGAACTCGCGTCCGATCCGGACCTTGCGCCGGTCTGTCGCGCGGTGGCGCGGTCGGCGGAGAGTGGCAGCCGACTGGCCGCGGCATTCGACCGCCTTGCCGCGGATCGTCGGTCGGCACTCACCTCGGCGGGACTCGCCCGGGCCCGAAGTGCCGGCGTGGTGGCGATGGCGCCGCTGGGGTTGTGCTTCCTGCCGGCGTTCGTCTGCCTCGGCATCGTTCCGATCGTGCTGTCCCTCTTCGGGGACGTGCTGCCGGCATGACCGCGAACAGAAGACGGCCCCCGCCTGGGGGGATGGCGGGGGCCGTCGAAGCCCGGCTCCGGGGGGTTGAGCCGGACGCGCACCGTGAAGCGGCTCAGCGCACACTTCACACGCTTCATGTCTACCCTCTCCGGCTCACCGACACACAGTGGCCCCGGGCTCATTTTCATCGGATCGTTAAGGGCGGCTGCTCCTATGCTCTCGGTTGTGCACCGCTCCGCGGCATTCTTCGACCTGGACAAGACGATCATCGCCAGGTCGAGTGCGCTGGCGTTCGGCAAGCCGTTCCGAGCGGGCGGCCTGATCAATCGGCGGGCGGCACTCAAGGCCGCCTACGCCCAGCTGGTCTACCTCGTCGCCGGAGCGGACGAGGACCAGATGAACCGGATGCGGGACTACGTCACGGAGATGTCCACCGGCTGGGATGTACAGCAGGTCAAGGAGATCGTGGCGGAGACCCTCTTCGAGATCGTCGACCCGTTGATCTACGCCGAGGCAGCCGATCTGATCGAGGAGCACAAGGCCGCCGGCCGCGAGGTCGTGATCGTCTCGAGCAGTGGCGAGGAAGTCGTGGCGCCGATCGGGGCACTGGTCGGCGCGGACCGGGTGATCGCGACCCGGATGGTGGTCGAGGACGGGCGCTACACCGGCGAACTGGCCTTCTACGCATACGGGCCGGCCAAGGCGGAGGCGATACGGGAGGTCGCGGATGCCGCCGGCTACGACCTCGCGGACTGCTACGCCTACAGCGATTCCTACACCGACCTGCCGATGCTGGAAGTGGTCGGGCACCCGACGGCCGTGAACCCGGACCGCGCGTTGCGCCGGGCGGCACGGGAGCGGGAGTGGCCGGTGCTGGTGTTCAGCCGGCCGGTGTCGATGCGGGCCAGGCTCGCGAGCCTGCGGGCGCCCCGCCGCCCGATGGTGGGCACGGCGGTAGGCGTAGGGGCCGCGGTGGTCGGGCTGGCCTGGTACGCGGCCCGACGGAGGTCGGCCGGACCGGCGTCCGAGCAGACCGGACGAAGGCGCACGGCCGAGACATTGGCAGTCCGACGGTCTTCCGCCGCCCGCTGATCGGGCGTACAAAGAACAGCACGGAAACCGGTTCGCTGGCGGAGTTTCGCTCGGTGAGCTCGATTTCCGGGCACGGACGCTGGGCACCCACGCGCGACCAGCCGCGGGAGGCACGACGGGTCCGACCTCGGTCGGTGGCCGTCGAGATGGTGTGCACGCCTGGTAACCCGGTCCGTCCGTGCGCGGCGGCGCCTCGTGGACGGGGCGCCGTTCGCGTGCCCGCCGCGGGCACGAATTCACCCTCGCAGGACCGCCTCGCAGATCGCCAGACCTTCCTGGGCACCCAGTTGCACCGCTGTCGCATAGTGCCGCAGCCATTCAGCTACTCGGGCCGGCTCCCCGGTGGAGTACGAGCTGAGCGCGGCCCGGTAGTCGTTCGCGCGTTCGAGATGGCCGACCTCCGGGACGGTCACGGACTTCGGGTCGACACCACGGGTGATCATCGTCAGCCGGGCGGCGGCGCGCGCGACCACGCCGTCGACACTGCCGAACGGGGCCACAGCGACGAGCTCACCATGCACCACCGCGGCGAGCAGGATCCCGGACGTGATCCGGCTTCCGGAGACCAGCCGGGCGAGGGCAACGAGCCGGTTTCCGTCGGCCGTCGCCGCAGGACGGCCGAGGTGCTGGTCAGGGACAGCGCCGGCTGCGGCGAGGACGTGCAGCCGGGCGATCGCCTGCAACGGAGCGCGTTCCCAGACCGGGACGAGAGCACCGAGACCGGAGCTCACTCGAAGCGCGCCGAGCACCACCGGGTCGTAGGTCTCGCCGGCGCGCAGCGAGCCCAGGGAAACCGTGCTGCCCTCGAGGGCCGCCGATGCGCGGGCTCCGCGCAGCGCCGACTCACTGCTCACCGCGGCGCTCTGGCGGCGGAGCACCCGGTGGTTGAGCAGACGGTCGACCGCCTCCCGGGCGGCCGCCAAGGCGTCAGTGACGCCGGGAAGATCGAGCAGCGGGGACAGCGGGTCGGTCGCCCCGGGCGCCGGGCGCGCGAGTGGTGGGGGCACGATGCCAGGCTAGCCACCACCCCGGCGTGGCTGCGGTCGCGGGCGCAGACGCACGACGGGCCCGCCGGGGTATCGCCGGGTCCGGTGGAGGCCGCCACCAGGTCGTTCGCTGCCATGTGCAGCGATATCCCGAACCGCTGGTCGAGCAGGGACGACCGACAGTCGCAGGCATGGGTGACCTGTATCGACGGCGGGCATAGGGTTTGCAGCGAGAGCGGCCCAGCGCAGGGCCGGCCAGCTGGGAGGAGTGCGGTGACAGAGATCAACGACGCGACACTCTCCAACCTGCTTCGCGAGAACCGCCGGTTCGAACCCCCGAAGGAGCTCGTCAACGCCGCCAACGTGAAGGCGGACGCATACGAGCGGGCCAAAGCCGACCGCCTCGGGTACTGGGAGGAGCAGGCGGAGCGGCTCACGTGGGCGAAGAAGTGGGACACGGTGCTGGATTGGCAGCCGCCGTTCGCGAAGTGGTTCGTCGGTGGCCAGCTCAACGCGGCGTACAACTGCGTTGACCGGCATGTCGAGGCCGGTCGCGGCGACAAGGTGGCCTTCCATTGGGAGGGCGAGCCGGGCGACACCCGCACGATTACGTACTCGGACCTGCTCAGCGACGTGTGCAAGGCTGCGAACGCGCTGACCGAGATCGGGGTCGGCAAGGGCGACCGGGTCGCCATCTACATGGCGATGATCCCGGAGACCGTCGTCGCGATGCTCGCCTGCGCCAGGCTCGGCGCGATCCACACGGTCGTTTTCGGCGGGTTCTCCGCTGACGCGCTGGGCAGTCGCATCCAGGACTGCGACGCCAAGCTGGTCATCACGCAGGACGGCGGCTACCGACGCGGCGCTCCGAGTCCGCTCAAGCCGGCAGTGGACGACGCCGTGAAGGACAGCCCCGGCGTCGAGCACGTGCTCGTGGTGCGGCGCACCGGGCAGGACGTCGAGTGGAGCGAGGGCCGCGACGTCTGGTGGCACGACCTGGTCGACAGGCAGTCCGACCAGCACACCGCCGAGCCGCACGACGCCGAGCACCCGCTCTACGTCATGTACACCTCGGGCACCACGGCGAAGCCCAAGGGCATCCTGCACACCACCGGCGGCTACCTCACCGGCGTGGCGTATACGCACAACGCGGTCTTCGACCACAAGCCGGACAGTGACATCTTCTGGACCGCGGCCGACATCGGCTGGGTGACCGGCCACTCGTACATCGTGTACGGACCGCTGGCGAACGGCGCCACCAGCGTGATGTACGAAGGGACGCCGGACACTCCGCACCGTGGCCGGTGGTGGGAGATCGTGGAGAAATACAGGGTCACGATCCTGTACTGCGCGCCCACCGCGATCCGCACGTTCATGAAATGGGGCGAGGAGGAACCGGCCAGGTTCGACCTGTCCAGCCTGCGGCTGCTCGGGAGCGTCGGCGAGCCGATCAACCCGGAGGCGTGGATCTGGTATCGCAAGAACATCGGCAGCGATCGGACCCCGGTCGTCGACACCTGGTGGCAGACCGAGACCGGCGCGATCATGATCAGCCCGCTGCCGGGCGTGACCTCGACCAAGCCGGGCGCGGCGATGAGGCCGATCCCCGGCGTGTCCGCCGACGTCGTCGACGACGCCGGCAAGGCGGTGCCGAACGGTGCCGGCGGCTACCTGGTGCTCACCGAGCCGTGGCCGGCGATGCTGCGCGGGATCTGGGGCGACGACCAGCGCTACAAGGACACCTACTGGGCCCGGTTCCCGGGCGTCTACTTCGCCGGCGACGGCGCGAAGAAGGACGAGGACGGCGACGTCTGGCTGCTGGGCCGGGTCGACGACGTCATGAACGTCTCCGGCCACCGGATCTCCACCACCGAGGTGGAGTCCGCGCTGGTCAGCCACCCGAAGGTGGCCGAGGCGGCGGTCGTCGGCGCGAACGACCCGACCACCGGCCAGGGCATCGTCGCGTTCGTCATCGTCCGTGGCTCGGTCGCCGAGGACGAGGCATCCGGTGAGGCGCTGGTCAAGGAACTGCGCGAGCACGTGGCCAAGGAGATCGGCAAGATCGCCCGGCCGCGGCAGATCATGGTCGTTCCGGAGCTGCCCAAGACCCGGTCGGGCAAGATCATGCGCCGGCTACTGCGCGACGTCGCCGACAACCGCCAGCTCGGTGACGTCACCACGCTGACCGACTCCTCGGTCATGGACCTGATCAAGGAGAAGCTGCCCAGCGCGGCGAGCGAGGAGTAGCCAGCCGAGGTCGCCGGCGAGCGAGGAGTACCTAGCCGAGGTCGCCGGCGAGCGAGGCTTCCTCCAGGTCGACCGCGCGCTGCACCCGCCGGCGTACGTCCTCGCTGATGAGGCCGGCGTCGCGGAGCCGGACCAGTTCGGCGGTCCCGGTCGCCAGCAGGTCCCGACGCAGCTCGCGGTAGACCGCGCCGGCCTCCGCCGCCGAGGCCGGCGCCGGAGGGTCGGGTGCCGGATTCGCGGCCTGCTGCGTGCGTGCGACCTGCGCGTCGAGCGCCCGCAGCAGGCGCTCGGAGACGGCGGGCGGCGCTGCCTCCAGCTCGAGCAGTTCCTGCAACCGAGAGCGCTCGGCGACCGCGACCGCGTGCCGGGCGAACGCCTCCTCACGGGCCGCCCGGGCCGGGTCGTCGCGCACGCCGAGCCGCCGCGCCAGCGGCTCCAGCGTCAGGCCCTGCACGACCAGCGTGAGGATGATGCAGCCGGTAGCCAGGACGATCAGCAGGTCGCGGTCCGGGAAGGGGCCGCCATCGGACACGGTGAGCGGGATCGACAGCGCCGCCGCCAGTGGCACCACCCCGCGGGCGCCGGCCCACCAGACCACGGCCAGCCCCCGCCACTCCCGGCGGACGATCGCGGACGGCGCCACGAACAGGATCCGCGTCAGCAGCAGCGTTCCGGCCACCGCGATCGTCACCGGCAGCCAGGACAGGTCCGGCAGACCCTCGACCAGTCCCGGGAACTCCAGCCCGATCACCGCGAAGACGACGCTCTCCAGCACGAACACGACCACCGCGTACACCGTCCCCACCTGCAGGCGGACCGGGCCGCTGGACAGGCGCACCGAGCGGGCGCCGAGCCACAGACCACAGATCACCACCGCGGTCACGCCGGACGAATGGGCCACCTCGGCGAGGACGAACGTCAGGTACGGGGTGAGCAGCGCGATCAGCATCTCCAGCACGGCGTCCTCGGTCCGCCGCCGTAGCCACGCGGCGACCACGCCGATGGCGACCCCGATGAGCACCCCGCCGCCGGCGAGCCAGACGAACTGCCCGACCACCCCGATCGGGCGGACCGACCCGGCGGCGGCGACCGAACCCGCGACCGCCACCCGGAACAGCACCAGCGAGGTCGCGTCGTTGAACAGGCTCTCCCCCTGCACCAGCGCAAGCAACCGGGGCGGCAGGCCGAGCCGGCGGGCCAGCGCGCTGACCGCCACCGGGTCGGTCGACGCAAGCACCGCGCCGAGCACCAGCGCGGCCGGGAACGGCACCTGCGGCACCAGCGCCCACACCACGCCCGCCACCGCGAACGCGGTCAGCGCGACCAGCCCGACCGCGAGCACCAGCACCGGCCGCAGCACCTTGCGCAGCTCCGGCAGAGCCAGTTCGGTCGCGGCGGCGTAGATCAGCGGCGGCAGCACGACCAGGCTGACCACGTCCGGGCTGACCTCGATCGGCGGCACCCCCGGCAGCAGGCCGACGAGCAGCCCGGCCAGCACGAGCAAGGCGGGCGCCGGCGCGCGCAGCCGATCGGCGACCGTGGCCACGACCGCGGCCAGCGCCACCATCCCGAGCACGATCTCGACGGCGTGCACGCTTCTCCCCCCGAACCGAATCGGACGCCGACCAGACTTCCCGGCACGCCGAGGGCAGTGTACGGGTGGGTCGCTGGACCGGTCCGCTGCCGAGCCGGGATGATTCCCGCCACGACCTGCGAGGAGGCGCCACGGTGAGCACGTTCGTACCACCGGATCCGGAACCGTCCGTCGGCGAGCTCGTCCGGCGCGCATCCGAGAACGTCTCGACACTGGTCCGCGCCGAGATCGAGCTCGCCAAGGCCGAGCTGTCGACGACGGTCAAGCGGGCCGGCGTCGGCGGCGGGATGATCGCGGCAGCCGTCGCGATCGTTCTCTTCTCGGTGCCGTTCCTGTTCGTGGTGTTCGCCGAAGGACTGGTCGCCCTCGGGCTGCCGCGCTGGCTGTCGTACCTGATCGTCTGGGTGCTGTTCCTGCTCGTGGCCGGCCTCCTCGCGCTGATCGGGCGGTCGCAGCTGCGGAAGATCCGACCGCCGGAGCGGACGATGAAGACGGCCAAGGACACCGCCACCTGGGCCCGCCATCCGACCGCGCCGACCGCGCCCACCGCGCCCACCGCGCCCACCGCGCCCACCGCGCCCACCGCGCCCACCGCGCCCACCGCGCCGACCCCGTGACCCCGGACGACGTGGACGTCTCCGCGGTCCTCCTCGACGGCCCGTGGACCCACCGGGTGGTCAGCGCGAACGGCATCGGCCTGCACGTCGCCGAGGCAGGGACCGGGCCGCTCGTGTTGCTGCTGCACGGATTCCCGGAGTTCTGGTGGAGCTGGCGGCATCAGCTCGTCGGGCTGGCCGATGCCGGGTTCCGGGTGGTCGCCCCGGATCTGCGGGGGTACGGGGCGAGCGACAAGCCGCCGCGTGGGTACGACGCGGTCACGTTGGCCGCGGACCTCGCCGGGCTGGTCCGGGCGCTGGGTGAGCGGGACGCGATGATCGTCGGGCACGACTGGGGCGGGCTGCTGGCCTGGACCGTCGGCACGCTGCATCCCCGGGTGGTGCGCCGGCTGGTCGTGCTCGGCGCCGCGCACCCGGTCCGGCTGCGCGCGGCCATGCTCACCGACCCGCGCGGCCAGCTGCGGGCCAGCGGCTATGCGTTCGCGTTCCAGACACCGCGCTACGCCGAGTCGCTGCTGACCAGGAACGACGCCGAGTACGTCGGGGAGTTGCTCGAGCGTTGGTCCGGCCCGACCTGGCGGCGCAGTGGCGACCACTACGAGGCGATCCGGCGCTACCGCGAGGCGATCCGGATCCCGAAGACCGCGCACTGCGCGCTGGAGTACCACCGCTGGATGGTGCGTTCCCAGCTACGGCCGGACGGCTATCGGTACGCCAAGTCGCTCTCCCAGCCGGTCTCCGCGCCCACGCTCCAACTGCACGGTGCCCTCGACTCATGCACGCTGCCGCGCACAGCGCTGGGATCTGGTCGGTATGTCGCGGCCGCGTACGAGTGGCGGCTGATCGACGGCGTCGGCCACTTCCCGCACGAGGAGGCACCCGATCTCGTCACCGGCGAGCTGGTGCGCTGGGCGAAGGACTAGGCGCAGTCCCCGGTCGACACCTCCGCCGTCGAGCTGGCGCCCTTCCGCGCGTCGGCGGCCACCTCGGCAGCCGTCAGCGCGAACCCGGTGAACTGCTGGTCGACCGCGGCCGCGAAGATCACGCCGAGCACGCTACCGTCCGGGGCGATCAGCGGCCCGCCCGAGTTGCCCGAGCGCACGTCGCCGTAGATCGAGTAGACCTCGCGGGTCACGGTGCGGTCGTTGTAGATGTCGGGGCCGCGGATCTCCATCCGGTCGCGGATCCGGGCCGCGCCGGCGAAGAACGGGCCGTCCTCCGGATAACCGAGCAGGATCGCGTCGGCGTTGGTGTCGACCGGCCGGGACGCGAACTGCAGCGGCCGTAGCCCGAGGTCGGGCACGTACAGCACCGCGACGTCGCGGTCGGGGTCGTAGAGCACCACGGTCGCCTCCCGGCGACCGCCGTCGACCTGGACAGACGGCTGGTCGATCCCGGCGACGACGTGAGCGTTCGTGATGATCCGATCCTGGGCGTACACGAAACCGGACCCTTCGACCCGGCGGGCACACGAGTCCGCAACCCCGGTGATCTTGAGGACGGACAGCCGTGTGGCCGTGACCGCCGGGCTCTGCAACAGCTTCGGGTCCGGCGGCGGGACGCTGCGCACCCTCGTCGGCACCAGCGGCCCGAACACCTCGGGGAAGTCGTACGAGCGGACCGCGTCCCGCAGCGACGAGTAGAGCATGCGGACCTGCCGGGGCACCACGTCGTCGACCCCGCGGATCACCTGGCTGTCGCGGACCGCCGATGACACCCGCGGGTACGGCGCCGAGGCCAGCGGCGTCGCCACCATCCAGAACACCAGCAGCACCGCGACCGCGGAGACGACCGCGCCGAGGACCGAGTCCACGGCCTGCACCGGGCGCCAGGTGAGCCGCGACCGCAGCTGGTTGCCGACCGAGACCGCTAGCACCTGGCCGAGCAGGGCTACCGCCAGTACCACCGCGACCGCCACCGCGATCCGCCACGACGAGTCCTGGGACAGCTGGTTGGCTATCGGGTCGGCGAGCTGCGCGCCGATCACCGCGCCCCCGAAGAACCCGAAGAACGACAGGATCGCGGTGACGAAACCCTGCCGGAAGCCGCCGATGGCGAACATGATCGTGGCGACGATCAGGACGACGTCGAGCAGGTTCACTTGGCGGCCACCACGAGCCGCCCGACCTGGCCCTGCGCCTCGTGGATCGAGCAGAAGAACCGGTAGTCCCCCGGCCGACCGATCGTGAACCGGATGGTGTTGGTCTGGCCGGCCGTGGTCAGCGGCACGCTGGCACCGGGCAGCTGCGGGGCCTGCCAATTGTGCGGGGCGCCCTTGCCGACATGCTTGAGGGTCAGCCGCACCGGCCCCGGCTCGGAGTTGATCAGCGACGGGTGGAAGCGGAAGTCGTCGCCCGCGTCGACCTCGACGGACTGGGTGCCGTCCGGGGCCGGCGTCAGCGTGACGGCGTCCGGTTGGCGGGACTCGTTCCGGCCCGGGCTTTCGGGCTGGCCGCAGGCGGCGAGGACGAGCACCAGCGCGCACCCGACGGTCATCCTGACCGCGCCCGCTCCCACGGCGCAGACGGTACAGCCCGCACCTGTACGCCCCGCCGGGCAGTGGGACGTCCGCTCCCGGCCCCGCCAGCCCGGCCGCGCCAAGCCCCTACTCACCGGCCCAGCGCCGGCCGCCCGATTTCCGAGCACCGGACGAGCCGGGGCGGGCGGGTTGGATCAGCTCGGGGTGCCGTGCTCGTCGGCGGGCAGGACTTCCTCGGCCGCGGGGCCGTCGTCGCCGTCCGGCGGTTCGCTCGCTGCCGGCTCCTGGAACTCGGGCAGCTCCGGGCCGCCGCGCGCGGCGGTGGCGTATGCCGGCGGCACTCCGCGCACCGCCAGGTCGAGCTGCCGCTGCGGCAGGTCGCGGACATCGTCCGGGTTCCACGGCCGGGCCCAGCCACCGAGCTCGAGGATGCGGTCAAGCACCGCCGCGGTGAAGCCCCAGACCATCATCCCGCGCACGGTGAACGCCGGCCCCGCATAGCCGGACGGACCACGGATCCGGCACCGGTTGGCCGGGTCGGCCAGCTCCGCCAGCGGCACCCGTTCGACCCGGGCGACCTCGCCGGGATCGACCACGCCGACCGGCGCGGGCGTGTGCCACCAGGCCAGCACCGGCGTGACCAGGTATCCGGTCGGCGGCAGGAACAGCTCCGGCAGCAGCGTGACCACCTCGACGCCGGCCGGGTCGAGGCCGACCTCCTCGGCCGACTCGCGCAACGCGGTGAACACCGGCCCGTCGTCGCCCGGGTCGACGGCGCCGCCGGGGAACGCCGGCTGCCCCGCGTGCTTGCGCAGCCGGTCGGACCGCTCGATGAGCAGCAGGTCAGGACCCGGCCCGAAGAGGATCAGCACCGCCGACCGGCGTCCGCCGTCGGGCGGCGGCGGCGGCGCGCCGATCCGCAGGAAGTCGGCGGCGGTGGTCGACCGGACGGCATCCACCAGTGGCTGCAGCCACCCCGGCACCGGCTCAGACATGGACGCCGAGCCTGTCTTGGACCAGCTCACGCAGGGTCGCGTCGGTGAGCGGAGCGCCCTGGTAGACGTACGCGACGGCGCCGTCGGCGCGGACCAGCACCGTGACCGGCAGCCCGTTGCGGCGCAGCCCGCGCTCCAGGTCGCCGTCCCGGTCCTGCAGCGACGGGAACGGCAGCCGGCTCTCGGACGCGAACGAGATCGAGTTGGCCGGCACGTCGAGGCTGGCCACCCCGATCACCCGCAGGCGGTCGCCGGCGGCGCGGGACAGCCGGGCCAACGCCGGCAACTCCTCCCGGCACGGCCCGCACCAGCTGGCCCAGAGGTTGACCACCATCGGCCGTCCGGTCAGCCGGCGCAGCGGCACGGTCGCCGCGCCCTCGACGGCGCCGAGGCAGGGCAGCGACAGGTCAGGCAGCGCGCCGGCGCCGGCCGGAGCGCCCGGGGCCGGGCAGGCGGCCAGCACCGGCTCGGTGCCGGCCGACGACGACGGCGTGGCCGGCGACGCGGTCGACGTGCAGGCCGCGGCCAGCACGGCGATCACGAGGACCGCCCACACCGCACGGGTCACCGCGACACCGCCACCTGTGCACCGGTCTTGACCAGCTTGGCCGCGACCTCCGGGTCGACCGGACCCAGCCCGTAGGACGGGCAGTCCGAGGCGAGCGCGCACGCCCCGCAGGCCGGTTTCCTGGCGTGGCAGATCCGCCGGCCGTGCCAGATCGTGCGCTGGGAGAGGTCTGTCCAGTCCTTCTTCGGGATCATCTCGGCGACGGCGCGTTCGATCTTGACCGGGTCGGTCTCCTCGGTCCACCACCAGCGCCGGACCAGCCGCGCGAAATGCGTGTCGACGGTGATCCCGGGCAGCCGGAACGCCTCGCCCAGGATCACGTTGGCCGTCTTGCGGCCGACACCGGGCAGCGTGACCAGCCCGTCCAGGGTGCGCGGCACCTCACCGTCGAACCGCTCGACCAGCGCCTGGCCGAGGCCGATCAGCGCCGACGCCTTGTTCCGGAAGAAGCCGGTGGAGTGGATCATCTCCTCCAGCTCGGCGCGGTCGGCGGCGGCGTAGTCGGCGGCCGTCGGATACTTCGCGAACAGCGCGGGAGTGACCAGGTTGACCCCGCGGTCGGTGGACTGCGCAGACAGGATCGTCGCGACGACGAGCTCGAGCGGGGTGGTGAAGTGGAGCTCGGTGACGGCGTCCGGCCAGATTTCGGCCAGCTTGCGGGTCATCCGGCGGGCCCGACGGGTGCGCCCGAGCGGCGTCTCCGAGGCGAATCGGCGGGTGCGGGCAGCCGGCGTGGTCACGGCGGTCAGCGTACGACCCGGCTCGGACAGTCCTGGTTCTGGCGGTGCTGGTCCGGGCGATACGCGATGGTGTCCACAGGATGACGAAAGGCCGAACACCGCGCCGGTACGCGCGCCAACAGATTGCAACAGACGGTGATAGGGCAGGATGGCGGCACTATGGCTGGTCTGCTAGTGGTGTTCTTCCCCTTCATACTGCTCGGCTTCATGATCCTCATGGAGCGGGTGGAAGGGCCGCTGCGGACCGTTGCGATGGAGGACCGGGTCGAGGAGTTTCTGGACGAGGCGCGCCCGGCGGAGATGGACACGTTCGTACGGGACGGGCTCCCGGCCGCGCTGAACGAGCGTGAACAGCGGCGCAAGCTTTCTCGATTGCTGCCGCGGCGCCCGATGCGCCGCGGTCGACACGCCGCCCAGCGCCCCTGATCCCACCCAGCCCAGACCGCCCGGCACCGCGCCCGCTCCGGCACCGCGCCCGCTCCGGCACCGCGCCCGCCCGCGGCGACCGCCCGGGACCGCGGCCGCCCGCGCTGCAACGACCGGCAGCGAGGAGGCCAGCACACGACCACCAGCCGCGAACGCCACTTCGCTTCCGGTCAATTCCCGGAGCCGCGTGGCCACCGCATCGTCCATGAAGAATCCGACCGACAGGCGGCCGAGGATCTCCTGCACGCCGGTGTTGAGCACCACGGTCCGAAGATTGCCGCGCGGGTCCTTGGTGACCACCTCGACGCGGTAGGTGCCGGGATCGGGATCGTCGAGTAGCTCCAGGACGCGCAACGCGTCCGCGGCCATCTGCGGCCGTTCGATCGCATGGCGATCCTTCGCGGCGATGCGGCCGATCGCGACGACGGCATTCGTGCGCACCCATGGATGCGGATCGCGCAGCGCCTCGATCAGCAGCGGCAGCGATTCCGGCGAGCCGATGCGGCCGAGGGCCGACATCACGTTCGCGCGCGTTTGCGGATTCGTTTCGTTGACCAGCAACTCCAGCCGCGGCCGCGCCGCCGCCAACGCGCGCCGCGCAAGCGCGTAGGTCGCCTCCTCGCGGATGCGCGGTGCAGGCGACGCGAGCGCATCCGCGGCGATGGACGACGCTTCGTCAGTCTTGAAACGGAACAGAAAACGGATGGCGCGCGCCCGGATCCCTTCCGCCGTCTGCGCATTCGTGAAGGTCGCGTAGCGCGCCAGCGGAATTTTGGCCGCCAGCTTTGACAGCGCTTCGACCGCCTCTCCGCCGACGTCGCCATCCGCATCG
>Ga0207643_10000051_pt1 | contig 77737 bp, 70 predicted proteins | sample KBSMisM62_FD_184313 | JGI IMG/M metagenome (GOLD analysis project Ga0207643, IMG submission 184313) | Miscanthus rhizosphere microbial communities from Kellogg Biological Station, Michigan, USA - KBS Miscanthus M6-2 (SPAdes) (version 2) | ecosystem: Host-associated > Plants > Roots >... | reverse complement strand
CAGCCCGCACAGGCCCTCCCCGGTCGCAATCTCCGCGGGAAGCAGCACGTCCACGCCCTCGCCGCGCGCCTCGGCCAGGACGAGGCGGCTCTCGTCCACCAGATGAAACGCCACCACCTCGGCCTGGAGCAGGTCGCGGAAGAGGTCGGCGATCCGCCGCTGCACCGTCGCCGGGGGCCAGAGACGGGTCACCCGCTGGCTCACGTCCACCAGCGCCTCGAGCCGCCCCTGCCGTCGGGTCAGCTCGCGGAAGAGGTTGCTGTTGGACAGCGCGACCGCCGCCTGCGAGGCCAGGGAGGCCGCCAGGTTGCGCGAGGCCTGCGAGTAGGGGAGGGCCTCCCGCTCGATCACGTCGCGCGAGGGAAAGGCCCGTCCGCTCTCGCTCTTGCAATTGATCAGCTCGAGCACCCCGAGCGTCTCCCCGCCCGGTGTCTTCATCGGCAGGACCAGCATGGACTTGGTCCGGTAGCCCGCCAGGGCGTCCACCTCCGGGTTGAACCGATAGGTGCTGCCGACCGGGAGCGCATACGCGTCGTCGACGTGGAGGATCTCACCGGTCAGGGCCACATGGCCGGCCAGGCTCTTGGGGTTGATCGGCAGGGCAACCGAGTTGAACTCGACCGGCACGCTCTCGTTGTGGGCCAGCTCGAAGCGTAGCCGGCGCGAGCTGTCGGGGGCCGTCTCCACCAGGTAGATCGAGCCCGCGTCGCTCCGGGTGATCGTCCGGGCCTTGGTCAGGATCAGATCGAGCAGGAGCTTGGTGTCGCGCTCGCCGGAGAGCCGCACGCCGATGGCGTTCAGCTCCTCCAGCTGCCGCGTGGTGTCGCGCGCCTCCCGTGTGACCCGGGCCTGCTCGCACGCCGCTCGCAGCACGCTCGCGAGGGTGACCGCGCTCACCGGCAGGGTGAGGCATACGTAACCGCGCGCGGCCGCTGAATCGGGCGCATCGGAGAGGACCACGACCGGCACCATCGCCCGGCGGGCCGCCTCGATCAGCCCGGGCTCCGCATCGTCCAGCAGGAGGACCGAGGCGGGCGCGGCGGCCGCGAAGTGCGGCGAGGCGCCGGGCGGCAGCAGCCGAGGGTCCAGATCGTCCGGCAGCTCCGCGATGACCTGCCCCCGGGAGAAGTCCATCGGGTACCACACCGTTCCGTGCACGGTGGGCACACGGCTAGCGTCGAAGATGCTCGTGGTCATGGTCGGGCTCCGGGTCCGGTTTACTGGTGGCCCGGGCCGCCGTGGCCGCCCAGTCCGCCGAGAAGACCACCCACGACGCCGCCGATCGTCTCGGTACCACCGCCGAGGCCGCCGACCGCGCCGCGGAGGGTCCCGCCGACGCTGCCCACGGTTCCGCCCAGGGTGCCGCCCACGCCGCCCACGGTTCCGCCGAGGCCGCCGACGGTCCCGCCGAGTGTGCCGCCGACGCCACCGACGGTGCCCCCGAGGCTCCCGCCGACCCCGCCTACGGTCCCACCGAGGGTTCCGCCCACACCGCCGACGGTCCCGCCCAGGGTGCCACCCACGCCACCGACGGTGCCCCCGAGGGTCCCGCCCACCCCGCTCACCGTGCCGCCGAGGGAGCCGCCCACGCCACCGCCGAGGGAGGAGGTCAGCCCGCCGACCGTCCCCCCGAGGCCGGCCACCGTCCCCCCGACCGTGTCGGTGAGGCCGCCGACCGTGTCGCCCAGCGTGTTGGTGAGGCCGGCCACCGTGCCGCCCAGACCGTCACCGAGCCCATCCAGGCCCAGCTGATCCATCAGGCTCTCGAGGATCTGCTCGGTGGGTCCGGTCACTCCGGCCACCACGTCCTGGACGCCCTTGACGGTGCCGTTCACCGTGCCCTTCACGTTCTTGAGCGTGCCCTGGATCGGGGCGTTCGGCACCGGCGCGAGCAGCGCGGTGGCCAGCATCACGGCCCGGCCCTGCTCGCGCGCCACCAGCCCCCCGGTGAACTCGGCGGGCGCGTCCGGCTGATTCACCTGACGCGGCTTCAGGTCCGCGGTGAGCGAGGCCACCGCGTCCCGCGAGATCGGCTCGACGGCGCCCAGCGCGTTGCCGGTGACGACCACGCTCTGCAGCTCGGCCAGGCGGACGGTCGGATTCGAGGGATCGAGGCGCGCGCTCACGTCCAGCGCGCCGTGGAAGAGGTGCACGCGGGTGGTCGCGGTCTGCCCACCGGTCGACTGCCCCGGCGGGGTCGGGTCGACGTCCACCACGAAGACGGTGCCCCGCACGGCGGCGGTCGCGTTCGGGGTGCGGATCTCGATGATCTCCCCCGGGCGCATGCGGGCCTTCACGACCGCGACGCCGATCTTGCCGGACTGCAGATCGACGGTGACGCGTCCCGCGTCCTCGGTGACGGTGAGCACGGACAGCTCCCGCACCGTGATGAGGGCCTTGCCCCCGAGGAGCACGCGCACCAGCGAGCGCTCCCGGGTCTGGATCCGGTCGCGAACGAAGATCTCGTCCCGCATGCGGAGCGACACGGGCCGGGCCGCCGCCACCGCGCGGAGCAAGGTGGCGTCGCCGTTCACGGTGGTGACGACTCCGGCGCTTTCGTCGGACTGAGCAGTGGCCAACACGGGGCTGGCGCAGACCAGCGCGGCGGCCACCGTGAGAATTTTCATGCGGGACATGATCGCTGTCGCTCCCTTGTCGCCGGACGATTGTGCTGGCCTCGTTGCCCGGCGCGGAGTGTCAGAGCAAGGCCAGTGCCACCGGAACACTGGAGCCAAGTCAGCGGAAAGCTTGGGGCGCGGGTGTCAGCACCATGACGGGCTCGTGGTGACACTCGCAAGAAGTGGCAAGACCGCGGACGAGAACCGAGCGCATTTCCTGCTCACGGATTGCATGCACGGGGTCCGCGCGCGCCCCACGCGGAGCCCGTGGGCTAGCGGGCGCCGGTCAGCTTCGCGCGCGCCAGCGCCGCCCCGGCCGCGAGGGCGCGGACCTTCTGGTTGCACATGTACCGCGGCGACCAGCCGAAGCCGCAGTCGGGGTTCACGGACAGCTTCTCCGGCCGGCAGACCGCGAGCACGCGCCGGATGCGGTCCGCCACCTCCTCCGGGCTCTCCGGATAGAAGCCCTTCACGTCCACGACGCCGGCCCCCAGCTCGCGGTCCTGGCCGAACTCCTTCCAGAGGTCGAGCTCGGAGAGCTCCCGGCCCGCGAACTCCAGCACCAGCTGGTCGGCGCGGCACTTGAGGATGCCCGGGAAGTAGGGGCGGTAGGAGCGGTCGAAGCGCGAGCGGCCGAAGCGATTCCCGAAGCAGATGTGGAAGCCGAGCCTGGCCTTCACGCCGTCGGTGGCGAGGTTGAAGAGGCGCGCCATCTCCTCGCCGCTCACGTTCCCGCGCGCGGGCTCGTCGAGCTGAATGAAGTCCGCCCCCGCCGCCACCAGCCCCTTGAGCTCCGCGTTGATCACCTCCGCGAAGCGCTCCGCCACGTCCACCACGCCCTTGTACATCTTGCCGGGATGGATGCGGGAGCCGAAGGTCAGCGGGCCCGCGCAGGTGGCCTTGGTGGCGCGGGTGGTGTGGGCCTTGAGGTACTGGAACTCCTTGACGATGCCGAGCCCGCCCTCCGGGGTCTCGATGCGGCCGGTGGCCTCGTAGCGCGTCTGCTGATCGTAGCCCCACGGTCCCACCTTGCGCCGGACCGGCAGGGGCTCGATCCCCTTGATGATCGCGTAGTAGGAGTCGACGTAGCCGTCGAGCCGGCGCACCTCGCCGTCGGTGATGATGTCGAGACCGGCCCGCTCCATGTCGCGGATCGCGGTGTCGGCCGCGTCGTCGAACATCTCCTCGATGTCCCCGGGACCCATCTCCCCCGCCTCGTGGGCCTTGACCGCGGCGTACCACCAGCCGGCCTTGCCGTGCGAGCCGACGACGCTGGAGGGGATCAACGGAAGAGCGGCCATCTGCGTGTCCTCCTGTGGGTAGTGTCGGTCCCGCGGCGGGCCCGGACCCTTGCGAGCATGCTATCTCCGGCCGATCTGGTCAATGGCGATGCGCCGCTCCCCGCGGTCGGCCATCACGCGGTGCCGCCGATCACGCGCATGGTCGCCGCGTCGGCCCGCACCGCCGCGGGCGGGCCCGCGAAGATGATCTCGCCCCGCTCGATCACGTAGAGGCGCGTGGCAAAGTCGGGCACGTGGTAGATGTTCGACTCCGCGAGGAGGATGGCGTGGCCGCGCTGGGTGATCTCGGCGAGGCCGCGGCTCACGCTGGGGACGATGGCGGGGGAGAGCCCCTCGAAGGGCTCGTCCAGGAGCAGCATGGCCGGGTCGAGGGCGAGCGCACGGGCCACCGAGAGCATCTTGCGCTCGCCGCCGCTCATCTCGGGGCCCTTGCGCGCGCGGTACTTCCGGAGGACCGGGAACACCTCGTAGGCGCGCTCGATCCGCTCCGCGGTGGGGCGGCCGCCCGGGCGCGTCCAGGTGGAGATCTCGATGTTCTCGGCCACCGTGAGGTCCGGGAAGATCCCGCTGTCCTCCGGCGAGAAGGCGAGCCCGCGCCGGGCGATCTCGTGGGTGCGCCGCCCGTGGATGTCCTCGTCGCGCAGCCGGATCCGGCCGGCGCGCGGGCGCAGGAAGCCCATGATGGTCCGGAGGGTGGTGGACTTGCCGGCCCCGTTGCGGCCGACCAGGCAGACCACCTCGCCCTCCCGCACCTCGAGCGAGACGCGGCGGAGGATGTGGCTCGACTGGATGAAGACGTCGATGGCCTCGACGCTCAGCACCGCGGTCCCCCGCTCACCGCGCGCCCCGCCCGATCACCGTGTCCACCACCCGCGCGTCGGCCCGGATGGCGTCGGGGGTCGCGTCGGCGAGCACCCGGCCCTGGTGCAGCGCGATGATCCGGTCCGAGTAGCCGAACACGATGTCCATGTCGTGCTCGACCTGGATGATCGAGCGCAGGCCGATGCGTCGCGCCGCCGCCACCAGGATCTCCATCACCGCGTGCTTGTCGGCGGTGCTCACCCCGCTGGTCGGCTCGTCGAGCAGGATGATCTCCGGCCGCAGGGAGAACGCGGAGGCCACGTCCAGCAGCTTCTTGTCCCCCTGCGGGAGCACCCGGGCGGGTACGTGGGCGCGGGTTGCGAGACCGAAGAGCTCGGCGACCTCCAGGGCCTCGGCCCGCATCGCCCGGTCCCCGCGGAGGGACGCGAAGAGCCGCAGGCCGCGCCCGAGCCGCGACACCACCGCGGCCTCGAGCGTCTCCAGCACCGTCAGGTCGGGGAAGATCTGCACGAGCTGGAAGCTCCGGGCCATGCCGAGGCGCGTGAGGGCGACGGGGCCGATCCCGCCGATGTCGCGCCCCTTGAACCGCACGCGGCCCTCGGTGGGCGGCAGCGCCCCGGTGAGCACGTTGATGAGGGTCGACTTTCCCGCCCCGTTGGGGCCGATGATCGAGACGAACTCGTTCTCCCGGATGGTGAGGCTGATCCCGTCGAGGGCCACGTAGGCCCCGTAGCGCTGGCGGAGGTCCTGCGCCTCGAGGATCATCCGCGCTCGGGCTCGAGCGGCACCGGCCGGCGGGCGAAGAGGCCCATGAGCCCTCCGGGCGCGCAGATCACCAGGAACGCCAGCACCGCGCCGAAGACGAGCCGCCAGTAGGGGAACACCGACATCACGGTGTCCTGCAGGAAGATGAACACGAAGGCGCCCAGCAGTGGCCCGAAGAACGAGGCGAAGCCTCCCAGCAGCACCATGAACACCACGTTGCCGGAGTGGGTCCAGTAGACCAGGGTGGGATCCACGTTGCCGATGGGCGGCGCGAGCAGGGCCCCGCCCACCGCGGCGTAGACCGCGGAGATCATGAACGCGTGCCAGCGGTAGCGTGACACCCCGATCCCGAGGCTTTCCGCCTTGAGGGGATTGTCGCGGATGGTGCGCAGGCAGAGGCCGAAGGGCGAGGACACGATGCGCCACATCAGCAGCGTGGCCACCACCAGCACCGCCAGCGAGAAGTAGTAGTAGGGCCCCACCAGGTACGCGGTCTTGTTGAAGCCGGCCCACTCGCTCCCGAGCAGGTACGGGCGCAGCATCCGCATGCCCTCGTCGCCGCCGGTCAGCCGGTAGAACTTGAGCAGGAAGGTGTAGAACACCATTCCGAAGGCGAGGGTCAGCATGCCGAAGTAGATCTTCACGTAGCGCACGCACAGCGCACCCACCGGGGCCGCCGCGACGGCGGCGGCGACGGCGGCGGCGAGCAGGATCACCTCCATGTGGCGGATCCCGAAGCGAGTGGTGAGGACCGCCCCGGTATAGGCTCCGATGCCGATGAAGAGCGCGTGCCCGAACGAGACGAGGCCGGTGTAGCCGAACAGCAGGTTGAACCCGAGCAGGACCACCCCGTAGGCCATGAACGGCAGCATGAGCGTGACGTAGTAGGGGGGCGCGGCCAGCGGCACCAGGATCACCGCGGCGCCGACCGCGGCGAGGATCAGCGCCGGCTTCACGGGCGAGTTCATGCCGCCGCGGCCCCGAAGAGGCCGCGAGGGCGCCAGAGGAGCACCGCGATCACGATCAGGTAGATGAGCAGCATCTCGAGCTCGGGGTAGACCGAGATCGCGATCGAGCGCAGCACCCCGACCACGAGTGCCCCCACGAAGGCCCCGCGCATGCTGCCGAGGCCGCCGATCACCACCACCGCGAAGGCCTCCACGATCAGCTCCACGCCCATCTCGCTCATGGCCGCGGTGGCCGGGATCACCAGGGCGCCCCCGAGCGTGCCGAGCATGGTGCCGAGGGTGAAGACGCGCGCGTACACGCTCCGCATGTCGACGCCCAGGGCCTCCGCCATCTCCCGGTTGTCGGCCGCGGCCCGGATGATGCGCCCGAACGCGGTGCGGCCCAGCAGGTAGCTCATGCCGAGGGCGATGGCGACGCTCGCCGCGATCACGATGAGGTTGTAGACCGGCACGGTGGATCCCAGGATCCGCGCCTGGCCGTAGGCGAGGTAGAGCCCGCCGGTCGAGGCCGGTGCGGTGCCCCACGTCAGGCGGATCACGTCCTCCAGCATCAGCACCAGCGCGAAGGTGAGCAGGAGCTGGAAGGTCTCGTCGCGGTCGTAGACGAATCGCAGGAGCCCGCGCTCCACCACCAGGCCCACCAGCCCCACCGCCAGGCCGCCCAGCGCCAGCGGTACGATGAACAGCGCGGGCGAGCCGCCGTGCCCGGTGAAGTACGACACCGCCGAGATGCCGCTGTAGGCCCCGAGGGCGTAGAACGATCCGCAGGCGAGGTTGAAGATCTTCTGCACCCCGAACACGAGCTGCAGTCCCGCGGCGACCAGGAACAGGATCGCGGCGTGGAACACGCCGCCCATGATGACGTTGACGAGATTCGCGGTCACGCCCGGCCACTATTCAATGACGTGATCGGCCCGCGCGATCAGGGATCGGGGCACGCTCAGGCCGAGGGCCCGGGCCGTCTTGAGGTTGATCACGAGCTGGAGCTCGGTGGGCTGCTCGACCGGCAGGTCCCCGGGCCGGGCCCCCTTGAGGATCCGGTCCACGTACTCGGCGACCCGCCGGGTCGTCCGGCCGAGATCGCTCCCGTAGGACATGAGGCCGCCCTCCGCGACCTGCTCGGGCCACTCGTACATTGCGGGCACGCGGTGCCGGGCCGCGAGCTCGATGATCCGCTTCCGGTCGCGCATGAAGTAGGTCGACGCGGCCACGAAGAGGGCGTCGGGCCGTCCCGCCATCATCCCGGCGAACGCGCCCCCGTAGTCGTCGCCCCGGAGGCGCGTGAGCGCGAGGGTGACGCCCAGCGCGTCCGCCGCGGCCTGGGTCTCCCGCTCCTGGGTCCGGAGCCCGGGGTCCTCGTGGGTGAGGAACGCGATGCGGGTGGCGTGCGGCACCGCCTCCTTGAGCAGCTCGAGCTTCTTGCCGGCCAGGGTGCCCGCGGGCGCGATCAGCACTCCGGTCACGTTGGCCTCGGGCTTCCCGAGGCTCTTCACGAGCCCGAGGGCGATCGGGTCGAAGTTGCCGAGCATGACGATCGGCACCACCGAGGTCGCGGCCTTGGCCGCGCGCGTGGCCGAGGACCCGATCGACACGATGACGTCGACCCGGAGCCGGACCAGCTCCCGCGCCATCGCGGGGAGCTCCGAGAGCCGGCCCGCCGCGTAGCGCGGCTCGAGGACCAGGTTGCGCCCGGCCACGTAGCCGAGCTCCTCCAGGTACGTCGGGATCGAGCCGGTCGCCGAGTGAGGGTCCGAGGCCCGCGGAGCCTCGGTTGGCGCCAGGATCCCGACCCGGTGGCTGCCGGTCGCGGGCTGCGCGGCGGCGCCGCCCGCCCGGGCGGCGCCGCCGACGAGGAGCGCGACGAAGGCGCGCCGGTGCAACCGGATCAGATCTTCCAGCCGGCGATCCAGTCCATCAGCTTGGCGCCGGCGGGCTTCATGCCCTGCTTGGTCGAGACGACCTCGAGCGGGTTGACCGTCACGAAGTCGTAGGTGTTCTTGTGGGTGGTGATGCCCTGGTAGAAGTTGCACATCTGGACGTGGTCCTCGCGCCAGCTCCGCTTGCCGGAGAGCGAGTCGACCTCGATGCCTTCCAGGGCCTTCACCACCTCGGCCTTGGTGGGCCACTTCTTGGTCGTCGCGTAGGCCTTCTCCACCGCGGCCTTGTAGGACTCGATGTTGAAGTAGGCGTGGTCGCACTCGTAGGCGGGGTACTCGTTGTACTTGGCCCGGTACTCGCGCACGAATTGCTTGAGCAGCGGGCTGCCCTTGGGGTCGTCGAAGTACATGGTGTTGTAGCCGAGCAGGAGCCCCTCGGGGGTGAACTCCTTCTTGAGCGAGTCGTGCACCCCGCCCGCGGTGGTGAAGACGCCCTTCATGCTCTTGAACAGCCCGACCGCGGCGGCCTGCTTCATGATGATGGTGGCGTCGCCCGACCAGAACGAGCACATCAGCAGATCGGGCTTGGCCTGCTGGATGGCCGCGATGTGGGAGGTGAAGTCGGTGACGCCCAGCTTGGGGAACAGCTCGAGCACGAACTTCACGTCCGGGATGTAGCGCTTCAGGACCGCCTGGTAGGTCTGCCAGCAGTCGTGCCCGTAGGAGTAGTCGTTGCCGATGCCGGCCACCGTCTTGATGCCCTTGAAGTACTTGGGGGTGAGCTGGCCGGCCACGATGGCCTCCACCTCGTTGTCCACGCTGCGGAAGGCCCACTTGGGATTGGGCATGGTCTCCTCCACGCCCTTCTGCGTGGTGCCGTCCCAGGAGAGCCACGGGGTCTCCATCTCCTCCGCCACCGGGCCCAGCGCCAGGGTCACCCCGGTGGAGATGCCGCCGATGACGACCTCGACCTTGTCCTGGAGGATCATCTTGCGGTACCGCTCCACGCTGTCCTTCGGGGTCGACTCCTCCTCGACCACCAGCTGGACCGGCCGGCCGAGGATGCCGCCCGCCTTGTTCGTCCGCTCCACCCACCACTCGGTGCCGCGGAGGCCGGCCTGCCCGACCGGCGCCGCGATGCCGGCCCGGATGGCGAGGATGCCGATCTTGAGGGGGTCCGACGGGACTCCCGATTTCGCCTGGGCCCGCACCACCGCCGGGAAGCCGATCGCGCCCGCGGCGGCCGCGCCGCCCGCCACCTTCAGGAATTGCCGTCTCGTCGTGGCCATCTCGTTCTCCCTCGTCGTTGAGAGTGGTGGATCCGTCAGCCGGCCAGCCGCTTGCGCGCGAGCGCGACGCCCGCGGTGAGGCGTCGGAGCTTCTCGAAGGCGACCCAGCGCGGTACCGGGAAGAAGCCGCAGTCCGGGAGCAGGGAGAGCCGCTCGGCCGGGATGTGCTGCAGGCAGAGGGCCACCCGCTCCGCGACGTCCTCGGGAGTCTCCATGTAGAAGCTCTTCACGTCAACCACCCCGCACGCGACGTCGCGGTCCACCCCGACCTCCCGCCACATCTCGATCTCGGCCATCTCCCGGTTGGCGTACTCGAAGACGAACTGGTCGCAGCGCGTCTCCAGCAGCATCGGGAACATCCAGCGATACGACCGCTTGCCCCGGGGGCGCGAGAGCAGGTTGCCGAAGCAGACGTGGTAGCCGATCCTGGCCTTCACGCCCTCGACGCAGGCGTTGAACATCTTCACGTACTCGGCGGCCTGGCCGGGCACGATGGCGGCGGACGGCTCGTCGACCTGGATCCAGGTGGCGCCCGCCGCGGCGAGCGCCTTCAGCTCCGCGTTCACCGCCGGGACCAGATCCCAGCAGAGGGCGAGGCGGTCGCCGTCGTAGGCGTCACCGGGACGGGTCTGGATGTGGATGGAGAGGGTGACCGGCCCGGGGCAGGTGGCCTTCACCGGCCGGTCGGTCTGGGTCACCAGGTACTTGAACTCGTCCACCGTGCCCAGGCCCTTCGGCACCGTGACCTTCCGGGTCGCGCGGTAGCGCGGCACGCTGTCGTAGGCGTAGAGGCCGGTCTTGCGGAGCGGCTCGAGCGGCTCCAGCCCCTCCATGTGACCGTAGAAGGTCTGCACGAAGAAGTAACGGCGCATCTCGCCGTCGCAGACCACGTCGATGCCGGCCCGCTCCTGATCGCGGATGGCGAGCTGGGTGGCGTCGTCGAACGTCTCGCGCACGTCGGTCTGGCCGTACTCGCCGGTCTTGATCTTGTCGAGCGCGGTCCAGAACCAGGAGGGAAAGCCGTGGCTGCCCATGACGTGGGTGTAGAGGAGCGGCAGGGTGGAGGCCATGGGGATCCTTTCTTCTCTAGCGCCTCGAGCGGCGCGCCAGGAACGCGGCGATGCGCGCCTGCACCTCGGGCGCCGCGCGCAGGGCGCCGTAGGCGTGGGGCTCGGTGCCGGGCCGCCCGGCACGGAGGGCGCCGGTGATGGCCTTGGTGGCGGCGAGGCCGCCGCGCGGCGAGCGCGCCACCTCGCGGGCGAGCGCGAGCGCGGCCTCCTCCAGGGCGCCGTCGGGCACCACGCGGGTGACCAGGCCCATGCGGTGGGCCTCGCCCGCGTCGATGGTCCGCGCGGTGAGCATCAGGTCGCGCGCGTGCGCGCCGCCCGCCACGTCCAGCAGTCGCGCGATGCCGTAGCCGGGATTGAAGCCGAGCGTCACCTCGGGCAGGCCGAACCGGGCCGAGGCTTCCGCCACCCGCAGATCCTGGGCGATGGCCAGCATGAGCCCGCCGCCCAGGGCGTGGCCCTGCACCGCCGCGATCGTGACCTGGGGCAGGGCCGCGAAGCCGTCCATGATGCGCTGCCAGCGCCCGGCCAGGGTCTCGGCCTCGGCGGGAGCGAGCGTGGGCATCTCCGCGATGTCGGCCCCCGCGCAGAACGACCGCCCGCGCCCGGCCACCACCACCACGCGCACCTCGTCCGCGGCGGCCAGGCGCGCGAGGGCGTCCTCGAGCGCGTCGGCCATCGCCCGGTTGAGGGCGTTGCGCGCTTCCGGCCGCTCGAGGGTGAGGCGGGCCAGCGGGCCGTCGTCGGCGAGCGTCGCGGCGGCCGCTGCGGTCACGGCAGGAGCCGCTTGGCGACGATCTCGCGCATGATCTCGGAGGTGCCGGAGGCGATCGTCCAGAGCCGCACGTCCCGGAAGAAGCGCTCGACATGGAACTCGCGCATGTAGCCGTAGCCGCCGTGCAGCTGCACCGCCTGGTAGGCCACCCGGTTGGCGACCTCGGTGGCGAAGAGCTTGGCCATCGACACCTCCGTCACGCACTCCTCGCCCGCGGCGTAGCGCGCGGCCGCGTGGTAGACGAGGTGGCGCGCGGCCTCGATCTCGGTGGCCATGTCCGCCACGCGGTGACGGAGCGCCTGCTTGGCCGCCAGCGGCCCGTCGAAGGCCCGGCGCTCGCGCAGGTAGCCGAGGGTGTCCTCGAGCGCCTGGCCCGCGCCGGAGAGCGCGAGGACCGCGGCCATGATCCGCTCGCGCTGCAGGCCCGCGGCCAGCTGCTGGAAGCCGCGACCCTCCTCGCCGAGGAGATTGGCCGCCGGCACCGGGCACTCCTGGAAGGCGAGCTCCGCGGTGTCGGAAGCACGCATCCCCATCTTGTCCAGACGCCGGCTCACCGTGAACCCGGGCGTGCCGCGCTCGACCAGGAACATCGAGATGCCGGCGTGGCGGCGCTCCGCGGTGCCGGGGCCGGTGCGCGCGGCCACGAAGTAGAGATCGCCGTGCACGCCGTTGGTGATGAAGATCTTGCTGCCGGTCAGCAGCCAGCGATCGCCGTCCCGCACCGCGCGGGTCCGGATCCCGGCCATGTCCGAGCCCACGCCGGGCTCGGTGATGCCGAGGGCGCACACCGTCTCGCCGCGGATGATGCCGGGCAGGTAGGCGCCCTTCTGGGCGGGGGTGCCGTAGCGGGTGAGCCACGGCGAGGACATGTCGGTGTGGACCAGCACGCTGAAGGCCACCCCGCCGGAGCGGCAGCGGGCCATCTCCTCGCCGAGCACGACGCTGGAGAGGAAGTCACCGCCCGCCCCGCCGTACTCGGGGGAGAACTCGAGGCCGAGGAGGCCCAGCTCGCCGAGCCGTCGCCACAGCTCGCGGGGAATGCGCCCGGCCTCCTCCCACGCGTCCACGTGGGGCGCGACCTCCTTCTCGACGAAGGCGCGGATGGTGCGCCGCAGCAGCTCGTGGTCGTCGGTGAAGATCGGCGGGGGCGACATCCTCTGGCGAGTGGGCTCGAATGAGTCGGGCGGGTCAGGGCACCCGCACGTAGCCTTCCATGAGCCGCCGCGCGGTGCGGTAGACCGTGACCTTCTCGGCCCACGGCGCGCCGTCCCGCCGGCCCACCGTGGCCGCGATCGGCAGCACCCCGGAGGGATGGCCCAGGCGCAGGTCGCCCACGCGGCCGCCCGCGCACTCGCTCACCACCGTGCCGTCGATCTGGGCCGCGACCGCGAGGCACATGGCGGCGGTCAGCGCGAAGGCGCGGTGGGCGTTGCCCATCGAGATGCAGCGGGCCACCACGTCGGCCTGCTCCGCGTCGTAGGCCACGCCGTCGAGCGCGGTGAAGCGGCTCGGCGGCGCCACCACCGCGATCTTCGGGGTCGCCGCGCTGCCCGGAATGCCCATCGCCTCCGCCGCCGCGACGCGGAGGGCCTCGAGCCGGGCCACCAGCGCCTCGTCCCCGTCCATCGCGGCCGGCGTCTCGGTGCCGGTGATCCCGAGGTCCTTGGCCCGCACGAAGACCATCGGATTCGTGGCGTCGACCATCGAGGCCTCGACGCCGGCGAGGGTCTCGCGCGCGCGCCCGGTCGGAAGGAGGCGGCCGGTGCGCGCGCCACCCGGCTCGAGAAAATCGAGCGCGATGCGGGCGCCGAGCCCGGCCACGCCGGGCAGCTCGAAGTCACCCACCACCGCGGCCTCGCCGTCCACCACCGGCACTCGCGCCACGATGATCTTCCGGGTGTTGGTGTTGTGGATGCGGACCGCGGTCTCCCCGCTGGCGGAGGGGACGAGCCGCTCGTCGATCGCGAAGGGCCCCACCGCGGAGGAGCAGTTGCCGCAGTTGCCGGTGTAGTCGACGACCGGGCGGCCGACCTCGACCTGCGCGAAGGTGTAGTCGACCTGCGCGTCGGGATGGGTCGGCGAGCCGATCACGAACGCCTTCGAGAGCGACGAGATGCCGCCGCCGAGGCCGTCGAGCTGCCGCCCGTAGGGATCGGGGCTGCCGAGCGCGGCCAGCAGGACGCGGTCGCGCTCCGGACCGGCCGGCGGCAGGTCGCGGTCGTGGAAGGCGAGACAGCGGCTGGTGCCGCCGCGCATGTAGACCGCTCGGACTCGGGACTGGGCCATGGTCTTATCCCTTGGCGGCGGTCTGGGTGAGCAGGCCGCCGGCCAGCAGCATGTCGCGCTCGCGCGGGCTCAGGATGCAGCGGAGGCGGAAGCGCGCGCCGGTCCGCCGATCGGTGACCCACACCGGACCGCCCGCGGCGAGGCTGCCGCGCAGGTCCTCGAAGTCGAGCACGTCGTCCCGCTCGATGCCGTCGTAGTCGGCGGCATTCTCGAACTCGAGCGGCACGATGCCCCAGTTGATCAGGTTGGCGCGGTGGATGCGGGCGAAGCTCTTGGCCAGCACCGCGCGCACCCCGAGGTGAAGCGGCGACAGCACCGCGGCCTCGCGCGAGGAGCCCTGACCGTAGATCTCGCCGCCCACGATGACGCCGCGGCCGGCCGTGCGGGCCCGGGCCACGAAGTCGGCGTCCACGTTGCGGAAGCAGAACTCGGCGATGGCCGGCACGTTGGAGCGGAACATGAGCACCGCGGTCCCGGAGGGCGAGATCGCGTCGGTCGAGACCTTGTCGCCGAGCTTGATCAGCACCGGAGCGGTGAGGCGCTCCTCCACCGGCACGCCGCGGGGCACCGGCTTGATGTTCGGGCCCTTCAGCACCGCGGCGGAGGCGGCCTCGCCCTCGGAGACGGGCGGGATCAGCCCCGCCACCGAGGCCAGCAGCGAGGCCGGCCACTTCCGCTCCGGCGCCGCCCCGATCGTGCGCGGGTCGGTGATGCGACCGGTCAGGGCGGAGGCGGCCGCGGTCAGCGGCGAGCAGAGGTAGACGTTGTCGTCCTTGGTGCCGCTGCGGCCGGGGAAGTTGCGATTGAAGGCGCGCAGGCTCTTGCCGCCCGAGGCCGGCACGTGCCCGATGCCTGCGCACGCCCCACAGGTAGGCTCGGAGATGCTGGCCCCGGCGGCGAGCAGCGGCGTGAGCAGCCCCTCGCGCGCCATCACCTCCAGGATGCGCTGGCTGCCCGGGAAGACCACGAAGGTGCAGTCGGGCGCCACGTGTTTGCCCTCCAGCACGCGGGTCACCGCCTGCATGTCTTCCCAGGAAGAGTTGGTGCAGGAGCCCACCATGACCTGCTCGACCGGCTCGCCCGCGACCTCCCCCACCGGCACCACGCGGTCGGGCGAGCCGGGCAGCGCCACCAGCGGCTCGATCGCGTCCAGATCGAGCTCGATGCGGTCGTCGTACTCGGCGTCCGGATCCGGGCCGAGCGGGCGCCACTCCGCCTCGCGGCCGAGGAGCCTGAAGTACTCGCGGGTGGCCTCGTCGGAGGGAAACACGCTGGTGGTGAGCGTCAGCTCGGCGCCCATGTTGCAGATGGTGGCCCGCTGGGGCAGCGACAGACTCTCCGCGCCGGGCCCACCGTATTCGAAGATGCGCCCGCTGCCGCCGCGCACCGTCAGCCGGCGCAGCAGCTCCATGATCACGTCCTTGGCGGTGACCCACGGCCGCAGCCGGCCGGTCAGCCACACCGAGGTGATGCGGGGCATCGTGAGGTAGTACGGCCCCCCGCCCATGGCCACCGCCACGTCGAGGCCGCCGGCGCCGATCGCGAGCATGCCGGTGGACCCGCAGAGCGGGGTGTGGCTGTCGGTGCCCAGCACCATCTCGCCGGGCACGCTGAAGGACTCGAAGTGCACCTGGTGGCAGATGCCGTTGCCGGGCTTGGAGAACCAGGCCCCGTAGCGGCGCGCGGCGGTCTGGAGGTACCGGTGGTCGTCGGAATTGCGCGAGTCCACCTGGTAGACGTTGTGGTCGATGTAGGCCACCACGCGGCCCGGGCGCACCCGCGGGCACCCCATGGCCTCGAACTGGAGGAAGGCCATGGTCCCGTTGGTGTCGGTGAGCAGAGCCTGGTCCACCCGCAGGCCGATCTCGTCCCCGGCCACCGCCTTGCCGGCGACCAGGTGCGCGTCGATGAGCTTGCGGGTGAGGCTCCGGCCCATGTGGCCTACCGCTTGTCGGCCGGCACGAAGGGGCGACGGGCGTAGCCCTTGTAGTCGGCGCGGGGACGGATCAGACGGTTGTCGTCGTACTGCTCGAGCAGGTTGGCGGTCCAGCCCGCGATGCGCGACGTGGCGATGACCGGCGTGAACAGGTCCACCGGGATGCCGATCGAGTAGAAGAGCGGCGCGGAGTAGAAGTCCACGTTCGGGATGAGGCGCTTGGTGGCCTGCACCCGGGCGTGCAGCGCGACGGCCAGGTCGTACCAGAGCGCCTGGCCCGACTGGCGGCACGCCGCCTCGGCCATGCCCTTCAGGATCGCGGCGCGGGGATCGCCCGCGGTGTAGACCCGGTGGCCGAAGCCCATCAGCCGCCGCTTCTCCGCGAACGCGCGGTCCACGAACGCGTCGACGTTGTCGAGCCGGCCGACCTCCAGCAGCGTGCGCATCACCGCCTCGCCCGCCCCGCCGTGGAGCGTGCCCTTGAGCGCGCCGACGCCGCCCGCCACCGCGGAGTGCATGTCCGAGAGGGTGGCCGCGATCACGCGGGTGGTGAAGGTGGAGGCGTTCAGCTCGTGCTCCGCGTACAGGGTGAGGCAGGCGTCGAAGGCGCGGGTGGTGACCGCGGTGGGCCGGGTGCCGGTCAGCATGTAGAGGAAGTTGGCCGCGAGCGAGAGGCCGGGATCGGGAGGAACCGGGGCCTGGCCGCCGCGCACGCGGTGATGGGCGCAGATCGCGGTGGCGAACTGGCTGGTGAGCCGCACCGCCTTCCGGAGATTCGCCTCCCGGGAGTTGTCGGTGGCGTCGGGATCGTGCATGCCGAGCACCGCCACGGACGCCTGGAGCACGCGCATGGGATCGGTCTCGCGTGGCATCAGCGCGTAGGCCCGCACCAGCGCCTCCGGGATGCCGCGCACCGCCGCCAGCTCCACCTGGAACCGATCCAGCTGCACCCGGGTGGGCAGCTCGCCCTGCCACAGGAGGTAGCACACCTCCTCGAAGGTGGCCTGGCGCGCCAGCTCGTCGATGTCGTAGCCGCCGTAGGCGAGGCGGCCGTTCTTGCCGTCCAGGTCGCAGAGCCGGGTCTCGGCGGCCACCACGCCCTCGAGCCCCCGGATGAGCTGGCTGCTCTCGGTCATCATAGGCTCCTCTGGGACTCCTCCCGGCACCCCGAGTGCTCCGCGGACGGCAGACGCGGGCGGACCTGACGGAGTCGACGGTATACCGCGGGTTCCGAGTGTGCAAGGGCGTTGGAGACCGGCGCGCGACCGAGTAGAATCGAAGAGGATCGGCGAAGACATGGCGCTTCAGCAGGCACCGGGCCGGGCCGCAGGGACCACTCGCGCGGTCCCGTCGCCGCCGCCGTTCCTGGAGTCCCTCCGTCGCGCGTGGCCCGCCTACGTGGTCCTGGCCTGCACGCTGCTGCTCACCGTCGGGGCCTGGCGCTACGCGCTGCGCACGGTCCGCGCGGGCGAGCAGGAGCGCTTCGATCGGGTGGTGGCGGTGACCCACGAGGCCATCGACCGGCGGCTCGACTCCTACGTGCAGATCCTCCTCGGGGTGCGGGCGCTGTTCGCGGGCAGCGACGAAGTGGAGCGTGGCGAGTTCCGGTCGTTCGTCGCGGCCCTGAGCCTCGAGGGACGCTACGAGGGCATCCGAGGCATCGGGTGGGCCCCTCGCGTGCCCGCCGCGCGGCGCGCCGCGCACGAGGCCGCGCTGCGCCGCGGGCTGCCCGGCTACGAGATCCACCCCGCGGACCGCGGGGCCGACGCCTTCCCCATCGTGTTCGTGGAGCCCGCCGAGGGCTTCGACGCCCGCGCCTTCGGCCTCGACGTGGCGAGCCGGGCCGAGAATCGCCCCGCCCTCGAGCGGGCGCGCGACTCCGGGCAGGCCGCGATGAGCGAGCGCCTGATCCTGCTGCGCACCGAAGGTCAGCGCGGCTTCGTGATCTTCGTGCCGGTCTACCACCGCGGTCGCGTGCCGAGCACGGTGGAGGAGCGGCGCCGGGATCTCGAGGGCTTCGTGTCCGCCTCGTTCCGACCCGATCTGATGATGGGCGTCCTCGGCCCCCTCGCGGAGCCGGTGGACCTCGAGATCTACGAGGGTCGGGAGGCGGTCCCGGAGCGGCTGCTCTACGACCGGGATCGCGCCGCGGGGCCGGGGGTGGTGCCGCGGGAGCTGAGCCGCTCGATCACGCTGGTGTTCGGCGGCCACACCTGGACCCTCTTCTTCTCCACGCTGCCCGCCTTCCACTCCGCGACCGACCGGGTGATCCCCCGCTCGGTCCTCGGTGCGGGCCTCCTGGTCAGCGTGCTCGCCTTCGCGATCACGTGCCTGCAGACGCGCGCTCTCGTGCGCGCTCGCCGGCTCGGGAGCGAGATCCAGATGGCGGATCGCCGCCTGCGCCAGGCCAACGAGCGGTTCGAGCTGGCCGCCTCCGCGGTGGGCTCCGCGATCTACGACTGGAGCCTCCGGCACGGGACGGTGGTGTGGACCCAGGGCCTCACCGAGATGTGCGGCTACCCGCTCGACGAGGTGGTCTCCACCCGCGAGTGGTGGGTGGACCAGATCCATCCGGACGATCGGGCGCGCGTCCGCCCGCAGGTCGAGGCCGACGCGGAAGAGGGGCGCGACTTCCAGACCGAATACCGGTTCCGCGCCCGCGACGGGGTGTACCTCGACGTCCACGACCGCGGACGGTTCCTGCGCGACGCGACGGGGCGGGCGGTGCGCATGGTGGGGGCGATGGTGGACGTCTCGGCGCGCAAGCGCGGGGAGGCGGTCCTGCGCGAGAGCGAGACCCGCCAGCGCGCGGTGCTGGAGTCGGCGATGGACGCCTTCGTGGGCATGGACCACGAGGGGCGCGTGACCGAGTTCAACCCCGCCGCGGAGCGGATGTTCGGGCACGCCCGGGCCGCCGTCCTGGGCCGGGAGCTGGCCGAGGTGGTCGTGCCGGCGGCCTACCGGGAGGCCCATCGGCGCGGTCTCGCCCGCTACCTGGCCACCGGCGAGAGCACCATCCTGGGCGGGCGGATCGAGGTGACCGCGCTGCGCGCCGACGGCAGCGAGTTCCCGGTGGAGCTGACCGTCACCGGGCTGCAGGTGAGCGGTCCCCCCGCGTTCGGCGCCTACATCCGCGACCTGACCGAGCCGCAGCGCGCCGCGGCGGCCCGGACCAGCCTCGAGGCGCAGCTGCAGCAGTCGCAGAAGATGGAGGCGGTGGGCCGGCTCGCGGGTGGGGTCGCGCACGACTTCAACAACATGCTGACCGTGATCACCGGGCGGGCCCACATGCTGATGGGGCGTCTCAAGCCGGGCGAGCCGATGCACCGCGACGTGGAGCTGATCCTCAAGACCTCGCAGCGCGCGGTGGCCCTGACGAGCCAGCTCCTGGCCTTCAGCCGCAAGCAGGTGGTCCAGCCGCGGGTGCTCGAGCTGGGGCCGCTGGTGGCGGAGCTGGCCCCGATGCTCCAGCGCATGATCGGCGAGGACGTGGAGCTCGCGGTCGAGCCGGTGGAGGGCTCGGGCCGGGTGAAGGTCGACCCGAGCCAGATGCAGCAGGTGCTCATGAACCTGGCCGTGAACGCGCGCGACGCCATGACCGGCGGTGGGCGCATCACGGTGACGATCCGCGACGTGGAGGTGAGCGAGGCCACCGCGGTGAGCCGGGCCAACCTGACGCCCGGCCCCTACGTCACGCTCGCGGTGCGCGACACCGGCAGCGGCATGAGCGAGGAGATCGCGGCCCACGTCTTCGAGCCGTTCTTCACGACCAAGGAGCACGGCAAGGGCACCGGGCTCGGGCTCTCCACCGTGTACGGCATCGTGGAGCAGAGCCATGGCCACATCCAGGTCGACAGCGCGCTCGGAGCGGGCACCACGTTCACCATCCACCTGCCGCGCGTGGAGGAGCCGCTCGCCGAGGCGCCCGCCGATCCCGGCCGCCGGCTGCGGACGACCTCGCGGACGGTGCTGGTGGTCGACGACGAGCCGGAGGTGCTGGGCCTGGCCTCCGAGATCCTCCGCCGGGTGGGCTACGTGGTGCTGGAAGCCGCCGACGGGGCCACCGCCCTCGACGTGGCCCGCCGCCACGAGGGCGAGATCCACCTGCTGGTCACCGACATGGTGATGCCGGGCCTCTCGGGCCGCGACCTCTCGGAGCGGCTCCGCGCGCTGCGCCCGTCGCTCCGCGTGCTCTACATCTCGGGCTACGTCCAGGACGCCTCGGCCCGCGCGGCCCTCGCGAGCGAGCGCTCGGCCTTCGTGGCCAAGCCGTTCTCGCCCGAGCTGCTGACCGACCGGGTGCGTGAGCTCCTAGCCACCGCCGACGCCGAAGCAACCTAGCGCTGCCGGGTGACGAGAAGGGGCCGCCGGCCCCTTATCGCCGCCCGGCCTAGCCCCTGAGGTTGCCGTCGATTCTTACGTCCAGGAGATAGGGGCCACCGGAGGCGAGACCGCGCTTGAGCGCGGAGGCCACGTCGGCGGTCTTCTCCACCAGCTCGCCGGGAACGCCCTGGGCGTGGGCGAGACCCACGTAGTCGAGGCCGGGCTTCACCAGGTCCATCGCCACGAAGGTGTTGTCCTCCGCCGAGAAGCCCTTGAGGGCCTGCGTGCGCTGCTTCAGGATCCGGTAGGACTGGTTGTTGAAGATCACGAACACGACCGCGATCGAGTCGTGCGCGGCCGACCAGAGCGACTGGATCGTGTACATCGCGCTGCCGTCCCCCACCAGGGCCACCACCGGCCGGTCGGGCTGGGCCAGCTTCACCCCGAGCGAGGCGGGCAGGCCCCAGCCGATACCGCCGCCCCGCAGGCCGTAGAAGCCGCGGTGATCGCGGGCCCGCAGCAGCTCGCGGACTCCGTGGCCGGACGAGATCGACTCGTCGACGATGATCGCCTCGTCGGGCAGCGCGCCCGCCACCGCGCCCACGAGGGCGAGCGGGCTGATGGGCGAGCGGCTCGCCTGCGCGGCCGCCTCCTGCCGCAGGGCCTCGCGCCGCTTCTCCTGCGCCACGCGCAGACGCTCCGCCCGCGCGGCCACCTCCCTGGCCTGGGCGGGAGAGAGCCGCCGGCGGAGGGCCTCGACCAGCTCGGGCAGGGTGGCCTTCGGGTCGCCCTGGATCGCGACCTGGGCGGGATAGTTCTTGCCGATCTCCCATGGGTCGAGGTCGAGATGGATCAGGGGCAGGCCCTCGGGCATCGGCTCCACGTCGGAGGGCAGCGACAGCGTGAACAGATCGCCGCCCACCGAGAACAGCAGGTCGTGCTGCATCAGGAGCTGACGGATCGGCTGGCCCAGGCGCGGGAACGGACCGTGGTAGAGCGGATGCGTGAACGGGAACGAGCACGTCGAGGGCACGCACTCGGTGTAGACCGGCGCCCCCAGCGCCTCGGCGAGCGCGACCATCTCCGCGAGCGCGTCGCCGTGTGCCACCGCGTCGCCCGAGACGAGCACCGGGCGCTCCGCCTTCACGAGCAGATCCGCCGCGGCCTCGATCGCGGCGCGATCGCCGCGGATGCGCGGGGCCACCCGGGTGGGCTGCAGGAGGTCGAGCTCGCGCTCCGCGTTCAGCACGTCGACCGGCAGCGAGATGAACACCGGGCCGGTGGGGTGGGCCAGCGCGGTCTTGGCCGCGCGCCGCACCGCGCGGGGCAGGTCCTCGATGCGGGTGATCTCGTGCGACCACTTCACGTACGGCCGCGCCACCGGGGGCAGATCGGACCAGAGGATCGGCTCGGTGAGGTTCATCGCCTGGTCGTGCTGACCCGCGGTGATGAGCAGCGGCGTTCCCGCCTCGTAGGCGTCGTAGAGCATCCCCATCGCGTTGCCGAGCCCGGGCGAGGTGTGGACGTTCACCACCCCGAGCTTGCCGCTCGCCTGCGCGTAGCCGTCGGCCATGCTTATGGCGACCGCCTCCTGCAGGGCCAGGACGTAGCGGATGCCCGGCTCGCGGACCAGCCCGTCCATCAGCGGCAGCTCCGTGGTGCCGGGGTTGCCGAACATGGTGTCGACGCCTTCCTGCTTCAGGATCTGGAGGAACGCCTGCTTGCCGGAGAGAAAGGACATGGGGAGGCCTCCTGGCGCGCGATGATAGCCCCGCTTCCTTGACTGCGCCAGAGGGCGCCTGTAGGCTCGGGCAGCATGGCGCCAGGCGCCTCCTCCTCTCCCTTCCTCGACGCGTGTCTTCGTCGGCCGGTCCCGTTCACGCCGATCTGGCTGATGCGACAGGCCGGCCGCTACATGCCGGAGTACCGCGCGGTGCGCGCCCGCCTGGGATTCCTCGAGCTCTGCAAGAGCCCGGAGGCCGCCGCGGAGGTCACGCTGCAGCCGGTGGAGCGGCTCGGGGTGGACGCCGCGATCCTGTTCGCGGACATCCTGCTGGTGCTGGAGCCGCTCGGGGTCGGCCTCGAGTTCACGCGCGGCGACGGCCCGCGCATCGAGCGCCCGGTGCGCACCGCGGCGGCGGCCCGCGGGCTGCCGCGCGTCGACGTCGACGACGCGCTCGGCTTCGTGTACGAGACGGTGGCCCGCGTGCGGAAGGCGCTCGCCGACCGCGTGCCCCTGATCGGCTTCGCGGGCGCGCCGTTCACCCTCGCGTCCTATCTCGTCGAGGGCGGGCCGTCGCGCGAGTTCCTGCTCACCAAGTCCTTCATGCGGCGGGAGCCCGAGGCGTGGGCCGCGATGATGGGCCGGCTCGCCGAGATCACCGCCGACTACCTGAACGGGCAGATCGCGGCGGGGGCGCAGGCGGTGCAGCTCTTCGACTCGTGGGTGGGCGCGCTGTCGCCCGCCGACTATCGGGCTTTCGTGCTGCCGCACACGCGGCGGGTGATTCGCGCCCTGCGGCCGGGCACGCCGGTCATCCACTTCGGCGTCGGGACCGGCGGGCTCCTGCCCCTCATGAAGGAGGCGGGGGGCGACGTCATGGGTCTCGACTGGCGGGTGGAGCTCGGCTCCACGTGGGCGCGCCTCGGCCACGACGTGGCGGTGCAGGGCAATCTCGATCCCGCGGTCCTGCTCGCGGAGCCGGCCGCGATCCGGCAGGCGGCGCGCGAGATCCTCGAGAGCGCCGCGGGGCGGCCGGGCCACGTGTTCAACCTGGGCCACGGCATCCACAAGGAGACGCCGGTCGACCACGCGCGCGCGCTGGTGGATGCGGTCCACGAGCTGTCCGCGCGATGAGCACGCTCGACTCGGTGCTGCTCATCGCCTTCGGCGGGCCGGAGAGCCCGGACGACATCCGCCCGTTTCTCAGAAACGTCGCCGCGGGCCGGCCGATCCCGCCCGAGCGGCTGGAGGAGGTCGCCCACCACTACGAGCGCATCGGGGGCCGCTCCCCGCTCAACGCGCTGACGCGCCGACAGGGCGAGGCCCTCGCCGCCGCGCTCGCCGCCCGCCCCGGGGCCCCGTCGGTCTGGGTCGGCATGCGGAACTGGCATCCGTACCTCCACGAGACGCTCGCGGAGATGGCGGACCGGGGCCGCCGGCGCGCGCTCGGCATCATCCTCTCCTCGCTGCAGACCGAGGCCTCGTGGTCCCGCTACGTGGCCGACGTGGCCGCGGCCCGCGAGAAGGTGGGCCCGGACGCGCCGGAGGTCGTGGTCGCGCCGCCGTGGAGCGACCACCCGCGCTTCGTGGCGGCGATGGCGGCCCGCGCGCGCGCCGCGCTGGAGGCGATCGACCCGGCGCGCCGGGGAGCGGCGCGCCTGGTGTTCACCGCCCACAGCGTGCCGGTGGCGATGGCCGCCGGCTCACCGTACGCGGCGCAGCTGGAGGCCGCGGCGCGCGCGATCGCGGGCCGGCTCGGCCGCGCGGAGTGGGCCCTCGCCTATCAGAGCCGCAGCGGCTCCCCGCGCGAGCCCTGGCTCGAGCCCGACGTGGCCGACGTCGTGCGTGCCGCGGCCGCGACCGGGGTGCGCGACCTGGTGGTGGTGCCGGTGGGCTTCGTCTGCGACCACGTGGAGGTCCTGTACGACCTCGACGTCGAGGCCCGCGCCGTCGCGGACGCGGCCGGCGTCGGCTTCCACCGCGCCCTCGCGGTCAACGACCATCCCGACTTCATCGCGATGCTGGCCGATCTGGTCCACCGCGCGGAGGCGGCATGAAGCTCGTGGTGGTCGGGGCGGGGATCTCCGGCCTGGCCGCCGCCCACCGCGCGGTCGAGTGCGCGCGCGAGACCGGCCGGCCGCTGCACCTCACCGTGCTGGAAGCCGCCGATCGCGTCGGCGGCACCATCCAGACCGAGCACCGTGACGGCTTCCTGTTCGAGTGCGGCCCCGACTCCTTCCTCTCCGAGAAGCCGTGGGCGCTCGCGCTGTGCCGGCGCCTCGGACTGGAGGACCGGCTGATCCGGACCGACGATCGCTTTCGCCGCACCTTCGTGGTCTGGCGCGACCGTCTGCATCCGCTGCCGGAGGGCTTCCAGCTCCTGGCCCCGACCCGGCTGGGGCCGCTCCTCTCCTCGCGTCTCTTCTCGTGGCCGGGCAAGCTGCGCATGGCGGCCGACCTGCTGCTGCCGCGCGGCCACGACCCCGACGAGAGCCTCGGGGCCTTCGTGCGGCGCCGCCTCGGACGCGAGGCGCTCGAGCGGGTGGCCCAGCCCCTGGTCGCGGGCATCTACACCGCGGATCCGGACGAGCTGTCGCTCGGGGCCACCATGCCGCGCTTCCTCGAGATGGAGCGGCGCGAGCGCAGCGTGATCCTCGCCCTCTGGCGGGCGGCCCGCCGGACGCCCGCCCTGCACGCGGGGACGAGCGGCGCGCGGTGGTCGCTCTTCGTGACCCTGGCCCGCGGGATGGAGGACCTGGTCGGCACGCTCGCCGCGCGGCTGCCGGAGGGTGTGCTGCGCCTGAAGGAGCCGGTCATCGGGCTGACGCGCGCGGACGGACGGTGGCGCATCGCCACCGGAGGCGGAGCCACCCTGGACGCCGACGCGCTGGTGCTGGCGCCGGAGGCCCACCAGGTCGCCCGGCTGGTCCGCTACGTCGACCCGGGGCTGGCCCACCTGCTGGAAGGCATCCCGCATGCCTCGTCCGGCACCGTGACCCTGGCCTACCGGCGCGCCGACGTGGCGCACCCCCTGGACGGCTTCGGCTTCGTGGTGCCCCACGTCGAGCGGCGGCCGATCATCGCGTGCACGTTCTCGAGCGTGAAGTACGCGGGGCGGGCGCCCGAGGGTCACGTGCTGCTGCGGGTCTTCGTGGGCGGGGCGCTGAACGAGGCGGTGCTGGCCGGAGACGACGCGGCCCTCGTGCGGATCGCGCGGGACCAGATCGGCCCGCTCCTGGGCATCGGCGGCGAGCCGCTCTTCGCGCGCGTGAACCGCTACCCGCGCGCGATGCCGCAGTACCTCGTGGGGCACGCGACGCGGGCGGCGGCGATCGAGCGGTCGGTGGCGAGGCTACCGGGGCTGCGGCTCGCGGGAGGGGCCTATCGCGGCGTGGGCATCGCGGACTGCGTGCGGTCCGGCGAGGAGGCTGCGGAGGCGCTGCTGGAGGGTGGGGGAGGGGGCTAGGCCGACTTCGGGTCGATGTGGTCCATCAGCATGTGGACCTCGAGCACCGAGTCGAGATACTGGAAGCTGAACGGCTTCGTGACGTAGTCGGAGGCGCCCAGCGCGAGGGCCCCGCGGGCGGAGTCGATGTCCTCCACCGCGGTCACCATGATCACGCAGGTCTCGGGCGCACTCTCCTTGATGCGGCGCAGGGCCTCGATGCCGCCCATGCCGGCCATCATCACGTCCATCAACACGATGTGCGGATGGAAGTCGGGGATCCGGTCCAGCGCTTCCTCGCCCGCCTGGGCCTCGATCACGTCGAACCCGCGGTCCTCGAGGTACTCGGCGAGCACCTTCCGGAACTCGAGCTCGTCGTCCACCACCAGGATCCGCGCGCGTACGGGCCGGCTGACCGGGGAGGACTCCCCACGGGTGACGACGGCGGGCGCCACGACACCGGCCCGGGCCAGGGTCTCCGAGATCTGCATCAGATCCAGGGGCTTGGTGAACGCACCCGCCACGCTGAGGCCGGCCTCGGTCACCAGCTCCAGGGCGTTGCCCATGCCGCTGACCAGGATGACGACGACCTCGGGGTTCAGGGCCTTGATGCGTCCCAGGGCGCCGATGCCGCCCAGGCGGGGCATGAAGAGGTCGAGGATGACCGCCTTGGGCTGCCAGCGCTTGACCTGGAGGAAGGCCTCGACCCCGTTGGTGGCGGTCAGGACGACGAAGCCCTGCTCGGTGAAGTACTCCTTCAGCAGATCGAGGATGTCGACGTCATCGTCCACACACAGGATGCTTGGGAGGCTGTCGTCCATGTCAAACCCGTCAGAGCAAGAGTAATGCCGCCGAAATCGCGGTTTTAGCACTCGGAGATAACTGACGAATCGCGTGAAATAACTGCGCTTTGGTCAGAAGTCGTCCAGGGGGACAGAAGGGGCCTGCACACTTCCTGACACGTAGCTGACACACGAGGTCAGTGGCCGGGAGGGCCCCGGGAGCCAGGGAGGGCGGCCCGGCGGCCTCGGCCGCGGCGGGTGGGCTAGCGACCGGGGGCGAGGCGCTCCATCACCTCGAGGGTCTGCTCGAGGGCCGGGCCGCCGGGCGTGAAGTTGGCCTCGAGGAACAGCTCGGTGAGGCCCGCCTCCGCGTAGCGCCCGATGTCCTCGCGGATCTCGTCGAGCGTGCCCCAGAGCGGGCGGCGATCGGGACCCTGCGCGCGGTCGTGGACGCGATACGAGCCGCGGCAGACGATGTGCAGCCGCGCCGGATCCTTGCCGCGCGCGACGGCCGCCTCCCGCACCTCCCGCACCAGCGGGGCCACGCTGGCCATCGGCACGTTGCCGCCGTTGAAGCCGTCGCCCAGCTCGACGGCGCGCCGCACCACCGTGCTGCCGTAGCCGCCGATCGTGATGGGCGGCCGCGGCTTCTGCAGGGGCTTGGGCTCCACGCGGCAGCGCGGCACCTGGTAGAACTCCCCGTGGAACTCGACCACGTCCTGCGTCCAGATCATGTCGAGACAGCGCAGGAACTCGTCGCCGCGCCGCCCGCGGGCCCGGTAGGGCACGCCGACCGCCTCGTACTCGTCCTCCGACCAGCCGAGGCCCAGGCCCACGTCCAGCCGACCGCCCGAGAGCACGTCGAGAGTGGCGAGCTGCTTGGCCAGGACGACCGGGGTGTAGAAGGGCATGATCAGCACGCTGGTGCCGAGGCGGATGCGCGAGGTGGCGGCGGCCACGTAGGCCAGCGTCACGATCGGATCGAACACGCGCTCGAAGGGCTTGGGCCACGTCTTGCCCGGCACCGGCGGGTACTCGTTCTTGGGCTCGAGCGCGTAGAGCAGCCGCTGGAACACCCAGAGCGAGTCGTAGCCGAGCGTCTCCGCCCGGCGCGCGATCCGGATCTGGTTCTCGGGGGTGGCCCACGCACCGGCGGTGGGCAGCGAGAATCCGAGCTTCATGAAGCGAGATCATACACCGCCCCGATGGACTGTCGGCCCGCGGCGCGTATCATGAGCCGCATGGGACGGCGGCGATCGCCGACGGTGCTGGTGCTGATCGCGCTCCTCGGGATGCCGGCGAGCGCGCGGGCGGAGGAGCGCGGCCCCGCCGCGACCCTCACCGTGCTGAGCGCGCCGGTGGAGCGGGCGGGCGCGCGCGACGAGCGGCCGGCCGCGGCAGCGAGCGGCTCGGATCTGGCGGTGGGCGACCGCGTGGTGACGGGTCCGGAGGGCCGCGCGCTCATCACGTTCCTCGACGGCAGCACGGTCACGGTCGAGCCCGCCTCCGAGGTCACGGTGCGCCAGGCGGAGATGGAGGGACGCGAGGCCTCGCGCCTGCGCGTGCTGATCGTCGTCGGCACGGTCTGGGCGAGGGTGGCGGGCTGGCTCGGGGGCCGTGGCACCGTGACGCTCGAATCGAACACCTACAGCGCCACCGCGCACGACGGCCTCATCGGAGCCCAGCAGGACAAGGCGGGCGCCTTCGTCTGCTGGACCCGCGCCGGCAACGTGGAGGTGGCCGGACCGAGCGGCGTGGCCGCGCGGCTGCAGCCCGGGCAGAAGGTCACCATCGCGCCCAGCGCGGCCGCGAAGACCGAGCCCTTCGCGGTGAACCGCAGCACGCTCGAGATCTCCACCGCCGGGCCGGTGCTGCCGCTGGTGACGATGTCCGATCGGACCCGCCGCGCCGGCTTCGTGGTCCCCGGGATCGAGGTGAACCAGGTGTTCGGCTCGCTGACCACCGGTCCCGGCAGCGCGCCCGCGGGGACGCGCCAGGTGGAAGTGCCGGCCGGCGTCTCGGGTCCGTTCGCGGTCCGGCTCACCGCGGTGGGGGACGGGCCGTTCACGGTCACGATCGTGGGCCGTCACCAGGGCGCCGAGGTCTATCGCTACCAGCGGACGGGCACCGCGCGGCACGGGCAGGGCACGCGCTTCGAGGTGATCCAGACGATGGACGCGCCGCCCGCCGGCGGCCCCGTGGACCCGCGCACCGCTCGTGCCGGCGGCGCGGGGGTGACCGACCTTCGCCCGGAGCCGAGCGCCGCGCCCGCGGTGCCGCTCTCCCCGCTCGAGCTCCAGGCGACGCGGCGGTAGCGGCTACTTCGTCTCGGCCACGAACACCCCGTCCCAGTCCGCGGGAGGCGGCTCGGCCAGCAGGGCCCGCGCCCGCCGCCGGTAGAGCGCGACGGGGCCGTCGGCGGGCCAGGCCCGGTGGAGCTCGTCGAGCAGGCGGAGCGCCTCCTCCCATCGCCGCGCGCGATAGAGCTCGAGCGCCTCGTGGTAGCGTCGCAGCCGCTCCCGCGCCGCGGGGTCGAGCGCGCCCGCGCGGGCCATCACCTCGTAGCAGCGCAGCGGCTCGGCGCGGCCCTTCACCGCCACCAGGTCGAGCAGGCGATAGACGAAGGCGTCGGACGCGGCGACGACGGTGGCCTCGCCGACCACGAGCCGGACGCCGTACTCCTTCGAGAGGCCCTCGAGCCGCGCGGCCACGTTCACCGGATCGCCCACCGCGGTGTAGATGAGCCGGTCCTTCGACCCCATGTTGCCGACCACCATCTGCCCGGTGTTGATCCCGACCCCGAGGTCGAGATGCGCCCAGCCCCGCGCCACGAAGATCGGCTGCAGGATCGCGAGGGCCGCCACCATGTCGAGCGCGGTCTCGCAGGCGCGCCGGGCGTGGTCGGGCTGGTCCATGGGCGCGTTCCAGAACGCCTCGATCGCGTCGCCCGCGTACTGGGCGAGCACCCCGTCGTGGCGGAACACCACGTCCGCCATCTCCGCCCGGTAGCGATTGAGCAGCGCAACCAGGGTCGGCGGCGGCAGGGTGTGCGCGAGGGTGGTGAAGCTGCGGAGGTCGCTGAACAGCACCGTCATCTCGCGCGTCTCGCCGCCCAGGCGCAGGCGGTCGGGATCGGCCAGGACCCACTGGCTCACCACCGGCGAGAGATAGCGTCCCATCGCCTCCCGGATGACCCGCTGCTCCGCCTGCTCGACCATCAGCCGCGAGGACAGCGCGGCCGCGAAGCTCATCAGCAGCGCGAGGGGCGGATAGACCAGGTCCAGCACGAGCCCGCGCTCGAGCAGGACCGCGGCCACCGTGCCGTAGAGCAGCAGGCCGATCAGCACCGTGAGGCCGGCGGGCAGCGGCCGCCAGGCCGCCACCACCAGCGCGGCCCCCAGCGCCATGAGGCAGATCAGGGCCACGGTCAGCGACGGCCGGGCGGGGACCAGGAAGCGCTGGTGGAGGACGGTCTCCACCGCGTTGCCGAGGATCTCGATGCCCCACATCCGGGTGTCGCCGGTGGTCGGGGTGGCGTGCTCGTCGACCCCCCGGATGGTCGGGCCCAGCAGCACGATGCGGTCGCGGATCAGGGCCGGATCGAAGCGGCCCTCGAGCACGTCCACGAACGAGATGATGCGGAACGGGGCGCCCGCGGCCTGCGGATCGGACGGCGGCCCCAGGAAGTTGATGAGCATCGTGTCGTGCTCGGCCACCGGGATCGCGCGCCCCGCCGCGTGCACGATCCCCTCGGTCGACGGCCCGTCCAGCACCGCGGGGCGCCGGGTGAAGTGGGCCACGATCGTCAGGGGCAGGCTCGGCACCTCCTCGCCCCGCGCCCGCAGCAGCAGGGGCAGGCTCCGCACCACGCTGTCCTGGCTGGTGGTGATGTTGGCGAGGCCCTCGTCGCGCGCGCCGCGCCTCACCGACTCCGCGGGGCGCACGAAGGCGTCGAACTCCTGGGCCACGCCGGGGCGCGGGTCGAAGGCCCGCGGCCCCTGGGCCACCACCGGCACGATCACGTTGTCGGCGCGCCGCATCGCCTCCGCGAGGGTGCCGTCTTCCGGCCGCGAGGCGTCGAAGAAGATCGCGAACGCGATCACCCGGGGCCCGGCCGCACCCAGGGCATCGAGCGCCTGCGCGTAGAGGGTGCGCGGCCACGCGGAGAGCGGGCCGTGGCGCGGCAGCAGCGCCTGGTAGCTCTTCTGATCGATGCCCACGATCGTGGTGGAGCGGGCGGGCTGGACCGGCCGCGCCGCGAAGAGCAGGTCGCCCGCCCGGGCCCGGCCGCCCGCGAGCAGACCCCAGAGGCACGCGGCGGCCAGCACGAGCGCGACCCCGACCGCGGGCAGGAGGCTGGCCAGGAGTCGCTTGCGCACCCCGCGCCCCCGCGCCATCAGCGGCCCACCGTCAGCACCGAGACCTCGGGCGGCACCCGGAAGCGCACCGGGACGATGCTGGTGCCGATGCCGGGCGTGACGAAGAGGTCACGGTCGCCCTCGCGCACGTGACCGATCGCGAACCGCTGGCCGTAGGCCGACGGCACGATGAGGCGTCCGAGCAGCGGCAGGTTCACCTGGCCCCCGTGGGTGTGGCCGGCCAGCGTGAGCAGCACCCGGTCCGGCACCCGCACGAAGGCGTCGGGGTTGTGGGTCAGCAGGATGACCGGCGCGCCCGCCGGCACCGCGGCGAGCGTGCGATCCAGGCTGGCCGGCCGGGTCCACACGTCGCTCAGGCCCGCGATCCAGAGCGGTCCGCCGCGGGTGGGCACCGCGACCGCCTCGTCGTCCAGCACCGGAATGCCGGCGTCGGTGAAGGCCCGCCCCACCCGCGCGCCGTCGTACCACCAGTCGTGGTTGCCCAGCACCGCGAAGACGCCGAGGGGGGCCCGCAGGTCCCGGAGGACCGCCGCGGTCGGCTCCGGCGGGACGAAGCGGCCGCCCACCACGCCGTGGATCACGTAGTCGCCGAGCAGCACCACCAGGTCCGGGTGCGCGGCGTTGGTGCGGGCCACCACCTCGCGCAGCTTGTCGAGGGTGATGTGGGGCGCGCCGGCGTGGACGTCGGAGATCGCCGCGATGCGGAGCGGCCCGATCGCGGCGGGCCAGCGGGGGATCGCGAGCGGGATCTCCCGCACCACCAGCCGGCCGGGCTCGATCAGCACCGCCCAGGTCACGAGCCCGAGGGCGAGCGCGGCCAGGAGCGCCAGCCCGACCGCGATCAGTCGCGCAGGACGCGCGAGGCTCAGCGGTACTCCCGGAAGAAGGCACGGAGGTCCTCCGCCAGCGCCACCGGCTCCTCCATCGCCGCGAAGTGGCCGCCCGCGGGCATCACCGTCCAGCGGCGGATGTTGTACACCCGCTCCGCCCACGCGCGCGGGGGTCGCACGATCTCCTTCGGGAACGCGGCGTAGGCGGACGGCACCTCGATGCGCTGGCCGTCCGCGATCGGCCACGGGGAGTGGAAGCGGGCGTAGTAGGGCCAGAAGGAGGCGTTGATGGCGCCGGTCACCCAGTAGATCATCACGTTGGTGAGCAGCTCGTCCTTGGTGAAGCGCCGCTCCACCTGGCCGTCGCAATCGCTCCAGCGCCGGAACTTCTCCACGATCCACGCGGCGAGCCCGGCCGGCGAGTCGCTCAACCCGAAGGCCAGGGTCTGGGGCCGCGTTCCCTGGATCCACTGGTAGCCGGTCTCCTCCCGCTGGAAGCGCGCGAGGTCGTCGAGGTACGTCTTCTCCTCCGGGGACGGATTGGCCGGCGGCCTGATGTCGCGGCGGAGCGAGAGCAGGTTGACGTGGATGCCGACCAGCCGCTCCGGATAGGCCGCGCCGAGCCGTGAGGTGATGAAGCCGCCCCAGTCGCCGCCCTGCGCGGCCCAGCGCCGGTAACCCAGCACGTCGGTCATCAGCGACGCCAGCGCGTCCGCCATCTCGACGATGCCGAAGCGGGGCTGCCCGGGCGCGCAGGAGAATCCGTAGCCGGGCAGCGACGGCGCGATCACCGTGAAGGCGTCGGCGGGATCGCCCCCGAAGCGGGCCGGATCGGTCAGCATCGGGATGATCTTGTGGAACTCCCACACCGAGCCGGGCCACCCGTGGGAGATCAGCAGCGGCAGCGGCCGGGGGCCGCGGCCCTCCTCGTGGATGAAGTGCAGGTCGATGCCGGCCACCGGGACGGTGAACTGGCGGAAGGCGTTGAGCCGCGCCTCATGCGCGCGCCAGTCGTAGCGGTCCTTCCAGTAGGTGACCAGCTCGCGCATGTAGGCGAGGCTCGTGCCGAAGGCCCACTCTTCACCGGGGGCCTGGTCCGGCCAGCGCACGCGGGCGAGGCGCTCGCGCAAATCGGCGAGCGTCGCCTCGGGCACCTCGACGTGGAAGGGACGGGGCGGCATCAGGGCACTCGACTAGAACACGGGCCGCTCGACGTAGGAGCCCCAGACCCGGCGCAGGCGCGCGGCGATCTCCCCGACGGAGGCGCGGGCGCGCACCAGCTCGATGGTCACCGGCATCAGGTTGGTGGCCGCCTCGCGCGCCTCCCGCTCCAGGCGGTCGAGCAGGCGGTCGACCAGGGCCTGGTCGCGGCGCCGGCGCGTCTCGCCGAGCCGCGCGACCTGCCGCGCCTCCACCGCGGGATCGACCTTGTGGATCGGGATCGGGGGCGGCTCGGAGGGTTCTACCAGGGTATTGACGCCGATCACGGGCTGCTCGCCCGCCGCCTTGCGCCGGGCGAAGTCGTAGGCGGAGTCCGCGATCTCGCGCTGGAAGAAGCCCTCCTCGATGGCCTTGATGGTGCCGCCGAGAGCGTCGACCTTGGCCAGGATCGCCATGACCTCGGCCTCCACCCGGTTGGTGAGCGTCTCCACGTAGTAGGACCCGCCGAGGGGATCGACCACGCTGGTCACGTTGGTCTCGAGCGCGATGATCTGCTGGGTGCGCAGCGCGATCTTCATCGCCTCCTCCGACGGGATCGCGTAGGCCTCGTCCATCCCGTTGGTGTGCAGCGACTGGGCCCCGCCCAGCACCGCGGAGAGGGCCTGGAGCGCGGTGCGGATGACGTTGTTCAGCGGCTGGGCCTTGGTGAGGGTGGCGGCCGCGGTCTGGCAGTGGAAGCGCAGGCGCATCGACTCGGCCCGGGTGGCCCCGAAGCGCTCCTTCATGAGGCGCGCGTAGATGCGGCGGGCGGCGCGGAACTTGGCCACCTCCTCGAAGAAGTCGGCCTGGGCCACGAAGTAGAAGGCCAGCCGCGGGGCGAACTCGTCCACGGGCACCCCCGCCCCGGTCACCTCCTCCACGTAGGCGATGGCGTTGGCCATGGTGAAGGCGAGCTCCTGTACCGACGTCGCCCCCGCCTCCGAGATGTGGTAGCCGCTGATGTTGATGGGGTTGTAGCGGGCGAGGTTCCGCGCGCTCCACACGATCATGTCGCGCATGATCCGCATCGAGGGGCGGATGGGGAAGATCCACTCCTTCTGCGCGACGTACTCCTTGAGGATGTCGGCCTGCACGGTGCCGGAGAGCTTGTTGGGGTCGAAGCCCCGCGACTCCGCGAGCGCCACGTACATCGCGAGGAGGATCCACGCGGTGGGATTGATCGTCATCGACACCGAGATGCGCTCGAGGTCGATGTCCCGGAAGAGCGCCTCCATGTCGTCCAGGGTGTCGATGGCCACGCCCTCGCGGCCCACCTCGCCGAGCGAGCGCGGATCGTCCGAGTCGTAGCCCATGAGGGTCGGCATGTCGAAGTCGACGCTGAGCCCGGTCTGCCCCTGCTCGATCAGGTAGCGGAAGCGGCCGTTGGTGTCCTCCCCGGTGCCGAAGCCCGCGATCTGCCGCATCGTCCAGTTGCGGCCGCGGTACATGGTGGGGTAGGGGCCGCGGGTGTAGGGATAGCGGCCGGGCAGGCCGATGCTGTCGGCGGGCGCGCCCGCGAGGTCCTCCGCGGTGTAGAGGCGCTGGAGCGGCAGGCCGGAGCCGGTCCGGTAGGCCGGGCGCGCCTCGGGCTGCCGCCGCATGAAGTCGGCCAGCTCGCGGGCCTCCCAGTCCCTCTTCTCATCGGTCTGACGCTTGATTGCGTCTGCGTCGAACATGGAGGAATCTCCTGTCAGCGAGTGGCCTGAAGGCTCTGGCGGTAGAGGTCGCGGTCGTCGATCACGCGGCGGGCCTTCTCGTCCATCGCCTCGCGGCGCGAGACGATGACGCGGAACTCGCCCCCGAACCCGTCGATGGCACGCAGGGTGTCCTCGATGGCGCCCGGATAGACGTTCTCGCCCCGCACGATGATCATGTCGTCGAAGCGGCCGTCGAGGCCCCGGGGCAGGCGCGGGTACGTCCGGCCGCAGGGGCAGGGCTCGTCCACCCACCGCGCGCGATCGCCCGACACCAGCCGGATCACGGGCTGGGAGGTCCGCTCGAGGTGAGTGTACACGGGCGCGCCCTCGGCGCCGTAGGGCAGGGGGCGGAAGGTCTCGGGGTCGCACACCTGCGTGGACGGCGTGCCGTAGAACGCGGACGGCCTCGCGCGCCCAGTGCACCGCCTGCAGGGTCTGGCCCTGGGCCCCGGCCCCGAACGGGAAGACGGTCGCGCCCAGACGCTCGCCGCCCGCCAGCGCGCCCCACGAGCCCAGGTAGAGGCTGAAGAACGAGCAGATCAGGATGCGGTCGCCGGGCCGGATGCCCGCGCCCCACAGGATGCGGGCGTGCGCCGCCGCGATGCGCTCCCAGTCCTCGCGGAGCGCGGCCAGGTCGAGCGCGGGCATGGCCGGCTCAGCGGGTGGGGCGCGCGGCCACCAGATCGCGGATGCGGGAGACGATCGTGTCGGGCGGCGTGTCCTGCAGGATCACCTCCGCCACCCCCATCTCGCGCAGCACCGGCACGTCCTCGTCGGGGATCACCCCGCCCGCGACCAGGTGGATGTCGAGCGCTCCCGCGTCGCGCATCAGGGTGAGCACGCGGGGAAACAGGGTGAGGTGGGCCCCGGAGAGGATGCTGATGCCGAGCACGTCCACGTCCTCCTGCACCGCGGCGGCCACCACTTCCTCCGGCGTGCGGTGGAGCCCGGTGTAGACGACCTCCATGCCCGCGTCGCGCAGGCAGCGGGCCACGATCTTGGCCCCCCGGTCGTGACCGTCGAGGCCGACCTTGGCCACCAGCACCCGGATCGGTCGCACGCTCATGCGGCGGCGCGGGTCGCCGCGCACGGGCTAGCGGCCGCGGGGACCACCGGAGGTGGCGGGAGCGTCGGCCACCCCGTCGAGCAGCTCGCGCACCTTGAGCGCGAGCGCGTCCGGAGTGAACGGCTTGGAGAGGAATGCGATGCCCGAGGCGAGCACGCCGTGCCTGACGATGGCGTCATCCGTGTAGCCGGACATATACAGCACTTTCAAGTCGGGGCGCAAGGTTGCCAGCCGCTGGGCCAGCTCGCGGCCGCTCATCTGCGGCATCACCACGTCGGTCACCAGCAGGTGGACGGGGCCCGCGTGCCGGTTGGCGATCTCGACCGCCTCCGCCCCGTGGCGCGCCTCCAGCACCGTGTAGCCGCTCATCTCGAGGATCTCGCGCACCACCGCGCGCACCCGCTGCGCGTCCTCCACCAGCAAGATCGTCTCGCCGTGCCCGGGGGCCAGGCTCTCGCTGGGGGCGGACCGGCGGGCCGCCTCCGGCTCCGGGGCGCGCCGCGGCTCGGGCGCGGCCACCGCGGCGGGGGCCGCGACCCGCGGAAGATAGATGCGAAAGGTCGAGCCGCGTCCCCCCGCGCTCTCCACCGAGATGTGCCCGCCGCTCTGCTTCACGATGCCGTAGACGGTGGAGAGCCCGAGGCCGGTGCCCTTGCCCTGCTCCTTGGTGGTGAAGAACGGCTCGAAGAGGTGCGAGCGCGTCTCCTCGTCCATGCCCGCGCCGGTGTCGCTCACCTCCAGCATCACGTAGGGGCCGGGGCGCGCGTCGCTCCACGCCTGGGCCCCCGCCTCGTCGAGGTCCACGTTGTCGGTGCGCACGGTGAGGCGGCCGCCGTCCGGCATCGCGTCGCGCGCGTTCACGCACAGGTTCAGGATCATCTGCTCCATCTGGCCGGGGTCGGCGGTCACCCATCCCAGGTCCGGCGCGGTCACCGTGACCAGGTTGATCGTCTCGCCGAGCAGGCGCTGGAGCATGGCGTGCACGCTGGCCACGATGCTGTTCAGGTCGACCAGGCGCGGGGCCACCACCTGCTTGCGGCTGAACGCGAGGAGCTGTCGGGTGAGGGTGGCGGCCTGGTCGGCGGCCTCGCGGATGCCCTCCGCGTTCTGCCGCAGGCTGTGGCCGGCGGGCAGGCGCCGCAGCATGAGGTCGCTGTCGCCGCGGATGACCATGAGCAGGTTGTTGAAGTCGTGCGCGATGCCGCCGGCGAGCTTGCCCACCGCGTCCATCTTCTGGGCCTGGCGGAGCTGCTCCTCGCTCTGGCGCAGCGCGCGCTCCGAGCGGCGCAGCTCGGTGAGATCCACCGTCAGTCCTCGGAGAGTCGCGGGCGGCTCGTCGCCGTCCTTCACCACGTGGACGATGTCGCGCAGCCAGACCTCTCGCCCATCGGCGGCGAGGGCGCGGTACTCGAACTCGTGGTCGCGGCCCTCCGCGAGGGCCTCCCGCATCCCGCGCAGCGCGGGCTCGCGGTCCTGGGGGTGGATGCGCTTGGCCCAGAAGTCGGGCTCGCGCAGCCAGCGCTCCACCGGGAAGCCCAGCACCGTCTCCGCGCGCCGGCTCACGAACGAGAAGGCCAATGTGCGCGCGTCGGCCTCCCACACGATCGCGTCGAGCCCCTGGATCAGGTCGCGGTAGCGCTGCTCCGACTGCTGCCGCGCCGCCTGCAGCCGCTCCTCCGCGGTCAGGTCCTCGATGACCAGCAGGAGGCGCGGCGCCGCGTCGTCCGCCATGTGGATGGCGGTCATCGCCACCCGCGCGGGCTTGGTCTCGCGGCGCGCGTACACGTAGAGGTCGTAGACCGCGGCGGGCTGCGCCCCGCGCGTCTCCAGCGCGCGGCCCGCGGTGCGCACCAGGCGGTCCGCGCGCACCAGCTGCTGGAGGTCGCGGCCCACCACGTCCTCCCGGGTGAGGCGGAAGGCCTCCAGGAACGCGCGGTTCGCCGAGAGCACGTGGAGGTCGGAGGAGAGGAGCAGGAGCCCGGCGGGCACACTCGCCACGATGGTGTCCGCGTAGCCCTGCAGGTTGGAGAGCGCGCGCTCCCCGCGCATCTGCTCCTGCAGGAGGCGCGCCCGCTGCTGCTCGCGGTGCAGGGCGACCAGGAACCCGGCGAGGGCCAGCAGCAGGAAGGCGGCCGCCGCGCCCGCGAGCCGGCCGGAGCGCTCGAACTCGGCGAGGACCTCGCGGCGATCGACCTGGAGGGCCAGCAGCCAGTTGGCCGGCGTCACCCGCCGCACCGCGGCGATCACCGGCACGTCACGGTAGTCGACCGTCTCCGCCACCGCCTCGCGGCCCTGGGCCGCGGCCTGGGCCAGCGCGCGCAGCTCCGCGAGCGAGCGCTGCACCGGCGCGGCCTCCGGCGGGGCGGGCTGGCGCGGCGGGGACAGATAGACCGGCGGGTTCGCGTCGAGGTCGACGAGCAGGGTCTCGCCGGTGCGGGTGGGCTCCGCGTCGTCCGCGATGAGGGCGTAGAGGGAGGCCTCGGGCTTCATGCCGAGGGTGACCACGCCGAGCAGCGGCCGGGCGTCGCCGTCGGTCCCGGCGGGAAGGCCGTCGCTGAACACCGGCACCGTGATCACGAGCAGCCGCGTCGAGGGCGCACCGCCGCCCGCCTCGCCCCCGCGGGCTTCCCCCAGATCGAAGCGGGGCCGGCGGCTCGCGGCCACCGCGGCCGCGGCCCGGCCCGGCTCGAGCGGCCCGCCGGATCCGGCCTCGACGGCGGAGCGCGCCACCGGGCGCCCCTGCGGGTCGGACACCACGATGCCGACGTAGCCGTAGGCGGAGGCCACGCGCGTGAGGTGGCGGCCCAGCGCGTCCTCCTCGCGGCCCTGGCCGGCGAGCAGCGCGCGCACCGCGGGGAACGCGGCCAGCACCTCCGCGTCGGCGCGGCGGGTGGTCAGCCAGCCCGAGACGAGGCGCGCGCGGTCGTTCGCGATGGTGGCGAGGCGGGTCTTCCAGTGCAGCAGCGCGGTCTCGCGCTCGGTGGCGATCTGGTGAGCGGTGAAGAGGACGACGAGCACGGTGCCGGCGACGAAGGCGCCGACGTGCACCCACGGGATGCGCTCCCCGCCGGCGGCCCGGCGCTCGGCGCGTCCCCGCTCCCGACGCGGGGAAGCCTGAGACACGCTGTTCAGGATAACTCAGCTCACACGTGATTGCGTAGCATCAGCTCCCGGGGATGCGGGTGGAGATAGATCTGGTCGCGCACGTACGCGACGTCGAGACGGGCCACGTGATGGTTGATCAGGGTGATCGGCACCACGAGCGGCACGAGCCCGCGCGCGTAGTCCTCGATGAGCCCCTGCATCTCGCGCTTCTCCGCCGGCCCGAGCCGGGTCTTGAAGAAGCCCACGATGTGCTGCAATACGTTCACGTTCTTCCGAGGAGTCGCGGGTGACCGCAGGGCGCGCATGAAGGCCTCCGCGTACCGCTCGAGCCAGTCGGCCAGGGGCTCCTCCTTCACCGCGGCCACCAGCCGGCCGAGCCGCGCGTAGGCCGGCGGACTGTGCGCGAGCAGCAGGTACTTGTGCGCGGTGTGGAAGGCCACCGCGTCGCCGCGCCGCGGGTCCATCTCCCGCAGCGCGGTCAGCCGACGGTGGGCGAACACGCGCGTGATGAAGCTCTCGCGCAGGCGGGGATCGTTGAGCCGGCCCTCCTCCTCCACGGGCAGGAGGGGCTGGGCGTCCATCAACGCGCGAGCGAAGAGCCCGATCCCGGTGCGCTCGGGCGCCGCGCGCTCGTCCCGGTAGACCTTGACGCGCTCCATCCCGCACGAGGGCGACGCGCGCTTCAGCACGTAACCGGAGAGCCCGCGGCGGGCCAGCTCCTGCGCGCGGCGCCGGGCGAACTCGCTCATGCGACCGGTGTGGTCGACGCCGCTCGTCACCCCGAGCAGCCGGGGCGCGGCCGGATCGCCGACCAGGCGGATGGGCTCGCGCGGCACCCCCATGCCCACCTCCATCTCGGGGCAGACCGGCACCCACGTGAAGTGGCGGGCCAGCGTGGTGGTGAGGTAGGCGTCCTTCTGATGGCCGCCGTCGTAGCGCACCTCCTCGCCGAGGAGGCACGAGGAGATGCCGACCCGGATCGGCAGGTCCGGCGAGCGCCAGACCGGCCCCGCGCCCGACATCAGCGCGCCCGGTAGCGGACCTCGAAGGTCACGCAGCCGCCGGCGGAGTGGAACGGCCCGTGCGGCATGCCGGGCGGGCGCACCGCCACCGAGCCCGCCGGGTAGGGCTGGCCGCCGCACTCGAGCGTGCCGGAGAGGATGTAGATCTCCTCCCAGAAGTCGTGGGTGACCACCGCGTCGTTGCCCGCGCCGGGCTCGAAGCGCAAGAGGCGCGTGGCCACCCCCTCGTCCACGCCGCCCGCGATGATCTGCTCCCACACCCCGCGGGGATAGCCGGGCGCGGGCCGCCACGGCAAGTCGGCCGGATCGAAGAACTCGCGCTCGTCTTTCGTGGCCGTCATCGCTGGAGTATTGTAGCCGACATGCCGACCATCGATCCCGCCCGGCTCGAAGCGAAGGCCACCTCCATCTTCACCGCGATGGGCGCGCCGGAGAGCGACGCGCAGTGGATCGCCACCCTGCTCGTGCGCGCCAACCTGCGCGGCCACGACTCCCACGGGGTCATTCGCATCCCGCAGTACTGGGAGTCGGTGAAGCGCAAGGAGGTCGATCCGCGCTCGCCGATCACGGTGACCGCGGAGACGCCCGCGCTGGTGCGCCTCGACGGCGGCGGCGGCTTCGGCCAGGTAGTCGGCCGCCGCGCGATGGAGATGGCGATCGCCAAGGCCAGGGCGGGCGGGCTCAGCGCGGCGTCCACCTCGCGCACCAGCCACGTGGGGCGGCTCGCCGACTACGCGGAGATGGCGGCCCGCGCCGGCCTCGTCGGCATGCTGTGGGCCAACTGCGTGCACGGGCTCAACGTGGCCCCGTGGGGCGGCGCGGCCCGGCGGCTCGGCACCAACCCGCACGCGGTCGCGGTGCCCGGCGTCGACGGGCCCGCGATGGTGCTCGACTTCGCGACCAGCGTGGTGGCGGAGGGCAAGCTGCGCGTGAAGCGCAATCGCAAGCAGCCCGCGCCGCCGGGCTGGTTCGTGGACGCCAAGGGCCGGCCCGAGACCGATCCGGAGATCTTCTACGGCGATCCGCCCGGCGCGCTCCTCACCGCGGGCGAGCACAAGGGCTACGGCCTCTCGCTCGCGGTCGAGATCCTGGGCGGCATCCTCTCCGGCACCGGGCCCGCCGGTCCGCCCCCCGGGGTGTTCGCCAACGGCACCCTGATGATCTGCCTCGACGTCGAGCGCTTCCTGCCGCTCCGCGATTTCCACCGGCAGGTGGGCGCGCTCTTCGGCTGGGTGAAGAAGACCCCGCTCGCCCAGAACGCGACCGAGATCCTGATCCCGGGCGAGCCGGAGGCCCGCCTCGAGGCGGAGCGCCGCGCGCAGGGGATTCCCATCGAGGAGCAGACCTGGAGCCAGATCGAGACGACCGCGGCGGAGCTCGGAGTCTAGCCGACCCCGGTCCGGGTCAGGGGAAGAGGCGCTCCGCGTTCCGGAAGGCGATCTTCTCGGCCACGTCGCGCGGCAGCTGGCCGAGGTAGCCGCGCACCTCGGTGACCGATCCAGGTAGCGCTTCCCACCTGGAAGTCATCCAGGTGTCGGTGCCGGCCAGGAAGCGGTCGGGGTGGCGCAGGAACACCGCGCGCCAGCCCGGATCGAGCGTGCCCCCGGGGGCCACGTCGCCGTTGCGGATCGCGAGGTCGACCCAGAGGGTCGGATAGCGATCGAGCAGCGCGCCCACCGCCTGCGGCCCCGCGCTCATGCCCGCGTGGGCCCAGATCACGCGCAGCCGCGGCTCGATCGTGAACAGCTCCACGATCGCCAGCTCGTCGGAGTGGGCGTGGAGATAGAGGTTCTCCTGCACCGCCAGCTCGGTGATGCGCTTGACCACGAAGGTGCCGGTCTGCCCGCCGAAGAGGTGGAACTCGCCGATGCCCTTGTGCACGCCCTTGTTCTTCGCGAGCCGCTCCTGCACGTAGGCCAGCACCGACGGGTCCTGCCACCAGTGGCCGATGTCGTCGCGCGTGCGATAGGGTCTCAGGATCGGCACCACGCGCTTCGGATCCTTCTGGTACAGGGTCAGCGTCCCGTCGTCCGGCGTGCTCGACACCAGCGCGCGCTTGATGCCCGCCTGCTGGAGGATGCCGAGGATGCGGTCCGGCGGGTACTCGGTCCAGTCGGGCGCGCTGTAGTGGATGTGGGTATCGAAGATCGGCAGGGCCGGGCTCTGGGCCCGCAGGGGCGTCGCGCAAAGAAGGGCCAGCCCCGCGAGGAGCGCGACACGACGGGCCATGAAGGTCCAGGGCCGCACGGCGGCAGCGTAGCACGGCCGCGTCGCCTTGCGCAGCCCCGGAGGGGGCGCTACGCTGAGCGGTGTCACGAGCATGCGAATCGCGCGGGTGATCGGGATCTTGCTGCTGGCGGCCGCGCCCGTCTCGGCGCAGGGCCTGCCCGGCGGCCGGCGGCCCGACGCCATCGACTCGGCGCGCGGCACCGCGATCCAGCCCTTCAACACGCCGGTGGCGCCGGATCGCCCGGGCGAGCGGTGGGTCTCGCCGCGCCGGGTGTACTCGCCCGAGCTCGGGCGCGACGTGCAGGTTCCCGGTCACTACGAGCGCGACGCCAACGGCCAGCGCGTCGAACGCCCGCCGCTGATCGTGACCACGCCGGAGGGCGGCCGCCCGACCATCCTGCCCGGCGGCGAGCGTCCTCCCGTCGAGCAGCGCAACGGCCCGTGACGCTCGACGCGGTGGGCATGGCGGAGATCAACAAGATCTTCGCGGTCACCGACGCGATGGGCGTGCACCGTGAGGCGCTCGTGATCCCGCTCGGCACCGGCGCCGGCCGGGTCCGCAAGCTCCCGAGCGGCAAGCTGGAGATCATCGTCGACAAGCAGGTGCCGATCGACGAGTGGCTCCAGGGATTGCCGGCCCTGATCAACGCCGCGATGGCGTGAGTCCCCGCCGGCGCGGGGAGATCGGGTTCCTTCCCCTCGTCGCCATCCTCTTCTTCAACGTCAGCGGCGGCCCCTACGGCGTCGAGGACGCGGTCGGCTCCCTCGGTCCCGGTCTGGCCCTGCTGCTGCTGGTGGTCACCCCTCTGGTGTGGAGCCTGCCGGTCTCGCTCGCGATGGCCGAGCTCGCCTCCGCGCTTCCCGAGGAGGGCGGCTACGTGGTGTGGGTGCAGCGCTCGTTCGGCCGCTTCTGGGGCTTCCAGGTCGGCTGGTGGAGCTGGATCAACTCCTTCGTGGACGTGGCGGTCTACCCCGCGCTCTTCGTCGACTACCTCGCGTTCTGGCGCCCCGGCATGTCGACGCTCGAGCGCTGGGCGCTGGTGCTGGGCTTCGTGTGGGTGCTGACCGCGGTGAACCTGGCCGGCGTGCGCATCACCGGCTGGACCGCGGTGGCGCTGGCCGCGGTGTCGCTGGTGCCGGTGCTCGTACTGACCGTCGTGGCGACCACCGCCGTCGAGGCCGCGCCGTGGCGGCCGTTCGCGGCCGCCGAGGGCGGCCTGCTCCCGAGCCTGGGCCTGGGCCTCGCGGTCATGATGTGGAACTACTCCGGCTGGGACACGCCCACCACCACCCTCGGCGAGACCCGGGAGCCGGGCCGGAGCTTCCGCCGCGCGATGTGGGTCGCGCTGCCGCTGATCACGCTCGCCTACGTGCTGCCGGTGGCGATCGCGCTCGCCAGCGGCGGCGACTGGGCCCGCTGGGACACCGGCTACTGGCCGGTGGTGGCCGAGCGGGTGGGCGGTCCCTGGCTCGCGCACCTGGTCACCGCGGGCGCCGTCGTCGCGGCGGCGGGCCTCTTCCTCTCGCTGCTGCTCACCAACTCGCGTCTGCCCTACGCGCTGGCCCGCGACGGGCAGATGCCGGCCGCGCTGGCCCGCCTGCACCCGCGCTTCGGGACGCCGTGGGCCGCGGTGATCCTCTCCAGCGTGGGCTACAGCGTCTGCGCCTTCTGGTCGTTCAAGGACCTCATCGTGCTGAACATCTGGCTCTACTCGATCGGGCTGATCCTCGAGATGGCCGCGTTCGTGGCGCTCCGGCGGCGCGAGCCCGCGCTGCCGCGCCCGTGGCGGGTGGGCGGCGGCGCGACCGGGATGTGGCTGGTGGCCGGGCTGCCCATCGCGTGCTGCCTGCTCGCGATGGCCACCGCCGGATTCATGAACACGCTGGTGGGCCTGGCCGCCGCGCTCACCGGGCCGCTCGCCTACGGGCTCTGGCGCGCCCGGCCCGGGACGGAGCGCGCGGAAGCCTAGCGCGGCTCAGAGCAGGGCGCGCCACGCCGCGGGCGTGGCCGCGGTCGCGGCGGGCGGGGTCGGGCGGATGGCGAGGCCGCGGCGCCGCACCTGTCGCCACACGCCCGCGCGCAGCCACGCGTCGTCCAGGAGGCCGCCGGCCCAGCTCACCGCCAGCGCGCGGCCGCGCCGGCCGCGCGGCGCCGCGCGCGCCACGAGATCCGCGAGCGCGCCCTGCGCCTCCCGCACCACCGCGCGCGCGGCCCGGTCGCCCCGCCGCGCGCGGCGCAGGACCGCGGGCGCGTGGGCCGCGACGCGCACCACCGCGTCGGGCGCGGTGACGATGCGGCGCAGGCGCGCGGGCGGGATCGCGGCCACCCGCAGCCACGCGCGCCCGATCGCGAACGCGGAGCCGTCGTCGCCGATCAGAGGTCCGAGGCCGCCCGCGCGCGTGAAGCGCCCGCGCCGGTCGCGGCCGAGCGCGATGGAGCCGGTGCCGGCGAGCAGCAGCACGCCCGGCGCGACGCCGAGCGCGGCCAGGTAGGCCGCCTCCACGTCGGAGATCACCACCACGCGGGAGGCGAGGGGGCGGAGCCGGCGCGCGAGCGCGCGGCGCTCACCCGCGGTCCAGATCCCGCGCGACGCCACCCCGAGCGCCGCGACGTCCGCCCCGCGGAGCCTCCAGCGGCGCCAGAGCCGCGCGAGCAGCGCGGGCAGGCCGGCCACGCCCGGGGTGCGCGCGCGAAAGGCGCGCCGGGCCGGCGCCTCCGCCACCACCCGGACCCAGGTGCCGCCCAGGTCGACGACCACCACCGCCCCCGTGGAGGCCCTCGTCGCAAGCACCCGATTCATGGGCGCTATTGTCTCCCGCCGGCCGGGGGAAGCGAAAGGACGGTATGGTGGGAATACCCGCCCGCCGATCCCGTCCTATCCAGCAGCGTGATCCGTGGCATCCCGAACCGAGGAGACCTCATGCGACGAGTACCGATGACCCTGACGGCGGCCCTGCTGCTGTGCGCGACCGCGACGGCCGCGCCGGCGATGACGCCGACCGAGACCGTGAAGACGCGCGTGGAATCCGCATTGCAGAGCCTGAGCCAGACCTCCGGCGGCAGTCCGGAGTCCATCGAGCAGCGTCGCGTGGAGCTGCGGCGCGCCGCCGATTCGCTCTTCGACTTCACCGAGATGGGCCGTCGCGCGCTGGGCCGCCACTGGGCCGACCGCACCCCGGCGGAGCGCGAGGAGTTCGTGAAGCTGTTCACCGATCTGATCGCCCGCTCCTACATCGGCAAGATCGACCACTACGCGGGCGAGACCATCGCCTACACGGCGGAGCGGGTGGATGGCGACGAGGCCAGCGTGCAGTCGCGGGTCGTCACCGCCAAGGGCTCGCAGATCCCGGTCGAGTACCGCCTGCACCGGGTCAACGACGACTGGAGCGCCTACGACGTGTTGGTGGAGAACGTGAGCCTGGTCGGCACCTACCGCAGCCAGTTCGACCGCATCATCCGGTCCGAGTCGTTCGCAAGCCTGCTGCGGCGCCTGCGCGAGAAGGGGCAGGTCGCGGAGGCGCGCTAGCTACTTGCCGAGGAGATAGCTGGCCTCGTCGAAGGACTCGGCGGCGAGATCGGTGAGGCCGGTGCGGGTGTAGATGTCCCCCAGCAGCTGGTGGAGGGTCGGCTCGTCGCGGTCCGCGGCGAGGCCGGCCACCACCACGCGGCGGGCGTCGTGGAGGAACCCCTCGCGGGCGAGCAGCCCCGCCCGCAGCACCGCGCGCGAGGTCGGCGACACCGCCGGTCCCAGCTCCTGCTCGAGCCCCGCCAGGTCGCTCGCCACCTCGCGCGCCCGCTCCGCGTCCACCACCTCGAACCACGCCTCCTGCGCCGGCTGGCTGCCCGCGACCACCTGCAGGGTGTAGCGCGTGCCGGCCGTGAGCGGGGGCGCGTCGGCGGGATAGCTCCAGCGGGCGCCGGTGACCTCGCGCCGGTCCACCACCGGCCCCGCGGGGCCGACCAGCCGGACCGTGTAGTGCGAGAAGCGGCTCCCCAGCCACTCGAACGCGAGGGGCTCCGGCAGCACGCGGCCGTTGCGCGGGCTCACGATGATGGGCGGCCGCGCCGCGCTCCGCGTGGCCAGCACCGCCTGCGACGACTCCCGCGTGGTCCCGGCCAGGAAGCCGAGGCTCGCCTCCACCAGGGCGCGCGCCCGCTGGCCCTGGCCCGCCGCCGCGGCCGCCGGCACCGTGAACGCGCCATTCGGTCCCTCGATCCGCATCGTGCCGCGCCCGCCGGAGAGCAGCACCGCGGTCTTGGCGTCGTCGCTGGCGCGCACCATGTCGCCGGCCCGCAGGGCCAGCAGCGGCCGCGCCGGCTTCCAGTCGCCCCCCGCCGCCTTCACCTCCACGCGGCCGCGACCGGGCTTGAGCTCGGTGATGACGGCTGCGGTCTCCGCGGACTGGGCGTGCGCCGGCGCGGGCGCGAGCGGCGCGCCCACGAATAGGAGCAGGAACAGGAGCACGAGCAGCACCCTCAGCCGCAGGCTCATCGCGTCAGCCCTCCTCGAGGCTCAGCAGCTCGTGGATGTCGACCGGCTCGCGCCGGCCCTTCACCGCCACCCGACCCCGGTCCCGGACCACCACCCGGTCCCGCAGCACCGCCAGGGCCGCGCCGCTGATCAGAATGCCGGTCCCGAGGTCGCGATTCAACCCCTCCATGCGGGAGGTGAGGTTGACGGTGTCGCCGAGCACCGCGTACTTCTTCTTGCGCGGAGCGCCGAGGGTCCCCGCGAAGACCGGCCCGGTGTGCACCGCGACGCCCATCGCGAGCGGTCCGCGCCCGTCGGCCTCCCACGCGCGGTTGAGCGATTCGAGCGCGGCGTGCATGCCCACCGCGCTCCGGGCCGCGTGCCAGCAGTGCTCGGGGTCGTCGAGGGGCGCGCCGTAGACCGCCATGATCGCGTCGCCGATGAAGTCCTGCACGAGCCCGCGGTGGGCCAGGATCACGTCCACCATCGCGGTGAAGTACTCGTTCATCATCGCGGAGACCACCTCCGGGGGCAGATTCTCGGAGATGGTGGTGAAGCCGCGCAGGTCCGACATCAGCACCGTGACCCGGCGCACCTCGCCGCCCAGGGAAGAGCCCTGGCGCAGCACCTGGTCCATCACCTGGGGGCTCACGTACTGCCCGAAGGCCGAGCGCAGGCGCCGGCGGCGAAGCCAGTGCGCGCCCTGGAGATACGCCAGCGTGCCGAGCAGCGGCGCGAGGAAGTCGAGCCAGTAGCCGCCCCGCGTGTAGGCCTCGTAGCTCGCCGCCACCAGCGCCGCCACCAGGCCGAGAGCCACCAGGGCGAGCCACGCCGGGCGCAGCCAGAGCGAGAGCAGGGAGATCGAGACGCAGACCGCGGTCAGCAGCGCGAGGTTGAGGTACCACGGCGGCGGCAACAGCGTGCGGCGCGCGAGCAGCGTGTTGACCATGTTGGCCTGGATCTCGACCCCCGACATGAGCCCGGTGGGCGTGGGGAAGGAGTCGCGGCTCTCCAGGAAGGTCGCGCCCACCAGCACGATGCGGTCCCGGAACGGGTTGTCCGCGTCCGGCGTGGTCCCGCTCCGGGCCAGGGCCACGAGCGGCTCGCTGGGGAAGGAGGTGAAGGCTCCCGGCGGGCCGGTGTAGTCGATCCGCCACGGGATGCCCCCGAGCTGGGCGAGCGAGGTCTCGGCCCGCGCGAGGCGGCCGTGCTCGTCCCGCACCGGCAGCGGGATCGTCGCCCGCGCGGCTCCGAGGCGCGCGACCAGCTCGCCCGCCCCGAGGCCGGTCGAGCCGGCCAGCGCGGCGAGCGAGAGCGCGGGGATCCGCCCGCCGCCGGAGGCGGTCAAGGCGGGCGTGAAGCGGCGCACGACCCCGTCGGCGCCGACCGGCGCGTTGGCGAAGCCGAGCAGCGCGGTCAGCTCGGGGGAGAAGGGCGGCAGCAGCGTGTAGGCGCGCGTCCCCGCCTCCGGCACCGCGAGCGAGGCGAAGACGAGCGCGCCGGGGCGCTCCGCGGCCCACCGGCGGGCGGTGGCCACCAGCGCCTGGTCATCCTCGGGCTGCGAGGGCGCGGTGACCACCAGGTCGAAGGCGACCACGCGCGCCCCGCTGCGCAGGAGGAAGTCGGCGAGGTCGGCCAGGTAGCGACGCGGGAGCGGCTGGCGCTGGCCGAGAGCCGCGAAGGCGTCGTCGTCGATGACGACCAGGACGATCTCCGGCGCGGGGACGCGCTCGCGCAGGAACAGGAACGCGTCGACCGCGCGGGTCTCCCAGCCGGCGAGGATGCCGGTGCGGGACAGCGCGGTCACCGCCACCGATACCAGGAGGCCGATCAGCATCGCGCGGAGGACCCGCGCGCGGGGCCCGGTGAGGCCGCCCATCGGCTGCCGATGATAGCGCAGTTTGCCGGCTCCGGGTGCCCGGTCCGCGATAATGACCCATGCCCATTGGCGCGCGCGACGCGCACCTCCTGATCGACGGGGCCATCGTCTGCGCGTACTTCCTGATGATCACCGGCATCGGCCTCTATCTCGGCCGGCGGGACCGCAGCCTCAACGATTTCGCCCTGGCGGGCCGCCGGGTCCCGTGGTGGGCGGTGATGGCCTCGATCATCGCGGCCGAGACCAGCGCCGCCACCTTCCTCGGCGTCCCCGGCGAGGGCTACACCACGCGGAGCTTCGCCTACGTGCAGATCATCGTGGGGCTGATCCTGGGCCGGGTGGTGGTGGGCCACGTGTTCCTCGAGCCCTACTACCGCTTCCGGGTCTACACCGTCTACGACTACCTCGGGGTGCGCTTCGGCCCCCTGAGCCGCGCCTACGTGTCCGCCCTGTTCCTGTTCATGCGCACGCTGGCCTCGGGCACCCGCCTGTTCATCCCCTCGCTGGTGATGGTGCTCGCCTACCGGCTCTTCATGGGCGGGGACCAGGCCCGCTTCGGCCCGGAGGGCGTGACCACGGTGGGGCCCTACCTGGTGGCGATCGTGGCGCTGACCGTGGTCACGTGCCTCTACACCGCGGTGGGCGGGATCAAGGCGGTGATCTGGACCGACGTGATCCAGGCGTGTCTCATGTTCGGCGGGGCGCTGGTCGCCATCGGCACCCTGCTCGCGCACGTGGGCGGACTGCACGCGGTCTTCCGGGCCGTCCCCGAGCTCACCACCCACGAGGGCTACTTCCTGCACGGCTTCGAGGCCGACCGCGTGGCCCAGTGGATGGCGAGCCACCGCCTGACCGCGATGGGGGCGTGGGACTACGTGAAGCTGGTGCTGGCCAGCGACTACACCCTCTTCTCCGCGCTGATCGGGGCCACCCTCGGCAACATGGCCGCCTTCGGCACGGACCAGGACATGGTCCAGCGGATGCTGACCGCGGAGACGCACCAGAAGGCCCGGCGCAGCCTCATCACCGCCGCGTTCATGGACCTGCCGGTGGCGGGGGCGTTCGTGTTCATCGGCATCCTCCTCTACGTCTACTACCAGCAGGATCCGACCCACCGCCCGACCGCCACCGCCGACGTCTTCGCCTCCTACATCCTGAACGTCATGCCGGTGGGCGTGCGCGGCTTCGTGGTGGCCGGGGTCTTCGCCACCGCGATGGGCTCGTTCTCCGCCGCCCTGAACGCGCTCGCCACCAGCGCCACCAACGACTGGTACCTGCGCTGGGTGCGCGGCCGCAGCGAGGCCCACTACGTGCGGGCCGCGCGCTGGTTCACGGTGCTCTTCGCCGCGCTCATGGTGGCCATCGCGGGCCTCTTCGCCTACGCCAAGGTCACGAGCCCGGACGTGCGCATCATCCCGGTGGTCCTCGGAGTGGCGGGCTTCATCCTGGGCCCGATGCTCGGGGTGTTCCTCATCGGCATGCTCACCCGCGGGCGGGGCTCCGACCGGGGCAACGTGCTCGCCATCTCCGCCGGCCTCATCGCCACCGTGGTGGCCGGCAAGCTGCACCTCGCGATCCTGAACGGCATCGCGCCGCGGCTCGGGATCGCGGGCACCTTCCAGCAGCCGGCGTGGATCCCCGAGGTGGCCTTCACCTGGTGGGCGACGGTGGGCGCGGTGGTGGTGCTGGCCGTCGGCGTGTGCTTCCGCACCCCCGAGACGGTGCGGGGCGGCATCGAGCGCCACGCGCGGCAGGCCGCCCTGGCCGAGACGGTGCCGCCGGCGCTGCGGGAAGGGCAGGCGGCGGACAGAGGCTGACCCCGGGTCCACTGGCGCTGAACAGCCGTTCAGTGCTATCCTTCGCGGCAACCGAGCCGCTTGGTCAACGCCCGGACCCAACGAAGGAGAAGGACATGTCGAGCACCCACCTCTACCGCTTGCCCGTCGAGCAGACTCAGTGGAAGGTCGACGGCCAGACCACCACCGCGTTCACCTGGGAGTACGAGGACGGCAGCGACGACCTGCTCCGGCTCTATTCCAAGGGCAAGAAGCAGCAGTGGGACGCGGCGGAGCGGCTCGACTGGTCCCAGGAGGTCGACCCCGACAACCCGATGGGCATGTCGGACCGGACCATCGCCATCCACGGGACCGATCTCTGGAACTCCCTCGACGAGAAGGAGCGCGTGCACATCCGGCGCAACCTGCAGGCCCACTCGCTCTCCCAGTTCATGCACGGGGAGCAGGGCGCGCTGATCGCCACCGCCAAGATCGTCCAGACGGTGCCGTCGTACGAGGCCAAGTTCTACGCGGCCACCCAGGTGATGGACGAGGCCCGCCACGTGGAGGCCTACTCCCGGCTGCTCCACGAGAAGTTCAAGATGGCGTATCCGATCACCCGCACGCTGGCCAAGCTGCTCGAGGCCACCATCACCGACCGGCGCTGGGACATGACCTACCTCGGCATGCAGATCCTCATCGAGGGGCTGGCCCTGGCCGCCTTCCAGCGCATCCGCGACAACTCCTCCAACAACCTCTGCGCCGCGGTCAACGCCTACGTCATGCAGGACGAGGCGCGCCACGTGGCCTTCGGCCGGCTCGCCCTGCGCGACTACTACCCGCAGCTCACCGACGCCGAGCGCGACGAGCGGGAGGAGTTCGTGGTGGAGGCCTGCTACCACATGCGCGATCGCTTCAACCAGAAGGAGGTCTGGGAGAACCTGGACCTTCCGGTGGCGGAGTGCGTCGCGGCGGTGGACCAGTCGGACACCATGAAGCAGTTCCGACGTCGTCTTTTTACTCGAATAGTCCCCACCGTGAAGGACATCGGGCTCTGGGGCCCGCGGGTGCGACGGGCCTACGAGGATATGGGGGTCATGGAGTTCGCGGACGTGGACGCGGCCGCGATCCTCGACAATGACAACCGGGTGGCCGAGGAGTTCGACGCCAAGCAGTTCGTGCAGCAGCAGCTCGGGCAGGCGTAGACCCGCCCCTCACCCTGCCCTCTCCCCGGAGGGGAGAGGGTGGGGAATCAGGCCAAGTCGAACAGGAGGAAGTGGGCGGGCTCCGCCGCCACGACTTCCAGCGCTCTCTCGCCGCTCACCGCGGCACCGTCGCCCGCGGCCAGGGCGGTGCCGTTCAGCTCCACCCGCCCGCTCACCACCTGCAGCCACGCGTGCCGTCCCTCGCCGAGGGTGTGCTTCACCCGCTCGCCGGGCTCCAGGCGCGAGGCGTAGAGATCGGCGTCCTGGTGGATGGTCACGCTGTCGCCTCGCCCGTCGCGGGAGGCCACCAGCCGGAGCGCGCCGCGCTCCTCCTGGGGCGGGATCGCGCGCTGCTCGTAGCCGGGGGCCAGGCCGCGCCGGTCGGGCAGGAGCCAGATCTGGAGGAAGTGCACCGGCCGGTCGGCCTGGCCGTTGAACTCGCTGTGGGTGACGCCGGTGCCCGCGCTCATGCGCTGGACCTCGCCGGGCACGATCGTGGAGCGGTTGCCCATGCTGTCCTGGTGGGCGAGCGCGCCGTCCAGCACGTAGGTCAGGATCTCCATGTCGCGGTGCGAGTGCGCGCCGAAGCCCTGGCCGGGCGCGACGCGGTCCTCGTTGATGACCCGCAGCGTGCGGAAGCCCATGTGGGCGGGGTCGTGGTAGCCCGCGAACGAGAAGGTGTGCGAGGTGTCGAGCCAGCCGTGGTCGAAGTGGCCGCGCTCCGCGGCGGGACGCTTCACGATCATCGCGCGCTCCTTTTCCGTCCGGCTCTGTAAGGGTCGACGTACGGCTCCGGTGAGGCTCGCCTTACATCGTTATGATACGCGGTGGTCCAAATCGATTCGGGCCCGGGTATCATCGAGGCCATGCCGATGGGACCCATGTCGAGCGGGCCGGGCGACGATCGGGTGCGGCGGTGGGCGATCGCGCTGTCGCTGCTGATCTCGCTCGCCCTGCTCGCGGTTAAGTTCCAGGCCTACCGCCTCACCGGCTCCACCGCGATCCTCTCCGACGCGCTCGAGTCCATCGTCAACGTGGTCGCCGCGATCTTCGCCCTCGGGGCGCTCGTCTTCGCGGGCCGCCCCGCGGACCGCAACCATCCGTACGGCCACGGCAAGATGGAATTCCTGAGCGCCGCGTTCGAGGGCGGCCTGATCGCGTTCGCGGCGGTGCTGATCGTCTACGAGGTCGTGCAGGCCCTGCTCTACGGGGTGAGCCTGCGCGCGCTCGATACGGGGGTGGCGGTGGTGCTGGGCGCGGGGCTCGTGAACCTGGCCCTCGGGGTCTACCTGGTGCGTACCGGCCGGCGCTACGACTCGATCACCCTGGTGGCCGACGGCCGCCACGTGATGGCCGACTTCTACACCAGCGCCGGCATCGTGGTGGGGCTCCTGCTCGTGCGCGTGACCGGCTTCGGCTGGCTCGATCCGCTGGTGGCCGCAGTGGTCGCGCTCAACCTCCTGTGGACCGGGCTCCGTCTGGTCCGGCAGGCCGCCGCCGGGCTCCTGGACGAGGAGGATCCCGCCCTGCTCGGCCGGCTCGTCGACGCGCTGCAGCCGCACCTGGGCGAGGGGGTGATCCGGGTCCACCACCTGCGCGCGATCCGGGCGGGGCGCGTTCACCACGTGGACGCGCACCTGGTGGTGCCGGAGTTCTGGTCGGTGGAGCGCTCCCACGAGCTGGCCGAGCAGCTGGGGGAGCGGGTGATGAAGGACCTGGGGGTCGAGGGCGAGATGACGCTGCACACCGATCCCTGTCACCGCATCTACTGCCGGATGTGCGACCTGGAGGACTGCCCCATTCGCCGCGACCTCTTCCTCGGCCGCCCCCCGCTCACCCTGGACGAGGCGGTGCAGCCCGACATGCCGCGCGGGAGACCATGACCGACGGCCTGCTGGAGCGCGTGCGCGCGCGGGCGCGCGACAATTCCTTCTGGCGATACCTGGGTGTGGAGGTGGCGGAGGCGAGCGAGGGGCGCGTGCGCCTCCTGGTGCGCGCCCGCGACGAGCTGCGCAACGCCGCGGGTGCGCCCGTGCACGGCGGGGTGTTCTCGGCCCTGATCGACATGGCGGTGGGCGGCGCGCTCGCCACCATGCACGAGGCGTCCGCGGGCGGGGTGGGGCAGGTCACGCTCGACATGAACGTGAGCTTCATCGGCGCCGGCACCGGCGACGTCTACGCGGAGGGGCGCATCATCCGCCGCGGCCGCTCCGTCGCCTTCGGCGAGGCCTCGATCACCGACGCGGCCGGCAAGCTCCTCGCGGTCGGCCGCGCCACCTACATGATCGTCTCCGCCAAGTCCTAGCCCGGCGGGGCCCGGCTCGGTGAGTGGTTCACCGAACGAGGGCCGGGCCCCCGCCGCCCCTGCCCCCCGGGTGAGGGATCTAGGTCAGCAGCCGCGCCATCACCGCGTCGAGCTGCACGCGGCGCCAGCCGTAGGCGGTGGCGGCCGCGACGCCCGGGGCCAGGAGCTCCGCGTCCCACGGGTCGCGCATCAGCACCACCGCCAGCCGCTTCGCCCCCGCCTGGCAGGCCTCGAGCAGGGCCTTGTTCGACGCGTAGAGGTGCGCGTCGTAGAGGAAGAGGACGGTGGCGTCGGCGGCCGCGGCCGCGCTCGCGGCCTGGGCGATCTCCTCCACGGTCGGCTCCACGCCCACCACCGTCACCTCCGGGCGCACCCCGAGCGGGGCCATCGCCTCCTTCAGGTAGCGCGGCTCGTCCTGCATCGCGGGCTCGATGGTGATGCGCGCGGCCAGCGAGGACAGGCGCGGGAAGATCGCGGCCACCCGCCCGTTCAGGGCGGGCTTCCACCCGCGGTCGGGCGGCGGCACCACCATGACCGCGCGGGTGGCCATCGCGCGGGCCAGCGCCTCGCCGTCGCGCTCGGCCGCGGGCGCCCCGCCGGTGAACCGCTCCGCCCGCTTGGCGTCGAGCTCGTCGAGCCGGGCCATGCTGCGCTCCAACCCTCGATCGTCCAGGGTCTTGTCGCGATAGGCGGCCACCACCGCCTCGTAGGCCGCCCGCTGGGCGGGCGCGGTGTGGCAGACCAGCAGGATGTCGTGCCCGGCCGCGGCGGTGCGCACCGCGGCCTCGCCCATGGGGCAGAGCGCGGTGATCGCGCCCATCTCGAGGTCGTCGGAGATGATCACCCCTCGGTAGCCGACCTGGCCACGCAGGTAGTCCTGCACGATCAGCTTCGAGAAGGTGGCGGGCATGCGCGCGGCGGGATCGAGGTTCGGGTAGAGCGGGTGCGAGGTCATGATGCAGTCGACGCCCGCCTCCATCGCGGACATGAACGGCACCAGGTGCACCGCGTGCATGTCGCCCCAGTCGGAGTCGATCACCGGCAGTCCCAGATGCGCGTCGACGGGCGCGTGCCCCTTGCCCGGGAAGTGCTTGGCGCACGCGGACAGGCCGGCGCCCTGCATGCCGCGGATGCGCGCGGCGCCGAGGCGGCCGACCAGCTCCGGGTCCTTGCCGTAGGAGCGGATGCCGATGTTGGGGCTGTAGCGCTCGGTGAGCACGTCGAGGCACGGCCCGAAGCTCACGTCGACGCCGAGCCGGCGCAGCTCGCGCCCCTCGATCTGGCCCTGGCGCGCCACCATCGCCTCGTCGCCCGCGGTCCCCGCGGTGAGGTTGTCGGGGAAGATCGTGACGCCCCCGTGCAGCATGATGATGCGTCCGCCCTCGTGGTCGGTGGTGATCAGCAGGCGGCGTCCCGCCCCTTCCTCGAGGCGCCGGATGAAGCGCACGAACCGCTCGGGGGTCTCGAAGTTGCGGCGGTAGAGCATGAGCCCGCCCGCGTGGATCTCGCGCAGCAGGCGGATGTCGTCGTCGGTGGCGTCGGGGCCGGGGAGGCCGATCACGAGCTGACGTCCCACCATCGCTTCGAGGCTCATGCCATCCTCCTGCGCCGGATGCGCGCGGTGACGATGCCCACTGCGATCAGCCCCACGCCGCAGATCGCGAGCATGGCCTGCTCGCCGCCCGCGTCCACCAGCGCGCCCATCACGGCGGTGCCCACCGCCACCCCCGAGAAGAGGCTCGCCGGGAAGAGGGAGAAGGCCTTGCCGCGGGCGGCGGCGCTGATCTCGGTGCCGTGCACCTGCAGCGTGGTGTGGAGCCCCACCAGGCCGAGCCCCATCAAGAGCATCGCCGCCGCGAAGAGGGGCCACGCGCCCGCGCGCGCCGCCGCGCCGGGGGTGATCGTCAGCAGCGCGATGCCCATGAGCAGACCGCCCAGGCCGGCGAGGGCGCGCTCCGACAGCCGGCGACGCAGCGGCGCCATGAAGGCCCCGCCCACCATGGTGCCGACGCCGAAGAGCGCGATGAGGAGGCCGACCCGCAGCTGGTCGAGGTGGTAGTGGACGGCGGCGTAGGCGCCCAGATAGGTCATGGCGCCCCACAGGAGAAAGCCCTCGGCAAAAATGCAGCAGTAGACGGTCCGCGCGAAGGGGTCGAGCAGGAAGTCGACGAAGCGCGCGACCGGCTGCACCTCCCCGGCGGGACGGGTCGGCGCGTCCGCGGGGAGCCGCCAGAGCAGCGCCGACGGCAGCAGCGCGACCACCGCGTAGCCGATCAGCATCGCCCGCCACGAGGCGAAGTAGGCCACCGCGCCCCCGATGGCGGCGGAGAAGGCGAGGCCGGCCGAGGTGACGACCGAGAAGCGCCCCACCACCACCTGGCGGCGCGCGTAGTCGACCGTGTCCCCGATGTAGACCAGGGTGAGCGGGATGACCGAGGCCGCGCAGGCGCCCGCGAGCAGGCGCGCCCCCACGAAGAGCCACGGGCTCGTGGCCAGGGCGGAGAGCGCGGTGCACGCGCAGAAGCCGACGGCGGCCAGCCGCACCACCCGCACCCGGCCGTAGCGGTCGGAGAGGCCGCCGTAGACGAGCTGGCTCGTGCTGTAGGCGAACGCGTAGCTGGTCATGGCGAGGCCGATGCCGCCCGCGGTGGCGTGCAGCGACGCCGCGATCGACGGCAGCACCGGGGCGATGATGCGCTGGTCCACCGAGACCACGAAGGCCAGGAGGAAGAGCACCGAGAGCGCATTCACGTATAGAGCAGGTAGGGACGGCGGGCGCGCGCGAACGCGGCGAGGGCCGGGCGCCACGAGGCCTCGATGCGGGAGACGGGCGTGCCCCGCTCGATCGCGCGGCGGATCCGGTCGGTGCCCGCGATGAGATCGATGGGCAGCTTGTTCCACTGGTACTCGTAGGGCGGCCGCTTCCAGCGGAAGGCGCGCGGAGCCTGCCGGCGGGCCTCCACGATGAGGGCCACGTAGGCCGCGTAGGAGCGGAAGCGGTCCCAGTCGGTCACGTGCACCTGCACGCCGTGGCAGGCGCGGCGCGCCCACTTCTGGAACATGGGCTCGAAGGTGATGGGGCGGAAGCGCGCGCCGGGCAGCCCGCGACGCTCGAGCGCCGCGGCCAGCCTCGGCCCGTCGAGGTACGGTGCACCGACCCACTCGAAGGGCCGCGTGGTGCCGCGGGCCTCGGAGAGGTTCGTTCCCTCGAGCAGGCAGCCGCCCGGGTACACGCGCGCGGTGTCGGGGGTCGGCATGTTGGGCGAGGGGGCCACCCACGGCAGCTCGGTGTCCTCCCAGAGCATCTCGCGTCGCCAGCCCGCCATCGGGACCACGGTGAGGTCGCAGCCGATCCCCTGCGTCTCGTTGTGGTAGGCGACCAGCTCCGCGATGGTCATGCCGTGGCGGATCGGCAGCGGGTAGAGGCCGACGAACGACGCGAACCTGGGGTCGGCGTCGTTGCCCTCGAGCTGCTCACCCCCGAGGGGATTCGGCCGGTCGAGCACGACGACCGGCGTGCCCTCGCGGGCGCACACCCGCATCGCCAGCACGGTAGTCCACGCGTAGGTGTAGTACCGGGCGCCCACGTCCTGAAGGTCCACGACCAGCACGTCGACGTCGCGCAGCATGGCGCGGGTCGGCTCGAGGCGCCGGCCGCCGTAGAGGCTGTACACCGGCACCCCCCGCGCCCGGTCGCGCGCCCGGCCGACGTGGACGTGGTCTTGCACGACACCGGCGAGGCCGTGCTCGGGCCCGAACAGCGCGGTGAGGCGGACGCGGCGGAGCTTGCGGATCGCGTCGGCGGCGTGGGTGAGATCCCGCGTGACCGAGGCCTGGTGGCAGAGCACGCCCACCCGGCGGCCGGCCAGGAGCGAGCCGAGGCGCGAGACGAGGACGTCGAGGCCGACCCGGACCGGGGTCATCTCCGGGAGGGTAGCTCCACGAGCCCGCCGCCCAGCACCGACTGCTCGCCGTCCTGGTTGCGCGCCTCCTGCTCGATCTCGACCAGGTGCCGTCCGTCCTCGACGCGCTTGCCGGTGACGCGCCCCTCGATGATCAGGTAGTCGCCCTCCGGGTTGTGCCGCCGGATCTTGCAGTGCGCGCGCCGCAGGAAGCCGTCGTCGCCCATCCAGTTGGTCAGGTGGTGGGTGAGCCACGAGCAGCGCTCCGGGCCGTAGTCGTACGCGCCGGGCGCGCCGACCTTGGTGGCGAACTCGTGCTCCCAGTGCACCCGCTCCGGGCAGTCCGGGATCCCGAAGCGGTTCTTGATGCCGAGACCGGAGTGCCGGCTGATCTGCCTCCAGGCGAGCTTGTTGGCGCGGATGTAGAGGCCGCCCCAGCCCTGGGCGTAGGCGATGAAGCCGGTGACCGTCATCGGGCCCTTGGCCATCTTCGGCAGCGCCTCGCCCACCTTCACGTCCTGCCAGTAACGTGGGGTGGCGCCGCGGACCTCCTCGTTCGCGTAGAGGCGATACACCTCGGCCAGCTCCTCGTCGGAGTAGCGGCGGCGCGGCCTGGCCTTCACCTCGGTGTACTTGCTGCCCTTCTCGCGCGCGTGGTCGCGCTCGGTGCGGAAGCACCACGAGTCGGCCTCCGCGACCGTCTCCCCCCGCTGGTTGCGGAACCTGACGTGGTAGATCTGCTGGACCGCGCGGCCCGCGAAGCGCGTCTCGTGCTCGATCAGCTCCTTCAGGAAGGCGTCGGTCGAGATCTCGTCGTTGCGCCGCACCGGCAGGTGCCACGTCCAGTCCGCGCCCGCCCACATGGCGTGCACGCCGGCGAGGCCGCCCACGTAGCCGGAGATGATCCGGCTGGTGGTGAAGAGGAACGACGGCAGCGCGACGATGCCGCCGTGGCGGGTGCGGGCCGCGTAGGCCGGATCGCACCAGAGGGGGTTGTCGTCGCCGATGCCGTGGGCGTAGTGGCGGATGTTGTCCCGGGTGGCCTCGTGGCACCACGGCTCGAGCGTGTCGGTGATCGGCACCCCGATGCGCCGGCGCAGATCGTCCAGGCCCTGCTGGGTGATCTTCGGGAAGAGCAGCTCGGTCTCGGGCGGCATCACACTCTCTCCTGGGCCAGGCGCTCGCGGAGCACCTTGCGGTTGACCTTGCCGGCCGGCGTCTTGGGCAGCTCGGGGACGAACTCCACCTGGCGCGGGTACTCGTGCGCGGCGAGGCGGGTGCGGGTCCAGTCCTGCAGCTCGCGGGTGAAGCCCTCGTCGCCCGGGCGCGGGCTCACGATGTAGGCCTTCACCACCAGGCCCCGCAGCGTGTCGGGTGCGCCGATCACCGCAGCCTCGCGGACGTCGGGGTGCTTGAGCAGCGCCCCCTCGACCTCGACCGCGCTGATGGTCCAGCCCGCGGAGATGATGACGTCGTCGGCGCGGCCGCCGTGGTAGAAGCAGCCCTCCGCGTCGGTCCAGCCGCGGTCCTTGGTGGGAAACCACCCGTCGCGCCGCCTCACCTTGATCTCGCCCACCTCGTCCGGATCGCAGCGCGTGCCGTCGGGGCGCTGCACCTCGACCTGCTGCCCGGGCACCGGCTTGCCGAGCGAGCCCGGCTTCACCGCGAAGTCGGGCGCGCCGGGGTACGAGGCGAGGATCACCCCCACCTCGGTGGTGCCGTACATGCTGCACACCGGCGTCCGGAACGTCTCCTCCGCGAAGGCCCGCGTGGCCTCGTCGATGGGCTCGCCGGTGAAGGAGAGCTTGCGGATCGCGTAGCGGTAGCGGCCCGCGGTGCCCGCGCTCTTCATCATGCGGTAGTGGGTGGCCGCGGCGGAGAGGTTGGTGATCCGGTGCTCGGCGAGCGCGCGCAGCAGCCGGTCCGCGTCGAACTTGCCCGCGAAGGCGCCGGTGGTGACGCCGAGGGCGAGGGGGCCCAGCGTCCCGTGCCAGAGACCGTGGCCCCACGCGGGCGAGGAAGGACAGAAGAACTCGTCGCCCGGCCGGATGCCGGTGCCGTAGAGCGCGGCCACCATCAGGGTCACGATGCTGCGGTGGGTGTGCTTCACCGCCGCGGGCAGCTCGCGCGTGGTGCCGGAGGTGTACTGGAACACCGCCAGATCGTCCGCGCGAGTGGCGGGCGCGTAGCGGTCCGGATGGCCCGCGAGCGCGGCGGCGAACCTCTCGTCGGCCACCACCGTCTCCAGGCCCGGCACGCCGCGCGCGAGGTCGGCCTGCGACGGCGAGACCAGCAGCAGCCGGGGCGAGCAGTCGTCGATGCGCAGGCGCAGGCCGTCGGGGCCGAAGAGGGTGAAGAGCGGCACCGCGATCGCCCCGCGCTTGATGGCCCCGAAGAGGCCGGCGTAGAACGGAGCCGACGGCTCGAGCATGATGCCGACGCGGTCGCCCGCCCCGATCCCCCGCGCGGCCAGGAAGTGGGCGAATCGAGACGACGCGGCCGCGAGGGCGCCGAAGGTGAGCGTCTCGTCGTGCCCGCCGTGCTCGGGCGCGTGCACGATGCGCACCGCGGCCCGGGCGGCCGGATGGCGGTCGATGCACTCGTGCGCGATGTTGAGCCGCTCGCGGTCCCCGTCGAAGAGCTCCCAGAGGCGGGCGGGAGAGCAGAGGCGCTGGGCGTCCGCGTACGAGACGTGCTCGGTGAGCGCGGCCATCTCGTTCATACTACATTGACTCACGCGGGACCACGGGCTACTGTTCGGCCCCGGGAGGCCCATCATGACAGGAACGCAGAAGGTCGCCGTCGTCACCGGAGCGAGCAGCGGGATCGGCAAGGCCAGCGCCCTGGCCCTCATGAAGCAGGGCTACGCGGTGGTGTTCTCGGGCCGCCGCAAGGAGCTGCTGGAGGCCGCCGCCGCCGAGGGCAAGGGCACGCCGGGGAAGTCCCTGGTGGTGCAAACCGACGTGACCAGCCACGAGTCGATCAAGGCGCTCTTCGCCAAGACCAAGGAGACCTTCGGGCGCCTCGACGTGCTCTTCAACAACGCGGGCGGCGGCGCGCCGCCGGTGCTGTTCGAGGACCTCACCTACGACCAGTGGCAGAACGTGGTGAACGCCAACCTGACCGGCGTCTTCCTGTGCAGCCAGGAGGCGTTCAAGATCATGAAGGCGCAGAACCCGATGGGCGGGCGCATCATCAACAACGGCTCGATCTCGGCCCACGCCCCGCGCCCGAACTCCGCGCCCTACACCGCGACCAAGCACGGGGTCACCGGCCTCACCAAGGTGTGCGCGCTGGACGGCCGCAAGTACGATATCGCGTGTGGCCAGATAGATATCGGCAACGCGGGCACTCCCATGACCGAGCGCATGGCCAAGGGCGTGCCGCAGGCCAACGGCACCACCGCGGTGGAGCCCACCATGAACGTGCAGGCGGTGGCCGACGCGGTGGTGTACATGTCGAGCCTGCCGCTCGACGCCAACGTCCTCTTCCTCACCGTGATGGCCACGAAGATGCCGTTCGTGGGGCGCGGCTAGAGGACGATCCCGCCCGCCCGCAGCTCGGCGGGGGCGAACCCCAGCTCGTCCACCAGCACCGCGCGGTTGTGCTCGCCGAGGCGCGGGCCCGCGTGGCGGATGCCGCCCGGGGTCGCGGAGAGGCGGCCGATGGCGTTCTGCATGCGCAGCGGGCCCAGCTCGGCATCGTCCACCGTCGCGATCGAGCCGCGCGCGCGGTAGTGCGGGTCGGCCAGCACCTCGTCCACGCCGCGCACCGGCGCCGCCACCGCCTCCGCCGCGTCCAGGCGCGCGAGCAGGTCGGCCTGGTCGAAGCGGGCGACGGCGGCCTGCAGCGCGTCGTCGAGGGCCTCCACGTTGGCCAGGCGCGCCTGGTTGTCGCGGAAGCGCGCATCCGCGGGCAGCTCCGGCACGCCCAGGCTCCGGCAGAGCCGCTCGAAGACCGAGGGCGAGGCGCCGGAGAGCGCGATCCAGCGGCCGTCGCGGGTGCGGTACGTGTTGCGCGGGGCGATCAGCGGGGTGCGGCTCCCGGTGCGCCCCTGCACGAGACCGAGCTGGTCGAACTCGATCAGCTGCGGGCCCATCACGGTGAGCAGCGGCTCGTAGATCGCCAGGTCCACGATCTGGCCGCGGCCGCCGCGGGCCGCGCGGCCCTGCAGCGCGGCCAGGGTGAGGAAGGCGCCGGCCAGGCCCGCGGTGGCGTCGGCCAGCGCAAAGCCGGGCAGGAGCGGCGGGCCGTCGGCCTCGCCGTTGATGGCCGCGAAGCCGGACGCGGCCTCCGCGCTGGTGCCGAAGCCGGGCCGGTCGCGCTCGGGGCCGGTCTGGCCGAAGCCGGTCACGCGCGTCAGCACCAGGCCCGGGTTCGCGGCGCTCAGGACGTCGTAGCCGAGCCCCCACTTCTCGAGCGTGCCGGGCCGGAAGTTCTCGATCATGGCGTCGGCCCGCGCGGCGAGGCGACGGACGATCTCCGCGCCCAGAGGCGTGTGGAGATCCGCGGTCACCGCGCGCTTGTTGCGGTTGAGCATCTTGAAGTAGAGGCCCACGCCGTCCTTGACCGCGCCCCACGCGCGCAGGCCGTCGCCGCGCGGATGCTCGACCTTGATGACGTCGGCGCCGTAGTCGCCCAGGTACATCGCGGCGGTGGGGCCCGCGATCAGCGAGGAGCAGTCGAGCACCCGCAGGCCCGCGAGCGGGCCCCGGCTCGTGGTCTCGTGGGTCTGTTCCGGATCCGGAACCGATTGCGTATTCACGAACCGCCATGCTACGGTTCCTGGCGATGGTGTCAAGCGCCGCGACGCGGGGGACGGAGCGGACGGGCGGGCACCGGGCGGTGGCCCGGGCGCTCGACATCCTGGAGAGGCTCTCCGCCCGCCCGGCCGGGGCGAGCCTGACCGAGCTGGCCCAGGCCCTCGGCGCGCCCAAGACCAGCCTGCTCCCGCTGCTGCGCACCCTGGTGGGGCGCGGGTACGCGACCCGCGGCGAGTCCGGACGCTACGCGGCGGGGCCGCGCTGGCTCGCCGCGGGCGCGCGGGGGGTGGCCGCCCCGCCGGACCTGGTCGAGGCCGCCCACCCGGTCTTGCAGACCCTCACCCGCGAGACCGGCGAGACCACCTTCGTGGCGGTGCTGCCGCCGGAGCACTCGGAGCTGGTCTACGTGGACAAGGTGGAGAGCCCGCAGCGCATCCGCTACAGCGCGGAGCTGGGCGAGCGGCGGCCGCTCTACTGCACCGCCACCGGCCTCGGCCTCTTCGCGTTCCTGGAGCCGGCCCGACGTGACGACCTGGTGCGGACGCTCCACCTGACGCGCCACACCCGGCGCACCACCACCAGCCGCGACCTGTTGCGCCGGCGGCTGGAGGCGATCCGCAGCGCGGGCGTGGTGGTCACGGTGGACGAGTTCGTGATCGGAGCGGGCGGCGCGGCGGCCCCGGTGTACGGCCGCGACGGCCGCCTGGTCGCGGCGTGCGCGGTGACCGGCCCCACCGCCCGCATCCACGCCGGCCGGCGGCGCTTCGCGGAGGCGGTCCGGCGCGCGGCGGCGGAGATCTCGGAGCGACTGGTGCATCCGCATAGGCTGGCGCAGCCGCATGTGAGGACGCGATGAGCGGGATCGACGAGGCGACGGATCCGGCGGCGCTGATCGAGGCGTACTACGACGCGGGCTGGACCGACGGCCTGCCGGTGGTGCCGCCGTCGGACGCCTCCATCGCGGCGATGCTGGCCGTGGCGGGGCTCGAGGGCCACGAGGAGCTGGGCGTGATCGCGGGCCGCAACGCGGTGGTGCTGGCCGAGAAGGCCGCGATCAACGCGGTGATGGCCGGCTGCCGCCCCGAGTACATGCCGGTGGTGGTGGCGGCGGTGAAGAGCCTGTGCGCTCCCGCCTTCGCCTACCACGGTCCGGCCAGCAGCACCGGCGGCTCCGCGATGGCCCTCGTGGTGAACGGGCCCGCCGCGAAGCGCCTCGGCATCAACAGCGGCAACAACGCCTTCGGGCAGGGGCATCGCCCCAACGCCACCATCGGGCGCGCGGTGCGCCTCATCATGATGAACGTGATGAACACGCGGCCGGGTTTGCTCGACCGCGCCACCCTCGGCAACCCGGGCAAGTACTCCTTCTGCTTCGCGGAGCACGAGGAGGACCATCCGTGGGAGCCGCTGCACGTCTCGCGCGGCCTCCGGCCCGAGGACAGCGCGGTCACCCTGATCGCGTCGAACAGCCTCTACCAGGTCTACAACCACCTGGCCGCCGAGCCGGAGCCGCTGCTCTATTGCTTCGCGGACGCGCTCGCCAACGTGGGCACGTCGAACCTGCTCGGCTTCAACGAGACGTTGATCGTCTTCGCGGGCGAGCACCAGGAGGTATTGCAGAAGGCGGGCTGGAGCCGCCTCGACGTGCAGCGCTTCCTGATCGAGCACACCCGCCGGCCGGTGGCCGACTACAAGCGGGGCGCGCGCCTGCCGGGCGAGATCGCCCCTGGCGACGAGACCACGCTGCGCTACCGCTTCGAGCGGCCGGAGGACATCCTGATCGCCTTCGCGGGCGGCCGCGCCGGGAGCTGGTCCGCCTGCCTGCCCGGGTGGGGCACCAAGTGGACCCGCGCGGTGACCACGCGCATCGAGATCCCAGGAGGGACGTCATGAAGCTCTTCGATCCCACGTCGAAGCCGGTGGACCGGGGCCTCACGCTGGCCCCGCGGCCGGCGAGCCCGCGCGGCCTGCGCCTCGGGCTGGTGGAGAACACCAAGTTCAACGCGAAGCCGATCCTCGAGAAGCTCGCCGAGCGGCTCGGCCGGCGGCACCAGACGACGGTGACTTTTCGTACCCGCAAGCGCTCCGCTTCTCACGAGGTCGACGGCGACGCGATCAAGGCGCTGCGCGCGCAGTGCGACCTGGTCATCTCCGGCATCGGCGACTGAGGGTCGTGCAGCTCGAGCAGTGTGCTCGACGCGATCCTGATGGAAGAGCAGGGGGTGCCGGCCATCGCCATCGTCACCGCCCCGTTCCGCAACACCGGCCGGGCCATGGCCGAGAGCTGGGGCAAGGCGGGCTATCCGTTCCTCGACATGCCGCATCCGATCGCCAACCTCACCGACGCCCAGCTGGAGGAGCGCTGCGACCGCCTGGTCGAGCAGGTGGAGGAGTGGCTGGGATTCGAGGGGCACTGACGTAGAATCGCTCGTGTGAGCCGCATCCGCTACGACCGGCTGCCCACCGAGCGCGTCAACCCCGAGAGCGGCAAGCTCGACCGCCTCTCCGCCACGCAGATCGCGCGGCTGATGAACCGCGCCGACCGCCGCGCGGTGCGCGCGGTGGGGCGCGCCGCGCCCGCCATCGGCCGCGCGGCGGACCTCATCGTCCGCGCGCTCTCCCGCCGCGGACGGCTCATCTTCGTGGGCGCCGGCACCAGCGGGCGCCTGGGCGTGATCGAGGCCGCGGAGTGCCCGCCCACGTTCGACACGCCACCCTCGCTGGTGCAGGCGATGATCGCCGGCGGCAGGCGCACCGTGTTCCGCTCCGCGGAGGGCGCGGAGGACGACGGCCCCGACGGCGCGCGCCAGATCCGCCGGCGCGTGCGGGCGGGCGACGTGGTGGTGGGCATCGCGGCGAGCGGGGTGACCCCGTTCGTGCGCGGCGCATTGAAGGAGGCGCGCCGCCGCGGCGCGGCCACCGCGCTGGTCACCTGCAATCCTCAGGTGCCCGCCTCCGCCGCGCGCGTGGTGATCGCGCTGGCCGTCGGCCCCGAGGTGCTGACCGGCTCCACGCGGCTGAAGGCCGGCACCGCCACCAAGCTCGCGCTGAACACGCTCACCACCGCGTCGTTCGCGCGCCTGGGCAAGGTCTACGGCAACCGCATGGTTGACCTGCGGCCGCGGTCGGCGAAGCTGCGCGCCCGCGCGCTGCGCCTGGTCGTGCAGCTGGGGCGCGTGAGCCCGCGCGAGGCGGAGAGGCTGCTGAAGGCCTCGGGCGCCAGCGCCAAGGTCGCGATCGCCATGGCGCGCCTCGGCGTCGACGCGAAGGAGGCGCGCCGCCGGCTCAAGGCGGCCGCCGGCTCCCTCCGCACCGCACTGAAGTAGGGGGTCAGAGAATGTAAGACCTGACCCCGGCCTAGGCTGCCACGGGCCCTCGAGCTAGCGCTTCATCAGCGCCATGGCCGCCTTGGCCTTCTCCGACGCCTCCGCGCCGTTGCCCGCCTGACACGCATCGTCGGCCTGCTTCACGAGCAGCGCGGCGCGCTTCAGGTCCTCCGGCACCGGGGCGGTCTCGACCGCGGGCGGGGCCTCCTTGTCCTGCTCGGCGGGCTGGCCGGGTTGGCCCGGCTGCACCGGCTGGCCGGATTGCGCGGGCTGCCCTGGCTGCGGCTGGGTGCCGGGCTTTCCCTTCCCCTGCGCATCGGGCTGACCCGGCTGCGCCGGCTGGCCCTTGGCTCCCGGCTGGGGCAGCGCGTTCGGGGGCACGTTACGGGGCATCTGCTTGAGGTCCTGGTCGTTCTTCGCGGCGGCGGCCTTCAGGAGCATCGCCTGGGCCGCATCGACGTCGGGACAGGAGGGAGCAGATCCCACCGGGCCCACCAGGGCAGCCGACGACATCAGGCCGAAGCTGGCGACCATCCCGGCAATTTTCCTCACGCGCGTCCTCCCGTGGGTAAAAGGGGCGGCATCGATTGTGCCAGGGGAGGAAGCGCGTGAAATCGGGCGGTGCGGCCGGGGATGGCAGGAGAGACGCCCCGGTGGGCGGTCAGGAGGACAGAGTAATGCTTTCACGCCTAGGGCCCGGCGCCCGGGGCGACGTCTCACCCCGAGGCCGGGCCCATTGTTTGCGAAGCCGCCTGCCTTACGGCAGGGGCGGAGGGGAAGACATCGGCGGAAGCCCCGGATATCTCGGGCTCGCTATCGGCTCAGGCAGTAGGTTCTCGCCTGTCATGCCCCTCAGACGGCGGCCGGGGCCGACTTATTTACGAGTGGCTGGGGCCGGCGGTGTCCTCGGCGCGGACGGGGGTCTTGCCGCGCAGGAAGTCGAAGTCGCAGCCCTCGTGCGCCTGGAGCACGTGGTCCAGGAAGAGGCGGCCGTAGCCGCGCGAGTAGTGCGGGGGCCGCGGCTTCCAGCGCTCTCGGCGGCGGGCCAATTCGTCGTCGGACACTCGGAGAGTCAGCCGGCGGTTGGGGATGTCGAGCTCGATGATGTCGCCGTTCTCCACCAGCGCGAGCGGCCCGCCCGCCTCCGCCTCCGGCGAGACGTGCAGGACCACGGTGCCGTACGACGTCCCGCTCATGCGCGCGTCCGAGATGCGCACCATGTCCTTCACGCCCTTCTGGAGCAGCTTCCTGGGGATCGGCGCCGCGCCCCACTCCGGCATGCCGGGCGCGCCCTTCGGCCCCACGCGCTTGAGCACCAGCACGCAGCTCTCGTCCACGTCGAGGGCGGGGTCGTCGATGCGGGCGTGGAGATCGGCGTGGTCCTCGAACACCACCGCGCGCCCGCGATGGGTGAGCAGGTGCGGGGAGGCCGCCGACTGCTTCAGCACCGCCCCGTTCGGGCAGAGGTTGCCGGTGAGGATCGCGGTGCCGCCCTCGCTCAGGATCGGCATCGCGAGCGTGCGGATCACGTCCGGGTTGTAGTTGACCGCGTCCGCGTTGTTCTCCGCGAGGGTCTTGCCGGTGATGGTGAGCGCGCCGCCGTGCAGGATCGGCAGCAGCTCCTTCAGCACCACCGGCAGGCCGCCCGCGTAGAAGAAATCCTCCATGAGGTACTTCCCCGACGGGCGGACGTTCAGCAGCATCGGAGTGGTGCGCGACAGCTCGTCGAAGCGGGCGAGCGGCAGGTCGACGCCGGCGCGTCCCGCGATCGCGATCAGGTGGATGATCGCGTTCGTGGAGCCGCCGATGGCCATGCCGGTGCGGACCGCGTTGTCGAAGGCCTCGCGGGTGAGGATCCTCGACGGCTTGAGGTCCTCGCGCACCATCTCCATGATGCGCCGCCCCGACATCTCGGCCAGCGCCATCCGCCGCGAGTCGGCGGCGGGGATCGCGGCGTTGCCGGGCAGGGTCATGCCGAGGGTCTCGGCCATCGACGCCATCGTGGAGGCGGTGCCCATCACCATGCAGTGCCCGGCGGAGCGCGAGAGGCACGACTCGATCTCGCAGAACTCCTCCTCGCTGAGGCGGCCCGCCCGCCGCTCGGCCCAGAAGCGCCAGTTGTCGGTGCCGGAGCCGATGTCCTGGTCGCGCCAGCGCCCGCGCAGCATCGGCCCGCCGGTCACCATGATGGCGGGCACGTCGGCGGAGGCGGCGCCCATCAGCATGGCCGGCGTGGTCTTGTCGCAGCCGGAGAGCAGCACCACGCCGTCGAGCGGGTAGGCGCGGATGCACTCCTCCACGTCCATCGCCATCAGGTTGCGGAAGAGCATGGTGGTGGGCTTCATGAGGATCTCGCCCAGCGAGATGGTCGGGAACTCCAGCGGGAAGCCGCCCGCGGAGAGCACTCCGCGCTTCACCGCCTCCGCCACCTGACGCAGGTGCGCGTTGCAGTTGGTCAGCTCGGACCAGGAGTTGGCGATGCCGATCACCGGGCGGCCGTCGAACATGAGCTCGCTGAAGCCCTCGGCCTTGATCCACGAGCGGTGGGAGAAGCCGTCGAGGTCCTTCTTGCCGAACCAGTTGTGGCTGCGGAGGGTGGGCGTGCTCACGAGCGGTCTCCTGACGGCAGTGGCCGGCTGATGGTCGTCATCACCAGGCTCAGCTCGGCCACGACGTCGTGGTCGTCGAAGGTGATGGTGAGGACCTTGTTCGCGGTCTCGAGGGTCGCGGGCGCCAGCCGCTCGCTGCGCGAGTAGCCGTAGACGTACGCGCGTCGGCCCGGCACCGTCGCCTGGGGCGTGGGGTAGATGAACTGGCCGGTCGGCGGGCCGGCGATGGCGAGCACCTCGGTGCGGGTGGTCTCCCCCCGCTTGATGCGCTTGACCACCTTCTCGTCGAAGGCGGTCTCGTCGGCGCCGAAGGAGCTCGAGTAGTCGAAGCCGACCAGGCGCCCGTCGTAGAACGAATAGGTCATCGCGCGCGCCGGGATGACGCCCGTCCGGGGCTCCGCATACGTGTACTGGAGCGTCGTCACGACCCGGTCGCCGACCCTGGAGGTGGTCTGCCCGTACGGGTTGCCGAACCGCTGGCGGATCTCCGCCTCCGTCGTGCTGCCCAGGGCGAACGAGGCCGGATCCGGCCGGGCGAAGTCGGCCCCCAGGAGACATAGCCCGGCCACGACCAGCGCGACGAACCGGACGCACGCGGAGGGCAGTGGCGGCATGTCGGCCGCCCCACGCTATAGCGAGCGGCGGTGCAGGTCAACCTCGGCCGGGTGGGGCCCGGCGGGCCGGTATAGAATGACGGGCGACCCCCAGGGCAAGGAGACAACGGCGATGAGGCTAGCGGGCAAGGTGGCGGTGGTGACCGGCGGCGGCGCCGGGATCGGACGCGGCATCGTGCTGTGCATGGCCCGGGAGGGCGCCGACATCGCCATCCCGGACATCCAGGACGCCAACGCCCAGGCGGTGCTGAAGGAAGTGCTGGCCATGGGCCGCAAGGCGGTCTCGATGCGCTGCGACGTCACGAAGACGGCCGACGTGCAGGCCGCGGTCGAGCGCATCAAGAAGGACCTGGGCCGGATCGACATCCTGGTGAACAACGCGGGCATGGCCTCCGCCCCCGGCATGCCGTTCACCAACAACTCCGAGGAGGACTGGGACCGCACCTACCAGGTCAACCTCAAGTCGGTCTTCCTCATGTGCAAGGCGCTCGCGCCCTACTTCATCGAGCGCAAGGCCGGGCGCATCATCAACATCGCCTCCATCGCGGGCCCGCTCGCCGCGATGACCATGCCGCCCTACTCGGTGGCCAAGGGCGGGGTCATCACGTTCACGCGGGTCATCGCCAGGGAGCTGGCCCCGCACGGGGTCACCGTGAACGCGATCTGCCCCGGCGTGCTGTGGACCGCGTTCTGGGAGAACCTCGCCCAGTACATCGCGGACACCAACCCCGCCTTCAAGGGCATGACCGCGCGGCAAGTGTTCGACAAGCGGGTGGGCGACGTCATCCCCATGAAGCGCGAGCAGACGCCGGAGGACATCGGGCACGCCGCGGTGTTCCTCGCCTCCGAGGAGGCGCGCAACATCACCGGGCAGGCCCTGAACGTCGACGGCGGCTCGGTCATGCACTAGATGACGCCCCGCCGGCTCGCCCCCGCCCTGATCGCGCTGGCGCTGGTGGCCTGCGCGGGCGCGGCGCGGGCCCAGGCCGAGCGGGACGCCAAGGCGGCCGCGGAGCCGGTGGTGAAGCAGCTGGAGGCGTTCCGCCGCGACGACTACGACACCGCCTACACCTTCGCCTCCGACGAGATCCGGAGCCAGTTCGACCGGCGGAGCTTCGAGGCGATGGTGCGACGCGGATATCCGGAGATCGCGAGCTCCACGTTCGCCCTGGTCACGCGCACCGAGCTCGGCCCCGAGGGCCTCGCCTACGTGACCATCAAGATCCGGGGGAGCAACGGGCAGGCGGTCGAGGGACTCTACGAGCTGGTGTGGCAGAACGGGTGGAAGATCAACGGCGTGGCCACGCGGCCCGACGCGGGGGTGATCTAGATGGATTTCGATTTCACGCCGGAGCAGCAGACCTTCCGCCGGGAGGTGCGCGCCTGGCTGGCCGAGCACGTGCCGGCCGACCTCAAGGACAAGGGCTTCGCGTCCTCGCGGGCGGACGTCAACGAGGTGAAGCGCCTGCGCGAGTGGCAGCGCACGCTCCACAAGGCGGGCTACGTGGGGATGGACTGGCCCGCCGAGTACGGCGGCCGCGGCGCCTCCATCATGGAGTCGATCATCCTCTACGAGGAGATGTCGCGCGCGGGCAGCCCCCAGCCGCTGAATCGGAGCGGGCTCAGCATGCTGGGCCCCACGCTCATGAAGCACGGCACGCCGGCCCAGCGCGCCCGGCACCTCGACCGCATCCTGACCGCGGAGGACATCTGGTGCCAGGGCTTCTCGGAGCCCAACGCGGGCAGCGACCTCGCCAACCTCCAGACCCGCGCGGTGCTGGACGGCGACCACTACGTGCTGAACGGGCAGAAGGTGTGGACCAGCATGGCCCACGTGGCCGCGTGGGGCTTCTTCCTGGTGCGCACCGATCCCACCGCGGCCAAGCACAAGGGCATCACGTTCCTGCTCGTCGACATGAAGAGCCCCGGCCTCACCATCCGGCCGCTGCGCCAGATCACCGGCGAGGCCGAGTTCAACGAGGTGTTCCTCGAGAACGTGCGCGTGCCGGCTTCAAATGTCGTGGGCAAGGTCAACGAGGGCTGGGGGGTGGCGCTCACCACCCTGGCCTACGAGCGCGACGTGCTCACCATGATCCGCCACATCAGCCTGCGCACCGCGCTCCACAAGCTGCTCTCGCTGGCCAAGCGCACGATGAAGAACGGGCGGCCCGCCGCCGAGGACCCGGTGGTGCGCCAGAAGATCGCCGCGCTCTCCATCGGGGAGCGAGTGCTACAGCTGAACGGCTACCGCAGCCTCACCAAGATCTTGAAGGGCGGCGTGCCGGGGCCGGAGGGCTCGACCTCCAAGCTCTTCTGGAGCCTGCTCGACCAGGACCTGGCCGAGGTGGCCACCGAGATCATCGGCCCCTACTCGCAGCTGAAGGCGGGGACGCCGCTCGCCCCCGACGACGGCGAGTGGGAGTTCTACTGCCTCCTGGCCCGCGGCAGCGGCATCCGGGCGGGCACCACCGAGATCCTGCGCAACATCCTGGGCGAGCGCGTGCTCGGCCTGCCGAAGGACTAGTCCAAGGAGAGACGACCCATGGCCGACAGCGAGCTGCTCTACGAGGTGAAGGACCGCATCGCCACCATCACGCTCAACCGCCCGGACAAGATGAACGCCTTCACCGGGCCCATGATCGAGCGCTGGGCCGCCTCGCTGCAGGAGGCGCAGCGCGACTCCAGCGTGAACGTGGTGATCGTGACCGGCGCGGGCAAGGCCTTCTGCTCGGGCGGCGACGTGGGCCGCATGGGCAGCGGCGATCCCACCCCGCTCGACAACAAGAACGGCCTCTGGGAGCACATCCACAACGTGCCGCGGACCCTCGAGGCGATGGACAAGCCGGTGATCGCCATGGTCAACGGGGTGACCGTCGGCGCCGGAATGGGCATGTCGCTCATGTGCGACATGCGGATCGCCTCCGACCAGGCCCGCTTCTCCACCGGCTACGTGCGGGTGGGCCTGGTGCCGGGCGACGGCGACACCTACTTCCTGCCACGGCTGATCGGCACCGCCAGGGCCCTCGAGCTCCTGTGGACCGCGGACTTCATCGAGGCGCCCAAGGCGCTCGAGCTCGGCATCGTCAACCGGGTGGTGCCGCACGACAAGCTCGCCGAGGAGACCTACGCCTTCGCGCGCCGGGTGGCCGACGGGCCGCAGATACCTATCAGAATGATAAAGAGGCTGGTTTACCAGTCGATGCGGCTCGACCTGCGCACGCACCTCGACCTGGTCTCCTCGCACATGGCGGTGGTGCGCGAGACCGCGGACCACAAGGAAGGCGTGCAGGCCTTCAAGGACAAGCGGCCGGCGAAGTTTCAGGGGCGCTAGCTGGACCGGCGCGCCTTCATCGGCACGCTCGGAGGGGGCGCCGTCGCGGCGGCGCGCGGCGTCGCGGGGGCGCAGCCCGCGCGCAAGCCGGCCCGGATCGGCGTGCTCGGGCTGGCCGCCACCGCGGACCTGGTTGGCCCGCAGCCGCGCAGCGCGTCCACCACCGCCCTCCTCGCCGGAATGCGCGAGCTGGGCTACGTGTACGGCGATCACTTCGTGACCGAGCCCCGCGGCGCGCACGCGCAACCGCAGCGCTTCCCCGACCTGGTCACCGAGCTGCTCCGGGCACAGGTCGACGTCATCGTGGCCGTCGGTCCGGCCCTGCCCATGCTGAAACGGGCCACTACGACGGTGCCGGTGGTGATGGCGGCCGCCGTGGATCCAGTCGCACAGGGATTCGCGCAGAGCCTCGGGCGTCCCGGCGGGAACTTCACCGGACTCAGCCTGCAGTCGCTGGAGATCACCGGGAAGCGGCTCGAGCTGATGAAGGAGCTGGTGCCAGGCGCGGCGACCTTGGCCGTGCTCTGGAACCGCTCGAGCGAGCCCAGCTGGCAGGCGGCCCAGGCGACGTTGCGCCAGCTGCGCTGGAACGCGTTCTCCTTGGAGATCCACAACGTGGACGAGATCGACAGCGCGCTCCGCAAAGCTGTTGCGGCGAAGGCGGGCGCTCTCCTGGTCTTCGCCGCCAGCGCCCTCTACCCTCACGCCCAGCGGGTCACGGACCAGGTGGCGAAGCACCGGCTGCCCGCGATGTACGAGCTGCGCTCGTACGTGGAGGCGGGAGGGCTCGTCTCCTACGGCGCAGACATCAACGACATCTGGCGCCGTTCGGCGGTCTTCGTGGACAAGATCCTGAAGGGTTCGCGGCCCGCCGATCTGCCCATCGAGCAGCCCTCCGAGTTCGAGCTGGTGATCAACCTCAAGGCGGCGCGCGCGCTCGGCCTCACGGTGCCGCAGGCGATGCTGCTGCGCGCCGAAGAGGTCATCCAGTGATCAGCACGATCGACAGCGCGAGCAGCACCCCCATCGTCACGTTGAACGTGCGGAGCCGGCCGGGGCTCTTCAGCACGCGGTGCACGCCCGCGCCGAAGGCGAGCCAGACGAAGCACGCGGGCAGCGCCGCGATCACGAAGAGCCCGCCGAGGGCCGCCGCCTGGCCCAGCGGGCGTCCCGCGTCGGCGTGGAGGAACGTGCCCGCCGCGCTCGCGGTCACGAGCCACGACTTCGGGTTCACCCACTGGAAGACCGCGGCTCCCACGAAGCCGACCGGATCGCCGCGGCCGACGGTGTCGTCGAGACTCGACGAGGTGGCGATCTTCCAGGCCAGCCACAGCAGGAACGCGGCGCCCGCCCAGTGCAGCCCGCGCAGGACGAGTGGATACGACAGCACCGCGCTCCCCAGGCCGAGCGGCACCAGGAACATCATGAGCCCCATGCCCGCGGTGACGCCGAACAGGCACGGCAGTCCGCGCCAGACGCCCGCGTTGGCGCCCGCCGTGGTCAGCATCACGTTGCTCGGGCCCGGGGTCACCGCCGCCACCACCGCGAAGAGCAGGAACGCCACCGCTTGCTCGGTGTTCATATGACTCAACAGACCAGATCCGGCGGCGCGGGTCTTGAACGTTCGTGCAGGACGGAGGGCGAGGCCTGGATCGCCAGCGAGGGGCCGGTGGGCGGCGTGGAGCGCTTCCGCGCCTGGCTCGGCCGCGAGGCCTACGACAAGCACCGGCACGACACCTACGCGATCGGCCTGACCGACCGCGGCGTGCAGGTGTTCGACTACCGGGGCGCGGAGCGGGTGAGCCTGCCCGGCCAGGTGGTGGTGCTGCACCCCGACGAGCGGCACGACGGCCGCGCCGGCACCCGTGACGGCTTCGGCTACCGGATCGTCTACGTGGAGCCCGTCCGCATCGCGGAAGCCCTGCGCTCTCTCGCCGGCCACGCGCGCCCGCTGCCGTTCGTGCGCGAGTCGGTCGCGCGGCACGCCGCGCTCGCCCGCGCGGTGCGCCGCGCCTTCGCGTCCCCGCTGGACGAGCTGGCCGCCGACGCCCTGGTTGCGGAGATCGCGCAAGGGCTGCTGGCCGGCGAGGGCGCCGCGCCCGTCGCTCCGCGCCTGGACGCCGCCGCGGTGGAGCGCGCCCGCCAGCTCCTGGACGCGGAGCGCACGCGCCCCGTGCGTTCGCGCGAGCTGGAGGCGGCCAGCGGCCTCAGCCGCTACGAGCTGGCCCGCCAGTTCCGCCTCGCGCTCGGCACGAGCCCGCATCGCTACCTGCTGATGCGGCGCCTGGACACCGCCCGCGAGGCGATGCACCGGGGCCGGCCGCTGGCCGAGGTGGCCGACGAGGTCGGCTTCGCCGACCAGGCCCACTTCACGCGCGTGTTCAAGGCCGCGTCCGGGCTGACGCCGGGCCGCTACCGCGCGCTGCGCGCCCGCTCCGAGTAGGGAAGCGCATGGGCGATCGTCACGCGCTGATGGCGGCGGTGATGATCCTCGTGGTGGGCTTCACGACCGCGCTGTGGATCTACCTGTCCGCCGCGCCGCCGCCCGACCCCTCGGAGATTGGCCTCAACGAGTCCAAGCCGTACCAGCGCCAGGTCGAGCTCTACGGCGGGAAGGCCAACGTGCTGGCCATCGAGGCGATGGACTGGCTCCGCAGCCTCGCGCACGGCCGGCGCCTGGCGATCACGGTGGCGTGCGTCACCGTGATCGTGGCGGCCGGGTTCTGGCTGTTCGCGGACGTGCCCCGCGATTCCGCCTAGCGCGCCCCCCTCAGCGCGCCGAGGGGAACCGCGGCGGCCGCTTCTCCCGGATGGCGGCCGCTCCCTCGCGCACGTCCTCGCCCATGAACGTGAGCATCTCCAGCGCGATCGACTGGTCGAAGATCGGGCCCGCCATGCGCAGCCAGTTGTTGAGCGAGCGCTTGGTCCAGCGGATCGCCTGCTGGGCGCCGGTGGCCAGCCTGTCCGCCACCTCGAAGGCCTTCGGCATCAGCTCCGCCGGCGGCACGCAGAGGCTCACCAGCCCGATCCGCTCGGCCTCGCGCCCGTCGATGAAGTCGGAGGTGAGCAGGTAGTACTTGGCCTTGGCCATGCCGCAGAGGAGCGGCCACACGATCGCGGCGTGATCGCCCGCCACCACCCCGAGGCGGGTGTGGCCGTCGGTGAAGCGCGCGGTCTCGGAGATGATGCTGATGTCCGAGAGCAGCGCGACCACCAGCCCCGCCCCCACCGCCACGCCGTTGATCGCCGAGACCACCGGCTTGTCGAGGTTGATCATGTTGTAGACGATGTCGGACGCCTCGCGGAGGGTCCGCTCGATGCGCTTCGGATCGCGCGCGTTCGCCTCCACCATGTCGAGGTCGCCCCCCGCCGAGAACGCCCGTCCCGCCCCGGTGACCACCGCCACCCGCGCATCGTCGTCGGCGTCCAGCGTGAGCCAGATCTGGGTCAGCTCCCAGTGGAGCCGGTCGTTGGTCGCGTTCAGCACCTCCGGCCGGTTGATCGTGATGAGCACCACGCCGTGGGGCCGGCGCTCGAAGGTCAGGTGCTGGTAGTCGCGGTAGTCCATTGGTCGGTCTCCCATTCCCGGGTCGATTGGCCGGCGTGCGGTCTGCCGGATTATCGACCGCGGGGCGCTGCTCCTCAAGCGCTCGGCGTGGCCCTCGGGTGCAGCACCGCGAGCGCCCAGCCGAGGTCCAGTCGCTCGCCGAGCCACGTGGGACGTGCGGTCTTCCCGTCGAGGTGAAGGCCCTCGGCCGCATGAGACGCCCTGAGGGCGGAGACCGGGTCGACGGGAGCCACCACCGCCGGAGGCACGTCCGGCAGTACGTGGCCGTCGGGCTGCAAGAACTCGAGCGTGCCATCCGACGCCGGCCGGATGCGGTGCCCGTCCTCGTGAACCGCGCGGTGATGACGACGGCAGAGCAGGACGAGGTTTCCGAGGGTGGTGGGGCCACCCTGGGCCCAGTGCTGGATGTGATGGCCCTCGCCCAGGCGTGAGCTGCACCCCGGAAAGCGGCAGGTTCTGTCCCGATGCAGCAGGGCTCGTCGGAGGGCGGGCGGGATAGTACGAGTGCGGGCGCCTATCTCCACTGCGCGGCCATCCTGGTCGTGTCGCATCACCACCCGGCTGGCGTCGCAGGCGAGGCGCTGCGACGTTCCCGCGGGAACGTGGCCCATCTCTTCGAGCTCGGATTGGCCGAGTCCCTTCGGATCCGTCAGCACGGCGGCGTCGACGTGAACCACGACCTGGTAGCGCTCGCCCGGCGCCCCGGGGTCGAGCTCATGGTGCAAGGCGGTCTCGGCGAGCAGGGCCAGGGCATCGGCTTGCTGCTGCACCCTGGTCGGTCTATCGACGACCTGGCCTCGTGGGCCTGGCCGCGATCGCTGATAGAGGGTCTCGCGGGCGGCATCGAGCGCTCGGATGAGCAGGGCACCCGCTTCCGGAGTCAGGCGACCACGGACTACCACCGTGCCGTCGTCGTCCCGATAGACCTGGAGCATGCGGCCCTGGTGCTGGTGAGCGGCCTGACGGACCTCGGCATTCCGGTCCACCTGACGCCATCCCCGTACGATGTGCTCCACGTGCACTGCACTCCCGCTCCGCCCCACCGCGAGCAGGCGCGCCTCGGTCTCCGGGGTGGCGATACGGGTGAGTGCGCGCACCTTGGAGTACGACAGCTGCCCGCGGGCAAACGCCTCGGCCAATCCGGGCAGCGTGTTCAAAGCGCTCGCGACGCGCACGTGCTCCCGGGCGGCTCCGGGGGACATGCCGACCCGCCAGGCGAGCCATTCCGCGCAGGAGCGGAACCCGGTGTTCCACCCCCCGCGCGCGTCGAACTCGCGGATCAGGCCGAGCAGCCGCGCGGTGGCGGCGTCGAGGTGGGCGGACAGCTCGGCGATCTCATCGCCGAGGCGCTCCAGGTCCCGGACCCGCGGGGGCGAGGGAACCAGGGTCGGAAGAGTGGTCGTGGGTTCGGCGGAGGCCGGGGAGGGATTCATCGACATCGCGAGTCTCCTTCCACGCTGATCTGCTGCGGCGATACGAATTGCCCTCCCGACTCTACACCGCGCATCCGGCGCCTCCGGAGTGCGGCCCGGAGCGGCGATCCGGCGCCGGGTCATCGTCGCTCGACCGAGCGCGCCCTTTCGTGGCGATAGGCGCAACGGGGGCGCGCAGAAAGGCTATTCCCACGAGCCGGGGGTCGGCTCCCGCGTCGATCCCCGGAGCTCGTCAAGTGCAAAGATCGGCAGTCCGCCGACTTGACGCTGCGGCGCGGCCGGGTGAGTATCGCCAGACCATGACCCCGGAGCACCGCGCCCTCATCGACGCCATCCGCTCCTCCGCTGCCGTCGTCCGCCGCGCGGTGGAGGGCGTTCCGTCCGGGCGGATGGCCGCGGTCCCGAAGCCGGGGGAGTGGTCGGCGCTCGAGACGCTCACCCACCTGCGCGACGTCATCGTGCACGTGTACGGCACCCGCATGCGGCGCCTCTTCTACGAGGATTCTCCGTTCTTCCCCGAGTTCGACGAGGAGGCGTATCGGCCGGCGAGCCTGGCGCGCGGGGAGTCGGCGGCCTACCTGCTCGACACGATCGTGGCGGAGCACGACCAGCTGGCGCGGCTGCTGGAGGGACTGCCCGACGGCGAGTGGGCCCGCCAGGGCAGTCACCCGTCGATGGGCGTCCTCTCGATCGAGTTCCTGGCCCGGCGGATCGGCGAGCACGCGGTGGAGCACGCGGCGCAGATCACCGAGGCCGCGCGCGAGCCGGCCGCGCCCGGAGCCCCGCGCGAGCCGGGCGCGGGAAGGTGAGCGCGAAGCCCACCGAGCAGTGGGGCGGCGGCGACGCCTACGAGCGGTACGTGGGGCGCTGGAGCCGGCAGGTGGCGGCGGAGTTCCTCCGCTGGCTCGACGTCGGCCCCGGCCTCGCGTGGGCGGACGTGGGCTGCGGCACCGGCGCGCTGGGCGAGACGATCCTGGCCGACCACGCGCCGGCCTCCATCGAGGGCGTCGACGCCGCGGAGGGGTTCGTGGCCCGGGCGCGCGAGCGCCT